>Ga0207707_10006658_pt1 | contig 10076 bp, 9 predicted proteins | sample KBSC83BmetaG_FD_184336 | JGI IMG/M metagenome (GOLD analysis project Ga0207707, IMG submission 184336) | Corn rhizosphere microbial communities from Kellogg Biological Station, Michigan, USA - KBS C8-3B metaG (SPAdes) (version 2) | ecosystem: Host-associated > Plants > Roots > Rhizosphere ... | reverse complement strand
CGGCAACGGCGCCGGTTTCCTCGAGCAGTTCGCGTTGAGCAGCGGCAAGCGGCGCCTCGCCGGCATCGATGCGGCCGCCTGGAAGCGTGAGGCCGATGCGGCGCACGCCATGCCGGTATTGGCGCAACGCCATCAAGCGGCCATCGCCGGTCTCGGCGATGATCGTCACGAACGCGCCCGCGCGGAGATGATGATAATCGGCGATGATGCGGCCATCGGGAAGCTCGACCTTTTCGAGCGACACTTCGATATAGGGCGGAGCCGCGTAGACGGTTCGCTGATCGAGGATACGCCAAGGTTTGATCGTCACGCCTGTCTCCACCGGTATGCGGGCTCGCGCGCTTGCGGCCTGCGTGATAATATAAGCTGCCGCGCACTTGCGGAGCGGTTTCGAGGGCAATCGACCGGATGACCCGGCGCAAAGTACTGGTCTGCGGGGCGACGGGCTTCATCGGCCGCAATCTCGTCGAGCATTTGTCCCAGCGACCCGATATCGAACTCCACGCAGTAAGGCATCGGCGTCCGGCCTTCGGCCCTGATACGATCCAGTGGCACGAGGCTGATCTGCGCCACGCCGGCGAAGTCGAGCGCCTCGTCGCCGGGATGAACGTAATCATCCAGGCGGCGGCGACCACATCGGGCGCCAAGGAGATTGTGACCAAGCCCTACATCCACACGACCGATAACGCCGTGATGAATTCGCTGCTGCTGCGGGCCGCTTACGAGGCGAAGGTCGGGCATTTCATCTTCTTCAGCTGTACGGTGATGCTTCACTCCAGCGACACGCCGCTCGACGAAGACGCTTGGGACGCCAATTTGCCGATGGAGCCGCGCTACTTCGCCAGCGGCTGGACCAAGGTCTATATCGAGAAGATGTGCGAGTTTTACGCCCGCCTTGGTGCTACGCGCCACACCGTAATCCGCCATTCGAACGTCTATGGGCCGCACGACAAGTTCGATCTCGAGAGAAGCCATGTCTTCGGGGCCACCGTCGCGAAAGTGATGACGGCGAGCGACGCGATCGAGGTTTGGGGCAGCGGCGAGGAGGCGCGGGACCTTCTTTATGTCGGCGACCTCGTCGACTTCGTCGAGCGCGCCATCGATCGGCAGCGAGAGGCTTATGCGCTCTACAACGCGGGCAGCGGCGTCGCGATTAGCGTCGGCGAATTGGTGAGGAAGATCGTCGCCGCCTCCGGCAAGCGCCTCGAAATCCGCCATGACTTGAGTAAGCCGACCATCAAAACGAGCCTGTCGCTCGATTGCCGCAAGGCAGCGCGCGAGTTGGGCTGGACGCCCCGCACCGGGCTCGATGACGGCATAGGCCTGACGCTCGATTGGTGGCGCAAGTCCGCCCGCGAGGACGGTGCGCCGTGAGACGAGGACAATTCCGCGGCCGGTCCTCCGTTGAACTTCGGGCCGCGATATGTTAGTCACCGCGCGGAATCTGGACGAATTTTCCAACGTCATCGCACCTGAGCGGTGCCCAACCGGAGCGGCATCCCCGCTCCCGGAGCGGTAGGGATGAGTTCGACACGCGAATCGCTTCCGGGACTTTACCGCAGCCTCTATCGAATCCGCCGAGTCGAAGAAAAGATCATCGAGTATTATCCGACGGACAAGATCAAGAGCCCGGTCCATCTCTCGATTGGGCAGGAATCGGTCTCGGTCGGCGTGTGCGCGGCGCTTGCACCGGACGATGTCGCGTTCGGCACCTATCGCGGCCACGCGCTCTATCTCGCCAAGGGCGGCGATCTCAAGCGCATGATCGCCGAGCTCTACGGCAAGGCCGATGGTTGCGCGCGCGGCAAGGCCGGCTCGATGCATCTGGTCGACATGGGCTCCCATATGATGGGGACCTCCGCCATCGTAGCGACCACCATTCCGCAAGCCGTGGGCTACGCCTTCGCGCTCAAGGCGCGCCGCGCCGAGGCGATCGTCGCCTGCTTCTTCGGCGAGGGCGCGATGGACGAGGGGGTGTGCTACGAAAGCTTCAACTTCGCCGCGCTGAAAAAATTGCCCATTCTCTTCGTGTGCGAGAACAATCACTATGCGATCTACTCGCATATTCGGGATCGCATGCCGCATCCTGATCCCTGCGAGCGCGCCGCGGTCTTCCGCATCCCCACCGAGCGCATCGAGCTCGGCGACACCTTGCTGATCCGCGAGGCGAGCGCGCGCGCTGTCGCCGCCATCCGCAAGGGCGAGGGCCCTCGCTTTCTCGAATGCATGACCTATCGCTGGCGCGATCACGTCGGACCCGATGAGGATCGGAAGTGGAAATACAGGCCGGATGCCGAGCTCGACGCCTGGATCCGCGCCGACGAAGTCGCTCGGATCGGCCGCATGATGGACGATCGGACGCGCGCGGAGATCGAGCGGATCGTCGACGCGGAAATCGCGGACGCCTTCGCTTTCGCGGAAGCAAGCCCGTTCCCGGGTGGAGAGGAGCTCGCCGCGCATGTCTTCCGCTCTTAAGCCGGGCCGCAGCATCACCTACGCGCAGGCGCTCTACGAGGGCGCGCGCCAGGAAATGGAACGCGATCCGAACGTGTTCGTCTTCGGCCTCGGTGTCGATGACGCGCGCGGCATGTATGGAACAACGCTCGACCTGCACAAGGTGTTCGGTCCCGACCGCAATTTCGATACGCCCTTGTGCGAGGACGCGATGACCGGCGTCGCGATCGGCGCGGCTTTAGCGGGAATGCGGCCGATCCATGTGCATCAGCGCATGGATTTTCTCCTGCTGTGCATGAACCAGCTGGTCAACATTGCCGCCAAGAGCTCCTACATGTTCGCGGGCGCGGTTTCGGTTCCGATCGTCATCCGCGCCATCATCGGGCGAAGCTGGGGGCAGGGGGCGCAGCAAGCCAGGCTTTCCACTCCTATTTCATGCATGTGCCGGGCCTCAAAGTCGTCGCGCCCGCGACGCCGCACGATGCGAAGGGCTGTCTGATCGCCGCCATCCGCGACAACAACCCCGTGATCTTCATGGAGCATCGCATGCTCTATCAGAATGCGGGCATCGTTCCCGAGGAGCCTTATGCGGTTCCGTTCGGGAATGCGCGGATCCTGACCCATGGCGATCACGTCACCATCGTCGCGGTCAGCCATATGGTGGTCGAGGCGCTGCGCGCGAAGCACTTGCTCGAAGCCGTCGGCATCGCCGCGGAAGTGATCGATCCCGTCTCGCTTGCGCCGCTCGACATGGGGACGATCGCCGCCTCGGTCGAGCGTACGGGCCGCGTGCTGATCGTCGACAACAGCTGGACGATGTGCGGCGCGAGCAGCGAGATTCTGGCGCAGCTTATGGAGTGCTTGCAAGGGAAGCGCGATTTCCGGGCGGCTCGGCTCGGTTACGCGCCGACGCCATGCCCGACGACAAAACCGCTCGAAAACCTGTTTTATCCCGACGCGACCTCGATCGCCGAAGCCGCTTACGCCCTGGTCAAGAACACGCGCGACTGGAAACCGGCCGCGCCGGAGGCCAAGGAGATCGCGGAGTTCAAGGGCCCATTCTGAACGCTTCATAGGATTGCGCCACGATGCCGACACGCGAGCAGCTTCTGCGCCAGGTCCACGACAGCGTCGCCGCCTATTGCGCCGCGGAGCATGACTACGCCTTCAAGGCCGACGCCCCGGTCGTGCGCTTGCACGAGCCAACCTTCAGCACGGAAGAGATCGTCGCGGCGCTCGATTGCATGCTGACCACCCAGGTGACCATGGGGGCGAAGGTCAAGACCTTCGAACGCCAATTCGCCGACAAATACGGCTTCGGCCACGGCACGATGGTGAATTCCGGTTCCTCGGCGAACCTTCTTGCCGTTGCCGTGATCGCCAATCCGGAGACCAAAGACGGGCTGAGGCCGGGCGATGAAGTGATCGTGCCGGCGCTCTCCTGGTCGACGACGGTGTGGCCGTTGGTGCAGTGCGGGCTTGTGCCTGTCATCGTTGACATCGACCCCGTGACGTTGAACATCGATCCGCAGCAGATCGAGCGCGCGATCGGCCCGAAAACGCGAGGGCTGATGATCGTGCCGGTCTATGGAAATCCTTGCGATATGAGCGCGATCGGCGATATTTGCCGCCGCCACGGATTGACGCTCATCGAGGATTGCTGTGAGGCCTTGGGCGCCTTTTACGACGGCAAGCCCTTGGGTAAGTTCGGCCGCGTCGGTACCTTCAGCTTCTATTTCTCGCATCATATGACGACGCTCGAAGGCGGCATTTGCGTGACCGACGATTTCGACCTCGCCGAGACCATGCGCATCCTGCGCGCGCACGGTTGGATTCGCGAGGTCGAGGACAAGGAGCGCTGGGCCAAGCGCTACCCCCAGATCCACCCGCGCTTTCTCTTCGTCAATCTCGGCTACAATCTGCGCGCAACGGAGCTCCAGGGCGCCATGGGCTCGGTTCAGCTGCCCAAGCTCGATCACTACGTAGAGCAGCGCCGCGAGAACGCGGCTTGGTTTCGGCGTACGCTGGCGCAATACGGCTCGGTGTTCGATTTTCAGGAAGAGACGCCCAAAGGACGGCATTCCTGGTTCGGCTTTCCGATCACGGTACGCGATACCGCGCCTTTCGAGGTCCGTGAGCTCATGGCGGCGCTCGATGCGGCGAAAGTCGAGACGCGGCCGATCATCTGCGGCAATATCGCGCGCCAGCCGGCGATGCAGCTTTATCCCCATCGCGTGGTCGGCGATTTGAGGCATGCGAGCGCGGTGATGGACCGCGGCTTCTCCTTCGGCATTCATCAGGCGGTTGACGACGGCGCGCGCGATTACGTCGCTGAGCAGTTCCGGGGCTTCTTGAAGACCCGCGGCGTGTTTTAGCCCGCGCGGTTTTCCGGGCGATGGCGGAAAGGGCGCTGATGGCGAAACCGAGAGCTTTGATAACCGGCATTACCGGCATGGTGGGATCCCATCTTGCCGAGTTCCTGATCGAGCACACGGATTGGGATCTCTATGGCATGTGCCGGTGGCGCAGCCCGCTCGACAATATCGAAAAGCTGGTGAGCCGGATCAACCGCGGCGACCGCTGTCACCTGCTGTATGGAGACCTGCGTGACACGCTTGCCATCCAGGACGTGATCCGGAAGGCGGAGCCCGACTACGTTTTTCATCTCGCGGCGCAGAGCTTTCCGCGTACCAGCTTCGAGGCGCCGCTCGATACTTTCGATACCAATATCCAGGGCACGGCGCGTGTGCTCGACGCGTTGCGCGTCTACAAGAAGGACGCAATCACGCATGTCTGCGCCTCGTCCGAGGTGTTCGGCCGTGTGCCGAAGGACAAGGTGCCGATCAACGAGGAATGCACCTTCCATCCGGCCTCACCCTATGCAATCTCGAAGGTCGGCACCGATCTCATCGGCCGCTATTACGCCGAGGCCTACGGGATGACGGTGATGACGACGCGCATGTTTACGCATACCGGCCCGCGTCGCGGCGATGTCTTCGCCGAATCGACCTTCGCCAAACAGATCGCGCTGATCGAAGCGGGGTTTCTGCCTCCCGTGGTGAAGGTAGGCAATCTCGACTCGCTGCGCACCGTTGCCGATGTCCGCGATGCCGTGCGTGCCTATTACATGCTCGTGACGGTAAACCCTGTTCCAGGCGCCTATTACAACATTGGCGGCACGCATACGCTGACTGTGCGCGGCATCCTGGACGCGCTGCTCGATCTCTCGCCGAAGAAGAATGCGATCCACGTCGAGAAGGATCCAGCGCGGGAGCGGCCGATCGACGCTGACCTGCAAGTGCCGGACACGACGAAATTCTTCAAACACACGGGATGGAAGCCAGAAATCCCTTTCGAGCAAACCATTCGGGATTTGCTCGAATACTGGCGCGAGCGGGTACGGCGCGAAGGCGACCGTTTCCTGCAGCGCTGACCCAAACTTATGACCCTGCAAGCGGTCATCCTCGCCGGCGGAAAGGGGACGCGGCTCGGAGCCCTGACACGCGGCCGCCCGAAGCCGCTCGTCGAAATCGGCGGCAAACCCTTCATACGCTATCAGATCGACGCCTTGCGCCGGCACGGCTTCGAGGAGATCGTTCTTCTCGTTGGTTCTTTTGCGCGCGACTACGCTGCGCTTCTAGGGGATGGCGCCTCTCTGGGGATCAAGCTCATCCTTGTGCCCGAGGATCCGCCCGCCGATACGGGTGGCGCTCTGCTCATCGCACGGCCGCATCTCGCGCCGCAATTTTTGATGCTCAACGGCGATTCATTTTTTGATTTCAACCTGCTCGATCTGGTCGCGCGGCCGGCTGAAGGACCGTGGTTGGCGCGTCTTGCCCTGCGGGAGGTCGAAGATGCGGCGCGGTATGGCGCCGTCACCTTGGAAGGCGACCGAATTCGCCATTTCGGCGAGAAATCCGTCTCCGGGCGGGGTCTCATCAATGCGGGTGTCTATTGGTTGAAGCGCGAAGCGCTCGACGGGGTTGGGCGGCCGCCGCTCTCGATGGAGCACGATCTGCTGCCGCGCTGGGTTGGCCAGCGCCTCGTCCAGGGTTGCGTCTACGGGGGGAACTTCATCGATATCGGCACGCCGGAGGATCTCACGCGCGCCGCCGAGTTGCTCCCAGACTGGGAACGCCGGCCTGCGGCCTTTCTCGATCGTGACGGCGTGCTCAATCGCGATGCGGGCTATGTCCATCGTCCCGAGGATTTCATATGGCTTGAGGGCGCGAAGGAAGCGATCAAGCGATTCAATGATCGGGGCTGGCTGGTCTTCGTCGTAACCAACCAGGCGGGCATCGCGCGTGGTTTCTATGGCGCCGGCGAGGTCGAAGCGCTGCATCGCTGGATGAATGTCGAGTTACTGGGCATGGGCGCGCACATTGACGCGTTCTACTACTGTCCGCACCATCCGACCGAAGGTCGCGAGCCCTATCGGCTGCGCTGCGACTGCCGCAAGCCGGCGCCTGGCCTGCTGCTCCAGGCCATGCGCGATTGGCCCGTCCGTCAGGAAGCAAGCGTCATGATCGGGGACAAATCGATCGACATGCAAGCCGCCGAGGCCGCCGGCATCAAAGGTATCCTCTACCAAGCGGGCAGCGTTGACGCGCTCGTGGCCAAGGCCCTCTTCGGAGCCGCATAGTAATCTGGCCCCCAACCTCGCCGCGGCTATAATGAGCCGCCAAACCGCCGAGGGGCCGGCTGGCGCCGCGCAGGTCGATGCGTTTGGGGGTAGCCGCGTGAAACACTGGAAAGGGCAGCATGTCCAAGATCGACACCGAGAAATTTCGTCTTCGCCGCTTCGTCGACCGATTGATGGAGATGGGCGAGGTCGAGGTGCACGAGGAGCCGGTGCCGCTGACCGGGCTTAGCCCGCTCATCGAGGGCACCGATAAAGCGGTGCTGTTCAAGAAGGCGGGGCCGGAGCAGCTCGAGCTGGCGGCCAAAACCGCCGGTAGCCGCCGCCGCATCGCCGCTGCCTTCGATGTTCCCGAGGACAAGCTCTACGACGAATATTTCCGCCGGCTCGCCACGCCCCAACCGACGGTCGAGCTGTCGTCCCGCGAGGCCCCGGTGCATCAGGTCGTGCTGTCCGGCGGCGATGTGGACCTCACCAAATTGCCGTTTCATCCGCAACACGCATTCGATGGCAGCTGCTATCTCAGCTCGGCGATCGATTACACCATCGATCCGGCGACCGGGCGGCGCAATGTCGGCTCCCGCCGGCTCAGCCTGCGCAACCGCCATGAAACCGGCAGCAACATCACGGCGCCCTCGGACCTGAAGCGGATCTATCAGGCCTGCGTCGCGCGCGGCGAAAAGTTGCCCGTGACGTTCACCGTCGGCGTCAATCCGCTCGATTTCTTCGCCGCCACCACGCGCCAGCCGGGCGACGAGCTGTCGCTGGTCGCGGCTTTCCGCGGCGAGCCGCTGGCGGTCGTCAAAAGCGTCACCAACGACATCATGGTGCCGGCCGACGCCGAGATGACGCTGGAGGGCTATTTCGACGAGCGCGGCTATGTCGAGCCCGAGGGGCCGTTCGGCGAATATATGGGCTATTACGGCGCCATTCACATGGATCCGGTCTTTCATTGCACGGCGATCACCATGCGAAGCGATGTCCTGCACCATACGCTGCTGCATGGCTCGGCTTTCGTGCTCGATCAGACCGACAGCGCCAATATCACCGCGATGCGCACCGAGGCCGAAGCGATGCGCATCCTCAGGGCTTCAGGACGTCAGCCGGTCGCGGCGTATCTGCGCTCGGTTTCGGGCGGCTCCAACACGCTGCGCGTCGCCATCAAGCAGCGCACCATCGGCGAGGCGCGTGGGGCGATCCTCTCGCTCTTCGGCGGCATCATGCGCTTAAAGCATATCTATGTCTTCGACGAGGACATCGATATCCGTAACGAGCGCCAAGTCGATTGGGCGATGGGCACGCGGTTCCAGGCGGATCAGGACATCGTCACCTTGCAAGGGATGGTGGGCATGACGATGGACCCCTCGCTCAACGGGCGCCGCACGGGTGCGAAAGCCGGCTTCGATTGTACCCGGCCGGTTGGGCGCGACGGCGAGATTCCGCTGACGCGCAGCGCCGCGAAGGTTTTCGCCGGCCCGGCGCGTTTCCAAACCGTCGAGCAGGCGCTGACCGCCTCGCCGATGTTCTATGCCGATATCGTCGAAGGCGTCGGCAGCGATGATGGGCGCGAAATCGCCTGCGCGCTCGACAAGCTCCGCACCGAAGGCAAGCTCGGCCGCGACCGGGACGGGCGCTACCATCTTCACGCCTCGAAGCCCGGCTCGACCGGTATCGTGGGCGCGCTCTATCACGATCCGAACGAAGGGACCTGAACCCTCGGCCGGCGCATCCTGCTTCGTGGTGGCGAGGCGATCGCCGGCGACGGGCGCTGCTAAATCCGGTCCGCGGCGTTGGCGACGAACCAGCGATAGGCGTCGGCGAGGCCGTCGCGCAGCTTGATTTTGGGCTTCCAGCCGAAGCCGCTCATCAAGCTTGTATCGAGCAGCTTGCGCGGCATGCCGTCGGGCTTGTCGGTCGCGTAGCGCAGCCGCCCTTTGAAGCCGACCACCTCGCAGACGAGCGCCGCGAGCTCGGCAATGCTCACATCCTCGCCCCAGCCGATATTGACGTGGCTCTCGTCGGAGTAGCGCTCCATCAGAAAGACCAGCGCATCGGCGAGATCGTCGACATGGAGGAATTCGCGCCGCGGCTTGCCCGTGCCCCAAATTTCAACCTCGGTCGCGCCCGTCATCTTGGCCTTATGCGCCTTGGCGATGAGCGCCGGGATGACGTGGCTTGCCTGAAGGTCATAGGTATCGCCGGGCCCGTAGAGATTGGTCGGCTGCGCCGAGATGAAATCGCTGCCATATTGCCGGCGATAGGCGGCGCAAAGCTTTAGCCCGGCGATCTTGGCGATCGCATACCACTGGTTGGTCGGCTCGAGCGCCCCCGAGAGGAGATGCTCTTCCTTCATCGGCTGCGGCGCGAGCCGCGGATAGATGCAGGACGAGCCGAGGAAGAGCAGCTTCTTGACGCCCATGCGCCGCGCCGCCTCGATGAGATTCCCCTCGATCATCAGATTGTCGTAGAGGAACTCGCCGGGCCTGCTGTCGTTGGCGAGAATGCCGCCGACCGTCGCCGCGGCGACGAAGACCGTATCAGGCCGCGCCTTCTCCATCCAGGCTTCGGTCTCGCTCTGCCGGCGCAGATCGACCTCGGCATGGCTGACGGTGAGAACCTCGCATTCGGCGCGCGCGAGGCGGCGCAGCAGCGCGCTTCCCACCATGCCGCGATGGCCGGCGACGAAGACGCGCTTGCCCTTGAGCGGATAGATCGGCGCCGAGGCCATGGCGCGATTCAGCTCGCCGAGGCGGCGCCGCGCGAAGGCGGGTTGAAGCCGGCCTGCTTCAAGGTGCGCTCCTGGCGCGCGAGGTCGAGATCATGCGCGACCATCGCCTTGACCAGCTCTTTGAAGCTCATGCGCGGCTTCCAGTTGAGCCGCGTGCGCGCCTTGGTCGCATCGCCCTGGAGGAAATCCACCTCGGTCGGCCGCAGATAGCGCGGATCGAACTCGACATATTTCTTCCAGTCGAGCCCCACCTCG
>Ga0207707_10006656_pt1 | contig 10080 bp, 9 predicted proteins | sample KBSC83BmetaG_FD_184336 | JGI IMG/M metagenome (GOLD analysis project Ga0207707, IMG submission 184336) | Corn rhizosphere microbial communities from Kellogg Biological Station, Michigan, USA - KBS C8-3B metaG (SPAdes) (version 2) | ecosystem: Host-associated > Plants > Roots > Rhizosphere ... | reverse complement strand
GCTCGCCGCTGCCGGCGATCGGCGGCGCGCTGCGTGGGGCGCCGCCGAGGCCCAGCATCAGCCCCTGTTCGATGACGGCGGCGAGCGCGATGGTGGCCACGAACGTCGCCTCCGGCGGCCGGTGCAGCAGCGGCAGGATCGCCACGCGCGCCGTGACGACACCGGCGAGGCCGAGCGCCACTGCGACCAGCGGCAGCAGCAGCGGCGCCGGCAGGCCGGTCCACATGTCGGCCAGCACCGCGGCGGCGCCGCCCAGCACGACAAGGCCGCCGTGCGCGAAGTTGACGGCGCCCGAGGCGTTCAGCGCCAGCACGAAGCCCAGCGCCACCAGCGCATAGGCCATGCCCAGCGCCAGCGCGTTCAGCAGCAGTTGGAAGGTGAGCAGCTCGCCCGCGGTCTAGTGTTCCCGGGGCGCGTGCTTGCCCAGGATGCGCTGCAGCGTGCGGCGATGCATGTTGAGGCGGCGCGCCGTCTCCGAGACGTTGCGGTCGCACTGCTCGAACACGCGCTGGATGTGCTCCCAGCGCACGCGATCGGCCGACATCGGGTTGCTGGGCGGCGGCGGCAGCTTGCGGCCGTGCGCGTTCAGCGCCTGTTCGATGGCGTCGGCGTCGGCCGGCTTGGCGAGATAGTCGACGGCGCCTTCCTTCACGGCGGCGACGGCGGTGGCGATGTTGCCGTAGCCGGTCAGCACGACGATGCGGATGTCGGGGCGCGCCTGGCGCAGCGGGCCGACCAGCTCGAGGCCATTGCCGTCGCCCAGCCGGAGATCGAGCACGGCGAAGGCCGGCGGTCGCGCGGTCTGCGCCAGCGCCTCGGCCACCGACCCCACGGCCGTCACGATGAAGCCGCGCAGCTCGAGCGCGCGGGCGATGCGGTTGCGGAACGCCGCATCGTCATCGGCAATCAGCAGCGTGCGATCCTTGTTTGCCGTCACGCCGGTCAGGGCGGGCGACACGGGACGGTTTGCACCGGCGTCCTGGGTCATGGGCAACTCCTTCAGCATGGCCGCTATGTAGCCTTGAAGACGGGATTTGGCCAGCGCACGGCAACCGCCGCGCCACCTTCTGCGGAACTCCGGTTACCAAAGATAACCGTGGCCCCGGTACGTTCCAGCAGCGTCTTGGCGATGAAAACCCCCAGTCCCATGTGGCCTTCCTCGCCCTGGCGGGTCGAGATGAAGGGCGTGCCGAGCTCGTCGAGCAGGGCCTCGGAGAAACCCGGCCCGTCGTCCGACACCTCGACCTCGGCCCATTCGGTGGTCCAGCGCGTGGCGATGTGGATTTCGCGGCGGGCAAAGGAGATCGCGTTCTGCACGATATTGCCGACGCCTTGCATGATCTCGGGGCTGCGCACCTGGATCGGCGCCGTCGCCGGCGCCGCGGCGTTGAACGGACCTGCCTCGAACGTGATGACAACGCCGTCGCTGCGATAGTGTTCCGCCGCCGCCTCGATCAGCGCCGGCAGCGGCACCAAGGTGTAGGAATCGGAGACGTCGCCGGTGGGGTCGACCGACAGCCGGGCGAGGATGGCGCGGCAGCGCTCGGACTCGGCCGACAGCAGCTCGACGTCCTCGCGCAGCGGATCGTCGGCCTCGACCTCGCGCAGCATCTCCTTGGCGATCACGGCGATGGTCGACAGCGGCGAGCCGAGTTCGTGCGCGGCCGCCGCGGCCAGCGCGCCGAGCGAGGACACGCGCTGCTCCTGCGCCAGCGCCGCCTGCGCCGCGCCCAGCGCGTCGCTCATCTGGCGGCCTTCCTCGGCCAGCCGCCAGCCGTAGAGCGTGATCAGCAGGGTCGTGAGCGTGAGGCCGGCCCAGACACCGGCCTGGTAGATCTCGGGGAATTCCGGCGCCGGCCCGAGCCACGGCAGCGGCTGATGGAAGATGCCGAGCAGGCCGATGCTGAAGATGGTGAGCAGCGACAGCGCGATGTTGCTCAACAGCGACAGGATGGTGGCGCCGACGGCGACCGGCGCCAACAGCAGCAGCGCGAACGGATTGGTGAGGCCGCCGGTGAGATAGAGCAGCACCGCGAGCTGCACGACATCGAAGGCCAGGAAGAACGTGGCCTCGCGGTCGTCGATGCGCGCCGACGCCGGCCGGCCGAGGCTGACGGCCAGGTTGAGCAGCGCCGACAGCGCGATGGTGCCGCCGGCCGCCAGCAGCGGCAGGGTGAAGCCCAGGCCCCAGTGGACGATGGCGGCGGTGAAGAGCTGGCCGGTGACGGCGGCCCAGCGGATGAGGACCAGCGCCCTCAGGCGCACGCCGCCGCGCGGCGGCAGGGTCGGACTCGCCGCCGCCGCGAGGGCGGAAGGCGCGGACGAGGGTTTCTCGGCGCGCCCGACCATCGCTTATTCCTCGATCATCAGGTGCTTGCGGTGCACCGTGATGAACAGCGGAATCCTGCGCTGCTTCTTGCGGTCGGGCGGCTCCTTCACCAGCCGGCCGATCTCGCCGAGAATGAGGCCGGTGATCGTCGGCAGCGGCAGCTCGCGCGCCTCGTCGAGCCTCACCCAGCGGATGTCGCCCATCTCGCTCGATGGGCGGATCGCGCCGGTCGCATCCTCGGCGCGCGCCATGAAGAAGCGCGCGTTGAAACGGCGCGGCCGGCCAGGCGGCGTCACCGCGCGCGCGATCAGGTCGAGGCAGTCGAGTGCCGGCGCCATGCCCTTGTCGAGGAAGCCCTGCCAATGCTCGCCGTAGTCCTTCTTCGGCGCGCCGCCCTTCAGCGGCTTGGCCAGCATCAGGCCGGTCTCCTCGAAGGTCTCGCGCACGGCGGCAACGCCCAGCGCCTGGGCGCGCCTCAGCGAAGCCGCCTTCAGCAGACGCGCCTTCACATGGCGGTCGAGTGCGGTCGCGACGGGCACATGGGCGTCGGCGGGATCGACGCGGCCGCCCGGGAAGACATAGCGGTTGGGCATGAAGGCGTGCGCGGCCGCACGGCAGCCCATCAGGACCTCGGGCGTCCGGCCCTTCAGGCGGACCAGGATCAGCGTCGCGGCATCGCGCGGCCGCATATAGGGGTAGGTCTTCTCGATCTGCTCGACCGGCCGTTCGCTGCCGGGCTTCAGATCGCCGTGGACATAGCCCTTGTCGGTGCCGCGCACGACGGCGCCGGCGGGGATGCGTGGTTTGCTCATGGATCGACGATAGACCAGCACCGTCAGAACGACCAGCCGACCGGCGTGTCGGGACGGAACACGGTGATGTCCTTGCCGCCGGGAACTTCGATGCGCTCCGGCGCTTCCATCGGCTTGGCCTGCAAGGTGATGCGTTCGTCGTTGGCCGGCAGGCCGTAGAAGCGCGGACCGTTCAGCGAGGCGAAGGCCTCGAGCCGGTCGAGCCTGCCCTCTTCGGCGAAGACCTGGGCATAGACCTGCATCGCGACCGGCGCGTTGAAGACGCCGGCGCAGCCGCAGGCGCATTCCTTGGTGTCGGTCGTATGCGGCGCGGTGTCGGTGCCGAGGAAGAACGACGCGCTGTCGGAAGTCGCCGCGCGGCGCAGCGCCAGCCGGTGCTCCTCGCGCTTGGCGATCGGCAGGCAGTAGAAGTGCGGACGGATGCCGCCCTTGAAGATCGCATTGCGGTTGTAGCTCAGGTGATGCGGCGTGATCGTGCCGCCCATCTGCCCGGCATGCGCCTCGACGAAAGCCACGCCTTCCCGGGTCGTGATGTGCTCGAGCACGACCTTGAGGCCCTGGTGGCGCCGGATCAGGGGCGTCAGCACCTTGTCGAGGAAGACGGCCTCGCGGTCGAAGATGTCGACCTCCGGATCGGTCACCTCGCCATGCACGAGCAGCGGCATGCCGACCTTCTCCATCGCGTCGAGCCCCTTGGCGATCTTGTCGATCGAGGTGACACCGTGCGCCGAATTGGTGGTGGCGTGCGCGGGATAGAGCTTGGCCGCGACCCACACGCGCTCCTGCTTGCCGCGGGCAAGCTCGACCGGATCGGCGCCGTCGGTGAGGTAGCAGGTCATCAGCGGCTCGAATTCGAGTTCGGCCGGAACCGCTCTGCGAATTCGATCCCGGTAGGCCGACGCCTCGGCGACCCTGGTCACCGGAGGCACGAGGTTCGGCATGATGACGGCGCGGGCGAACTGGCGCGCGGTGTGGACGGCTGAGGCGCCGAGCATCTGGCCGTCGCGCAGATGGACGTGCCAGTCGTCGGGGCGGCGGATGGTCAGCGAATTCGAAGGGGCCATGCGTGTTTTCTACGCTTGCTCCGGGGCGGCCTCCAATGTTGATTGCGTGCATGAACGACCTGAAAGACGCGATCGCCTTCGCCCAAACCGCCGAATCCCATTGGCCGGCCAGCATGCACATGCCCGACGGGCAGTTCGTGATGACCTACGATTCCGGCGAGGGCGCTCCCGACAACGAAGTGCTGGGACCGGTGACGCCACGCGGCGGCGCCGCGGGCATCGTCTACCAGGGCGGCAAGCAGATCGCCGAATGGGGCGACACCGACCGCGCCGACATGACCTTCAGCGTGGCCAAGAGCTATCTCGCCCTGCTCGCGGGCCTGGCCTGGGTGACGGGCTGATCAGGAGCCTCGACGACAAGGTCGCCGGCTACGTCACCGACGACGGCTTCAAGAGCGACCAGAACAAGGACATCACCTGGCGCCATCTGCTGACCCAGACCAGCGAGTGGCAGGGCTTCGTCTTCGGCAAGGAAGACCGCATCGACCACAACCGCGTGGTCGGGCTTGCCGTCGCCGACGCGCCCAAGGGCACGCGGCGCCAGCTCAAGAAGCCCGGCACGTTCTACGAATACAACGACGTGCGGGTGAATCGCCTGTCCTACTCGCTGCTGCAGGTGTTCAGGGAGCCGCTGCCGTCCGTCCTCAAGCGCCGCATCATGGATCCGATCGGCGGCTCGGCGGGCTGGAAATGGGACGGCTACAGGAACTCCACCGTCACGGTCGACGGCAAGCCGATGCTGTCGGTGCCGGGCGGCGGCCACTGGGGTGGCGGCTTCACGATCTCGACGCGAGACCTGGCCCTGATGGGCCTGCTGGTGGCGCAGGGCGGCGCGTGGAACGGCACGCAGATCCTGCCCAAGGGCTGGACGGCGGAGCTGGTGAAGCCCTGCCCCGTGGCAAAGTTCTACGGGCTGATGTGGTGGCTCAACACCGACCGGCGGCAGTTCGCGGCGGCGTCCGAGCGCAGCTACTTCGCGCTGGGCTGGGGCAGCCACATCGTCTGGATCGATCCCGACAACGACCTCGTCACGGTGCTGCGCTGGATCGACCGCAAGAAGGCGCCGGGATTCGTCGAACGTCTGCTGGGTGCTCTCCGGAAATGAGTCTCGACTACTCCGCCGTCCCGCGCATGCCGGACGGGCGTACCGCCCTCGAAACCATCGAGTCCATCGCCGCCACGTCGAAGGCCGTCCGTATTCCGATGGGAAACGGCGGCACGATGATGTGGCACATCTTCGGCGAGGGCTCCGGCAAGCCGCCGCTGCTGCTGTTCCACGGCGGCTCGGGCTCGTGGATCCACTGGATCCGCAACGTCGGGCCGCTGTCGCAGCGCTACACGGTCTACGCCGCCGACCTGCCGGGGCTGGGTGACAGCGATGCGCCGGACGACGTGCGCGACGTCTGGTCGGTCACCCACTGCGTGAAGACGGCGGTCGAGGCGCTGCTGCCGACGGACGAGAAATTCCTGCTCACCGGCTTCTCGTTCGGCGGCATGGTCTCGGGCCATCTGGCGACGCTCTTGCCCGAGCGCATCGAGCGCATCGTCTTCGTCGGCGCCGGCGGCCTCAGGGCCACGCGCAAGCCCACCGAGAAGCTGCACAAGCTGCTCGACACGATGCCGCCGCAGCTGCTGGCCGACGAGGCGCGGCGCAACCTCGAGCTGCTGATGTTCCACGATCCCAAGAAGATCGACGGCGTGGCGATTTACATGCAGATCATGAACACCACGCGCGCCCGGACGCGCAGCCGCGACATGGGCATCAAGGGCGTGCTGAGCGACGTGCTGCCCAGGGTGAAGACTCCCTTCACCGGCATCTGGGGCGCGTTCGACTCGACCACCTATCCCTACATGCAGGAGCGCATCGACCTCTTCACCGCCGTGCAGCCCGGTTTCCGGATGCACCAGATCCCCGGGGCCGGCCATTGGGTTGCCTATGAGGCCGCCGACGCCTTCAATGCCAGGCTGATTGAAGTGCTAAAGTAGGCTAGAGCAGCCGGCACAAGAGCATCGGAGAACGACGTGGTCGCCAATATCCTGAGCGAACTTCCTGTCGGCCAGCGGGTCGGCATCGCCTTCTCGGGCGGTCTCGACACCAGCGCCGCCGTCCATTGGATGAAGTCCAAGGGCGCGAAGCCCTGCGCCTACACGGCCAACCTGGGCCAGCCGGACGAGAGCGACTACGAGGACATCCCGCGCAAGGCGCTGGCTTACGGCGCCGAGAAGGCCCGCCTGATCGACTGCCGCGCGCAACTCGTGGCCGAGGGCATCGCGGCCATCCAGTGCGGCGCCTTCCATATCAGCACGGCGGGTGCGACCTATTTCAACACCACGCCGCTGGGACGGGCGGTCACCGGCACCATGCTGGTCGTGGCGATGCGCGAGGACGGCGTCGACATCTGGGGCGACGGCAGCACCTTCAAGGGCAACGACATCGAGCGCTTCTACCGCTACGGCCTGCTCGCCAATCCGAACCTGCGCATCTACAAGCCGTGGCTCGACCAGAAGTTCATCGACGAGCTGGGCGGCCGCAAGGAGATGAGCGAGTACATGGCGGCCGCCGGCTTCCAGTACAAGGCGAGCGTCGAGAAGGCCTACTCGACCGACAGCAACATCCTGGGCGCCACGCACGAGGCCAAGGACCTCGAGTTCCTGAACGCCTCGATCAACATCGTGAAGCCGATCATGGGCGTGGCCTTCTGGCGCGACGACGTGAAGGTGCCGGCCGAGACGGTGTCGGTGCGCTTCGAGGAAGGCCAGCCGGTCGCGCTGAACGGCAGGACGTTCGCCGACTCGCTGGCCCTCTTCACCGAGGCCAACGTGATCGGCGGCCGGCACGGGCTCGGCATGTGCGATCAGATCGAGAACCGCATCATCGAGGCCAAGAGCCGCGGCATCTACGAGGCGCCCGGCATGGCGCTGCTGCACATCGCCTACGAGCGGCTGGTGACCGGCATCCACAACGAGGACACGATCGAGCAATACCGCACCAACGGCCGCCGCCTCGGCAAGCTGCTCTACCAGGGCCGCTGGTTCGATCCGCAGAGCCTGATGTTGCGCGACACCTCCCACCGCTGGGTGGCAAAGGCCGTGACTGGCGAGGTGACGGTCGAGCTGCGCCGCGGCAACGACTACTCGCTGATGGACACGACCAGCCCGAACCTGACCTACGATCCGGACCGCCTGACGATGGAGAGCGGTGCCGGGACCTTCACCGCCGCCGACCGCATCGGCCAGCTCACCATGCGCAACATGGACATCTCCGACACGCGCACCAAGCTCGGCATCTATGCCAAGACCGGCCTGCTGGGCGACGCGGGTGGCGGCATGCCGATGCTGTCGCCGCCAGACGACAAGAAGCGCGACAAGTAGGGACCGTCCCATGAAGACCAACGTCACGGAGATCGCCGACCGGATCTATCGCCTGTCGACCTTCGTGCCGCAGATCGGCCCCAACGGCTTCACCTTCAACCAGTTCCTGGTCGACGCCGACGAGCCGTTGCTGTTCCACTACGGCCACCGCGCGATGTTCCCGCTGATCTCGGCGGCGGTGAAGAGCGTGATCGCGCTGGAAAAGCTGCGCTGGACGACCTGCAGCCACGTCGAGGGCGACGAATCGGGCGCGCTGAACGAATGGCTCGCCGCCGCGCCCAACGCCACGCCGGCGCACGGGCAGGTCGGCGTCAACATCTGGCTCACCGACATGGCCAACCGCGGTCCGCGCACGCTGAAGAACGACGAAGTGATCGATCTCGGCGGCAAGAAGGTCCGTTGGCTCGACACCCCGCACGTGCCGCACAACTGGGACGCCGGCCTGATCTACGAGGAGACGACGGGCACGCTGTTCAGCAGCGATCTCTTCACCCAGGGCGGCCCGTGCGAGGCCACGACCACGGGCGACATCGTCGACGCCGCCATCGCCACCGAGAAGGCCGTGCCCTTCATGCCGGCGACGCCGCAGGCCGCGCCGACCCTGCGCCGGCTGGCGGCCCTGAAGCCCAGGACCATCGCGCTGATGCACGGGCCGAGCTTCAAGGGCGACGGCGGAGCGGCGCTGGGGGCGCTGGCCGACTATTACGAAAAGCGCCTCGGCTAGGGCGCGGCTTTCAGGCCGAGCGACGCGAGATAGCTCCAGCGCACGGTCGCATTCCGAAGAAGCACGCCGTCGAGATACTGCCCGGTCGCGCGGGCGATCAGTGCGTCCGATGGCTTCGTGTCGGCGCGCCCGTCGGCATAGGCCACGATCTCGTTCCAGCCGTCGGGGCGCGGAATCGACACGACCGTCGAGGTGCTGTCGAGGTTCTTGTAGGTCCAGAACGACCAGCCGATGTCGTGCGCCTCGTGCAGCTTGCGGAAGCCCTCGTTCCAGGCGTCGGTCAGTTCGCCGGTCTCGCCGAGGAACAGCGGCACGTCGTAGCGCTCGGAGAAATTGAGGTGACGCTGGATCGAGTCGCGCTTCGTGCTCGCCCAGAACGAATGGTACGTGTAGGCGAGGTTGGGCGCGAACGGCGGGCCGAACATGTCGAAGCTCGAGCTCCACTGGCCCGCCGCCAGGAAGACGATGCGGCCGGGATCGACGGCGCGGATTGCCTCGGTCACGCGCTTGAAGAACGGCTCGAGCCGCGGATTGAGCGTGGCGATGTCATGATACGGCGCGATCGGCTCGTTCAGGAGATCGTAGCCCAGGATCGTCGGGTTGCCCCGGTAGCGCTCGGCGATGGCGCGCCACAGCTTGACCGTGAGGTCGCGGTCGCGCGGCACGTAGAACATCAGCGGATAGCCCGGCCCGTCGTCGTGGTTGATGCCGGTCTGGCCGCCGGGGGCGGCGTGCAGGTCGACGATGGCGTAGAGGCCGGCCTCCTTCGCCCAGCCCAGCACGCGGTCGAGCAGCGCCCAGCCCTCGCCGCCAATCGTGCCGTCGGGCGCCATGAACAGGTTCCAGTGCAGCGGGATGCGCACGGTGTTGAAGCCGACCGACTTGATGAACAGGAGATCGTCGCGCGCGATGTAGGTGTCGCGGTACTGCTTCCAGAAGGCCGCCGCGCGCTCGGGTCCCAGCAGGCGATCGAAGGCGCCGTAGATCTGGCGCGGCGCCTTGGCGACCTCGAACTTGAACATGTAACCCTCGGGCATCAGCCAGTTGCCGAGGCTGATGCCCTTGATGTGCAGCGTCCGGCCGTCGGGCTGCACGAAGGTGCGGCCCTCGATGCGGACCAGCCGGTCCTGCGCCGCCGCCGGCAGGCAGAGGACGCACAGGGCAAGCCAGATCATCGACATCAGACGCATGACGCGAGCCTAGCAGACGCCTAAACTCGCGGCGGATGATTCTTCGCGCATGACTCTCGCCGCATGATTTTGGCCGCCCTTCTCCTGCCGCTCGCGGTCATGGCGATCGTATTGGCGATCCAGCGCCTGCGGCTCCCCCCCTTCATGGCCCTCATGGGCGTGGTCGTGGCCTACGGCATCGCGGCCCAAATGACCTGGCAGTCGATCGGCAAGGCCTTCGGGCTGGGCTTCGTGTCGGCCCTCGAACAGGTGGGACTGCTGGTCGTGGCCGGCAGCCTCGCGGGCGTGCTGCTGCTCAAGCGCCCCCTCAACGGCGCCGCCAGCGCCGTGATGGGCGTGCTGGCGGGCCTTGGTGGTTCGGCCGCCGGCGCGCTCGCCCTGCTGCAGCCCGCCGGCCGCGCCGTCGCCCTCGTCCTCACGGTGCTGGTCGTGCAGGCGCTGGTCGTGCCCTCGCCGCTGGCGGTGGCGTCGATGTCCGTCCTGCACGCGACCCTGAGCACATCGCTGTCGATCGGCGCGCCGCTCGCCCTCCTGCTGGGGCTCGCGATCTGGCTGTGGAGCGCCCGGCGCAATCGCGCCGGCGACGCGC
>Ga0207707_10006655_pt1 | contig 10080 bp, 10 predicted proteins | sample KBSC83BmetaG_FD_184336 | JGI IMG/M metagenome (GOLD analysis project Ga0207707, IMG submission 184336) | Corn rhizosphere microbial communities from Kellogg Biological Station, Michigan, USA - KBS C8-3B metaG (SPAdes) (version 2) | ecosystem: Host-associated > Plants > Roots > Rhizosphere ... | reverse complement strand
CGGCGCGCCGGGACGGAAGATGGAGGCGTTCTCGCGCCGCAACTTCGGCCGGCACGGTACGCTCGAGGTGGACGACCCGGAGATTGGCGCCCAGGCACAGGAGTTCGACTATCCGCTCACGGGTGCGGCGTTCGACATCCACGATCAACATGTGCAGCTGATGTTCGGCGCGCCGGGGAACAGCACGTGCCACCTCACCCGCAATATCGGTGCGGTGACCTCCATCGATGTGCTTCGAGATGAGCGGGGAAGAGATCTCGCGATACGAATCGCGCACGGAAACGGGCAAACGCTGTTGACATTCGCCGCGTGACCGGCCGGTCCGCCCCGTGGCGATCGGCGATTCGCGATGGCCGGCCCGATCGTGCGATCGCATCAACCGGTCGTATCGTCCGCGGCATTGCTCCCACTCCCTTCGGGGAAACCCCGATGCGACCGAGGCGCGCGCCCGACTTCGGGCCGTGTCGACCGAGGCTAGTGTCAAACACCTCTTGCTGGAATGCGCTCCTATGCGACGCGCCGCCGGTTGGATTCTCATCGCCCACGCATTCGCCCATTCGTTCGCGGGCATGCGCAGTTGGAGCTCGGAGAGCAAATGGTCGGCTGCTGCTTGGACGGTGGCGGCCGTAGGCTATTTGTTCGCGGGACTCGGGCTGTTGAGAATGCCCGGCGCGCGCCGCCCGTGGAGAGTGGCCTTGCTCGCGGCGACGTTCGCCTCGATGCACCTCCTCGTTTGGTATCGGCCTCCGTGGACGGGCATTGGCCTGACCGTCGATCTGATCCTTTTCGTCGCCATCCTCGGCGTATGGCAACCGCGGATCGACGCGGAGATTGCGGCGCTCGACGCCGCTGGGATGAGCGTAGTCCATCATCCGCGATGGACCGTCGCGTCCTGGATGCTCGGTGGGCTCGTGCTTGGGTACACCGCCCTCGTGCTCGTCATGCGACCGGTATCACTGCAGTGGGGGACTACCGCAGACGATCGCGTCGCGAGCCTGCCAGGCGACGACGTCTTCCCGGAGGAGCCGACGTACCGAATTGATCATGCGATCACGATTCACGCACCGGTCGCCGCCGTGTGGCCATGGCTCGTTCAGCTGGGCCAGGATCGAGGGGGCTTCTATAGCTATGATTGGCTCGAACGGGCGTTCGGCGCGCGGATTCAGAACGCGGATCGCATTCACTCGGAGTGGCAGCACCGTCAGGTCGATGACACGGTGTTTGCAACCCAACGTTCGTACTTCGGCGGACTCGGCTGGCGTGTCGAAGTGTTCGAGCCAGGCCGAGTGATTGGCCTCGAGAACTGGGGAACGTTCGTGCTTCAGCCGATCGATGCGACGACGACTCGGCTCATCGTTCGCACGCGTGGCGCAAGCCCGCCGAGTGTGCTTGGCTTTGCGCTTGCGCCCATCAACGTGTTCATCTTTGAGCCCGCGCATTTCATCATGGAGCGCGGTATGCTCCGGGGAATTCGGGCTCGAGCGGAGGGCGCACGGTCATGAGGCAGGAACGGATGTCCACGCGACGGGAGCGCCGAACGGGATTGGCGCGTCTCACGCGCATCGTTCGATACCTCGTCGAGGACGCGATCGGAATCGTTGCGGATCTCGGATATGAGATTCGTGATCGCGGGCGCAGCACCAAGCATCCCCGCCGTCGCAGTCGATCCCGTACATCGACGAGGTAGCTGCCCGGCGTCCGCGGAGCTGCCGCCGATGCACTATCTGGCCAACAGACATCGCGCCGCAGAGGGCATCGAGGGGGCGAGCCTCTCATTGCCGTTCGACGCCGTCGATAGCGCGCTCCTGGGCAGCGTTCAAACCTCTGGAACCAAAATGGGCGGGCCAACGAGTGGGATCCTCACCGCCGGCCGCCTCGTGCTGCGCAGGGAGCCCGACACGCCCGCCTCCCCGATGTCAGCCGGCAGTTGCGCTTGTCCGATGATGTCGGGGAAGCCCCCACAAGCGAGCCGCTAAGCCACCACTCACGTTGCGTCGTTCCTCCGACGGTACACGACGCACGTGAGCCGTAGCTTCGGACCAAGTCGAGTGAGCGTCGCGGAGCTCCTCCAAAAAAGACCAAACGTCCCCAGAGCACCACCGAGCGGAGGAAAGGCATATGAAGCGCATCTCGAGAATCGGAGCCGTCGCACTGATGGTCTGTGCATTTGCAGGAGTGGCGGCTGCCCAGCAGAACGGCGACAGCAGCAAGACCTCGCCTCGCCCGGCGACCACCCGTGATTCGGCGAAGAAGCCTGAATCAGTCAGCCTCTTCCGGCCGCAGGAGATCAATCACATTCGGCCGGCGGACATGCGCGGTGTCAACGTGTACGAGTCTCCGAAGACCGACGAGGTTCCGTTCAACGGTTTCGCGCTCTCGTTCGGTGGCGCGTTCACCCAGGAGTTCCAGGGGCTGCAGCATCAGAATACCGCGGCCGCCGCCGTCACGAATGGCGTGAATGCGAACCAGCTGATCACGATCGGCCACGGGTTCAACAATGCCGTGGCGAATCTGAACGTCAACGCGCAGATCGCTCCAGGGATTCGCGTCGCGATGACATCGTATCTATCGGCGCGCCATCACCAGGAGTCTTGGATCAAGGACGGCTACCTGCTCGTCGACAACTCGCCGATCGACAACGCACTGTTGAACGACATCATGAAGTACGTGACGCTCAAGGTTGGTCACTTCGAGATCAACTACGGTGACGCGCACTTCCGCCGCAGCGACAACGGCAACTCGATGTACAACCCGTTTGTCGGCAACTACATCCTCGACGGTTTCACGACCGAGATCGGCGCCGAGGTGTATGCACGGTCGAACGGCCTGATCGCGATGCTCGCGGGCACGGGCGGTGAAGTGCATGGACAGGTGACCACGCCGCAGTCGCGATCGATGAGCGTGATCGGCAAGCTCGGCTTCGACGAGGCCCTGGCACCCGATCTCCGCTTCCGCCTCACGGGCTCGTTCTACGCGAACAACAAGGCCGCAAGCAACACACTGTACACCGGTGATCGCGGCGGCTCGCCGTACTACGACGTGCTCGAGAACACCGCCTCGACGGAGACCGCGAACGCTTGGTCGGGCCAGGTTCGCCCCGGCTTCTCCAACAAGGTGAATGCGGAAGTCATCAACCCCTTCATCAAGGTTGGCGGCGCGGAATTCTTCGGGAACTTCGAGACCGTGACGGGTGGCGCCTTCGCCGAGCCGAAGCTGCGGACGCTGCATCAGAACGTGTACGAAGGCCTCTATCGGTTCTGGGACGATCACTTCTACGTCGGCGGCCGCTACAACACGCTGAAGGGACAGATGATCTCGAAGACCTACACGGATCAGACGGTCCAGCGGTATCAGCTGGGCGGCGGCTGGTTCGTGACCCCGAACGTGCTCGCGAAGCTGGAGTACGTGAACCAGAAGTATTTCGACTTCCCGACCACCGACATTCGGAACGGTGGACAGTTCAAAGGCTTCATGGTCACGGGATCCGTCGGGTTCTGAATCTCACTCACGCTCGAAGCGAAAGCCCCCGGCATTGCCGGGGGCTTTTCGTTGGAGTGCCCAGCAGGACTCTCTGACCTGTCCGAGAATACCCGTCAGGAAATCATCGATTTCCTGATGCTCGTCCCTCGTCAGTTCGATCACATTTTCGAAGGCGCCGGAACACGGCGCAAACGAGGAGGCGACATGTCAGGTGATCTCATTCGTGTCGTGCTGGCCGACGACCACGCTGTCGTCCGTGCCGGATTGAAGTCGGTGCTTTCGATCGCGCGCGACGTTGTCGTCGTCGGCGAAGCGTCGAACGGCCGAGAGGCGGTCGCGTTGGTTGAGCAGCTCAAGCCCGACGTCATCGTCATGGACTTGACGATGCCCGATAAAGACGGCATGGAGGCAACGAAAGAAATCGTCGCGCAGGGCGGCGACACGCGCGTTCTCATCGTCAGCATGCATGCCGAGGACGATTACCTCGTTCCCGCGATGGCGGCCGGCGCCGCCGGCTACCTCGTGAAGACTGATGCCGAGCGTGAGCTCATCAACGCCATCCATGCCGTCGTGCACGGTGAGACGTACATTCGACCGGTTGCGGCGCGTGTGATGGCGAAGAAACTGGCGGCGAAGGACGAGACGCTCACGGACAAAGAGCGGTACGCCCGCCTGACGGACCGCGAGCGAAATGTGCTGCGACTCGTCGGACAGGGATACTCCGCGCCGGAGATCGGCGCGCGTCTGTTGATCAGTCCAAAGACGGTCGATACCTACAAGCAACGAATTCAGGAAAAGACGGGCCTCTCACACCGTTCGCAGTTCGTGCAGTTCGCGTATCGCCTCGGATTGCTCAACGCGAGCTGAGTGTAGGAGGCCGTTGTGGCACATCCCAAATAGCCTGTACGCGTTGATCGCTCGCCATCGGCGGTCTGCTCGCTCATCCGCCCGACGCGTCGGGTGCGATCAGAGTCAGGAGGAAGACTCCGCCCTCTGTCGAGCTGACGTCGTGCCGAACGCCTCCGTCGAGTGCCATGAGCCCGCCAGCCACGAGCGTGCGGGCCTCCGTATCGGTGCGGACCACGATTGTCCCTTCGAGTGCATGAATAGTGATCGGCCCTGCGGCTACGTGCTCGTGCATCCCACCACCGGGGCGTACGCCGATCAATGTGAGCCGCAGTGGCCCTTCCTTGACGAGCGTGCGCGCAACGCGCGAATGCCCGGCATCCAGGTCCGCTCGAACGGTGCGTATCTCCTCTCCGAGAGCAAACGCGAGCACGGGGGCGGCGAGCGTGCGACGTAGCGGACTCATGATACGCTCCGGTCAGGTGGTCGATGGTGGAGCACGGCCGTTGTTGGTCCGTGTTCGTTCTCGAGAGATGTGCGACGGCCGTGCTGCGGATAACGTCCGCCGAAGCTCGGAGTCTAGTGTCACAGCCTGTGCCCGTCGAGCCGATGCTCACGAATGAGCTGTCGCAAAGGTCTCGAGGGGCAGGTTGTAGGGTGGGTGCTTGATCGTGCGGCGGAGCCACAGGCCGGCGATCAACTGCCACGCCCCAAACGCCGCCGCGTAGACGGCGCCGAAGTAGAGCAGCGCGAAAATCGTTGCCTGCGGGAACAGCACAGAGACGAACGCCAGCAGGACATCGAGTCCCGCCCAACCCAGCAGAGCCCATCGCATGGCAGGCACATGCCACAGCAAAATGCCGACGGTTGTGGCCAGAGCCGCATAAACCAGCATCCAACCGGCGATGACGGCGAGAGCGACACTCAGCGTCAGGCCTGGTCCGCCAAGCGTCAACGCTCCGAACGACAGTGCTGCGAGGCCATGCAGTAAGATGAGCGTCCAGCCGGATGTCTTTTGCCGAACCGATAGAGCGATCGTGATCTCGTACAGCCCGAGCAGTGTGGCGATCATACCTACGAGAATCATCGCGGCGATTAGAACATCCTCAGGCCATATGACGGCGCCGAGCCCGAGGATGAGCATGAGAGCCCCGCGTCCGACGAGTGTATGCCAGAGACGACGCAGCTCCTGGCGAACCGTGGTCATCGTTGCCTCCAGAGGTCAGTCACTCTCACATTGGCGATGCACGGGAGCCTACGCTGTCCGGCGACTCTCGCCGGCGCGTGAGGGTTTGCGGTGTGACCCGCCGGAATGCATTCGCGTGAGGCTCGGAGCGACAAAGTCGGGGGCTTTACCTGACTCTCAACGGAGCGAGAAGAGCGTAGAATCGCTCAGCCGTTTGCACGACTGCCCGCGCACTCGCTGGATATGGGAGACCCCGACAATGCTGCGACTCCGTGACATCATGACGACCGACGTTCTGACTGTAGATCCGGAGACGTCACTTCGCGAAGCAATGGAACTGCTCGGCCGGCACCACGTGAGTGGCGCACCGGTCGTTGCCGGCGGCGCATTGGTCGGCGTCATCACCGCGACGGACTTGATGGCCTTCGCGAGCTCACTCTCCGGTGTGCCAACGGTGCGCGATACGGCAGATGCGTCGGACTTCGGCGAGCTGGTACCCGAGTCGCGCGACGAGGACATCGAGGGAAGCACGTTCTTCACCGATCTCTGGGACGACGCCGGGGCCGATGTCGTCGAGCGCGAGGCCAGCATCTCTACGCCGGAATGGAATGCGCTCGAAGAACACGAGGTGAGCGAGGCGATGACGCGCGTACCGCTCCGCACGCTGCCACCCGAAGCAGACGCCCGGCTTGCCGCGGCCCTGATGTCGAACGAGCGCATTCATCGCGTGCTCGTGATCGACGGACGCCGGCTCGTCGGTATCGTGAGCTCTCTCGACATCGCGAAAGCGGTCGCCGAGCACAAGCTCGTGGACCGGACGTACGTGTTTGGCGCAGGCCGGGCGTTCGGCTGAAGCTCAGTCATCATGAGGCGACAGCACGGACGTTGCACGCGACTTTCGCGCAGTCGGGCCGGCGTGGTCGAGCAATGGTGGAGACCAAACCATCGACAGATGTCCATCGTGACAACACGCGATCGGCGAGCCGAATCGCGCGGTTCTTTGCATCCCCCCAAGATGGAAGGCCTCGGCCTTGGTCTATACATCGCGAAGGGTCTGATCGAAGCGCACGGTGGACGAGTGTGGTGTGCGAGAGCGTGCCCGACGAGGAGACCAAGTTTGTGTTCACGCTTCCGACGACGGACGCGAACGAGTCCGCGGCAGCGTAGGAACGCCATGCTCACGAAGATTGTGGTGCCTCTCGACCAATCGTCGCTTGCCGAGGACGCGCTTGGCTGCGCATCCGCGCTCGCGCGAGCAACGGGCGCGGCCATCGATCTCGTCCTCGTCCACGATCCCTTCGCGGCGAGTGGGTATGAGGGAATGCCGGCGGATGATCAGCGGCGGCCCAGCGAGGAGGCGTATCTGGATCATATCGCCCACGAGCTCCAGTCTGGTGCTTCCGTTCGGCCGACATTTGCCGTGCTGAACGGGGTGCCGGCTGAGATGATATGTCGCCGCGCGATCGATGTCGGCGCCGATCTCATCGTGATGACGTCGCACGGGCGCACGGGCTTCAATCGAGCCTGGCTTGGCAGTGTTGCCGACGGCGTCGTTCGCCACGCGGGCATCCCCGTGCTGCTCCTCCGTTCGACGGAAGCGGAACGGCCCGAGCGCCGAGAGCGACTCTTCACGCATGTGCTCGTGCTCATCGATGCATCGTCGGAATCCGAAGCCATCATCGATGCCGCGCTCTCGATTGCTCGCGCAGGAAATGGACATATCACGCTCCTGCACGTCGTGCAGCCCGTGCCGCTCATCATTCCTGACTATGGCGCTACGATGATGGGGGCGGCGCCTGTCGCGGATATGGAATTGACGGAACGCGTCGCGGCAGAGGCGCGGGAGCGCCTCGGTGAATTGGCGATACGCGTGAGCCAGGGTGTCGACGTGAACACGGCGGTCGTGATCGATACCCGCGTCGCCCAAGCGATCCTCGACTTCGCCGCGCAGACGGCCGCCGACCTCGTCGCTCTGACAACGCGCGGCCGCGGTGCGTCACGGTTGATCGTCGGGAGCACCGCCGACAAGGTTCTGCGCGGCAGTAATCTGCCCGTGTTGATCAAGCGGCCGCGATCAGAGTAGTCGCTCGTGTCGTGAAGCGCATGCGCTATTGCGAGGCCATGGAACGCGCGTGATCAAGGACGAGTGCCTGTTCCGCGATGGCGACGTTGCGTCGGGTTCGCTCGATCGCGTCGACATTGACCGAGATTGAATCGATTCCCCAGCGCACGAGTCGCGCGGCGTAATCCGCATGCACCGACGGGGCTTGCCCACAAATCGAGCAGGTCAAACCGAGCCGCTGGCACTCGCGAATGAGGGATTCGATCGCGTTCAATACGGCGCCATCGCGTTCATCATAGCCGGCGCCAAAAAGGTCACTGTCACGATCCACGCCGAGGACGAGCTGCGTGAGATCGTTCGACCCGATGGAGACTCCGGATATTCCGAGCTCGGCGTAACGCGGTAACCAATACACGACGGACGGCACCTCAGCCATGATCCAGCGCTCGAGCCGTTGATCGTTGCCAAGCGGGCTGTTGTCGATGAGCGCGAGGCAGGCTTCGAGCTCGTGCGCCGTCCGAACGAACGGAATCATGAGATGGAGATTCTCGAGATCGCGTCTCACCTCGGCCAGTGCGCGACATTCGAGCGCAAAGAGGTCTGGTTCGCGTGTATAGCGGAAGCAGCCGCGGTACCCGATCATCGGGTTGGCTTCAGTGGGCTCATGGTCCGCGCCGCCAATGAGATTCCTGAACTCGTTCGACCGGAAGTCCATCGCGCGATACACGACCGGCCGCGGGTGAAACGCCTCGGCGAAGATGCGCAGGTTTGTCGCCATTCGTTGGACGAACTCGTGTTCGCTTCGCGCTTTCAGAAACGCTCGCGGGTGCATGTGCTCGAGCGCGTCCACCATCATGAACTCGGCCCGTAGAAGTCCGACGCCGTCGACGTCGCGCGTTGCGACTTCCGTCGCACGATGGGGCTCCGCGAGATTGACGTACACTTTCGTCGCGGTGATCAGATTGGGCTCGAATGTCGGCGAGGACCTGGGAATTGGCGGAGCATGGCGCGCAGTCGTCTCACGTGAGTCGCCTTCGGAGACCGTCCCCGCGCTCCCATCCACGGTCACGACGGTTGCCGGTCGGAGCACGCGAGTGGCGTCGTGCGCGCCAACGATGCAGGGCAGACCCAGCTCGCGCGCGACGATCGCGGCGTGCGAGGTCATCCCGCCCGCATCCGTTACGATCGCGGCGGCGCGGCGCATGATCGGCACCCAGTCCGGGGACGTCATGTGTGTGACGAGCACTTCGCCGCTCTGCATCGCCGATTCGTCCTTCGGCGATTCGAGAACGCGGACGACGCCGGTCGCTCGACCAGGGCTCGCGCCGAGCCCATGGACCAGTGGTTTGCTGCCCGTTGCGTGGGGCAGGATGCTCGCCTCTGCGGATCGGGGGCGCTCCGACAGCGTCGTAATCGGGCGGCTTTGTGTCAGATAAATCATCTCACGTTCAATCGCGAACTCGAGATCTTGCGGCACGCCGTAGTGGGCCTCAGCGCGAACGGCGAGCTCACCGAGCGTGTGAAGCTCGCGGTCTGTCAGAACCCGCGTTTGCGCCCGACTGTCGTTCGAGAGGTCTACCCGCTCCGTCGAGCCCTTCTGATCATTCCACGCCAGCAGGAACTCTTTGCACGAAATGGTCGAATCGATCACCGACAGCGATTGCTTGTCGAGCACGTGGCGATCGGGTGTCACCGCACCCTGCACGACCGTCTCACCGAGTCCCCACGCGGCTTCGATGACCATCTTCGACGAGTCGCGCGTTGCCGGATCGGTCGTGAACATGACGCCCGACTTCTCCGAGTTGATCATTCGCTGCACAACGACGGCGACTGGCATCTCGATCGGCATCGCCTGTTTGATACGATAGAACAGCACGCGTGCCCCGAAGGTCGACGCCCAGCAATCCTTCACCCGGTCGAGCAACTCGTCTCTGCCGGCGACGTTGAGAAAGCTCTCGAACATGCCGGCGAACGAAAACTGCGCCGTGTCCTCCGCGGTCGCGGACGAGCGCACAGCGACGCGGGCATTCGGCTCGTCCGTCACGAGCTCGTCATACGCGTGTTCGATCGCCATCCGGAGAGGCTCAGGGATCTCCGCGTCGGCGATCATTTGCCGTAGCGCCTTCGCGCTGCGCTCGAGGGATGCCGGATCGTCCGCGTCGATGTGTGCCAGCTCCGCCTTGATTCGGAGCGCGAGCTCATTGGCCGCATAGAACGTCTCGTACGCGTTGATCGCGATCACGAAGCCCGGTGGAACGGGCAGTCCCGCCGCTGTCATCTCTCCGAGATTGGCACCTTTGCCACCAAGCAGCGAAACATCGCGGCGACGGGCGCGCGCGAACGGAACGATGAGTGCTCCGGGCTCGGTGTCGCTGCCCACGCCGGAGGTCGGGTCGGACATGAGAGTGTTATTCATGCCGAGACGATGCACCGATCCCGGCGGCCTGTCTGTCAGCGATTACTCTGAGTGTCTTCAGCGATCTCCCTGGTCGGGAATTCAGCGGCC
>Ga0207707_10006648_pt1 | contig 10083 bp, 8 predicted proteins | sample KBSC83BmetaG_FD_184336 | JGI IMG/M metagenome (GOLD analysis project Ga0207707, IMG submission 184336) | Corn rhizosphere microbial communities from Kellogg Biological Station, Michigan, USA - KBS C8-3B metaG (SPAdes) (version 2) | ecosystem: Host-associated > Plants > Roots > Rhizosphere ... | reverse complement strand
GCGCGGGCCGCCCTCGGCGCCTGGCCACGAGTTCGGTTCGTAGTTCGCCCGGGTGACCGGGTTGCTCATCGCCATGTGGCCGTCCTGCTGGAAGTGTGCGAACGGGCACTTGGGCGCGTTGACCGGCAGCTGAGTGAAGTTCGGGCTGCCGAGCCGCTTGAGCTGGGTGTCCAGGTAGGAGAAGTTCCGTCCCTGCAGCAGCGGGTCGTTCGTGAAGTCGACGCCGGGCACGACGTTCTGCGTGCAGAACGCGACCTGCTCGGTCTCGGCGAAGAAGTTGTCCACCACGCGGTCGAGAACCAGCCGGCCGACGGGAATCACCGGAAGTCGTTCCTCCGGGATTATTTTGGTGGGGTCGAGCACGTCGAACTCGAACTGATCGGCGAACTCGTCGTCGAACAGCTGCACACAGAGCTCCCACTCGGGGTAATCGCCGCTGTGGATCGCGTCCCACAGGTCGCGCCGGTGGAAGTCGGGGTCTGCCCCGTTGATCTTCACCGCCTCGTTCCACATCACGGACTGCAGGCCTTGCTTCGGCTTCCAGTGGAACTTCACGTAGGTCGAGCGGCCCGCCTCGTTGACGAAGCGGAAAGTGTGCACGCCGAACCCTTCCATGAAGCGGAACGACCGCGGGATGGCCCGGTCGGACATGATCCACATGAGCATGTGCGTGGACTCGGGCGTGAGCGAGACGAAGTCCCAGAAGTTGTCGTGCGCCGTCTGCGCCTGCGGGAAGCCCCGGTCGGGCTCCTGCTTGGCCGCGTGCACAACATCGGGGAACTTGATCGCGTCCTGGATGAAGAACACCGGGATGTTGTTGCCCACCAGGTCCCAGTTGCCTTCGCGGGTGTAGAACTTGGTCGCGAATCCGCGCACGTCCCGCGCCAGGTCGAACGAGCCCTGGTTGCCCGCGACGGTGGAGAACCGGACGAAGACCTCGGTCCGCAGGCCCGCCTCGCTGAAGATGTCGGCCCTGGTGATGTCGGTGAGCGGCGCATAGTTTTCGAAGTAGCCACCCGCGCCGAAGCCGCGCGCGTGCACGACGCGCTCGGGGATCCGCTCGTGGTCGAAGTGGAAGATCTTCTCGCGGAAGTGGAAGTCCTCGAGCAGGCCGGGGCCGCGCTCGCCGACTCGCAGCGTGTTCTGGTCGTCGCTGACCGGCACGCCCTGCGTGGTGGTCAGCCGGGGCGTGGGCTGCTTGCCCGCGCCGTCGCCGGCCCGCTGGTGGGTCTCGCCTCCGCTCCCCTGGTAGACCTGCTGGTCACCGTAGCGCGCAAGCCGCTGCTCGCCGTTCGCTCCGCTGGCGGGATTGGTCCCGTTCATCGTGTCCGCCCTCCTTCGGCGTGCGGGAGATTCGACCTGTGCGAATCCGGGTGGGACTGTGCCCCGGCTGTCCCGTGGCCGGGGCACGGCGGGGCGGGGGCGCGGCGCCGCCCGCCCCTGATGACTTACGTCTTGCGCTGTTGCTGACCGCGTTACGACGGGGGCTTGCCGCGGCCGCTCACGGCGTCACGCAGCCGGTCCGCGATCCCGGCCACCGGCCCGGCGGTCTTGACCGCGCCCGGCTGCGGCGGCACGTGCGGATGCGGACGGGTGGGCGCCAGCTTCTTGGCCTTGGTGATCTGCTCACCAAGGGCCTGCGCTTCGTTCGCGCTGATCGCGGCGCGCAGCAAGGGCCACGCGTGCGCCTCCTCGTACGCGATGTGCGCGCGGGCAGCGGAGGCGAAGGCGGCGAACCGCTCCTCGAACGCGTGGTCGTCGGGCTGGAGCTTGTCCAGGTCCGCGAGGATCGGGTCGGCCTCCGCCTCCTGCTCCAGGCCGAGCTGCGCGACCCGGAGGCCGTCGGCGCCGAGCCGCTTGACCGCCGGCCAGAAGTACTGCTGCTCCGCCGCCTCGTGCTTGGACTCCTCAATGATCACTTCATCGACAGAGCGCTTGCGGAACGCGAGCTGTTCTTGGGTTGCCCCGGTGCTCGCCCTGGGTCCCTCTTCGAGCTGGGCCAGCATGGCCTTTACTTCGTCGTGGTCTTGTTTGAGGACCTGGAACACGTCAGGCATGTTGCTCCTCCCTGGCTCTGACCTGCTGAATCTTCTCGGTTGCGACCCGGCTACCCGAGTGTCATCGAGCCAAACAGCACGGCCTTAGAGAGTCGCGGCGGGCGCGCGGCAGGGCCGTCACAGAGCAGCGGCGGGCGCGCGCAGCAGGGCGGCGATCCCGTCGGCGCCGAAGAACTCGCCGGTGTCCCCGCCGGGCTGCGCGCGATCCGCGGACAGGAAGTGCAGCCGCGCGCCGGTGCCCGCGGCGGCTCGCGCCAGCGCCGCGTCCGTCCTGCCCTGGAGGGGGGCGTCAACGCCGCGTTCGGTCAGCGCGGCGCGCTCGATGGCCGCCTCGGCGAGGCCGGGACCGATCCAGACCGCTTCCGGCACCCACGACGGCTCGCCGAGCAGCATGACGTCGGACACCAAGCCGTCCCGGAGCGCGGTGAAGGTCTCGGCGAGCCCGGTGACCGCGCGGCGATCGCTGGCGGCCGCGCCGCGCAGCCTGATCGCCAGCTCGTCGAGCAGCGTGCGCTGTTCGCGCGCCATGCGCCGCTCCTCTTCCGCGCGCGCTTCCGCGTCGAAAGCGGGGTCGTCGGCGGCGACCTCCCGGTCGACGGTCACGGAGGCCTCGCGCAGCACCGACGGCAGCTGGTCAAGCACCATCGACCGCTCTCGTACGTCACCGCCAACCATCACGAACTCGGCGCGCACGCGCTCCGCCTCGGCGACGACGGCGGCGGCGATCCGCTTGGCGTTCTCGGCCCAGGTCTCCTCGGTCGAGCGCTGAAACCGCAACTCCGACCAGCCGCCGGCGGAGACCTTGTGCACCGGCCAGGTCACGCCCTGGACCGTGATCTCCTCGGCGGCCGCGCCGGATCCGCCGGCCGGCACCGCAAGGACCTGCCCGCCGGCCCGGCCCGCCGCCACCCGTACGTGCGCCACCCGCGCGGGCAGCTGCATAAGCCACGGCATCACGTGCGGCAGCGGGGCCAGGTTGGCGAGCTCCTGCTGCGGCGGCTGCGGCAGCGCGCCCTCGAGCCTGACCCTCCCGCCGTATGCGAAGATGACCCTGCCCCTGACCGAATGGTCACGGCGGGTGGCCGCCGGCCCGACGGCGTCGAGCGTCGCGTCGTCGGCGCCCGCGGCGGCAAGCCGCTCGCGCGCGTCCCGCCAGCGCAGCCCCACCTCGGTCGCCGAGCCCGCCGTCGTCGGGGTGGTGTCCAGATACACGGACACGTACCTGGCACCGAAGTCACCCGGCGGGTCCTCGTACAGCGCGCGAAGGAAATCAAGTTGCATGACATCGCCCCTTCCCGGACCTGACGAACAGCTTCAACACGCCTAGTTCAACACGGCTACCCACGGTCACCGCCGCCAACCCGGGCGTTTTCCTTGGGCACCGCCGGAATAGGACGGTCCGCGCTGGGCAGGCGACGCGCGGGCGGTTCCCCCGACCGCCGACCCGAGCCAACGACCCCGATGAGGACGTCAGATGATCGAGTACGCCACCGAATGGCGCGCGGCGAGCGCCTGCCTCAATACCGACCCCGACGTGTTCTTCCCCGTCGCGGTCGGCAGCGCGGCCAGCAAGCAGGTCGCGCGGGCGATGCGCATCTGCGCGGGCTGCACGGTCAGGCAGCAGTGCCTCGACTTCGCGATGCGGTCGGGCGAGAAGGACGGCATCTGGGGCGGCACCACGCCGGAGGAGCGCATCCGTGCCCGGCGGGCCCGCAACCGCCGCCCGGCGCGCTGGGCCTGGCCGGAGGCGGCGGAGATGCGCGCCTCCTGACCAGGTCACGGCTGACCGGCGGCCCGGCTGACCGGGTTCCGTCCCGCCGCTCCGTCCCCGGCTATGCGGTGGCGAGCAGTTTCGCCGGGGTGATCGGCAGGTCGCGGACCCGGTGGCCCGTCGCGTGGTAGACGGCGTTGCCGATCGCCGCGGCGGTTCCGGTAATGCCGATCTCGCCGATGCCCTTGCCGCCCCCCGGCCACAGGTGCGGGTCGACCTCCTCGATCCAGCACGCCTCCACGCTGGGCACGTCCGCGCAGGACGCGACGTGGTACTGGGCCAGGTCGGCCCGGACGAACCCGCCGGCCGTCGCGTCCACGGCCGTCTCCTCGAACAGCGCCATCGACAGCCCCATGGTCATGCCGCCGATGAACTGCGACCGCGCGAGCACCGGGTTGATGATGTGCCCCGCGGCGAACACGCCGAGCAGCCGCGGCACTCTGACCTCTCCCGTCAGCGGGTCCACGAGCACCTCCGCGAACTGCGCGCCGAACGAGTGCCTGGCCCATCCCTCGTCCTTGGCCACGTCGTCGGCGGTGTCCGCGCTGCCGTGCTCGCCGTCCTTCAGCAGCGCCGCGCAGGCGTCCGCCACCGCCGAACCCCACGACGCGGTCCCCATGGAGCCGCCGGCGAGCGGCGCGTCCGGCAGCGCGCTGTCGCCGAGCACCACCCGGACCCGGGCCGCGTCCACGCCCAGCACGGACGCCGCGATGTCGCCGAGCGCCGTCCGCGCGCCCGTGCCGATATCGGCGGCGGCGACCCGCACCTCGTACCCGCCGTCCACCGCTGACGCGGTCGCCGTCGACGGGCGGCGCCGGGCCGGGTAGGTGGACGCGGCCACGCCCGTGCCGGCCAGCCAGCGGCCCCGGCGGCGGACGCCAGGCCGCGGGTCGCGCCCGGCCCAGCCGAAGCGCTCGGCGCCCTCGCGCAGGCAGGCGACGAGGTTGCGCGAGCTGAACGGCAGCCCGCTCTCCGGCTCCGCCGACGGGTCGTTGACCACGCGCAGCTCGACCGGGTCCATGCCGAGCGCGACGGCCAGCTCGTCCATCGCGGACTCAAGCGCGTACATCCCCGGGGTCTCCCCCGGCGCGCGCATCCACGACGGCGCGGGCACGTTCAGCCGCACCAGCCGGTGCGTGGTGCGCATCGCCCGCGCGCCGTACATGACGCGGGTGCAGGCCGCGGTCTGCTCCGCGAACTCGGTGCGGGTGGCGGTGTGCTCGAGCACGTCGTGAGCCAGCGCGGTCAGCCGCCCGTCGGCGCTCGCGCCAAGCTCCATCCGCTGGATCGTCGGGGTCCGGTGCCCGGCCAGCGCGAACATCTGCTGCCTGGTCATCGCCACCTTCACCGGGCGGTCCACCGCCCGGGCCGCGATGGCGGCGAGGATGACGTGCGGCCGGGTGGTTCCCTTGGAGCCGAAGCCGCCGCCCACGTGCGGCGAGACGACCCGCACCTGGTCGGGGTCGAGGCCCAGCACGGCCGCGATCGTGTCGCGGTCCGCCGTCGGCCCCTGGGTCGAGTCGTAGACGGTCAGCACGCTGCCCCCGTGGTTAGCAGCCGAATCCCAGGAAGCGATCGCCGCGTGCGGCTCCATCGGGTTGTTGTGCTGCACCGGGGTGGTGTAGGTGGCGGCCACCCGCACCGTCGCGCCCGCGAGGCCCGCGGCCACGTCACCGTAACCGGTGTCCGTGGGCAGCGCCGGGTTGATCTTCTCCGGCCGGAACAGGTCCGGGTGGTCCGCGCGCAGCACCACGTCATGCTCGTCGGGCGCGTAGTCGACGCGGACGGCGGCCGCCGCCGCCCTGGCGTTCTCCAGCGTGTCGGCGATAACGGCGCCGACGAGTTGCCCGCGGTAGGTGACCTCGCTCCTCTCGAAGAGGGCGAGTTCGAAATTTTCCGTCCCGAACGGAATCGCGACGCCGCCCCACAAGACCGTGATGACTCCGGGCATGGCGAGCGCCTCGGCGGTGTCCACCGCACCGATCCGGCCGCTCGCGATCGGGGCCTGGAGCGGGTAGGCGTAGACCGCGTCGGGCACCGGGTGCTCAAAGGCGTACCAGGCGGCGCCGGTGACCTTGTCCCGTCCCTCGGCACGGTGCCCTTCGATGGGATGAGTGTCGCTCATGGGATGAGCTCCTCAAGGACGGTGGTGATGAGGTTGCGGGCCAGCGTGACCTTGTACGCGTTGCCCGCCAGCGGGTGCGCGTACCGTAGTTCCGCCTCCGCGGCGCCGGCGAAGACCTCGGCGGCGGGCGGCACGCCGAGCACCACGCGTTCCGCGGCGAGCGCCCGCCACGGAGCGTGGGCGACGCCGCCGAGCGCGATCCGGCAGTCCCGGACGCGGCCGTCCGGTCCGACGTCGAGCAAGGCGGCGATCGATACGAGCGCGAACGCGAACGACGCGCGCTCACGGACCTTGCGGTACGTCTGGCGGCCGCCCGCCGGTGGCGGCAGCTCCACCTCGGTGATCAGTTCCCCGGGCCGCAGGACGGTGTCGTGGTCGGGCGCCCCGCCTGGCAGCCGGTGCAGACCCGGCATGTCGACCCACCGTCCGCCGTCCGGCGCCATTCCCCTGGCTTGGCTAACACCGGCTTGACTGACGACGCGCACCCGGGCGTTCAGCGCCGTGAGCGCCACCGCCAGGTCCGACGGGTGCGTCGCCACGCAGAACGGCGTATGGCCAAGGACCGCCATGTTCGCGGTATCCGCGCCTGGAGCCGTGGCCTGGCAGCCAGAGCCAGGGCTGCGCTTGTTGCAGGGCATCGACACGTCCTGGAAGTACGGGCAGCGGGTGCGCTGGAGCAGGTTCCCGCCCACCGTGGCCGCGTTGCGGATCTGGCCCGAGGCGCCGTTCAGCACCGCCCTGGCGAGCATCGGGTACCGCTCGCGGACCAGCGGGTGGCTGCTCAGGTCGCTGTTGCGCACGCCGGCGCCGATCGTCAGCCCGCCGTCGTGCGCGGTGATCTCGTCGCTGACCGCGCCGGTCACGTCGATCACATGGTCCGGCGCGGTCACGCCGAGCCGCATGAGGTCGACAAGGTTGGTGCCGCCGCCCAGGTAGGCCGCGCCGTTACGGAACTGGCGGGTCGCGTCCGCCGGGCTGCCCGCGCGGGCGAAGGTGAACTGCTTCACGGCCGCGCCTCCTGCTCCTGCTGCCGCCCGGCCGGCGGGTACGGGGCGGTGTCGCCAAGCGGGATGGCGGACACCGGGTCGGCGAGTTCGCCGCCGGGCGGCAGCTCGCTGCTGATCGCCCGCACAATGTTCACATAGGCGCCGCAGCGGCACAGGTTGCCGCTCATCCGCTCTCTGATCTCTCCCGGCGTCAGCGGCGGGTCCTCGGTGAGGTCCGCGGTGACCGCGCTCGGTCCGGCCTCGGTGAGCATGCCCACGGCCGAGCACAGCTGGCCGGGCGTGCAGTAGCCGCACTGGAACGCGTCGTGCCGGAGGAACGCCCCCTGCAGCGGGTGCAGGCCGCCCGGCCCGGCGAGGCCCTCGACCGTCTGGATGCTCGCGCCGTCGTAGGCGACCGCGAGGGCGAGGCAGGCGTTGACCCGGCGGCCGTTGGCGAGCACGGTGCACGCGCCGCACTGGCCGTGGTCGCATCCTTTCTTGGTGCCGGTCAGGCCGAACCGCTCGCGCAGCAGGTCAAGAACCGACGTCCGGTTGTCGATCGCCACCGCGCGCGGCTCGCCGTTGACGGTGACCGTGATACGGGTTGCGTATGCGCTGTCCATAACCGGGAGCACGTACCCGGACCACGGTGGGTTACTCCCCGGGGCCCGGCCTCACGAGGCGGGCGTCACCCGCCCGCCCGGGGCGTAGGTCGCGATGACCCTGGCCGCGACCTCGGTGACCTTGACGTGCCGTCGCTGTGACTCGCGCCGCAGGTAGCGCAGCGCCTCGTCGGCGTCGCAGCCGAGTGCGTGCATGAGGATGCCCTTGGCCTGGTCGGTGACCGCGCGGGCCGCCACGGAGTCCTTCAGCTGCGTGGCGGTCCGCTGCGCCTGCCCGTAGGCGAGGCTGTTGGCGAACACCGTGCTGCCGAACCGGGCGAGCATCTCGGCCATCGGCACCCCGTCGGCGTCGAGCGCCCCGGGACGCACGCCGAAAAGCGCGAGGACGAGCGTGATCGACGAGGACTGCCTGACCAGGTGGATCGAGCTGCGCAGGCCGCGGCGGAGCGCCTCGGTCGCCCACCACGGCCACCGTTCCTCGTCGAGCGCGTCACGGCAGCTCACCGGCCGGCCGTCGCGCACGGCCGCCGTCAGCGGCCCCGCGCCAGAACCGATCTCCAGGTCGATGAGTTCGGCCGCATCGGGGTGGCTGGCCGCCACCGCGGTGAGCTCGCCGTCCCGCCAGATCGTCGCGTGCGCCGCCGCGCACCCGGGAACCTGCCTGACCGCGAGCTCCGCCAGCTTGCTCAGCGACTTGGCCTCCCCGTAGGAGAGGCTGACAAGCTCGGCGGCCTCATGCCCGAGGTCTTCGACCGTCACGCCGCCCTCCGTCCTGTCGCCCGCGTCCTGCCGGCGGCCTTCCCGTCCGGCGTGACGGCATCCGTCGCGGCTTGCTAGTGCCTGATATCAGAGTACGCGTGGCAGTTCACGGTGCCCGCACCGCGCAGCGGCGTGTAGGTTGCCCCGGCCGTGTTGGCGCTGCACGGCCGCACCGCCGTGTGAATCTGCGTGCTGAGGGTGACACACAGCGTCGCGATCGCCGCGAGGGCGAGCAGGATCGCCACCACCGGCCGCGGGCGGGGCCAGGCCCGCACGGAGACCTGTTCCACGCCGACCGCCCGCTCCCCCCGGGTGAGGTCGTTGAACATGGCGAACTTCGACGACAGCGCGGGCGCGTCCGCGGCCAGGCTGCGTTCGAGCGCGGCGAGCCTGCGCCGGTAGGGCACGCACACCCGCGCACCTGGCCCCCTCGGCTTTCGCCGAAATGGGCCAAGCCCGTGCCGAGCCCAGGACCAGCGGAAGTGCCAGTCCCAGCCGTAGCTCATGCCGACCGACGGATCATGCAACGTCATCCCCCGACTCCTCTCTAGCTGGGCGCTGAGCTAGGCGGCCTCGCCGCCTGAGAGGCAGGTGGCGGAGCGACGCGGCTCGTCGTGGCCGGTCACGATCATGATCACGCGGGTCGCGGGTGCGCTATCCGCCGTCGAGTACCCAGGTCGTGGGGAATTACTCCGTCACGCTCTGCGCACGCCGAAGGTCCTGCCAATGCCCATGCCCGTATCCATTGTGATACCAGGTCGTCACTGATTCGCGTCAGGGGTCGGCCTGCGGCGGCACAGCCGGCTACCAGTCGCTGAACTCGCCCTGGACGAGCCAGATGACCGACAAAGAGACCGCGCAGCCGAGGCCGACGAGGAACGCCACGAGGCGGCGCCGTGGCCGGCCCGCCGACCAGCGCTGGCCGAAGGCCACGGCTCGGCGCAGGAGTCCCACCACGACGTACAGCGAGCCGGCGATCGACATCAGCACCAGTCCGATGCCGATCGCGTCCGCGGCGGCCGTCGCGTACCGGTGACCGCTTAGTGCGGTACCCGTGAGATGGGCCGAGTGGCTCGCCGAGTGCCACAGCGCCCGGTTGATGTCTGGCAGGTACACCGTGAGGTATCCCATGGTGAACGCGAGCAGCGGGATGACGCACAGCACCCAGGCGGTGATCACGATCCGCGCGCCGCGGCGCAGCCCCGTGGCGCGCGAGTCCCTGGGCTGTTTGGCGCCAATGGGCCAGCGGGACAGGCTGCTGCGCAGCACGGGGGCGACGCGGGCGAACAGATCGGGCACTCCGACCAGGTCGCTGAGGATGAAGTACCCGTCGAACCGGACGAACGGCAGCAGTTGCTCCAGCATCTCCAGGTGGGTGATGGCGATGACCAGCAGGAGGATCTCCGCCGAGGTCGCCGCGTAGATGGCGGCGAGCACCACCATGAAGATCAAGTTGAAGTAGAGGCCGCCCAGGTCGGTCCGCAGCCGCCCGGCCCGGCTGAGCCGGTAGGAGTCCGTGACGTTGGTGAAGAACGCGGGCCACACCAGGTAGATGCCGGCCCCGATCCGCCCGGGCCGCGCGCCGCCGTACCGGCACCCGGCCGCGTGTCCGCACTCGTGGAACAGGGCGGAGATAACGGTCAGCCCGGCGACGAGCAGCAAGTCCACCGGATTGTTCAGCAGCTGGCGGAACGCCAGGGAAAGCCCGTGCGTGGTGAAGATCCAGAAGTCCAGGGCGGCGACGCTGACGATGACGGCCGCG
>Ga0207707_10006647_pt1 | contig 10085 bp, 8 predicted proteins | sample KBSC83BmetaG_FD_184336 | JGI IMG/M metagenome (GOLD analysis project Ga0207707, IMG submission 184336) | Corn rhizosphere microbial communities from Kellogg Biological Station, Michigan, USA - KBS C8-3B metaG (SPAdes) (version 2) | ecosystem: Host-associated > Plants > Roots > Rhizosphere ... | reverse complement strand
CGCCGCGAATCTGCTCCGGAGCCGCGTAGGCGGGAGTCATCAGACGCAGGCCGGTCATGGTCTGGTTGACGGGAGTATCGAGGCTTTCGAGCTGCTTGGCAATTCCGAAGTCGAGCAGGCGGATGCAGCCGTCCTGTTTGACAAGAATGTTGGAAGGCTTGAGGTCGCGGTGAATGACCGCCTGGCTATGCGCGTACTGGACAGCCTCGCACACGGCGCGAAACAAGTGGATGCGAGTGTCGAGGGGGCAGGCGTGCAGCTTGCAGTATTCGGTGAGCGGCACTCCTTCCACGTATTCCATGGCAAACCACGGAGTGCCATCGGCCAGGGCATCGGCATCGTAGAGGCGTGCGATGGAGGCATGATTCAGTTGGGCGAGGGTTCGCTGCTCGCTGGCGAAACGCTCGCGGCGAGCTGGGGAAAGCCAGGCATCACGCAGAATCTTAATCGCGACTAGATTGCCGAGATCTGTGCGCTCAGCCAGGTAGACAAGGCCCATGCCTCCTTCGCCCAGCAGACGGATGAGGCGATAGGGCCCGAACTGTTGCCGGGGCAATTGCCCAGGATCGGAATTGTTGAGCAGCGTGTGAGCAAGGTCTGCAATACCTCGGTCGAGCAGCGAAGCCGGGCGAGCATCTTCCTTCAGCATGGCGCTCACTTCATGGATCAGCGCGGTGTCATGGGCGCATGCTGCCTGAAGGAAGGCGTCCTGTTCGGATGTCGGCAGGTCGGCGGTTTGGTGGAAAAGGCTTTGAATGCGGTCCCACCGGCTGTGATCCATATTTAAGTCCCCGGAATACCAAGGTGCGGGATCAATGAACCTGTTGGAGTGCGTGCGCCAGCCAGGCTTTGGCCGCGCGCCAGTCTCGCAGAATCGTGGCCTCGGACACGCCGAGCAGAGCCGCCGTCTCAGAGATATCGCAGCCCCCAAAGAAGCGACTCTCCACCATCATGGCCTGACGCGGCTGAATGCGAGCCAATTCCTGCAGAGCTGAATCGAGCGCGATCAATTCCTTGCCGCAGGTGGCCGCCGCCATGATCGATTCGTCAAAGGTAATCACGTGGACTGCATCACTTCCCCCTCGCTTATCAGCGGTGCGACGGCGCGCGGCTTCGACCAGAAGCTGACGCATGGCGCGGGCCGCGATGCGCTTGAAATGCAGGCGCGAAGAAGACGCCAGTTCAGGGGAGTTCGCCAACTTCAACCAGGCCTCGTTCACCAAGGCGGTGGGATTGAGCGTGCAGCTGGGATCACCTCGCTTGACCGCGGAGGCAAGTCGGCGCAGTTCCTCGTAGGTCAGGCTGAACAGATCATTGAGCGCGCGCCGCTCGGAAGCAGCAACGGCCAGTGCGTCCTGACCGGTCGCAGAATTTTCAGGTGGGTCAAAACGTTCGAGCGGCATGATCCTCCCCTGGCATTGGCTCAAATGAGGGGGGAGCCCCAAGTCCCAGCCGCACGCTGGGATAGCGTGGAATGCTACCACCGAGGACTGGGCCAAGCAAGACCGATTTCATGCCGAATCGCCCCCCCAACAGTCCACAGGCGCCATGCGGAGGTTGATGGATTTCTTTTACCATCCATGACGTTTTTTGCCGGCTTCCTGCGCAATGCGTGGTGAGAGCAAGTGCGCCAGGCGCGGAGGCAGTGGCCGCCACGTCGGGGGAGGAAGCGACCCATGGCGAAAAGAGGCAGGGTTCTGCGCGAGCCGTACGCGGGGCCGGGTCTGGTGATGGTGGAGGGCAGACAGTATCCCCTGGTGCAGGACCTGTGGAGGTCAGAGGTGCGGGCGAGACCGGGACTCGCGGTGAATGTGGATTTCGATCCCAATGGGAATCTCAGAAGCATCACCGCTATCCCGGAGTCGATGGATGGGAAACAAGAGAACGTTCCGCCGGGCGGGTTGGGGATTGGCACGCTGGCGCAGGAAGACGCAAACTTCGGAATCGCGCTGTTAGTCCAGTTCTCTGCGGCCATGTTGCTGCTGGTTTCGTGGTGTTCGCTGACCGCAGTATCGATCCATCTGCCGTTCTCGGACAGCGTAGAGCTTACGTTCTGGCAGGTGCTGGGTTATTTGAATGCAGGCGGCCTTCGTCAGATTTCCGAAATGGCGGCGACTCCGGATGCGGGCGCGATGGGCTTTGCGGCGATCCTGGTGCTGGCAGGTCCTCTGATTCATTTCTTTAGCGCGGATCGGCGCGCGGCGCTGGGAGGAGTCCTGCCGCTGGGTTTCATTTTGTACATCGCGTACCTGGTGAACAGCAGCCTTCGAGGAATCGCTTCTGAACAGGCAACGCGGGTTCCGCGCGAGAGTTTCAGTGACGTCTCCATTGGGTTTGGAACGTATGTGTTTGTGTCGCTGGCCATCTATATGGCGGTGCTGAGCGCAAAGCAATTCATGGCGGCAAGAGAGGCGAGAGGAAACGGAATCGGCAGGTCTCAAGAAGTATCGGCATAAATCGCTTTGGGGGAGTGCGCACGAAACTTAATCTTGGAGGAGAGGAAATGAACAAACAGCGTAGGAGACGGATGATGATCCTGCTGGCCAGCGTGGCGGTTTTGGTAGCCGCCGCCGCGGCGCAGCAGCAAAACCAGGCGCAGCCAAATCAAAATCAGAACCAGGCACAGCCGAACCAGAATCAAACACAGCCGAACCAGAACACGAATCAACCGAAGCAGAAGAAGAGTTTCTGGCAAAAGGTTCAGGAGGCTGCACAGAAGGGTCAGAACACGATGCAGCAGGGTACGAACACGGTTCAGCAAGGTACAGGTACGGTGCAGCAGAACGGGCAGCAGGTGCAAAACGGAATGCAGCAGGTGCAGAACGGCGCGCAGCAAGGCATGCAACAGGGAATGCAGACCGTGCAGCCGCAAGGCGGGGGCTTACCATCGGAGCAGACAAACGGAGCGTTCAGTGGAGGAGGAGGCGGGGCGGGTGCATGCGGTTCGAGTTGCTTCGATGCGGGACCGTTCCAGGCCAACGTGTCGCAGATGACGATGAGCCAGGAAGGCGGGTGGCACGTGATCCGCATGAACATCCAGTTCCACAATGCGAGCAATCAGCCGCTGATCATCGCGTATCACGACGGATCGATGGTGATGGTCGACAACAACGGGAACACGTACGTGCCAGCGGGCGGCAACCCGGGCGAGTTGCAGGGTATGGGCATAGATCGCGGAAACCAGACCGACTCGCAATTCGTGCTCGGTCCCGGTCAAACCGGGAATGCGCTGTTCTCGGTGGCGCGCGGGCGCGCTCCCAACAGCCCGGTGGGGACGGGTTACACCTACAACTTGACGATTGACGAATTACAGGCACAAAACGGTGCGATGGCGATTCCGGTGCGGACATATAACCTGAACTTCCCAAGCCTGGCGCCGGGAACCAGCAACGCGGCATTCGGGTCCAATGCAGTGGCTACCGGCAAGGCCGGGACGGCGGGGAATGCAACCGGCGCTGCGGCAGTCCCGCAACGTAACAATCAAGTCGTGCGGGGGCAGCAAAATGTTGGCGTGACGCCGCCGCAGCAGCGGGTTGTTAATGGCAGGCCTGTGGGTACGCCTGTGCAGACGACGGCAGCTCCGGTTGCAAAGAATCAGACAATGGCAGCGCCGGTGATGAAGAATGCGGCAATGAAAACTCCGGTGGCTCCGGCGAAACCATCAGCGGCACCGGTGGTTCGTCAGGCCACGGCGGTTCCAGCCCCGGCCGCGGCAAAGCCGGCCACAGCAGCGAAAAAACCCGCGAACGCTACGGCTGCTACGACGACAGCTAAATAGAATGCATCGAGTTACAAAAATTGGCCAGGTGGGCGGGAGGGTCCACCTGGCTCTTTTTTTTCAGCGTAGAAGGGAGCTCGTTCAAGAGAGACATCGCTTGAAAGTTTTTCCATGTGGGTATGCCTTAAATCCTGCGGCTCGCCTTGCTTCGCTTCGCCCGGACAGCCCAAAGGGCGGTCCCTACGCGAATCTGTTAACGACCATCCGGCCAGCCTGCTACCTTGACGAGAGCGTTTGATCGGCGCAGCATGTAATGCCGGGCGGCATCGGGCGATCTCAGCCAGCACTTCTTTCGTTGTTCCAAGCTGCCGTTTGTGGGGAATCTCAGCGAGGTGATGGATGGGTGCAGAACCCGGTGTTCGTGAACAGCGTAGAAGCACGCGCGTTCGGATGAAAGTGGAAATCAAGGCGCATGGCGTCAACGAACCGCTGAGCTGCGACGGCGAAACCTTGATCGTGAACCTGCACGGAGCGCTGATGTCGACGGCCATTCCCTTGAGAGTAGGAATGCGAATCGAGATTCATGTGATTCTGACTGACAAACGCGCCACCGCCCAAGTAGTATATCTAGATCCTGACCGGCCCAGACTGTGCGGCATCGGGCTCGAGAAGCCGGAAAATATCTGGGGAGTTTCACTTCCACCCGACGACTGGGAAGACGATAGTGGAAGGTAGTTGTCCGCGTGAGCGCGACGGCAATGCAGTCGCGATGCTTCAATGGAGGAGATCATGAAAACACTTCGAAGGCTGTGGGCGGAAGAAGAGGGGCAGGACATTGCCGAATACGCGGTGATGCTCGCCGTGATCCTGGTACTGGTGGTGGGGACGATCCGGCTGGTGGGGTCGAACGCGAACAACGTGTTCTCAAGCGCGTCGAGCGCGCTGCAGTAGCATCCCGCGCGCGTGAACTGGAATTTTCGGACCGTAGCAGAAGTTCTGTCCCTGGGAATCCTGCTCGTCTCTCCTGGCTGTGAACTCCTGATGTCGCGATTCGAACTGGGTATGGCGAAAAAGAATCCCGTGCTGGTGCTGGCATCGGGAGAAGATCCGCAATTCGCGATGCTCGGGGAAGTGCCGCACACCATCTGCAGGGACATTGGTAATTGCGCCGGGGCGGGTCGGGATGCAGCCGTCATATTGCAATGGTCTGGCACGCCGGAGTTGCTGCGCGCAGTGCTTGCAAGTTGCCCGGAGGTGCGCTGGATCCACTCGCGGGCGGCGGGCGTCGACAACCTATTGTTCCCCGAAATTGTGAATAGCGAAGTTCTGCTGACCAACGGCAGCGGCGTGTTCAGCGCGTCGCTGGGTGAGTTTGTGCTGGGAGCGATCCTGTATTTCGCGAAGGGTTTCCGGCGCATGGTTCGCAACCAGATGGCGGGCCGGTGGGAGCCTTTCGATGTGCAAGAGATAGATGGGCAGACGGTAGGGATCATTGGATACGGGGATATCGGGCGCGCGGTCGCCAGGCGAGTAAAGCCACTCGGCATGCGTGTGCTGGCGACGAAACGGCATCCTCCTGCATTGCCCGACTCGCTGGTAGAGCATTTCTACAGGCCGGAAGAGCGGCGCGAGATGGTTGCGGCCTGCGATTTCATTGTGGCGACGGCACCCTTGACTTCGGAAACTCGGCACATGATTGGGGAGGCGGAGTTCGCGGTCATGAAAGCGTCGGCAGTCGTGATCAACGTGGGGCGGGGTCCGGTGATTGATGAGGCGGCCCTGGTGGGTGCGCTAGCGGCAAAGCGGATCAAAGGCGCCGCGCTGGATGTTTTTGAGCACGAACCACTGCCCGCGGGGCATGCTTTATACAGTCTGGAAAACGTGCTGCTGTCGCCGCATTGCGCCGACCATACCGCCGACTGGCAGGATCAGGCCATGCGCTTCTTTCTGGAGCAATATCAGACCTTCCAAAAGGGTGAGCCGTTGAGGAATGTTGTTGAAAAGCGGCTGGGATATTGAGCTTACTGCTAAGGCAATCCTTCCGTTACACTTCTCAGACTTCCTTCTTATGAAAATCCTGGCTCACTTGTTGGGCTGCATATTCGTGCTGGCAATTCTTTGCGTCAGCGCTGTTGGAGCCGACTTTAAAGATGTCGAATATGGTCAGGTGGACGGGGTTCAGTTGACCCTGGACGCTCATGTTCCGGATGGGGATGGCTCGTTTCCCGCTGCCATACTCGTCCATGGCGGAGGCTGGGTTGCGGGCGACAAGCGGCAGTACATTACGTACATCTTTCAGCCATTGAGTGACGCTGGATATGCCTGGTTCAGCATCAACTATCGCCTCGCACCACAATTCAAGTTTCCCGCCGATGCCGACGATGTGGAGTCAGCAATCCGATTCGTGAGAGCGAATGCAGCGAAATACAAGGTAGATCCCAACCGAATCGCACTGATTGGAGAGTCTGCGGGCGGGCATCTTGTTTCTTACGTGGGGGCGCGCAACCGAGCCGATTCACGGGTTGCGGCCGTGGTCTCGATGTACGGGGTGCACGATTTTGTGGCGGCAGCGGTGCAGTGGAAGCCTTTGCCGCATGAACTGCTGGACCTGTTCGGAATCACTGCCGTGAATGCTGAGACTGTGCCGGTGCTGATTAAGGCTTCTCCGGTGGTTTACGTTACCAAAGACATGCCGCCGTTTCTGCTGATGCATGGCTCCAAGGATGAGGACGTGCCTTTTGAGCAGTCGGTCGAGATGTGCGACAAGATGAAAAAAGCCGGGGCTCATTGCGACCTGATTACGATCCAGGGAGCGCCGCATGGGATGGATCACTGGGAGCCGCATGCTGAATGGCTTTGGTACAAGAAAGAGCTGGTGGAGTGGCTCAAGAAGACGCTGCACTAGCGCGCATGCCTGTGTAGGGGTGGACGTCTCGTCCGCCGCAGCCGTGAAGCGAGCGTACATCCCCATTGCGTGCTTCGCACGCAGCCCCGGACGAGGGCGTTCGGGGCTAATAAACGTCGGGGCTACGAAAATCTATTGCGGTAAGCCGTTCGAGACTACGTCAACTCTTAGGGTCACCGTCCCCAGGTTTTGGCCACCACTGTCCGCGTTCCACGTTAATGTTTGCCAGGTTCCCTTCTGGGTAGCCGAGCTGTTGATGGTGAGTTGGATGGCATAGGAATCATGGGCCGCGACGGGGTAGACCGTGGCTTGCGGATTTTGGCTCCAGCCCGCAGGGAGGGTCGAATGCAGCGTCACCTGCTTTTCGCTATCCGTATCGTTCCGGATGATCAGGGGCACCCAGAGTGATTCTCCCGGAGTGACCTGCGATTCGGGCGAGAACAGCTTGGCCAGGTGCTCAAGGCCATGCGCCGGCCAGAACGTGTGATAGAAAGCCCAAGGCCCGCCGAGTTCAATCGCGAGTCCTGACGCTGGGGGCTCGTAACCCCGAGGGCGCGAATATGGGATTGGGGTGGAAGTGATCCCGTCGAAGATGTCGCTGGCCGCATTTCCGCCTACCAACGACTTTCCGAAAATAAAGCGTACTGGCATCTCGCTGAATTCTTTCAACTGCGCATCCGAAAAATCATTCTGGGTTTTGTAATATCCCCATGCCTCGGCAGCCACACGCGAGTAGGGCTCTTTGCGTCCGGGAGAGGGATCGCTAGTGGCGTATTCGGGACCGTTTCCTTTGAAGAATTCGAAATGAATGGCGTCGGAGCCGTAATAGATTTTCTTCGGCTGCCAAGGGCGAAGTCCTTCGCCGTAATTGCTGATGCTCAGGCGATTGCGTGGAGCTTCGAGCTGCTCGGGAAAAGCCAGAGGATTGGCCGCGAGATCGAAGGCTTCGGTGGCAAGCACTCCCGCACCCTGATGGTCCTCATGGTTTTCACCGACCACGTAGTTTGGCATCCAGGTGAGGATGACTTCCGGGCGAGTGATGCGAACCAGGCGCACGACTTCTTCGAGCGCCTGCCCGTGTCCCCAGGCTTCGAGAGAATGGAGAACGTCAGCTCCCGGAGTATCCGAGCCGTGCAGGAACCAGGCGTGGGTAATTCCGTAAGAGGCGAGGGAGTGGCGAGCTTCCATCTCGCGCATGTCGGCCAATGCTTTCGATTGCTCGGGACCGGCCGCGTTGCCGCCGGAATTTCCGCGCGTGGCGTAAATCACCGCCACTTTCTTGTGCTGCTGCTCCACCAGTTTGGCGACGTAGGCCGCGAACTGGATATCGTCGTCGGGATGGCCATTCACTTCGAGGATGTCTACTTTGTAGCGGTCATCGGGGGGGGGATAGGGCGGCGCCTGCTGCGCCTGCGAATGGGAGCCGACAACAATCAGCATTGCGAGAAGGAGACACACGTGCAGTTTCATCAGGGGTATGAGTCCTTTCCAAGTTTCTATGAACAGCCACAGAAAGAAGACCACGCCAGCCGGGCGGGGAGGCTCGGCTGGCGCAAGAACTAGAAGCGGAAGTGCAGACCGAACTGCATCTGGCGCATCGACGCAGCAGAAGTGATCATTCCAGGGTCGTTTCCTTGGATGTTGGTATTTGGGTTGGCTAAGTTGACATGGTTCGCAGCATTGTAGGTTTCCCACTTGAATTCGAGGGTCTTGCCTTCGGCGACTGTGAACACCTTGCCTAGAGAGAGATCGAGATTATTAAATCTCGGTCCGCGGAATGAATTGCGACGCACGTACCCGTTGCGACCAACTCCCTGGGGCGGCACAAACGCGGCTGGATCGAACCATAGGTTCGCGCTGGGATTAGATACATGGGGATTTCCCACCATATCCGGTCGAACGCTATTGAAATCGGCGTATAAATTCGGAGCGTCATAAAGTATCGGTGTGAACGGCAGGCCCGACTCGAACGTGCTGATGCCGCTGAAATTCCAGCCGCCGAGGAGCAGGTCGAGAGTTCTGCTGGTATTGGCGCCCCAGTGCCGTCCACGTCCAAACGGCAGTGCATAAATGTGGCTGATAGTCAGAGTATGCGTACGGTCCCAATTTGCGGGACCGTGGTCCTGCCACCAGTTCAGATTGTTGGAATACGCGCCGCCTGTATCGGTGTTCGCCATGGCTTTACCGTAGGTATACGTAACCAAGAAATCCAGACCGTTGTTAGCATGCTTCTGCACTTTGACCTGCATGGCATGGTAACTGGAATTGTCACAATTACAGGTTTCACCAAGCCACTGCTCCAACTTGAATTTCTGATAATAGAGCCGGCGCGAGTTGAAATCCGGCCAAGTGGCGGGATCACTATTTGGATCGGGCGGCGCGGCTTGGTTTACGTTCGGATTCATGAACAGATGGCGGCCCACATTGCCGACGTATCCCACTTCGGCTGTAAAGCCTTTGGCAAACTGATGTTGCACCGTCAGGTTCCAGGAATCCGACAATGGAATCCGGTAAGCGCTGGGAGGATTGAAGAAGTAATAAACGCTCAAGCCATTGGGCAGCGGATATCGGCCACTGCTGGGGACCACCGGATTCGGAATCACTGGTGGGCCAGTAAGCAGATTGAAGACGGTCGCATAATTGTTGTCCGCCCCGTTGAATTGCGGATTCACAATGGGCGGATCGTAATCCGGGGCCTGCCCGAACACTGCACCCAATCCCGCAGGGGTAAAGCTGCGTCCGTAGCCGGCGCGAACTACCGTGTGTTCTTTCACCTGGTAAGCGAGACCTAAGCGCGGCGCGAATCCCAGATTGTACGGTTTCACACCCATATTCGCCGGTACCGACCCGACTCCGGCAACCAGCACCTCCCCGGTATTGGGATCAAAACTGCCTGCGCCTCCGCGGCTTGCGGCGGTCTGCGGAAGATAGTTTTCATAGCGCAGTCCATAGTTCACCGTCAGCTTCGGGGTCACACGCCAGGAATCCTGTGCGTAGAAAAACAAGCGCGTCTGGCGCAAACCTGGATGGAATCCAGCTCCGGTGAAGTAGCGGGCGAACTGGCTAGAGTCACCTAGCAGGAATGAAGCCAACCCCGCGCCGGTTGTTAGACCACTCGCTGAAGCGACTCCGTTCACAGTCGCACTCCCGGTCTCGCCATCGCTGAAAGTGATTTCGCCCGAGCGGTGAGAATCACTGGGAATTCTCTGCTGCTGAGCGCGACGGATATCAACGCCCCAGCCAAAACTGTGATTCCCTTTTGTCTTCATCCAGTTGTTCACGAACTGAAAGTGGTTCTCCGTCTCCTTCAAGGGGCAGTTGCATTGGTTGATACCAAGGGCGTACCCGAAATTAAATCCGCCATTTCCGTCAACGTAAAACGCAGGCATGCCGCTGGTTTCTGGCGTGCCCTGATTCAGGCCGGGAAAGCCTGCGTCTGTTGCTGGCGTAGTCCCCACGCCA
>Ga0207707_10006646_pt1 | contig 10087 bp, 7 predicted proteins | sample KBSC83BmetaG_FD_184336 | JGI IMG/M metagenome (GOLD analysis project Ga0207707, IMG submission 184336) | Corn rhizosphere microbial communities from Kellogg Biological Station, Michigan, USA - KBS C8-3B metaG (SPAdes) (version 2) | ecosystem: Host-associated > Plants > Roots > Rhizosphere ... | reverse complement strand
GGGAGAACCACCGCCAGCAGCAAATACAAGATCACAAATCCAAGCCCGATCACCCTGCCGCGTCCCAGCTCGAAATCTGCCGGCCGGTAGCCCTTCCCCGTCACCACCACATACCGATGACTCTTATCGATCACGCGCAAATAGTAATACAGTGCGATCAGACTCGGCACCGCAATCATCAATCCATAAACACCCGACATCCCGTAGCGCGGAATGCCTGCTGCGTCGCCGCTCGGGTTCGTGTTGAGGAACAGCTCGGTAGCAAGCACGGGTGTTCTGCCGATCCCTCCCAGAAGCGCCGCCACTTCAAATATCGATATCGCCGTCATGAACACATAAATCGCTCCACCCAATATCGCTGGCCACAACAACGGCAAACTCACCCACCTCATCGTTCGCCATCCCGTCGCCCCGCTCACCTGCGCCGCTTCCTCCAACACCGGATCCATCGACTTCACCGGCCCCGCTAACAAAAAGAACATCGTCGGCGTCAGCATCAACCCCTGCACAAACGCCACTCCCCACACGTTCGTTATGCTTAAGGGCGCCTCTTTCAGCCCAAACCCATACATGATCCACTTGTTGATCAGCCCAATCTTCGGGCTCAGCAGCATGATCCATCCCATCGCCTTCAAAAACCCCGGCACAATCACCGCCACCGCAATCAACGTCGTCCACAACTCCCGGCACGGAACATCCGTGCGATTGAGCAGCCACGCCAGTGGCACGCTGAAAAACAACACCACCGCCACCGTCCCGAATCCCACAATCACCGTGTTCGGGATCACGCGCTGAACCAGATAACTGTCCAAGGCGTCACGATAGTTCTGCAGCGTAAAATTCGGCTCCGTCGGCACGCCTGACACAAAGCTCATCCATACGACGAATGCCACAAGCAGGATCACCACCGCGCAGGCCAACCAGGCTAAAAAAAGCGGCAGACGCACACTCACAAACTCGCCTGCCGCTTCCGCGGCTTCTATCCAGCCCGCCCGCACGCCGGGCGCGATATCATCGGCTACCGACACGAATGATGCTCACTGTTTTCTGCCGCTCTGCGCAGCAGAGAGCTCACGGCTGTACGCCCTTCCTTCGTCCGTCGTGTACCACTTCAATACATCCTGGTTCTTTTTGCTGTCCCACCACCCTGTTAGTTTGATCTTCCGCGTATCAAGGGCATCGCGGATCTGGCGCGACATCGGTCCGGTGCCCAACAACAGGTTGCCGGTCGCAGCGTAATCCAGGTTTTCGAAAATACGGTTGGCCTCGCTACCGCTCGCCCAAAGCGTGAAGAGCTTCGCCGCGTTCGGACTTTTGGCGCCCTTCCGCACAACATGCCAGGTGTACGTGAGCGGCGTGAGATCGCCGAAGAAGGCGAGCCCCATGGGAGTTTTCGGGTCTCTCCCTTTGTATTTAAACATGTAGTAGTCATTGCTTTGGGCGAACTTGAATTCACCGAGCAGCATTCGCTGCAAGCCGGCTTCGTAGGCAAGAATCGGCGGATTTGATTTGCTCCAAGATCGAACCACCTCGAGCCAGCGGTCTTTCGGATAGTTGAGAATTCCGTATTCCGCATCCGTGATGAACGGCGGAAGAAAATAGTCGCCGGCATATTTGGGATCGCCCATTTCCGCGCGCGTTTTTGGTAAATCCTTTTCCGAGATCAGGTCGGTATTGTAGTTGATCACTTTCGCTCGAGTTCCCCACGCGAACGCATAGCCGTTGAGATCGAGCGGGCTCACGCGATCGCGAATCTGATAGGCTTCCGGCGCCACTTCCTTCAGCAACTCCTCCCAACCGTCAATCCGTTCGGCGCCACCGGTGGTTAAGAACTGGAGAACAAACGTGTCACTCGCATACATGACATCAAAGCTCGGCGGCAGGCCCACTTTGGATTCCTGAATCGCTTGAGGAAACTCGCGAGTGGCGTCACCAAGGGTCGAATTGAATCTTATGTTGAGACCGAATCTGCGGTTGAATGCCTGATTCAGCTCCCGCGCGCCGCGTTCCGTAAGAGAAGTCACAAGAAATAAATTGAGCTGACCTTCCTTACGCGCGCCGTCGATGAGCTGCTGCACGCGAGACGGCGGCGTTGCTGGCACCGCAGCTAGGACCACCCTGCCGAAGGTGAGCTCCAGCCCCAGCGTTATGAATACTGCTATAACGCCGACGCTTCGTGACACCCATCTCATAAAAAACCTCCTCTAAACAAACCAACGCAACTCTGCTAGCGATCAAAAGGCTTTGGGGCCGATGTAAGCCCGTAAGATGCAACCCGTGCGCAAGAGCCCTGCGCGCGGTAGCGCTTCTTATCTCGGAGAACCCCGTTCAGCCAAACTTGGTCCGCTTGAACCTCGTTCGGCTCAGTGACTCTTTTGTGCTGGCTTGATGAAATCGGGGATATTCCCCACGCCTGGCACCTTGACGAGTTCAGGGAACTCTCGGCCAAACGGTCGCGTGGCGTCGATGCCCATGCCGCTGGAAGTCAACTCGGGCGCCAGCCCATCGGCTGTTCCACTCGCGCTTGCTCCTCCGCGAGGCCCGGAAGGATCGAGAGCGATCTCGATCAGATTCGATAAGATGACCACGTCTTCTGCCGGCTGAAAACGCGTCATGGTCGCCCAGACGACCTGCTCGATGTTGCGGATGTCGATATCGTTTTCCACCGCGATCACAGTTTTCACCGCAGGTCGATTGCTGAGCATATAGCTAATGACGTTGCGCGCTTCGTATTTCGATGTTGGCTTCATAGCCACCACGGCAAGGAGTGCTTGCGCCCCTGCGGCGGGCACGTGTACGTCCACCACCCCTGGGAATTTCTGTTTCAAATCCCAAAGGAACATCGGCTCCAAACAGATCTGCTTCAAGATATGGTTCTCGGTCGTCGGCATGCCCGTCAACCCGGCAAGGAAAATCGGTTTCTTTCGATGCGTGATAGCCGTCACCTGAACCACCGGCTTCGGAATCGCTGGATTATAGTAGCCGGGATATTCGCCGAACGGACCTTCCATCTCTCTCACATTCGGCAGAGCGATTCCTTCAATGACGATCTCCGCGGTTGCTGGAACTTCCAAATCAGAGGTTCTCGCCTTGACGAGTTCGACGGGAGCACCGCGCAAGCCACCTGCCATGTTGAGCTCATCAACCCCATAAGGCGCCTTGTATCCGGCTGCGATCAGCAAAGCCGGATCGACGCCTAGCGCAATCGCGACCGGAACGCCTTGACCCTTGCGTTCCGCCTTAGCGAGGTGAACTCTCACGGTTTGAGCTGAGATCCCCAGCCGGTTTTTGCCTTTCAGTTCGTTACGGTAAAGCCCCATATTGCGCGCGCCGGTATCAGGGTCTTTGCTGATCGTGACACCCATCGTGATGTACGGAGCGCTATCCTTCTCCGAATAAAGCGGTATGGGGAGTTTGTAGAGATCGACATCGTCCCCTTCGTGGACCACCTCTTGGCAAGGGCCGGCGTCCACAATCCGCGGTGCGATCGGATTCTGAATACCTTGGAGCATTTTGCTGTTGATCTCGTCGACACCGCATTGAAGAGCATGGGCGGCACCGCGGAGCGTGGCGAACAAGCCGCCGGCCACCTGCATGTCATGACCTTTAACATTCTCAAACAACAGTCCCGGTCCCTGCTGGTCGCTGGTCTTTCGAATGTATGCCGCAATCTGGTATCGAGTTTCGACCTCCTTCTCGACTCGCACCAAGTGCCCCATCTCGCCCAGGTAGTTGAGAAACTGTCGCATGTCAGAAAACGCCGTAGCCATTCGATTCTCCTTTCCAAATCACTGTAATAAAGGTGTATTTCGTCCGAGGAAGAAATCCACCCGATCTCAGCCAAGATGAATACGTTGTTCCGCCGTTCCACTATTGTCGAGATTCCAATATCCGACACCCATCGCAGTTCCCGCACTGTAAAGAGCATCGTAGTTGAGAAGCTCCGGCGGCGCATTTCCGATGGCGCCAAGCGCAATTATCCAACTGCGCATTTCATCGTTGCCGTTATTGATCAGGTCCTCCGAAGTGAGCTGCGCGAGCATGCTCCCCTCGCCTCGAACCATTTGTTCCATAATCTTGCGATCAAATTCCTCGCTAATAGCGCCCCAGGTAAAGGGTCCTTTATAGTGACGCCATGGGAAACCCGCGGGGAAATGGGAAATTCCCCCCGAGGCGAAAATCACCACACGCTCATGGCCTGGGTGCTTGTCGATGATTTCCCGCAGCGCTTGGCCGACGCTGTAACATCGCCGCGGGCTGATGATCGGCGGATGAGTAGCATTGACGAAGAGGGGTATAACGGGAATGTTTGCCTCGGGCAAGATACGGTCGAGAATCTGGCAGTGCGCGTGGGATCTCAATTCCTGCTCCGAAAATGACTTGGAGTAGGATACGTCGAAGTCTCTTTCGACCAGCCCAGCAAGTAAGTCCTTCGCGAGGGCCGCGTGAGCCTGATATCGCGGCCCTCGCTCCCGTTTCCCGCCTTCTCGCAGCGTCGCGTAGAATTCCTCGCCGACATAAAGGCAGAGCTGAGGCCAATTTTCTTCTGAAAAGTTTTCGTCCTGATCGTCGCCGACAAGGATGATCGCGTCAGGACGAATTTCTTGCAGTTTGGCTCGTAAAAAGTCCAGTCCATCCCGAATCCATTTGTAGCGCGATTCCCGAGCGTCCATGGTCTCCTGCAAGGCTTTGGGATGATAGGCCGGCTCCGTTCCATAACGCCGGGCATAGTTCTCGCGGTTCGAGGCGCGCCCTTTATCCCATTTCGACGGTTCAACCACCGTCGCCGCATGCGAAGAAGCCATTCCAGCGGTAAGCGTGCTCATTTTACCTCCACTCCTTGACGATCGATGAAACAGTTCTCAATCTCCGTTCATACTCGTACCTTGGCTTCCATTTCTTTGGCGAAGTCCTTCCAACTCTTCGAACTAGGCACCACCGCTCGCGTCGACAGGATACGGAAGACATTCAGCTTCGGGTCTCGCACAACGTTTTTGGGCTCGCGGCCTTCCTGTAGATCGCGGATCGCTTTAATGCGTACCTTGCGCGCGACCACGATGGACATATCGCTCGAAACCAAGTGTTCTTGAGTGCGGTCTTGAATCGGTCCGGCCCCTTCGATTACGCAAAGATCCTGCGCGTCAAAATTAAAGCCGATACCGGTATAACTTTCGCGCTTCATCGATTGACGATCCTGTAGGTAGCGATTGGCTTTGTTGCGCACCGACCTATAATCAGGCGTCATCTCGGTGCGCTGCTTTTTGATTGTCTCCTGGTCTAGAGGTTGTTCCCTGTCGAAAGTCCACGTCCATTTCCAGTGATGTGTATCATCGATGGGAACGTGCCAGTTGATCCCGTAGGTTCCGGCATTGCCGGGAAAAGCGATGAAATTCGGTAATACAAACTCGTTGGTTCGGAGATGATACTCGCCGCCGTCGCCAAGCGGACGGATTCGGCAATTCCTCACACCATATTCGGTCAACTCGGCATCCGTGGTCTCGAGACCGGGTGCGGCGCCGCGCGAGCAAAGGTCGCGGTCCGGTGCGCTGGCTCCGTTGCCGCCGCGCGCCGCGGTGCCGCCGTCGTTCATATAGTTGTAGTGCAAGAAGGCTAGGTGAGGGATGTCGAAACTCCCCTCATTCATTTGCAAATAGTTTGCTTCGTGAAAAAGTTTGATGACGCAAGTGTGACCTGGCGGGGCAGTGAGGAACTCGTAATTGGGAAAACAGGGAGGATCGCCTGGTCCCAAGTAGGCGAATATTCCCCCGGCTTGCTCGTGACAAGGATATGCCGTGTGCTGGATCTGATCCCGATGCTCTCCTCCTCCAGGCTCCCATGGCTGATCCAGGCACTTCCCCCGCGCGTCGAACAACCAGCCGTGATAAATGCATCTTAGTCCGCCCTCCTCCACCCGGCCGTAACTCAAGTCCGCGCCTCGATGCGAACAATGAATGCCCAATAATCCCAGCTTCCCTTTTTCATTGCGAAACAGAACCAGCTCTTCGCCCATCACCTTTACAGGTATCGGCGCACCGCCTTGTGGAAGCTCTTCGGACAACGCCACCGGCTGCCAGTACCGCCGCATCAACTCCCCCATCGGTGTCCCGCGATCAGTCTGCGTCAATAAATCGTTTTCTTCTTTGCTTATCATGGCGCTCTCTCCAAACGTGGTTCAGCTGGTTTGGGTTAGTACAGTAATTCGGGCGCTCTCCGGTGCCATTCTGTCGCCGCTTCGTAACCGTGGGCTACTCGCAACACTGTTCCCTCATCGAAGACTCCTCCGACAATCTGCATGCCGATGGGAAGATCGTTAGGCGTGAATCCGCAGCAAACGGTAAGAGCGGGATGGCCCGTGACATTGAAAGGCGCCGTGCCTAAGGAGCGAAAATTTACGTCTGTATCCCGCAGGCTGATCTTCTTGCCATCTGCGATGACGAATCCTTGTTCACACTCTTCGATGGTTGGAGCCGCCATCGGGCTAGTCGGCGTCACGATCACGTCGACTCGGCTAAGCGCTTCATCAAACTCCTCACAAATCAGCCGGCGCACTCTCTGCGCTGTCATGTAGGTTCCGGCGGGGATTAACATTGAGCTTACAATCTGACGCAACAAGCCGGGACTGTAATCGCGCGGCCGCGTCTTTAAATAGGGAACGTGCGCGGAAACATTTTCCGACCGGGTGATGCACGCCCATACGGGCGAGATCAGATTCATGTGCGCGACGCGCACGGTTTCGATCTTCGCTCCGAGTTTTTTGAATTGTTCTATTGCGTTGTCAAACGCTGCGCGCACGTCACGCACCATAAGAGAATCAAAGTATTCTTCGATCAGACCGATTCTCAGTCCGCCAATCGGCGGTCCGACGAACTTGGAATAATCTGGAACCGGTTCGTCGGCACAGCGCGGGTCTTTCGAATCGAAACCGGCTGTCGCCTGTAGCACAGCGCCGCAATCCGCGACGGTCTTGGTCAAGATACCGAAATGATCCGTGGAATAGCCGCCGCTACCATCGACACCACCGAAGTGACTCAGCCTTCCGAACGTCGGCTTCAATCCCACGACACCACATACCGACGCCGGATTTCTGACCGAGCCACCGTTATCCGTCCCGAGCGATGCCAGGCACAGGCTCGTCGCCACGGCTGCCCCTGAGCCACCGCTGGAACCGGCTGCGATCCTTGACCTGTCCCACGGATTTCGCGTCGTGCCATAGAACGGATTGATGGTCGTGCCACCGGCGGCCCATTCGTGCATGTTTGTCTTGCCCAGGAGTACTGCCCCAGCCTCCCTGATGCGTTGGACGATGGTCGCATCGTGTTCCGGTACCCACTCAGCAAGAGCTTTTGATCCGGCTGTCGTTCTCACACCCTTGATGCATATGTTTTCCTTGACTGAAACCGGAATCCCGTGGAGCGGGCCCCGGTACTGATCTCTGCGAATTTCGTCTTCCGCCGCTTGTGCTTGTTCGCGCGCCGAACCTTCCGTTACGGTAGTATAGGCATTGATGAGCGGGTTTATCCGTTGAATGCGCTTGAGAAAAAGGTCCGTCAATTCAACCGGCGACACTCTCCTGCTTTTAATCTGCGGCGCAAGTTCCGTGATCGTCATACCCTCGAGATCTTTCTCTGTCATCTCTTCACCTGCTTGCGCGACACAATCGGCAGCGGCATGACACCGTCGATACCGTCGATAAATAGCTGCTCGAAGAGCACGTTCGCATCCGCGACCTGCTGCGCGATGCGCTCGATCTCTTGTTCACTCAGTTCGAGCCCATATTGCTCGTTGATTCCTCTAACCGCTTCCTTCATGGTGCTCCAGTAACTCGTCCTTCCACTTCAGTCTTCACGTAGTCCTTCCAGTTCTTCTCAGTCGGCACGAATTCGCTCGTGGAGACGATGCGGAAACGGTTCATCCTTGGATCGCGCACCACATTTTTCGGCTCACGTCCTTCCTGGAGATCGCGAATCGCTTTGATCCGCACCTTGCGTGCGACGACGATGGGCATGTCGCTCGACGCAAGATGCTCCTGGGTGCGGTCCTGGATATACCCCGCACCTTCGATGACACACAGATCCTGCGCCCCGAAGTTACGCGCGATACCGCAATACCATTCTTTCTTCATCGACTCGCGATCCTGTTCGTAGCGATTCGATTTGTCGCGCGTGGATCTGAAATCCGGGGTCATCTCCGTGCGCATTCTTCGGGTGGCTCCCTTGTCGAGCGGCTGGTCTCGATCAAAGACCCAGGTGAATTTCCAATGGTGCCGATCGTCGATCGGCACATGCCAGTTGATACCGTAGCTCCCCATGGGACTCGGAAAAGCGATGAAATTGGGTAATACAAACTCGTTCACTTGAAGATGGTATTCATCCGGCCCGCGGTCGCGCCGGATGCGAAAGTCCCGTACGCCATACTCCGTCAATTCCGCATCCATTGTCTCGAGACCCGGAGCAGCGCCGCGGCTGTTGAGGGTCTCGGTAATGCTCTCCGCACCGGTTGGTTTACTGTTCGCCAGACCGTTGTTGTAGTACGTATAGTGGAGAAAACTGAGATGAGGGATGTCGAAGCTGCCTTCGTTCATCTGCAAGTAATTCGCTTCGTGAAACAGCTTGTCCGTATAGGTCCGCTCCGCCGGCGCCATCAAAAACTCATAGTTGGGAAACAACGGCGGCTCCCCAGGCCCCATGTACGCAAATATGCCCCCCGCCTGCTCATGACACTGATACGCCGTATGCCTGATCTGATCCCGATGCTCACCGCCGCCGGGCTCCCATGGTTGATCCAGGCATTTCCCCGCCGCGTTGAACAGCCAACCATGATAGATACAACGCAACCCGCCGTCTTCCACCCGCCCGTAGCTTAAATCCGCGCCGCGATGCGAACAGTGAATACCCAATAATCCGAGCTTTCCCTTCTCGTCGCGGTACAAAACCAGTTCCTCACCCATGATCTTTACCGGTATCGGCGCACCCCCTTCGGGCAATTCCTCGGACAGCGCCACCGGCTGCCAGTACCGCCGCATCAACTCGCCCATCGGCGTGCCGCGATCGGTCTGCGTCAATAAGTCGTTCTCTTCCTGAGGCGTCATGGCGCTGTTCTCCCTTGCGACGGACTTCTAGGTGTCCAGGGTCGTCTGATGAAACACTTCCTCAGCGGCGAATTTTTTCTTGATCAGTCCTTGCGCTATACAGCCTTGCACCACGATTTCGAGCATCCTGCGGTTAGCTCGGACACCGAGCTGATACGGGTCGTCCCCAAAAATGGCCGCCTGCTCTTCGAGTTCTTTGCCGCCGAACAGTAGCATCGTCGACTGCAACTCGCGGGCGCGCTCATAGGCAACCTCTTTGGCGCGCTGAAATGCCTTGTAAAGCTCGAGCGCGACCCAAGGATGCTCGCGCAGAACTTTCTCTTTCACGACGATAATGTGATTGGGCGGTATGACGCCGGTCCGTCGAAAATATTCCGTGACAACGGCGCGGCCGCGGTCCTTGAATAGATTTAGAAATTTTGGATTGCCCGCGACCGGAACGCCTCCATAGCGGTCGATGGTCTCAAAGTCTCCGATGCGCTGGAACGATGAAGGAATGAGCAAAGCCGCATCGAGCTCGTTTCGGTCGAGCATGAGATCCAGCGTATCGGTTTCCGGTATCCATTCGAGCTTGACTCCGGCCGGCGGATTCTTATCGAGTCCCAGAACCACGCTATGGCTGACGCGCTTGGCTCGGCCGTTGTACCAGTTGATGTCTTTGGGATCGATGCCATGGAGTTCCTTGAGCATGATGCAGAGCCACAAGATCGCATCCATCGGGTAATCGGGCGCGCCAATTCGTTTGCCCTGCAAGTCGGCCAGCGAGTGAATCCCCGATGCCGCGTTGGCATAGAGATGGATGAACAAAAAACTCTTGCTCAAAAACACCGGCAGCGCTCGCCAGTTCCAGCGCGAGCCTTCGCTACGCTCCATCGCCATCAGTGCGCAAGCGATCGACATCTCCATCACGTCGAACTCTTCGAATTTGAGATTGCGATAGAACAGCTCCGATGCCGGGCTTAGGGCGAAATGGAGATCGATGTTTTGTGGTTTGACGGT
>Ga0207707_10006643_pt1 | contig 10092 bp, 5 predicted proteins | sample KBSC83BmetaG_FD_184336 | JGI IMG/M metagenome (GOLD analysis project Ga0207707, IMG submission 184336) | Corn rhizosphere microbial communities from Kellogg Biological Station, Michigan, USA - KBS C8-3B metaG (SPAdes) (version 2) | ecosystem: Host-associated > Plants > Roots > Rhizosphere ... | reverse complement strand
TGGATTATATTGACCGATGTGGCGACCAGAAAGGGTTCGATACCCATGTTCACCAGACGTGAGATCGTTGACGGAGCATCGTTTGTGTGGAGCGTTGAGAGGACAAGGTGACCGGTCAATGCGGCCTTGATGGCGATCTCTGCCGTCTCAAAGTCGCGGATCTCGCCGACGAGAACGATATTTGGATCCTGACGCAGGAAGGAGCGAAGTGCGGCGGCAAAGTTCAACCCGATCTGCTCCTTCATCTGCACCTGGTTGATGCCGTGCAGGTTAAACTCGACCGGGTCTTCGGCCGTCATGATGTTGGTCTCAGGCGTGTTCAACGCCTGCAGCGCCGAGTAAAGCGTGTTCGTTTTACCCGAGCCTGTCGGACCAGTGACCAGGACCATTCCGTACGGGTTGCTGATGTTACGCTTAAATTTATCAAGGCTTTCTGGCTCGAAGCCGAGCTTGGTCATGTCAAGCATCAGCTTGTCTTTATCAAGCAAGCGGAGCACGACCTTTTCGCCGAAGAGGGTCGGCAATGTCGAAACTCGGAAGTCCAATTCGCGTGAACGGTCATCGACCCGTACCTTGATCTTGATGCGGCCGTCCTGCGGGAGGCGTTTTTCAGAGATGTCGAGCTTAGACAATATCTTCAGACGTGAGATAAGCGGATCGCGCATCTTCATCGGCGGATGCATTACGTCGTAGAGAACGCCGTCGATACGAAACCTGATCCGAAAATCCTTTTCGTACGGCTCAACGTGGATGTCAGACGCTCCGCGACGCAGGCTGTCGACAAGCAGAACATTGACGAGCCGAACAACCGGTGCATCCTCGCTCGCGCGGGCAAGCTGGCTAAGATCGATCTCTTCGTTGTCCTGTACGACCTCAAGCTCTTCAGCATCGTGGTTATCGAAATCGATGTCCTCAAGCGAAACCGAAAGATCCGAATCCGACAGGCGCTCTTCCTTCGCGGCCGCGCCGTTTCGCATGTGCCCGTTCTTGCCGTTTCGAGCGGTCATCTTTTCGGCTTCGACCGCAAATGCCGCGTCAAAAATATCGATCTGTGTCGCGCCGCCGTAATATTTGCCGATCGCGATCTGTATCGAAGTCTCGGACGCAATGACGGGCTCGACCTTAAGATTCGTCATGAATTTGACATCGTCGATCGCGAAGACATTTGTCGGATCGGCCATCGCCAAAGTCAGGGTCGGTCCCATTTTGGAAATGGGAAGAATGGAATATTTAAGGGCAACATCCTGGGAGATCAGGCGGATAACGTCTTGCTCGATGTGAAAAAGGTCAAGATTGATCGATGGAACGCCATACTGCCGCGCGAGGACGGCGGTTATGACATCATCCGAGATCATTCCCATTTTGACGAGGTTGGTCCCGAGACGGCCGCCATTTGAGCGCTGATAGTCGAGCGCCTCTTTCAATTGTTGTGAGGTGATGAGATTTTCGCGGACGAGGATCTCTCCGAGTTTTGCTGACATTATCTTATCGGGGCGTGCCTGACGCGAGATGATCGGCAGGAACGGCAGTTTTGAAGCAGTATTTAGGCTTGCAAAATAAGGTCGAGGGTGACCCAGGTAACGGTGTGACCAACACCGTTGGTCATCTAATAATAAATGTTGAACACAATTGCTGTCAATGGTTGTTTTTGACGATGCGGTAGGAATGGCTGGAATCCGGTCATCCTGACCGCGGTTACGTGACGCCAGGCAGCATCGCGAGCTAGCGGAAATTAAGGTTTATCGTGCTAAAATTCCTCTCGCCTCAATGACAAAAGTCACTCTTCACATCGAAAATTCCTATGACCGGCTCGATTTTGAACTTGAGGACGAGGTAACGATCGGACGGAGCGACGCCTCGACACTCGTGCTTTCCGATCAGGGACTCTCGCGGCGAAACACGACCGTTTTTCGCGATGGCGAGGCAGTCCTCGTTGTTGATGAAGGCTCACTCAACGGGACGTTCCTGAACGGCGTCCGTCTGACCGGACCGGCCGCCGAGTTAAGAAACGGCGACGAGCTTAAGATCGGCAGCGAAACGCGGATCCGCATTCAGATTGGCGGAATTACGCCCCCCGTGACGTCAGCCAAGCCCGAGGTCGTCACTGGCGGGCAACCGTCGCCACCGGCAAAAAAGGGCATAGCAAACAAAGCAAAGCCAGCGGCCGCAGTCTCGTCAGCTCGGCCGCCGCTGATACTGATCGCCGCCGGTCTTCTTACGGTGTTGATCATATTATTTGCCGCGTTGGCATATTTTATCGCTTCCAGATACCAGTCAGGATCAAACACGGCGGGCACCAAGACGTCTCCGCCGATATCATCGACGGCTGTCATTCCGGTCCGTGTCGTTGACCCGCTAGGCGGCGAGGACGAAGACGATCTCGATGATCTGATCGCGTCATGGGAAGTTTCGGAACAGGAGATCAATGCCGGTTCAGTTGGCGACGTTAAGGTCGACCCAAACGACACGGCCGACTCCGACCTGAATGTAACCGCTGCGTTTCTTGCGGACCGCCAGAGAAAGGCGCTTGAATCGCGAGGAAATGTCGAGACCGGAATCAGGCCGGCGGGCCTAAATGTTCCGAAAGAACTTTTCGGTGATGGTGTCATCAAACAGAAGGCAAAGCTAAAGGAGATGAATTCGACCGGTTACCAGCAGCCAATGGACTTTGGCGACTTGGCGGCCAAGCGGCTTAAGGGTGATCTGATCGAGATGCCGATGGCGGCGAAAAGCTTTTATCTTGACGTCGGCGGCAGCGCCAGCGACGCGCCGTTTTCTTCATTTAGCTTTCAGGGAGGAGCGGCCGAGATACCAGCCGGTTCACCCAAATATCAGGCGCTGTCCCAGCTTGCGAGCAATTTTTCGGGGCAGAAATACGATCTCAATAATCCTGCTGACCGAAAACAGATGCGAATGCGGCTTCTGAGAATGTTCAACAAGCGCGCAAAGCCGATCCTACAGGAATTGGCCGACGCATACTTCGGTAAGTTTGGGCGGCCGCTACGGGTGACCTCGCTGACGCGGTCAATGGATTATCAGATCGGACTCAATCAAGGGAACCCTAACTCATTTAAGGTCCGAGGCGAAGGTAGCCTGCCGCCGCATACATCGGGCTGCGCGTTCGACCTTGCTCGAAAGCACATGACGGCCGAAGAACAGAATTTCATAATGAAGAAACTCGCCGAAATGGAAGACGCCAATAAGCTCGACGCTCTGATCGAATATGGCGTCAACGCTTGTTTTCACATCTTTATTTATTACGATGGCATTCCACCGAAACAATGATCTTTGTCTGTTCACTCATCGTTTCGTCATTCCTTCCGAAAAAGCCGTGTAATGCGTTCGTGCCTTCACCCTTCCCGCATCCGTACCTTACACTCTTCTTATGAGTGAGGCGAACGGCAAGGGTCGTTCACAATCGAAAACTTCGATAGCCGGGCTGGCAAAGGAGCTTGGACATTTGGCCCCTGACAAACGCCGCGCGGCGCTCGAGGTCAGCGCCGGATTGGCCGGCGTCAGTTTGCGGGTCAGCCGCGAATTTGTCGCGGCGATCCCGGCAGCGTCGGCGATACTCTCGGCAGATGATCTCAGAAGCTGGGGCGAGATCGGGCGCCGATTGGCAATGGGAAGTGTCGATCTCGGCGCGAAATTTTTTCGCGAAGGGGCGGGCGGCCTTCGCCTCGTGCCGCCGGATGCCCGGCAGTATGTGTTCGAGATCTGCAAGCGACAATTGGTTTTATCAAGCTCGATCGCCCTTGAGTCATTTCATCTGGTGCCACAGCTTGTCAGACAGATCGACGACGAATGGTTCGTGACAGAGGTTTTTCGCCTCGCAGCCGAGATCGCCGCTCGCTCAGTGAAACACAGCGCCGATCTGCTCCAGCGAACCGCTCCGGTTGCCGAGGCGATCGCTAAATTCGCGGAGAGACGGGCTGTTGCCGAGGCGATCATTGCTCTTGCGTTTCAATTCGCACATCGAACAGGCGGGATGACGGCCGATCTATGGACTGTGCTTCCAAAAGCGCTCGACGGTGGTGAGCGAGCGGAGGCGATCAAGCTCTTTGCGACCGCCGAGCGATTTCTTGAGTTTGGCGGCAGCGTCACGATCCATCTGGTCGAATCCGGTGCATCGGTTTTGGGAACTGCACCCGCGGCGTTCGACGAGTGGCAGTTACTGGCCCAGCAGATCGCGGCCCATGGCAACGCGGTCCTGATCGCGTTTCTTCGCTCGTCTCCGGGAGTCTTTGGCAGGCTGGCCGCCTCGCGCTCCGTCAAGAGCAAGCATCCTGCTGAAGGAAGATCGATAGCGCGCATCCTATCCCTGATCTCGAAGCTAGCCGAAAAGGACGCCGAGAGCGCTTTGGCAGCGTTTCGGTCGAGCCCGGAGGCGCTTGCTAAAGTTTCGCTGGATCAATTTGAGGATTGGATACTTCGTGGTCTCGACCAGACGGCGAGCGGGTCGCTTAAATCACGCCGCAGTTATTTCGCTCTCGAGACTCGCGGGTCGAACGAACGCCTTCATCGCTCGAAACTCGGGCTAACGCTCGAGACCGTGCAGAATATTCTTCGGATCTACATTGAAGGTCTCACGGGTCGCGAGGTCGAGGTTTCACCGCTGTCGGCAATGCCGCAGCAATCGCGGATCGGCGACGGTAAGACGATCTATCTTCCTGCGTCGGTGGCCGAATTTGACGACGACGAGACGGACTTTCGCCTATATAAGGTCCTCGCTGCTCACGGGGCGGGGCAGATCGAGTTTGGCACGTTCGATCAGGACTCGCGAGAGCTTAAAGCGGCATTTGCGTCGCTATCGCATCTCTACGAGGCGACTGCCGAGCAGCTCGATGCGTTTTCGCTGGCCGGGTATATCGAAGATGTGCAAAAGGGCGCACGGACGCTCGACGCCGAACCTCGAAAAGCCAGGAAACTTCCGCGAGGCTCCGATTACCGCGCGGTCCTGAACGTCTTTCCCGAGCCGCGCCTTGCTAAGAAAATATTCAGTACGATGGAAAACGCGCGGATCGACAACCGTCTGCGGGCGTCCTATCGCGGATTGAGAAAAGACCTCGACCTGATGAAGGAACTCCTGCGAGAGCACCGGCCATATATTTTTGACGTGCCCGCGCACCAGGTGCCGTTCGAGTTGTTGTTTCAGATAACGTTGTGCGGCGGCGCGACGGACGATGCGAAACGATTTTACGGACAGGTCACGTCCGAGATCGAGTCGGTGATCGAGTCATATCTCGCGATAGAGAAAGCGAGCGTCGCTGATTCGCTGATGGCTACCAGCCGTGTTTACACGCTGTTTCAGAATATAACGTCCGAACAGACGCAGGAAGCCGAATCCGACGAGCAGGAAGAAAAAGGCGACTACGCCTATGAAGACAAAGACAGCGGCGAGGCCGTGACTGAAGATCAGGTTAAACGTGAGCGGCCGAAAGATGCACAGGACATCAGCGATCTGTTCAACGCATGGAACAGCCTCGACGACGAGGGAGAGCCTGACGACATAACCGGCTCTGAGGTATGGAGCCAGGCCGAGCTGCCCGAACAGGCGCTCGAACCCGGCGACGAGGCCTTTGCCTACGACGAATGGGACCGCGAGCTAAACGATTATCGTGTCGGTTGGAGCCGCGTCATCGAAAAAAGGGTGCGGCAGGGCGACCGAAATTTCGTCGAGCTGACGCGGTCACGTTATCGTGGCGTTATCTCGTCGATCAGGCACCAATTTCAATTGATGAAGCCGGAAAATCTGACGCGGGTCAATCGTGAGCTCGACGGCGAAGATTATGACTTGAACGCGGTAGTCGATTTTGTCATCGACCGCAAGGCCGACGGCCGCCAGGCGGAAAACATCTATACAAAGCGGCTCCGAAAACAGCGCGATGTCGCCGTCTCGATACTGCTCGATCAGTCCTCGTCGACAGCGCGAACGATCACCCGAAATCCGCTGCAGCCTTACACGCATCCCGGCCGCCGGATAATCGAGATCGAAAAGGAAGGCCTTGTTCTGATGAGCGAAGCTCTCGAGGCCGTAGGCGATGTTTACTCGATAAGCGGATTTACGAGTGAGGGCAGACGCAATGTGAAGTTTTACACTGTGAAGGATTTCGGCGAGAAATATTCCGACGAGATCGAACGGCGTATCGGTGGGATCACATTCCAAAATAACACGCGTCTCGGTGCTGCCGTGCGCCACGCATCGGCCAAGCTTTTAAAGCAGGACGCCCGGACCAAGCTTCTCATCGTGCTTACTGACGGACGTCCGTACGATCACGACTACGGCGACGCCCGCTATGCACGCGAGGACGTTCGGGAGGCTCTGACTGAAGCAAAGATGTCGGGCGTCACGCCGTTTTGCATTACCGTGGATCGCGAATCGGAAGGCGAGCTGCGCGATCTGTATGGCGACGTCGGTTACACCATCATTGATGACGTTCTCAGCCTGCCGGAACGGATGCCCAACATTTATCGACGGCTCACAAGCTAGTCGATCAGCCGGCGCGATTCGCGTAACATATATTAATTCTGTAACATTGTTTTGAACTGCTGCCCGCGAATGATCGGTAGAATCCTGTTCATAGTCATTCTTTCCTGCATCTCCGCCGCGTCAGCACGTTTCCAATCGCCATCTCCGACGCCTCCACCAAATCCTGAAACTCATCGATGGCTGGATATCGACACTTTCTCGCTCTCAACGCGCTATCGATTTATCGAGAACGCGAACGGCCAAACAAACTCAAACAGCCAGCAATGGCAGTTCATGCTTCACGGCCGATTTAAATTCGACGCCAAGGGCCGCTACAGCGTGGTTGCATCGCTGGCAACCGGCAACAGCCTAAACGGCGGCTGGAATAACACCGGCTGGGGCACGGGCGATCTGCAGACAAATCTCTTTCCAAAACAGCTCTATTTTGACGCCCGGCCGGTCAAGCAACTCGAGGTTCAGATCGGCGGCATCGGCGTCAACAACGGCGAAGGAACGGAGATAAGCGGATACGACAACGATACCTACATTACGGGCGAACGCGTTATCGTTAGGGCGTCGAAAAATGTTTACTTCGACGAGATATCGGTGACGAGCGCATTTATCGGCGATGCCTCTCATCCCAGCGTATTCCGGCGTTTGAAACATCTCGACCGTTCGAATTATCATCAGGTCCTTCTCCGAAAACAGATCAATAAACGCATCGGGTTTTCGGCTGACTACACATTCGAATCCGGCATCGACACCTTGCGTCAGGCCGTTCGGACAAAGCTGCCCGAGACGCGCATTTTGGACAGTCTACTTTATGAAGACTACGAACGCATCGACCCGCAGGCAGGTTATGGGTTTGTGCTGACGGGTGAGAAAAAAGTGACGTCAAAATTTACGCTGACGGGCGGCGTAGCAAAGATCAGCCACGTGATGTTCAACTCAGATCGTTTCCCACGCGGCGAGCGCCTGTACCTGATCGCCGCATACAAGCTTTCGCGCGAGTTTACTATCAGTCCGGTGATCATCCGCGCGGTCGGCCCGCTTTCGACGCCGACAACACCGCAAACGAGATTTGAGATCATCGGCAGCCTAAACGTCCTCGAAATGATGCACCACGCACGGATCTATTGATCAGACCTCATCGACGTACCGGACACGCCGCCGGCGAATCGTTTCTCGCCCCCCGCCGAAATATGCCAATATCATCACGACCAGATGGGCAACGAACCAGATGTTGTTGTAGCCGAGATTTTCGTAAATGTAGATCAGTATCAACACCCGCGGCAGGAAAACTCCGAGCACGAGGTCGGCCCATTGCGGCAGGTCATTTGCCGGGTACATCTCAGGATAGAGCAGGATAAAAACCACCATGACTATCCGCGGAAAGAAGAGAGAAAAGAGTAAAAAATAGAAGTTCATTTCGCGGTCACCGCCTATTGCCTGGTCGATTTGTCCAGTATAACCCTGTTCGCCCTCGGACACGGTGCAATAGTTTCTCTAAACAAAAAAGGCACCGAGGGGTGCCTTTTGGGTGAGGACGTGATTGACCGTCTGCCGGAGTCCCGATCGGCTTAGCAGTTCATGATCTGGATCAGTTAGCCGCTTCGACCGGGTCATCGATCCTTCGATGAACCGACATTGCCAGCAGATATGAGAACATGCTCCATCCGATCGCCAGAAAGATCCCAAGTATCAGGAAGGCAGATGTAACGGCGAGCGACGGCGGCAAAAGTAATGGCAGAAAAACAAAGGCCGCCCACGATATCAAGCTAAATGCAACTACAAGGGAAAGCAGCGCGAATACTACCAAAATATAGTCAAAACCGAGGAGTCGAAGATATCGAAGCGGATTCAGCGGGTTTAGTATTTTTCGCACGGATCCCGTTGCCAGCGCTGAGGAATATGCAGACGGCAAATGGACCAAGCCCGCGATCAGCAGGATAAAGATCGGAGCAAGATAGTAAACCGACAACCGCATAAATGACATTAAGATCCTCTCCACGGGAAAATCACCCGCCTGATAGGATCGCTCCGATCGGAAACTCAAAGCTCCAGACCGGCTCTCATTGACCGTCGAGGCGATCTTTACGGTGTTGAAATCGGCAAGCGGTCCCTGCAGTTCCTGCGCAACCGTATGTCGAGCTTTTTGAATGGCCGACTCGGTAAGCTCGGCGTCGCTGGCAAAGCGGCTCCATGCAAATATTCCAGCCACGGACAGCAACGCAATAAAGAGACCGAAGGAGCTGGCAAACACTGCAATAGCCCTTCCTGAGCGCCGAAACAACGCGCCCTCGAGACTTGATCGACGCCGGCTCCAGGACCCGTTCGAGCGAGTTCCTGCCTTGATGTTCCAATAGATTAGCGAAAGTCTATCATAGCTGAAAATTACCAATAAGAGTGTGCAGGCCAGCGTTACGAGGCTTTTAAATGCGCTCCCGTCGAGGAAGAGCGTCAACCCAACGATGCAGCCTGAAAGAAGTAGGGACGAGATCAATAGATCGATCGGGTTCGAAAACGTGTACGCCAATCCTCGCAACAGGTCTCGGACGCCGAGTCTCTTGCCAGCGTCAATGGAAGTGTCCGCGGTATCGATCACCTTTCGCGCGTACGGCTTGTTTAGCGCGCCGCGGGCTGGAGCGCCGTTCAAAACATCTTCATAGTTGGCGCATATTCCGCCGCAAAGCGGACAGAGTCTTACATTTCCAAATCTATGAGGACAACGCGAGCAAAATGAGGTATGGCATATCTCGCAAACCACGGCGGTCGCCTCGTCCGGATGTTTAGAGCAGTGTTGCTTCGTAGCCTGCTCGGCGTCGTTCGACGTTTCACCATCGCTGGAAGTTGGCTCGTCGGATTCTATCGTCGGCTCGAATGCCAGGTGGCCATTTCGTTCAAGCTGCGCTAGAGCGTCGTCGACCACGGGAATTGACGGTTTATAATAGTGGACCGAAAGCTCGGGTACTCTGGCAGCCGACAGCCAGCGAAGGCTGCCTTTCTGGACTAGATCGTCCGGAGCTACGGCGCCCTCCTTGACCCATTCGATCAGTTCCGTAAGGTCGGCTTCGTAAATGCGGTCGTCGACGCGGACTCTCCAGGCTTCTTGCACTTGCACTTGTACTTCCATTTCTTTCACCTATTAATTGATTCAAACAACGGCTCTCACCGATTCAGTCAAGACCCGATCGAGGTTCTGATGAGACGAGGCTTCATCCCTCGCATCGATCAGCGAGCAAAAAACATCGACTATCATTGGGTCAAACACCGTTCCCGCGGCGTTTTGGATGATCTCAATCGCGTCATCTGTTTGGGTCCGGGCACTTTCGTGAGCGGGGAAAGCAAGCTCGTCGTATGCTGTCACGATCGAACCGATCCTTGCGGCCATTGATATGCTCTCGCCAAACAACTGGCACGGATACCCTGAACCGTCATACTTTTCCGTGAACTGACGGACGGAGCTTACGACCTCGTGCAGCAGGGGAATATCGGAAATGACCTGGATGCCGGACTCAAACCTTCTTACTTCTCTGAGGGCATGGTCGATCGAATTCCCGATCGCGTTTGAGCTCGCTCGGTCGCCTGAGATCAAGATCGCCCTGACGTATATCGCCAACTGA
>Ga0207707_10006638_pt1 | contig 10098 bp, 8 predicted proteins | sample KBSC83BmetaG_FD_184336 | JGI IMG/M metagenome (GOLD analysis project Ga0207707, IMG submission 184336) | Corn rhizosphere microbial communities from Kellogg Biological Station, Michigan, USA - KBS C8-3B metaG (SPAdes) (version 2) | ecosystem: Host-associated > Plants > Roots > Rhizosphere ... | reverse complement strand
CTCGGTCCAGCGTCGCTATCAGAAGCTGATCGAGGAGACGCCAGCTCCGGGCTTGACCGACGCTCTGCGCCGCGCGCTGCACGAGGCTGCCACGAGATTCGCGGCGCGCCTGTCGTATCGGGGCGCGGGCACGGTTGAGTTCCTGGTCGATCGGCAGACGGGCGCTTTCTACTTCCTGGAAATGAACGCCCGGATCCAGGTGGAGCATCCGGTGACGGAAGCGGTGACGGGGATCGACCTCGTCGCCGAGCAGATCGCGATCGCCAATGGTTCCGGACTGCGGCGCGAGCTTGCCAACATCGCGCGCACCGGCTGTGCCATCGAGTGCCGCGTCAATGCGGAGGATCCGGCTAACGACTTCCGTCCGAGTCCTGGCGTAGTGCGTGAGGTGGTGTGGCCGACAGGCGAGGGTATTCGCGTCGACACTCACATTCAGCCGGGCTCGCGAGTGCCCCCGTTCTACGACTCTCTGATGGCCAAGATCGTCGCACATGGCGCGGATCGTGCCGCGGCCCTCGCCCGACTGCAGCACGCCATTGGCGCGACTCGGCTGCACGGGGTCGCCAGCAATCTTTCCTTTCATGCGGCGGCACTGGCGGACGCGGAGTTCCAGGCCGGCGGCGTCGATACGGGGTTCGTTGCGCGGCTGCTGGCGGAGCGACCCTTGATGGAGGTGGCCACTCATGGCTGACATTCAAATGGTCGAGACCTCTCTGCGCGATGGCAACCAGAGCTTGTGGGCGGCCCTCGGGGTCGATACGGCGAGGACTCTGACCATCGCCCCGGTCATGGACCGGGTGGGCTTCAAGGCGATTGATTTCACGACCTCCACACACATGGGTGTGGCGGTGCGCTACAAGCAGGAAGACCCGTGGGAGCGCATCCGGTTGATGGCGGCAGCGACGCCGCGCACACCGCTGCAGTTCATGTCGACCGGGTTCCGCTTCATCGCGTGGGAGACGGCGAGCCCGGAGTTCATGGCGCTCGCTTTCCGCGTGCTCGCACGCAACGGCATCCGCCGTTTCTGCCTGGCGGATCCGATGAACGATGCGGACTCGAACATCGCCTGCGCACGCATGGTGAAGCAGGGCGGCGGTGAGTTCGTGATCGCCGCGTTGGTCTACACGCTCAGTCCGATTCACGACGATGCGCACTACGTCGAGCGAGCGCGCAAGCTTGCTGCGTGTCCCGACATCGACGCGCTCTATATCAAGGACCCGGGTGGGCTGTTGACGCCCAATCGCGCGCGCACGCTCATTCCGGCGGTCAAGGCAGTCATCGGCAACAAGCCGCTGGAGCTGCACGCGCACTGCACGATCGGACTGGCTGAGCTGGTGTACATGGACGCGCCGGACTATGGCGTGAGCACGGTGCAGTGTGCTTCCGGAGCGGCTGCGGACGGAACCTCGAATCCACCCTCCGAGCGAGTGCTCGCCAACCTGCAGGCGCTGGGACATTCGGTGCGGGTCGACAGCGAGGCACTCGCGGAGGTCGGGCGTTATTTCACCGAGCTGGCGGCGGCCGAGGGGCTTCCAGTGGGCAAGCCGCAGGCATTCGATGCAGCCTATCTGCATCACCAGCTTCCCGGTGGCATGGTCGGCACGATGCACAGGCATTTGCAGGAGAGTCGGCTCTCTCACCTGCGGGGCGCAGTGATCGAGGAGCTGGGGCACGTGCGCGAGGAGCTCGGCTGGCCGATCGTCATGACACCGTTCTCGCAGATGCTACTGACGCAGGCGGTCATGAACGTCACCGGCAAGGAGCGCTATTCCGTGTTCCCGGACGAGGTGATCCGCTACGCGCTGGGCCGCTTCGGGCGGCCGAACGTTCCAATTGCCGCGCACGTCATGGATCGAATCCTGGCATCGCCGCGCGCGCGCGAGTTGCGCGAAGAGCCCGCGATGGCGCCGCTGCCGGAGCTGCGCCGCCGAATCGGTGCACACCTGTCGGATGAGGAATTCCTGCTGCGGGCGACCATGCCTGCGACCCAGGTGGACGCCATGCTGGCGAAGGGTCCGGCGCCGGTTCACTACAACCCGGCGGTGACGCCCGTCATCAAGCTCCTCAAGGAGCTGGCCGCGCGGCCTGACCTCACGCATCTGTCGGTGCAGAAGGCCGGCTTCAAATTGGAGCTGAGGCGGCACGGGGCCGTTACAGCATGAGCACAGCGGTGGCGGAAGAGCTGCCGCAGGAAACCCTGCGGCCGGTCAAGGGCTTCATGTTCGATCTCGACGGCACGCTGTTGCTGAGCGATCGATCGCTGGGGGGTTATGAAATTCTCCCGGGAGCCGTCGAAGTGCTCACGACGCTTCAGTCGCGATCGATTCCATATGTCGTATTGACCAACGGAAGCGCCTACGCGCCGGCGGAGCAGGCCGCGAAGTTGCGCAAGCTCGGGTTGCCCGTCGCGGACTCCCAGATGCTCACCCCTTCCAGCGTCGCCGCGCATCTCATGTCACGCAAGCGGATCGGCCGCGTTCTGGTGCTGGGCTCCCGTGGCGTCGGGCACGCGCTGGCAGAGCAGGGGATCGAGACCGTGTTCACCGGTGAGCCGCGCGCGAGCGAGGTGCAGGCGGTTTATGTCGGGTGGCATCCGGAATGCGGAATGAAGGACATCGAGGCTGCCTGCAATGCCATCTGGGCCGGCGCCAAGCTCTACGTCGCTTCCGACGTGCCGTTCTTCGCCACGCGGCACGGCCGTGCGATGGGCTACTCGTACGCGATCCTCGGTGCGATCCGGCGCATGACCAAGGCAGGCTCGATTCTCACGGGCAAGCCCTCTCTGCATGCGCTGCGTTTCGTAGCCAGGAAGCTTGGCGTCAAAGCCAACGAGGTTGCTGTCGTGGGCGACGACCCCATGGTCGAGATCATCATGGCGCGGCGCGGCGGTGCAACGGCGTTCGCGGTAACGACCGGGACGACCTCGGCAGAGGAGTGGGCGCGCCAGCCCCCGCTGCGCCAGCCGCATCGCCTGCTCAGCGGCGTCGGAGAACTGCTCACCAGCGGCGTCATTGCCCGCGCCGCGGCGGCAGGCTCGTGACGCCGCGGTTCGCGGACCGGTGGCAGCGGGGTTCCGCGGGCTCACGGCGGCGGAGTTCGTGTACAGTGCTCAACATCCTGGCGGGAAGGACTGCGCATGCCTAGCAGCAATCGGTTTCTGACGACCCATATCGGCAGTCTGCCGCGGCCCGAAGAGCTCATGCAGATCATGTTCGCCCGCGAGGACGGCATCCCGCTGGACCAGGCCGCGCTCGAGGAGAAGATCACCCAGGCGGTGCGGTACATCGCCGGACGCCAGATCAAGGCCGGCATCGACATCGTGAACGACGGGGAGATGTCCAAGCCGAGCTATGCCACCTACGTCAAGGACCGGCTGAACGGCTTCGGGGGCACGGGCAACAGCTTCATGTTCCAGGACGTCGAGGCGTACCCGAACACCAAGTCGCGGGTATTCGCCGATCCGGGGCGCAAGCACCGCAAGACTCCCGCCTGCAACGGGCCGGTCAGCATGCGCGACGTGGAGGCTCCCACGCGCGACGCGCAGCGCCTGAAGGCGGCGGTGAAACAGACTCCGCCGACGGGCATGTTCCTGAGCTCCGCCTCCCCGGGGGTGACGACGTTCTTCTTCCGCAACGACTACTACCCGAGCCACGAGGATTATGTATTCGCGGTCGCGGAGGCGTTGCGGCAGGAATACGAGGCGATCGTCGCCGGCGGCATGATGCTGCAGATCGACTGCCCGGATCTCGCGATGGGACGGCACACCCAGTTCGCGAACCTGGGACTGAAGGAATTCCGGGAGAAGATGGAGCTGCACGTGGAGGCGCTCAATCGCGCGCTGGTGAACATTCCGGCCGAGAAGGTGCGGATGCATCTGTGCTGGGGCAACTACCCCGGGCCGCACCACTGCGACGTGCCGCTGGCGGACATCGTCGACATCGTCTGGAAGGCCAAGCCGCACGCCATCCTGTTCGAGGCGGCCAATCCCCGCCATGCCCACGAGTGGGCGGTATTCGAGAAGGTGAAGGTTCCCGAGGGCAAGGTGCTGGTACCGGGAGTGATCGAGTGCCAGTCCAACTACATCGAGCACCCCGAGCTGGTCGCCCAGCGGATCGGGCGTTATGCCAACCTCGTGGGACGTGAGAACGTCATGGCCGCCGTGGACTGCGGTTTCAGCATCCATGTCGGCTCGGGAGGCGTGGACCCGGATGTCGTCTGGGCCAAACTGGAGTCGCTCGCCCAGGGGGCGGCGATCGCGAGCAAGAAATTCTGGGGCTGAAGCGCCTGTCCGCGCAGCGGCCGTCCGCCGCCCGCGGCCAGGTCTATGATGCCCGTTCATGAAAGCGCCCCCGGCGCACCCCTCAAGCGGAGGACCGGCAGATGAGCGTGAACAAGTACATCCAGCGGCACCACCACCTCACCTTGAGCGTGGGCAACGGCCAGGAAGACTATGACTTCCACACCAAGGTGCTGGGCCTGAAGAGTGTCAAGAAGACCGCACTTTACGACGGCGACGAGCCGATCCTGCACCTCTACTACGGGAACGACACTGGGGATGTGGGCCGGCTGATCACGTGCTTCCCCATGCGCCATTCCGGCCGCAAGGCCCGCAAGGGCAGTGGCCAGATCTGCAGCGTATGCCTGTCCGTACCGGAAGGCTCGCTGGGGTTCTGGGAGCGGCACCTGCGTGAGCGGGGCTTTGCCGTGCAGACGCGCGAGCGCTTCGGAGAGCGCATCCTCGCCTTCAATCATCCCTGTGGGATCGAGTACGAGCTGGTGGCGACCCCGAAGGACCCGCGCGCTCCGTACTCCAACGGCGCGGTTCCCAAGGAGCACGGCATCAAGGGCACCCACGGCATCGCGGTCTCGGTGCGCGATGGCGAGGGTTCGGATGAGTTCATGCAGAACGGCTGGAACGGCAAGGCCCGCAAGACCGACGGGCGTTATGTGCGCTACGAGGTCGGTGAGGGCGGGAGCGGCACGATCGTCGACTTCCGCATCGATCCGGACCTGGCCGCCGGAAGCTGGGTATATGGCGAGGGGGTTCCACACCACTGCGCCTTCGAAGTGAAGGATCATGACGTGCAGTCGAAGGTGAAATTCCATCTCGAAGGCCTCGGCTTCACCGACGTGTCGGAGATGAAGGACCGCGGGTATTTCGATTCGGTGTACGTGCGAACCCCGGGCGGTGCGTTGTTCGAGGCCACCGTGTCGAAGCCGGAAGGGTTCCTGATCGATGAGACGTACGAGAAGCTCGGCACGTCCATGCAGATTCCGCCGTTCTTCGCGAACCGCAAGGACGAGCTGCTGGCGAAGATCGAGCCGCTGAGTTATTAAATTGGCAAAAGTCGCCTGCGGCGCTTTTGCGGACATCAGCTACGTTTCCGCCGGCAAAAAGCGTGGTTTTTGCCGGCTGCCTCGTGGACGCGTTCGTCTATAACGCGAACCCGGGTCGGGTCATCTTCGGTGCGGGCACGCTGTCGCGGCTGCCCGCCGAAGTCGAGCGTCTGGGGCTGCAGCGCGTGCTCGTGTTGGCGACTCCCGTCCAGGAGTCTTCCGCGCAGGAGCTGTCGCGTCAGATCGGTGCCCGATCGGCTGGAGTATTCGCGGACGCGCGGATGCACACGCCCGTCGAGGTGACCGAAAAGGCCATGGCCGTCGTCACGGAGCGCCGGGTCGACGGGCTCGTGGCGGTCGGTGGCGGCTCTACGACCGGTCTCGCCAAGGCGCTGGCACTGCGTACGGATCTGCCGCAGATCGTCGCTCCGACCACCTACGCCGGCTCGGAGATGACCCCTATCCTCGGAGAGACCCAGGCGGGCCGCAAGGTCACCCAGTCCTCCCCGAAGATCCTGCCCGAGGTCGTCATTTACGACGTCGAGCTGACTTTCACCTTGCCTGTGGCCCAATCCGTGACGAGCGGCATGAACGCCGTCGCGCATGCCGTCGAAGCTCTCTACACCCGTGAAGCCAACCCGCTCATCTCGCTGCTGGCCGAAAACGGGATTGGAGCTCTCGCGCGTGGATTACCGCGCATCGCTGCAGACCCACGGGACCGGGAAGCACGCTCCAGCGCGCTGTATGGCGCTTGGCTTTGTGGAGTCTGCCTCGGCACCGTCGGCATGGCATTGCACCACAAGCTTTGCCACACTCTCGGCGGGATGTTCGATCTGCCCCACGCCGAGACTCATACGGCCGTTCTGCCGCACGCCGTGGCATACAACCGGCCGGCCACACCTGCAGCGATGCAGGCAGTCGCTCGTGCCATGGGCGTTGAGGATCCTGCAGCCGGTCTCTACGACCTCGCCAGGTCTCTCGGGGCCACCATGGCTTTGCGGGATCTCGGCATGCCTCAAAACGGGATCGCGCAGGCGACCGATGCCGCGCTCGCGAATCCTTACTGGAACCCTCGGCCGCTGGAGAAGGAAGCCATCCGCGCGCTGCTGACGTCGGCCTACGAGGGTGCAAGGCCGGTATGACCGCGAGCGCCACAGGAGCGAAGGCACGAGGCTGGTATGACCGCGAGTGCCGCATGAGCGAGGGCACGGGGCGCGTATGACGGAGTTCTGCTCACTCGAGGAGGCTATCGCGCGCAACGTCCGCGACGGCGACATGGTGGCCATGGAGGGTTTCACGCATCTGATTCCCTATGCGGCGGGACACGAGGTGATCCGCCAACAGCGCAGGCACCTGACGCTCGTCCGCATGACGCCGGATCTCATCTACGATCAACTGATCGGCATGGGCGCCGTCGACCGGCTCGTGTTCTCCTGGGGAGGCAATCCGGGCGTCGGCTCGCTTCACCGGCTGCGCGATGCGGTGGAGAACGGCTGGCCGCAGCCGCTGGCGTTGGAGGAGCACTCGCATGCCGCGATGGCCAATGCCTACGAGGCGGGCGCGGCGAACCTGCCCTTTGCCGTCTTCCGCGGCTACAAGGGCGTGGATCTGCCGAAAGTAAATCCGAAGATCCGCACGGTCGAGTGTCCGTTCACTGGCGAAAAGCTGGCGGCCGTGCCGGCGATTCGCCCGGACGTGACGATCATTCACGCGCAACGTGCGGATCGCGCCGGCAACGTGCTGTTGGACGGAATCGTCGGCGTGCAGAAGCAGGCCGTTCTGGCCGCGAAGCGCGCTGTCGTGACCGTCGAGGAGCAGGTCGACGATCTCGCCGCACCCGGTCTCAACGCCGTGATCTTGCCGGCCTGGACGATCTCGGCGATCGCAGTGGTTCCCGGCGGCGCTCATCCCTCGTACGCGCAGGGATACTATCGGCGCGCCAACGGCTTCTATATCGCATGGGATGACATCTCACGTGATCGTGCGAAGTTCCAGGACTGGATGCGCGATAACGTTCTCAGCAAAGGTCCCGAAGCGTTCCGCTCCCATGGGCGCCGGGGGGTCGCGTGAGCGGCCCATTCACCGCCAACGAGATGATGACCATCGTCGCGGCGCGGGCGCTGAAGAACAGCGACGTGTGCTTCGTCGGGATCGGCGCGCCTTCGGCGGCCTGTAATCTGGCGCGCCTCACGCATGCCCCCGATATCACTCTGATCTACGAGTCCGGGACCATTGGCACGCGTCCGACGGTCCTGCCCCTGTCGATCGGCGACGGTGAGCTGTGCGAGACCGCGCTCACCACCGTGTCGGTACCTGAAATGTTTCGCTACTGGCTGCAGGGCGGGCGGATCACCGTCGGCTTTCTCTCCGGTGCGCAGGTCGATCGATACGGGAATCTGAACACCACCGTGGTGGGTCCGTACGAAAAGCCCAAGGTCCGCTTGCCCGGAGGCGGGGGCGCCCCGGAAATTGCCTCCAGCTGCGGGGAGACGTTCATCACCATTGCCATGTCGCCGCGAACTTTTGTCGAGCGCCTGGGGTTCGTCACTTCTTTCGGGCATGGCAACGGCCGCGGCGATCGCGAAGCCCTGGGTCTGAAAACCAAGGGCCCCACGCGCATCATGACCGACCTGTGCGTGCTGGAGCCGGAGCCGGATACGAAGGAATTCGTGGTGGTCTCGCTGCACCCGGGCGTCACAGAGGAAGAGGCGTGCGCGGCGTGCAGCTGGCCCCTTCGCTTCTCTCCCCGGGTAGCGGAAACACCTCCGCCGACGCCGGAGGAGCTGCGCGTGCTGCGTGAGCTGCAGGCCCGGACGAAGAAGGCGCACAGCTCGGAAGAATGACCAGCGGTTGGGCCGGCTACTTCGGCCGTCCCTTGAACCCTTCCGCCAGCATCGGAATCCGATAGAGCGTCATCGCCGTATTGCGCGTGCCCTGCGGAGTCGCCCAGGCTTTGCCATCGGGCCCGACGGCGCCCATCTGGCCGACATAGAGGGTCTTCTTCTCCGGCCCCGAGAAGGCAATCGTAATTGGCTGACGCGGCGTTGGGATCAGCCCGAGATGTTTCCCGTCGGGCGCCAGCACGTGCACGCCCTGGCTTGCGGTTACGTACACGCGCCCTTGGGCATCGATGGTCATTCCGTCCGCGCCCTTATCCCCCTGCAGATCGGCGAAGTCACGCCGGTTGCGCGTGGATCCGTCCGGCAGCACGTCGAAGGCCACGATCTTGGTCACGTCGGTCACGTACAGGACCTTGCCGTCGCGGCTCAACATCAGGCCGTTGGTGTGAGTCTCCTTGTCGGCAATGGTGCTCACGACCCCGTGCGGATTGACGTAGAAGAGGCCGGCTGAGGTGAAGTAGGCGCCCCCCTTGCCGTCGGCGATGAGGTCGTTCAGGCGGCCGAGGGGTTTGCCGTCGGGGAAGCTGTTGGCGAGGATCTTCTGCTCCGGCGCAACCATCACAACGCGCGTCAGCTCCGGACAGCTCGCCGCATGCCAGCGGCCGGGGTCCGTACACGTGCGCTCGACGGCGTATACCCGTCCTTCGCTATCCATCGACACCGCGCCGGGCCCGTGGGCATCGGCGACGAACACGTACTCCTTGTTGTTCACGTCGAGCTTGCGGATCGAGTCGGTCTGCTCCTGGGCGAAGAGAATGCCGCCATCAGGAGTGCCGACGATGCCGTCCGCGGTATTGAAGTCAGCCCAGACGAGCTCCCAGCTGGCTCCTGCCGCGATGACACCGGGAATCTCCGTGACCGTGGCCGCTCGCTCACCCGGAAGCAGTTGCTGCGCCGAGGCGGACGTGGAGAGGGCACCCGCCAGAGCCACGGCAGCGACAAAAAGCGTCGATCTCATATGCATCGATCCTCGTGTTGAGCGGCGGCGTTCGCAGACGGTGCCTGTAACCGCAAGCGGTGCGCCGGCCGGCGGGTCCGCGTACTAGGCGCTCTTCAGAGCCGCGTGCAGCACGGCCTGCTCGGCGCCATTGGGGTTGTTGACCAGCTTGCACTCGTCGTTGAAGACCATCGTGGCGCGCTGCGTAGTGTCAAAGGGCTTCCAGGTGGGAAGCTCTTTGCAGTTGGGGTTGCCGGTGCGCGCGAACGAGGTCCACGCCGTGCTGATGCGGGTCGCGAGCGCGTGGCGATCGGCGCCAGAGCCGACGAACGCGGTGCAGGCATCGACGTTGTCGAATACGAACGGAATCTCGATCGCGTGCGGCGTTCGCAGCTTCCCCTCGCGCACGGGAGTGCGCCAGGTGAAGTAGTACTGATAGACAGGCGCTTTGCCCTGCAGGGCCTTGCGCTCCGCTTCGACCGCGACACCGGCGCGAAAGGTGGCATCGGAGGCAATGATGAGCAGCAGGTCGGTATTGGAGGCTTTGGGGCGTCCGGCCTTGTAGGCGGCGATCACTTTGTCGACCTCACTATCGCTCACCCGTCGCAGTGTCTGCTTCAGATGCATCTTGAGGGCGGCGTCATCGATCGGGTCGAGCACCTGGTTGGGGAAGAAGGTCACCTCGGTCTCCACGGTGCCGATCAGCAAAGGCACGTTGGCCGACAGCTCCGGTGCCACGGGGTCGAAAGGATCGGTGGGCAGGCTGTGGCCATCGACCACCGGCGCGAAGTTCATCGGCCCGCCGGCACCCGGGGCGCCCGCCGCAGGCGCCGTGGCGGCCAACAGCTTCTCCAGCGGCAGCGTGCGCAGCTGGCTGGCCTGATCGGGCTTCAGACCGAGATGGGCCAGGTAGCCTTCGGTGGA
>Ga0207707_10006634_pt1 | contig 10100 bp, 7 predicted proteins | sample KBSC83BmetaG_FD_184336 | JGI IMG/M metagenome (GOLD analysis project Ga0207707, IMG submission 184336) | Corn rhizosphere microbial communities from Kellogg Biological Station, Michigan, USA - KBS C8-3B metaG (SPAdes) (version 2) | ecosystem: Host-associated > Plants > Roots > Rhizosphere ... | reverse complement strand
GGCCGGCTTTGGGTGACCGACAGGCCTCGGCGATAGGTCGCTTCCTGCGCGCGACGCGGATTGATGAATTGCCTCAGTTCATCAACGTACTGTTCGGGGATATGTCGCTGATTGGGCCTCGCCCGCTGCTGCCGGAGGATCAGCCCGCGAACACCGCGTTGCGGCTGTCTGTTCGTCCGGGAATTACTGGCTGGGCTCAGATCAATGGCGCCAAGCTCGTCACCAAGGAGGAAAAGGAGAAATTTGACGAGTGGTACGTTAGCCACGCGTCGCTCTGGTTTGACCTCAAAATCGCACTGATGACGCTTGGGGTGCTCACTCGGCATTACTTGGGGTCAGCAGAGGCCTCGGCGGACCTCGCCCAGGTGGAAGCCAAGCGCAGCAGCTTGGGGATGCCCGACCCAACTTTGCCGGAACAATCGCCAGTGTTGCGAACGGCTGCGAACTCATCGATCCGTGATGTTATGAAGCGCTCCGCTTGACATCAGAACCTTCGGGATGGGCTCGCCCGTCTAGCTTTGCGGTATGGTGCGCTCAAAGACCGTGTCCCAGCACGGCGGAGGGGGAGGGCGACGACCCATCTCTGAACAGCGACCAGCTGAGGCTCAAACCCTCCTGATCGCAGGCGCGGAAGGCGAACACCTTTGGCCAGCATTGGCGGATCTGAGCCTGCGGGTCGGCCAGACAGATTCCCGTGGTACACGGACGCGACACGCCGTGTCTAGCGAGGCATAGGGGCTATTTCCCCACTATCAATCCCTTCGCTTGATTGAAGCGAGTGCACAGACCTTTCCAAGGATACCCCTATCCAACAGCTTTGATCACATCGATGCGCGCAAACAAAGACCGCCCGGAGGCGGTCCCTGCAAACGCCGGCTGTAGCGGGCTTGGCTTACGCCAACTGCTGCCCACGTCGTCTCACGAACCAGCCAAGGAAGAGAGCAGCGAGCGCGAAGCTTGATCCACCAGCACCGAGGGTGGGGCCGGGGACCGCAGCAGGAGTTACTGTCATTTCAATCGCTACCACGTGGGATCCGTCGCCAGCGGAATCAAGCGTGCTGACGTTTAGATTGTTACTGGCTCCCGTGGGGAAATTCGTGATGTTGTAAGAGACGCCATTCTCGTTCGTGAACGAAATACCAGAAAAGTCAGCGTAGAATCCGCTTGATGGTGGAAAATACAACAGTTGATTGGCTCCGGCGTAAGTAGACAGCCCGCTGATCGCAAAACCGTCGGCCGTCCCAGTGATACCCGTCACCAGATAGGGCGAACCAATGTCCCCTGTCGTAAACTCGCCGGAAGCAGAGAAGCTTCCGCCCGTGTAGCTAAAATCAAATACAGCAGCTTCGGCTGCAGAAGCGCCAAACAGCGCGCCCGCAATCGCCCCAATCCTCAGAATTTTATTCATGACGTCAGTCGTCCCCCGATTCGATGTGCAAGTCAGGATTGCAGTGATACAAAGGTCGCGTCAATCAGGTCGGGTCAGCTGCCGTTATTTTATTTTAAGTCATTTGAACTCTCGTCTTGCGTTTAAAGACGGTGCTCTCTGGAGTTGATTCGCGAGAGATCTTGCCAACTACGCTCATCCTTCTTTGCATAGACTTCCGATCACCTAGGGCAACGCGCAGCTTTGACTAATGAGGCGTTTTGCAAGGCGCACGCCGTGCAGGCGGGCCGGCGTCACGTTTCCCTCTCATGAGACGCTCACTTCTTCGGGGCCGAAGGACGCAAACCTGAGACCTGGGCGAGCGGCTTTTGCCCGAAGGTGATCTGAGACACCCAATTCTCGGCACTTAGTCCCAACACACCTCGCATGGGCAGAGATGAGTCCGAGTATGGACGTGTGCTCAAGGCATCTTTTCCAGGGATTGCGGGTCGAACAGTGTCGTCGCTTTCGATAGCCAGATCAGGCTTCCCCGGCTCGTCCTTAGTAGTCTTAACCGCGTCAGGCCGGCTCTCGGTGTGCGATCCGGTCCACTCGAATCGGATGTTTTCTGTTTCGAGGACGAGGTTGCTAGATGAATACAATTTGGCGGTGACTTGCATGCTTCCGCTGAAGTTTTCAGGAGCTGCAATGAATGCCTTGTCCAAGTCACGCCCAGGAACGGACCAACGCGTCGGGCTCAACTCCGTGCCAGCCGAGAGCTTTGTGCCCTCGACCAAGTCACTGAGGATAAGAGTTTCGCCGCCCGCGCCATCCGTCAAGACAATTCCCAACGGAAGCGGGTCGTTGATGGCGCCAGTGGGATCCTGAAAAGTCAAATGAGGCGTGCGATATCCTTTCGTGTTGGGCTTGTCGGCCTGAGGATGGCCGTCAAACTCGACACCGCCTGCCGGGGCTTGCTGTTGAGTAACAGTTGAGAAGGTCCAGTTGATGACTTTGAACCAGATCACCGCCGCCAAGGCGCCCCCGACCGACAGCCAGCAGCCTAGCAGCAACCAGCTCAGCACAGGGCCTTGGTTTGAGCGAACAGTCATGGGGCTGCCGGTCGAGGATGCAATAGGGATGGAGCGGTCGGATGTTTTGAGAGGGTCATTCGCAAAACTCGCTCTGAACTATCACCCTTTCACGCGGCGCGATTTTCGGGGACTCAACAGGAAGCAAGTGTTCTGCCGGAGTTGCGTCCCTTCCTTGATTTAAAGTGCAGGCTCCTTGCTGCTTTTATATTGTAGTCTGAAGAGCGTACCTGTCGAGTCCACCAAACGGATACCTAGAACCGGGTTCTTCTGGACGCTGGGTCAAACGGACGCGATGGTTTTGAAGATGTGGCCCTTCGCCACAGTGGGGGATCGGTCCGTGTTGGGCGAGGCGTTTTCAAACGAAGACGAGATTTGAATGGGAGATCCTGGGACGGGCGTGGCCGCGCGTTCAACGTTTCGTTGGCTCGGGCTTGGCCTCGCTGTTGCGTTGATGACATTTACAGGAGCGGATACTGCCTATTGGGAGCGGTGTGCGCCCCAGCCGCAAGAAATCTTTTCGGGCATCACGTATGGTTGCGAACGTCTGGAGCGCACGGAAGAGGGATACGGCGTCCTGCATTGGATGCGCGTCGAGCTCGGAGCTCCGGGGATTGAGCTTTACGTGACGCCGCTCGATCCCTCCGCCGTTGCACAGGGTTGGCAATACAGATTGCGTTGGATCGACAACATCATGAAAGACGAGCGCCTTGCCGTCGCGATCAACGGCTCGCTGTTCACCTCAAAGGACGGTTGGCGGCCGCGGCTGCCTGGCGATTTTGCTAACGGCGTGGAAACTGTCGTTTCCGACCATGTCGTAAGCCATTTCTGGGAACACACCTATCTGCTGTGGTTCGATGATGACTTAAACCCACACCTTCGACCATCCAAGCCGCCGACGCCGGCGGAGCTTCGACAGGCGAGATGGGCCATTGGAGGGCAAAGCGTCTGGCTACATGGCGGTAACGTATGGTCAGGAGCCGACCGACGGCCTGATTCACGCACGGCCATCGGCATCGATGCAGATCGCAAGCTTTTATTTCTGGCGGTTGCGGAATGGGCGTCGCCACGTCGTGTCCTCGAACAGCTCGCCAAGTTGGGGGCGCGCGACGGCATGTTATTAGACGGCGGTGGTTCTTCCGCCTTGGGCGTCGGCGAAGGGGCGCGGGGCCTTTCGAAGGGAGCGTTGTTTGGAGGCCCGCGTCCGGTTGCGACTTTTTTCGGAGTCAGAGCCCGCCGACTTGGTGCGGCCGAGGGGCATTGAAGTCTTGTTGCTCTTGCTTCGAACGGTAGAATCGGAACTTGTTATATTAAACCGGTCACACACCCAGAGGTTAAGCAGTTCTTAACCTCTTCCCACGACCTTTGTGCCTAGGGAGCTCTGGGCGCATGGCCATTTTTATCCTTTCGGGACTGCTTATCGGTGGGCTTATTGGCACGCGACTGACGGTGCTCGCGTTGCTGCCGGCGGCCGCCTGCACGGTCGGGATTGCTGCGACCGTGTCGATGTTCGCGCCGGGCGCCCATGACTGGACTGGGAGCGAGGTGACGGCACTCCTGGTTTTCCTGCAGGTTGGATATTTGTTTGGTGCGGGCGTACGCATGTTTTTTCTTTCTTCGCGTAGCGCACAAAAGCGCCTGCGAAGCTCCTGACGGTATCGAGAGACAGCGCTTCGATATGCGCGATAACAGCTGTCCGTGTTTAATTCGTCAGCTCAAACGAACGTGTAAGAGCGCTGATGCTCATTGCTCAGCCTGTTCGGTGCAGGTTGCCAGCCGTCCCTTCGCGTCCTCGCTCGATGCAGGTGGCAGCTTGAGTGCAAGCGACCGCTGCAGAGCCGATTTGCACTCGTTCCATTTCTTGAGTTCCTGGTAGTTTCTTCCAAGGTAGAACTGGATCTCCGCATCATCGGGGCGGGTGCCCGCGGCCTGATTCAAGAGCTCGATTGCCTGAGGATAAAGCCCCCGCCGGAAGTTCAGGACGCCGAGAGTCTTGGCCAGTTCGGGGTCATCCGGATAGGCCTGGCGCGCCTTCGCCGCTATCTCGAACGCTTTGGCTTCATCAGCCGGCCGGGCAGCGTAAAGGAGGGCGAGATCGCGCAGTGCAGGTGCAAAGGACGAATCCGCGTCGACAGCCTTTCGATAGGTGTCGATTGCCTGATCGGCTAGGCCGCCGCGCTGCTGTAGGCGGGCGAGGCGGGTGAGCGCCACCGGGTCTTTGGGCTGTTGTCGCAGATAGGATTCCAGGGTTTGACGCGCGCCCTCGGTTGGATTTTGCGTATCCACAGTGAGGACTGCTAGCCGTTGCTGCGCTTCTTCCTTCTGCGGGAAGGCCGAAGGTAGTTGGACCGCCTTTTGCAGCGTGGTCTTGGCTGCCTGCTCGTCCCCTAGCATGTACTGCGTCAGGCCCAAATGGTATTGGACTTCCGGGCTGTTCGGGAGCTTCGCAGCACTTTCCTGCAGCGGCGGCAGGGCGTTTCGATAATCGCCCTTCTTGAAAGTAATCCAGCCCAGCGTATCGGCTATATTCGAGTCGCCCGGCGCGGCGTCCTTCGCTCGTTTTGCCAGATCGTAGGCCTTATCGATCTGACCAAATTGCTCGGCATAGAGAACCGCAAGATTGTTGAGCGCTAGCGCGGAATTTGGCGCTGTGTTGATCACCTTTTCGTACGCGTCGCGCGCCTCCGGAAAATGCTTCAGGCGTTCCTGGAGCATTCCGAGCTCTATCAAAGCTGGGACACTGGTGTTGTCCTTGGTGTATTGTTGAAGCTTGTCGACTGCTTGTTGCTCGCGCTTGGTTGCCAGGTAGAGTTGTGTCAGCAGCAAATGGCTGCCCTCAAGCTTAGGATCGAGCTCGATCGACTTTGCAAGATCAGCCTCTGCACCGGCACTGTCCTGCTGCGCCAGACGAATCTTGGCTCGAATTGCCAGGGCTTGAGCCGAGTTAGGGTTTTTCTCAAGGTAGGCCTGGAGGCGACTTGTCGCTTTGGCCGGTTGTTTGTCCGCAAGGTCTAGCTCGACGAGCCTCTCGATAGCCGGCAGATAATTCGGATCGATCGCGGTCGTCTTCTCAAAGCTTGCAGCGGCCTCGGTCCGATTGCCCTGCGCTAACTGGACAGAACCCAGGAGGAAGTGCGGCTCCGACAAGATCGGGAACAGCTCCCCCATGCGGCGGTAGATGGCGATCGCCTCTGTGGGGTTGCGTTGCGCTACGTAGGCGGCCGCGAGCAGGTAGTACGGCGGAACATTCTGTGGTTTTTCCCGGATCAACGGCTGCAGCAGATCGATGGCGGCAGCCGGACTGCCTTTTCTGATCTTGAGCTCGGACAATGCCAGGATCGCGCCCTCGAGATTGGGGTTGAGCTTGACCGCCTCGCCGAGATTGGCTTCGGCGCTGTCGAGGGCCTTTCGGCTTTCGACCGGATTTGTAACCCGGGCCTGCAGCAGGTTTGCGCGCGCCAGCTGGAATCTGACCTGCGCATTCTGGGCATAGTTTCCGTTCAGGAACGCGAACTCACGGGCGGCGGTCGTGACATCGCCGCTTGCGAGCTTGAAGACCCCGTCCTGCAAAAGAGCGTCGAAATTCGTGGGATCCTGTTTCAGGATCGCTGCAACGCGCTCCTTGCAGTTGTCGTCCTGCTTTTCGGTGCACGCGATGCGCATCTGGTAGACGCGGGCAGGGAGATAGTCCGGAAATTCGGTGCTGATCTGGTCGAGCATCTTTTTGGCTTCAGGAATCTGCCCGGTCCTGATCAGGAAATCAGGCAGCTGCAGACGAAGTGGGGATCGCTTCGGAGACAAGTCGGCACTGGCGCGGAATTCCTGCTCTGCCCGTTTGAGGTCCTTGTGCGCCCAATAGATCGCCGCCAGGCCGCTATGCGCCGGAGCAAATTTCGGGTCCGCTTTCGCTGCCGCATTGAATTCGTTTTCTGCACCCGACTCCTGCCTTTCTGCCAGGAGGAGTATTCCTTGCGCGACGTGGTAGCCCGCGCGCTGCTTGTCCTGTTCCCGGATACTGTCCAGAAACTTTCGGGTGTCGTCGACTTGATTGAGGCGGATGCCGGCGTCGGCCAACAGCAACATTGCGTCGTCCTGGCCCGGCTGCTTCTCGACGATCTGTTGGGCGAGGTCGCGAGCGGACTGCAACTCGCTGCCAGCCAAGTAGGTTCGGACCAGCTTGTTTTTAAGATCCAGATTGTCGGGTTCCGCGTCTGACGCTCGCTTGAGTAACGGAAGGGCTTGCCGTGCTTGACCTTGCTCGAAGTAGAGCAAGCCCAGCTGGCGTTGCGCCACGGAATCGTTTGGCGCGACGCGCAGCACCTCGCGATATTCCTGTTCAGCCTCGACGAATTGGCCTTTTTCGAAGGCGGCGTTTGCTTTTGAGAGATGTTGTTGCGGCGTCTCTGTCTTTTGCGAACAGCCGCCCACCAACGCTGCACTTAAGAGTACTGCCAAAAAAGCAATGCTGCGGGCTGTCGCGGCTTTCGAAACATCTGACTTCACGGCAGGCATATGGCGGCACTCCGAAATTATGCTTGGGCCCAATCGATAGCGCCGGTCATTCGTTCGTGGCAATCAGGCTAACGGGCCCAATCCGATAGCCTGATTTTCGAATTGACCCTTCGCCTTCGATTGACGGCAAAACGGCTGGGCGAGGCGAGTGCGGTTTACCGCAGGCCCGTGTCTTGCTTCAATGGGCAGGCGGCAACGCATTAGCGTCTACGGATAGACCAGCCAAGGGGGTTTGTAACCAGCCGAGGCCTTGACCTTTCGGCCGCCCGCACTCAAAAAAAATGTTGTCGCTCAATGGTAAAAAGTGTCCAAAATTTGGCTGTTGACCCGAGCTCATGCTAGGCCCAAGTTTGGGAAAGATTTTTGGCGATGAAGGCGATGAAGAAGACTGTCGTCGACGCGCTTGCGCTCAGGAGTGGCGAGGCGCGCGGAGATGCCCCTCCGTTTCGCCTAATCCGCGCTTGATCAAAGCGTGTTAGCCTGACAAAGGTTAGCAGCCCTTTTGAATTTCTTTTTCGGAGAGGTCCGGGTGGACGCCTCGGTTCACGGACGCACGATTATCTCGCCCTTGCCCAAGCGGCGAGTAATGTCCGTGGTTTGCGAGGCCGTTCCACGCAATGACTTCTTTGCAGTCCTCTATGTTCTGGGTTGTGCGAACGGCCTGTTAGGTCGAATGATCCAGAGCTTCCAATTCTCGGACTGGGAGGGGGCACTCACAGGCGCAGACATCAATGCGATCATGTTGTTAGCCTGCTTCACTGGAATTTCCTTGGTCTCCACGAAGAGCGCTGAACGGCTGGTTCCGCGCGATCTGGGCGTTGCGCTTATATTTCTGATTTTGGTAAGTCTACCGATCTTTCCGCTAAGCTGGGTGGCGGTCACGGCGTTGAGCTTGTATATTCTGGTGTTTGCGAACGCTCATGGCGAGCGAGTGCGAGGAGCGTTGATATTGCTCGCAATGACCGCCCCCATGCTGTGGAGCCGCTTGCTGTTCCAGATCTTCGCTAAGCCGATCCTCAATATTGACGCCGCGCTTGTTGCGTTTCTTCTGGGCACCGACAGGACGGGCAACATGGTCGGCTTCTTGGACGGTTCTGGCTACATGATCGTGCTGCCAGCGTGCTCCTCGCTTGCGAACATGTCGTTGGCGCTGTTGTGCTGGGTTACCATCACGCAATGGGTTGGACACCGGTGGGGTCTCAAAGACATGATCTGGGCTGGACTCGCTTGCGCATCTGTTGTCGCCGTCAACGTCACGCGCATCAGTCTGATGGGCTTGAATCATCGGAACTATGAGTTGATCCATAGTCCCTGGGGCGACATGATCACCAATTCGATCATGTTGGCTTTGATGGTCGGAGTGACTGTGCTAGGTGCACGGCGTGAGATATTCGCGCGCGCTTAGTTTGCTTGTGCTTCTTTTGCTTCTAGCGTTCACCTTGGGCTGGAAGGTGGCGGCGCGTTCCGTTGCGGGCGAACAGCCACCGGAGCGGAATGTTCAGGCTGCGGTTGCTGAGTTTCTGGTTCGCCAGCATTTCGGCGTCTCGATCTCGGAAAACGCCGAGGAGGGAAAGCCTTCCGTGGTAGCCAACTCGGGATCCTGCCGTATCCTGGTCGCCAAGTCGCCAGCCTTGGGCTGGGATCGCGATGTGATCCGACGTTATGCAGATGCTGAGGACCGAGTCTTCATCGTGTTTCAAGGGCGGATCTATTCTGAGCAGCCCACTTTTCTGACCGTGTTCGACGCGTTGTTGACACGGTTTCGGCGGGAACTTGGCTTTAAAGTGGAGCGCAGTCCGGTCCTGGCCGTTGTGGCAAGGATGAGCTGTGATGCCGAGCGCCTGCCTTGGGATCAGTTCGACGTTGCTCAGCACTAACGGTTTCAGGAACCGGGGTGACGAACCAAGGCTTTGTTCGAAAACAAAAAACTTTGCTCCCCAATCAAATTTGAATTAAAAACGAATTGACTGGCGCGCTGCAGCAAGGTGGTCTACACAATCACTGCGGCCTTTGGAGCAGACAACAAATCGAGTACGCGGCGTGTCTGAATTTAGCCCATCACCGCAATCCGTCACAGCGTCTGCCAACTTTGGGCGGCGGCTCGATTTTATCCGCGGCTTCCTGCAGCGGCGATATCTCGCGATCGTTGTTGGGCTCCTTCTTGCCCTGCCGTATGGCGCTTTTAACGCGTTGACGAGCCCGAAAACCTACACGGCCTCGGCGACCATGATGATTGAGACGCGGAAGGGGCCGCTGGATGGCCCAGGAAATGCCGTGCCGCTTGATGCAGCATGGTTCGAAACCCATCTGCAAAACCTGAAATCGATGAACGTGTTAGGCTACGTCGTCAAGCAGCTGAAGCTCGCGGACGATCCCGAATTTTTGCAGTTGCAGACGTCGCCCCTCGATCGGTTGTGGTCCCGCATTGGGTGGTCAACGCCTCCGGCCAAGTCAGATGCGGAGCGGATCGGTCGCGCGGTTGAACTCGTGGCCAATGGGCTACGAGCGCAGCGCATCGGTCAAAGCTACATGATCAAGATCGATTTTTCCGGTCAGAATCCGGAGATTGCTACCAAGATCGCCAACGAAATGGTCAATGCCTACATTTTTGACCAGATGAACGCCAAGTACCAGGCGTCGCGGAGCGCCGGCGACTGGCTGCAAGAACGGCTGCAAAATCTTCGCGACCAGGCGGCCTCAGCTGAGCGTGCCGTGGTTCAGTTCAAAGCCAAAAACAACATCGTGTCGGCAAATGGGACAAATATCAACGAGCAGCAGCTTGGCCAACTCAGCGGCGAAGTGGGCAAGGCGCGCGCGCAGGCGGCCGATCTGCAGGCGCGCCTTGAGCGCATGGATGCTGTGCGCCAAGCCTATCAAAGAGAATATGCATCGGATCAGCGCAGCGCAGCCGTCGACGAAAACTTCTCGGAGGCAATGAGCAATTCGATTATTACATCGTTGCGTGCGAAATATCTGGACCTGATCAACCGGGAGGCCGACTGGGCTGCCCGCTACGGACCAAACCATACCGCGGTGGTGAATGTTCGCAACCAGATCAGGGACACTCGCCGATCGATCTACGACGAAATCGGCAGGATAGAGGATACCGCCAAGGGGGAGCTCGAGATCGC
>Ga0207707_10006633_pt1 | contig 10100 bp, 15 predicted proteins | sample KBSC83BmetaG_FD_184336 | JGI IMG/M metagenome (GOLD analysis project Ga0207707, IMG submission 184336) | Corn rhizosphere microbial communities from Kellogg Biological Station, Michigan, USA - KBS C8-3B metaG (SPAdes) (version 2) | ecosystem: Host-associated > Plants > Roots > Rhizosphere ... | reverse complement strand
GCGGGTGCACGGGCCGGCGCTCGTGGCGGCGCCGTTAGGCGAGTCCAGGGCGCTCAGGCCGGGGCAGCTGGTGGTCGCGATCGGGAATCCGCTCGGGTTTCAGGCGACCGTGACGGCGGGCGTGGTATCTGCGTTAGGCCGGACGATGCGGGCCGAGTCGGGTCGGCTCATAGACGGGATCATCCAGACGGACGCGGCGCTGAACCCCGGGAATTCGGGCGGACCATTGGTGAGCTCGCGGGGTGAGGTGATCGGCGTGAACACGGCCGTGATTCAGGGCGCGCAGGGGATTTGTTTTGCGATACCGATCGATACGGCGCGGTTCGTGATTCCGCGGTTGATTCGGGACGGGCGGGTGAGGCGGAGTTGGTTAGGCGTGGTGGGGCAGACGATACCGTTGTCGCGGCGGCGGGCGGCGCTCGAGCATCTCGCGGCGGCGGGCGGGGTGTTGGTGACGGGCGTGGAGCGTGGGAGTCCGGCGGAGCGAGGTGGGTTGCGCGAGGGGGACATTATCATCGGGCTCGCCGGAGAGGTGGTGAGTGGGATCGACGATCTGCAGCGAGTGCTAACGGAAGACAGGATCGGGGAGCGGGTGGAGGCGGTGGTGTTGCGGAAAGGCCGGCGTGTCGCGTTGGACGTGATGCCTGACGAGAGCCGTTAGTCTGCGCCGTAGAGAACTTTCACTGTCGAGGCCGTTTGTGAGGGCGGCCAGGACGCGGACCACCAACCCGTCATTATGAGTGCGGACTTGGCCGAGACAAAGGCGAGTCTAGCTCTCAGGGAAGGATGACGCTTAGGACCAGACAGCCCCCGCCGCAAGTTCGGGGCGCGTTTGCGTCGCGTGTGGTGCCACTATCAGAATTTCAACGGAATCTAACAGTAAAGCCGCATGCAGCGTTCTAGCTGCCCACAGCCAGACGTTGCCTCTAAGAGTTAGTCATGGATCCGCTGAACCCAGTCAAGATCAAGGTCCTCGTCTATATCGAGTTCGTCGTCAAGTACGATGAAGTCACCCTTGACCAATCGAACAAGCCCTTCGTAGGCAACCTTGCGGACTACATCTTCTTCGTGGCGATTCAAAACAATGTCGCGCAGGATGCGGAACTCATTGCCCCTATTTTGACTTGCTGCCGTCAACGCGATAATCCCCGCGGCGCGGGCCCTCACACCTGGGTCTTGATCGGTAATTGCCATCGCAAGCAGCCGCCGTCGATGTGTACGATCGTCCCACTTGAGAAAGACAAGCGAAGCAGCTTCTTCACGCACTGTAGGACTTGAATGCGACAGTAGCTCGATGACTTGAACGAGAAGGTCACGTCGATCGTTTCGCCGTGCTTCCCAGATTGCATTGACCAACTCGTCTGGTGCACGCCATAGGGAGAGATCGTCAGTCATTGCCTCAAGGTGCCATTGATTCTATCGCGAAGGTTACTGCGGGCGACGGATCTGGCCAATTACCTTGGGTATGATAAGCGCGTGAAGGATGCTCCGTTCAACTCTCATGGCCAGCCGGTGCTTACGAACGGAAAGAACTACATCACTCCGGATGTTGATGCGCACAAGGGCGGTGTTTGGAAGATGGTCGACCGAAAAGGAAATCGAATTGGAACCTATGACGCACGTCTTACTAATCGTATCGCGCAGTAACCGCCCACGCTGAAAATTGTGTTCTCCATAGAATTCGATATTTACCGTGAAGGTGCCGCGGCATCTCCGCCCGACACGTGCGGCGGCACCATCACAATCGGTGGGTTCCAAGAACGATTTATCAGCTTACTCTCGTATTGGAGCAGAGCCGACTACGAGAAACAGTGGAGGGAGGCGGTTTCTCGGATTGTGGTGGACGGTAGCAATTCCTGCCTCATCACGTCTATAGCGGACCCCACTGTGTCGCATCTGCTCTTCTGGTGGCCGCTGTATCGCGAAGGCGAAATCGTTCATGTGCACAGCGGCATTCTATTCTTCGATCAACTTGATCAATCGCTCGATCCGAGGAACCCTTACCGATCGGTTCCTCCTCGGCAGCAGATAAGCGACGACGGCGAACGTATCTCGTCGTGGCAAACGACGGTCGCGGACTTTGCCCGGTATCTCATCGCCTAACTAAGTGACTTTGGGCCTCGTTAGACACCCAAAGCTGGCCACTGATGGACACCTGAAGCCGGCCACCACAGTTTGGATTCGCTCAAGACGTTGCTCATGAGCGGCGAAGGACCATCACGTCCTCGCCGACGTCAACGTCTCGGACTGGCTATCGCTGGTGGCCGGTTTTCAGGTGTCCATCAGTGGCCGGTTTTGGGTGTCCACCGAGGCCAGAGATATCCGCCCATGACTCCAAGCACTATGATCCAAATGAGGAGGTGAGCTAGCGCAGCTCCGGAGGTCAGCGGCCGCTTGAGCCGATAGCGGAGCGTCGACTCATCGACGCCCAGCTGCGTCGCGACCTGTCGGACCGACACCGACCGGTCCACCATCTCTTGGGCAAGCATCACGTGCGCCCTCCCTAACTTCGCCATCGCCAAAGCGGTGCCACGGCTGCGCGGCTGCTAAAGGTCGTGTCAGTGGTATCCGTGTCACGTCGATAGATCGTCGCTGAAACGTGACAGCACCTTGTCCTTCAAGAAATTAAGTCGCGATTCAAGCATGCCTGCATATTCGGCTGTCGCCGGCGCATTGACGGGCATAAGATCGTCGACGGACTCGCCCCGCTTTACAGCATCAACCCATAACGTCATATGGTCGATGTAGGCCTCGAGTGCCGTTGCGGGGTTTGGACTATCATCCGTGACGAGATATGCCGGCGGCACGTCGCCCGCTACAACCCAAAGCCAGTGATCTGCGCTTGGATCTGTCGGATCAATATGGAATAAGAATACGCCGATAACCCCGCCAATCGTAATTCCAGCAAAGATCTCCTCGATCGTACCAGACCAGTCGAATCTTCGAAGGAAAGCGGTTGCACGATCGGCTAGTGCCTGCAAGTCTCGGGCATTGTGCGGCTCTTTGGCAATTAAGTCGGGCAATGCGCTAATCTTGGTCCGGTCAATGGATGTCATGGTTCCTTCGGCAGGTCGTTGTTGGTGGCTGCTTCTTAGGATCAGGGGACTTGCTTTGCCCTTTAGGTTTAGCTCTTCGCGCCCAGCGGAAAATCCCCGTTGGTTCTGTGCCGATTTACGTGCTGGTCATGCGGGCGCGGCGTCACATTCTCGGCACCAGGAGCACCGCCGTCTGCCAGCGGGACATTGAACTTCCCCCGATTTTGTGGACACCTGGGTTAACTGGTTTGTGCTAACGTTGCTTCGTACTCCGCGGGGGTTCGGTAAGCGAGGGTTGATTGCCGGCGTTGCCGGTTGTACCAGATCTCGATGAACTCGAAAACGGCGCGACTCGCTTCCGCTCGCGTCGTGAAGAGGCCGTCGATCAGCAGTTCCTTCGTGAGCGTGGCGAAGAAACTCTCGATAACCGCATTGTCCCAGCAGTTGCCGATGCGACTCATGCTGGGGGTGAAGTCCGCACTGGCGAGCAGCTGCTGATACGCCGTGCTCGTGTACTGCACGCCGCGATCCGAATGATGCACGTCCGCGTGCGCCTGGCGATGCGCGAGCGCCATCCGCAACGCGGTGGGTGCGAGCGTGTGGTCGAGCCGCGTGCGCAAGGCCAGCCCACGACCCGGCGCGACGCGAGATCGAGAATCACGGCGCGAGATACAGCCAGCCTTCGCGTCGGGATGTACGTGATGTCCGCCGCCCAAACGCGATCGCATGCGCCCAAAGTGGGATTCGTCTCGAGCGTAAAGCGGCGCTGGAGCACGTTCGGTGCGGCCGGTTGGGCGGCGTTCCGGCGCGTGGTTACGCGCAACTTCGGTGTGCTCTTCGCGCGGATGCCGGCCTCACGCATGAGCCGCGCGACGCGATGCTTGCCGCACGTGATGCCCTGCGCGGTGAGTTCCGTGTGCATGCGCGGACTGCCGTTGCTCGCGATCGGAAAGCGGGCGCGCACGCCAGGCGTAATACCCGGCCTTCCACACCTCCAGCACCCGGTGCCGCTGCCCGTTCCTCAACTCCGCACTCCTCATCATCGACGAAGTCGGCTTCCGGCCGTTAGACAGGAGCGAGGCCAATCCCTTCTTCCGGCTTGTCTCCCCCTGATACGAAGGGGGAGGGCATCGTGGTGAGGCCATCTGATGGCCTCCGAGCGATGGTGAAGGATCTGCAGGGGTTGACGCAGCCCGAGCGGAGTTTCGACGAGCCCGCGGTGACGGCGCTCCTCGACCGGCTGCTGCATCATGCGCACGTCCTCAAGTGTGGCCCGCGCAGCTGGCGCACCAAGCTGCACACTGATTTGCCAACGGACTAACCGTGCAGTACTCTCACCCAGTCTCGGACAGCACCGCTGGTGGCCGGTTTTGAAGCGTCCACGAATGGCCGGTTTTCAACTGTCCACCGAGGGCACCACCAACTCTCAGCCTAACACTCTCACTGACTCTGCCAGCCTAAGCTCCAGCACCTCCCGCACGCGGGAATTTGCCTGTTCAGAACGTGCGCGAATTTGGGTGTACTTGCACAGAAGGGACATCATCATCGGGCTCGCAGGAGAGGTCGTGAGTGGGATCGATGATCTGCAGCGAGTGCTAACCGAAGAGCGAATTGGGGCGCGCGTTGAGGCTGTGGTGCTGCGGGACGGAAGTCGGCGGGTGGCTTACGTCGTTGCCACGGAGATCAGAAGGCGGCGTTAGACAACGCGCAAGCTTACAGGCGTGGTCAGTTTTTCCGCCACTCCACCACTAGGCCCGACAGCCGCACCGCCGCGCGGACGTATTCTTGCGCGCTCGCAAACTCGGCGTAGGACATCGAGAGGTCACAGGAAAAAGTGGAGATCGAGGCGACGATGATCCCTGCGTTCAGGACTGCCCGATAGAAGTCCAAGTCGTTCGGATCGGACCAGAAGGCATCGACGAGTTCGTTGCCCGCGTCTTCCACGTCGCGCGGCAGTCCCCAAATGTGGATGGGGTAGACGTCGTCATGGGCCGGTAGATCGATGTCGGACGTCAGGGCATCGAAACAGTCGTCAATCTCGCGAATCGTGCGGCATAGCAAAGGCGCTCGATCGGCTTGTGGGGTGCCTGCCCAGCCAGGATCGACGCGACAGACTCGGCCTGCTTCAACTAGGGCGTTGAACAGACTCTGAATGAACGGTCGGCCAATAGTGAGCATCAACGGCAGGTCATTCTCGCAGGAAGCACTGTCGCCCGAAACGAAGGAATTCTTGACGCCTGTCTCACCCTCCTGGTCATATGCACCTCGCCACTCTTCGAAGTCCCAGATGCTCGTAGCGATCGTGCAGATCGATGTCGCATCGTTGGACGCATCCTCAGCGCATAGAGGAATAATCACAAGTACGCTTGATGGAGGATGTTGGTCTGACAAGACTGGCTCCGCGTTAGTCATGGGACTGGAATCGGATTGCTTGCTCTGTACACGGTCGGCATTCTCGTCGCTACATACGATGTTTAGTGCGCCAGGCCAGCACGTTCGACGCAACTCACGACGCCGGCTCTTGCCGGTCGGGAAATCCAAGGTAATGGGCGAGCCACTTATCCTGTCTGGGCACCAAGCCGACCGCAACGCGCCGAACCATGGTGTCCTGAGGGATACGAAAAAGTTCCTAGCGGTGTCGTGAGACAAACGCCCGCTGAGCAACGCTAATTGACTTGCGGCCATGCGAAGCAGGTTGGGGGCATGATGCCAAACTGCGAAGGCCTCGTTTGTGGGCGTCGCGCCCCCGCCGACTGACTAACGAGCGAAATGGAGTCTCCGCGCGCTGCACGTCAAATTCTATGTTAGAGGCTACCATGGTTGCGAAGCGCGATTGCACCTCTTCGAGCCCTTTTCTCGGGAATCGCCGCGTTTTTCTACAACCGGGGTGTTGGTGACGGGCGTCGAGCGTGGAAGTCTGGCGAAGCGTGGAGGCCAGCCCGAGGGGGACGTCATCATTGGGCTCGCGGGAGAAGCCATGAGCGAGATCGATGATCTGCAGCGAGTACTAACGTCAGAAAGGTTTGGCGAGGGCGTGGGGGAGAGCGTTGTTACTAACCAGACTCGGTTATTTCTGCTGCTCTATCGTGCATGACGCGCCCAGCTCTCGTATCGCGTGCGCCAATGCGTTGGCGTCTTTCTCTAACGGAATGTCGAGCAATACTTGCCGACCCTCAAGCACATCATCTACAACTTGCTTAGAGGCCGCAAGCGAGAGGCCCAATTCCGCTTGCAAGAACTTAGTAAGCGAGATCTTCCGCATGCCTTCTCGCCAGCCGGTACGTCGCACCTTCGTCATGGCTTGGACACGTCCACCGTAATAGGCCGTTTGCTTTGACACTTGTGAAGGCCTGATGTACGCCTAGCACCTCTGACACGGCGACGGTGGCTCATTACTCTGCGCAAAGGCCGGGCGAAAGACGCCAAAGAGTCGCGTTAGACCTGCGAGCACTACTCAGGGTGCCTTGTAGTGCTTGGTCGTGAAGGCTTAACTCCAACCCGATCAAGCAGCGCGAGAGCGTCAAGGTCGCCATCATTAGCGGCCTTCCGGACCCATCGCAATCCTTTGTTTCGATCACGCGCAGTTCCCGCACCGAACAGATAGGCTTCTCCGGTTCTGAATTCCGCTCTGATATGGCCCCGCTTCGCCGCTCCCTCGAAATAAGTGAACGCCTTGGCAAGGTTCCGCGGAACTCCTTCACCAGCCATGTACACTTGGCCGAGATTGTAAAGCGCGTCGGGGCTCCCCAATCGTGCCGCCTTACGATAGAGCGAAATCGCAGTCTTGCGATCGCGTCGTACGCCTTCGCCGTACCAATACTTGGCTCCGATACTGGCAATAGCATCGGAATGGCCACGCTTCGCCGCAATGACATAGTATGCGAGAGCGCGTCGACTGTTGCGGCGGGCACCTTCCCCGGAGTCGTACATATCGCCGACGTTGAAGGCTGACTCCGCGTCTCCCAGCGACGCAGCACGTACACTGTATCGGAGGGCCAATCGCTTGTTCTCGGCAACTTTGTGGCCGTATCGATAGAGGTACGCGAGTGTTGCGAGCGCGTAGATATTGCCAGCTTTCGCCTGCTCCCGCAGGCGATCGATTTTGGCCGCTGTGGTACCCTTATTCTTCAATCGCATAGGAGGAAAGTTCTCCCGAGCTGCCACTGGCTTCAATAGCCAATCGTCAGCTGCGCAGGTGCGTCTGTCGGTTCTCTAAATTCTGTCACCATGCTTCTCTAAACTCTGTCACCCTGGGTGAGGGCGACTAACTGGCCTTCGCGCGCCGGGTTGGGCTGTCCTCCTCGCTCAGGTGTCGGGTGCGGTACGAGCGGCCGCGCAGCGCGAAGTGCACGCCCCGCTCACGGGGAGACGACCGGGTCCATCGGTGAGCCCCTGGGCGTGAGCTGCCAAGCACACACCCGAGGAGAGTCACGATGGACCGTACCGAAAGGCTAAGTCGTTTCGAAATGGGAGTGAGAATTCCACGTGGCGTTCATTCCTAACAGGCGACCACGAGCGGGAGTTCAACTTGCGGGCGTCATTCGCTAAGCCATTTCACCGTGAGAGCAATTCCCTCCAACGACTTCCTAACCCATCTCTTGGCGAGTCCGAGATCCTGGCACCCGATAGTCAATGTTATGGAAGAACGAAACACAGCGATGCGAAAGCCGCTCAGCGCCAAGATCTCATCGAACAAGCCAGAGTCCATGCGAAGACTCTGAAACGCTTCGATCACGCGTTCCGTCTCGTCTTCGTAGCCTGGAGCCAGTCCCCAGATCGAAAACGGATACAGCAGCTGCGCATGTGTCCAGGTCACCAACGTGCGGACTGTGCTTGTCGCGGTCGGGCCAGTTTTTGCAACTACCGGCCACACGCCCGCAACAGGAAAGTCTGAAGGCAAGTCAAAGCGCAAGGAGAATCTCTCTTCGATCGCAGAGGCGCAAACGCTTTCGAGGATGCTCGGTGCCAGGCGTAAGAGCGGCGTCACTGCTGTGCCGCTCCGCGCCTGATCGCTTTCCGGGACCAAGTCCATTAACACGGCGCAGTTGTTACGCGAAGTGTCGCTTGGCGAGTTGTGTGCCGTCGCAAGGATGAAATATCGCGCTTCTAGCATGATGAGCTAAGAATGCGTGGGTGCTTGCCGCTGCTTCCCGATCTGCGCATCTGGCGCCGTCCTTACGGACCTCCAACTGCCCAAGGAGGTAGAACTGGGACCGTCTGTGGTCCGATCGTGGTCGGCGTGGGCGTGAAAGACCCGGTGCTGGCGACACGAGCAAACTGTAGAGCATGCCGCGGTGTGTCACGTGGACCCATGTCCTAGCGTAGTGAGTCTCAACGAACCGAAGCACGAAGCCCACGACATCACCGCGACGTCGGCAAACGGGGATGCGTACCTCATCAAAAGACGTCAGTACACCATTTGAATAATTTGCAGTGAGAGGTAAAGCGAAGGACCGTTAGCCGGTTCTTCGGGGGAGCCGCCGCCTCCCAGGCCGAAGCCGAAGGTTCCCGATAGCGATGAGCGTCGCGGTCGTCTTCCGGGCATCTCGGTCATAGACGTCTGCTTTTTGCCCCCGATGCTATTCGGATCGGGCGTGCTTCGCTTCCACGAGAGATCTCACCACCGATACGTCCGCGTGATACATCTCCGGTCGTTGCCATGACGGTGGCAACCCGCCTTGGTCAGTCGGCGCGACGACGACGTCACCATTGAAGCTTCCTTTAGGCACGCCGGCACCAGCGGTCAACACCGGACCCGGAGCGGCGTCAGCAAACCTGATTCTGGACTCGAGCAATCTTCCAGACCCCAGCTGCGACAGTAACGGTTACGAGCAACACATCGGGTGGATCCCGCCGCTCGCACAGTCCCACAAAGCTGCGATATGCGACTGAAAGCGACATTTCAATCACTGATCGACTTGTGTCCGCGTAGTCCGCGTGATCCAGCGTTCGCGTTTGTTCGAAAAACTCCGGTGTGGCTGCACGACGGCCTAGGAGCCATCCGATTGGCTGCTGATCCATTGCAAGTCGCTTCATTGCTATCGTGTCGCCCCACCGCGCGGCGTTCATCAGCTTGTCTAACGAATGAAGTGCATTTTCGGGCGCTCGCACTCCTCTGCAGCAATCTGGGCTCACTCGCGTTTCAAGACGCGGAGCACAGGCGAGTTGGGCTATGCAGCCGCCGAACAACGCCACTGTCAGAAGTGTTCTGAAGCTCGTCATTTCTACTTGCATCCTGTTGACCGCGCAACGCGTTGATTACCGCCGCGTTGAATCGATGCTAAGCCATTGACGGATCGGCGCAATGTTGCCGTGTGCTCCATTGCCCCACGCCCTCCGCCGAGCGTAATCTATGGCCATGGTCCAGTCGCTCGACCACTATTGGACGCCGGACGAGGTGCGCGCCCTGCCGGATGACGGCACGCGCCACGAGTGCATCGACGGAATGCTCATCGTGACACCGGCGCCTAATGGCTTACACCAGCGCGCGCTCGCGTTGCTGTGGGACAGCCTGTCTCCATACGTGCGGCGCGAGCGATTCGGTGAGCTGCTGTCGTCGCCGGCCGACATCGAGATCGAGCCCGGCACGCTCGTCCAGCCCGACCTCTTCGTGTATCGGATTCCGCCAGCCGGCATCGTGATGCGCGATTGGTCCATCATCAAGGAGTTGGTGCTCGCGGTAGAGATCCTGTCGCCATACACGGCGAGGTTCGACCGCGGCCTCAAACGCCACTTCTACCTGCGTTCGCCAACCGACGAGCTGTGGATCGTGGACATCGACGCCAGAGTCCTCGAGCGATGGCGCACGGGGGACGAGCGGCCCGAAATGCTCACGGATCACCTCGTGTGGCATCCAGAGGGAGCCGCCGAATCCTTGGAGCTCTCGTTAGGCGAGCTCTTTGCGGTGGTGCACGGAGAAGTCTGACGCGCTCGGCGCTTCGGCCGAAGTCTCCCACATCCGCCGGATCATGTGCATCTGCCCGGCATGATACGCGTCGTGCGTCGCCACGCCTAACACCTCCATACCGATCGTCAGACTGCGGCCGGGCCGCACCGTCGCCAGCA
>Ga0207707_10006631_pt1 | contig 10102 bp, 9 predicted proteins | sample KBSC83BmetaG_FD_184336 | JGI IMG/M metagenome (GOLD analysis project Ga0207707, IMG submission 184336) | Corn rhizosphere microbial communities from Kellogg Biological Station, Michigan, USA - KBS C8-3B metaG (SPAdes) (version 2) | ecosystem: Host-associated > Plants > Roots > Rhizosphere ... | reverse complement strand
AACCCGCGTCTTTGATCATCTTGTCGATCGCGACGCCATGTACACGTGCGGTCTCGACAAGAGCGTCCTGGAAAACCTTGCCGCCGAGTCCAGCATTGACGACCGAGTTCCAGTCGATCAGACTCAGCTTTCCGGCGGCGAGGGCCTGAGAGAGCTGATACATCGCCGCAGATGCTTGTTCCGCGTTGGACCCTGATATCGCAGCAAGGTTGGCAATACCCTTGATGGCTGCGGTCGCCACGTCCAGTTTGACACCAGCCGCAGTGAACGTACCAATATTGCGAGCCATCTCAGAAAAGTTATAGATGGTCTGATCAGAGTAATGGTTCAACTCATCAAGAGCCGCCGTTACTCTTTTCAGACCAGCCGCACCCTCGAGACCGGTATTCGCCAAAATCGTCTGGATCGAGTTGAGATTCGTCTCATACTCGTGGAAACCAGCACTGACAGGAGCGATAGTCAACGACTTGACTAGCTGTGCTCCTGTTGCGATGGCCTGATGAGCGATGGAAACCAGAGCCGTAATGCCAATAACCGACATTGCTTTGAACTTGTCGGCAAGAGCTTGCACGCCGTTCGCGATGTGTGAAACATCGACGTTCTTGGATGCTGCTCCGAGGTCTTGAAGGCCCTTAGTGGCCCCGTCAAGCTTCAATCCCTTGTTCAGCGCGTCAAGAGACTTCAGAGTAGCCGCAGCGCGAGTCTGAAACTCGTCGTTGTCAAACTGCATCTCTACGACGCGTTTGTCAATGGATACGCTCATGCGGAGGTCACCACCTTCCATACCTCGTTGGCGATTCGGTCAAATATCGGCCTGATCGCAGGATTGATGTAATCCACACCCCGAACGTAGCCGCCTGTACCTGTTCCATGGCCGTACTGGAGCATGATGGCTACAGGGAAACCATTTTCTACGTCGCTATTGGTCCAGGTGATGGTCAGAGAATCCTTGGAATTAACAATTTCTACACCCCAAGAATTCGCTGCCAGTCCAGACTCCATAGGAGTTGCGGATGCTAAAGCGGATACGCCTTCGTTAGCGATTCGTTCAACTCCACGGAACATATCCGCGTTAACAATGCTGCGGAGGAATTTTTCTGTACGCTCAGTTGATCCTTTGACGACTAATCTGATCACGACGGCTCCGTCCGTTTCCCCTTACATGACGGGCTGGACGATGATCCGACGGTTCAGAGTCGTGCCGGTACCGGCAGTGATGATCTTGAACATGCCGATGACGTTGTAGTCGTTTCCTGGCGTCAAACCGGTGATCAACTTGGTCGAACCGAACTGCGCGTCGTCTACGCTGCCTGCGCCAGAGGGACGATTCGTGATGGCGTTGGTGTCTGACGCGGCGACAACCGAGGTGCCTGATCCGATCGACGTTCCCGTCTTCAGATCGAAGCTCATATAGGTAAATCCGTTAGCCACTGTGTGCGTCAAATATGACGACCAATGGATCAGAACTTTACCCGAGGGCGGAGCCTTGAATGTGAGACCAGGACTGGTACCACTGGTGAGCGAAGATGTATAGGACGTCGATGTCAGCGTCGCAGTCGCAACCTGTTCGCTCTCCTGGGTAGTCATGACGCCGTTCACCCAGTTGGTGCCGTTATGTTGCAGCGTGTGTCCGGCCGCCGGTGAACTGATCACTACGTCGGACAAATCGTTCAGAACCGTTGCCGCAATGTATGCAACTAATGCGGCATTGAGACCTGCCGGCGTAACTGCTCGGACGGTGTCGGTTCCTGTTACTGCTTCGGTGTTGGTCGCAAGTTCGACCTTGCCCTCGACGGTAGTACTGGCATCGGGGACCACGTCCGAAATAGCGCCTGCCAAGCCTGCAGGCGTCACTGCTCGAACCGCGTCGGTACCTGCAGAAGTCTCAGCAGTGGTTGCCAGCTCGACGATGCCCTTGACCGTGGTACTAGCGTCGGGCACAGAGAAAGAAGGCGACCCTGCATCGATATCCGTACCGCCACGCGTCGTCAGGATCAGATGACCCGACAGATCAAATGCACCGTCGACAACGCCTTCGTCAAGCGCAGCTTCAGTGAATGCAGCAGTCTTTACGGTAACAGTAGCCATTCGACCTCCTCTCTTACAACGAGCTGATGGTGTAGGTCTCGGCATCCACAGCGTTTACGGATGGCCAAGTAATAGTGTAGGTATCAGCGTCGACAGAAACGATGGCGTCATCTGGTCCATCGATGGTGTATGTATCCGCGTCGACTGCGGTCACTGATAGCACGGCATATGCGTCGAAGATGGTGACCAGCTCATCCAAAGTCGGGAGCCGGGCTGCTGCTTCTGTATCTCCGTATAACACCGCTTCCACATCAGCGATCGCACTAGGATTTGCTGAACGAGTGTCAATCACCAAATGAGCGCTACGACGGTAGCCTGTGGTCTCAGGAGGGAGAGTGGAAATATCCCAACTGAGATCCATGGTCTCAGCATTATCACCAATGCTGTTGTACTGACGCTCTGACGGGGTGGCCAAAGCGTTGTAGACCAGGTGGATCTTGTAAGCGTAGTCCGGATCGATGTCATTACCGACACGGGTTCGATATGAAAAGCCGAACGATTTGCGGGCTTGCTGTGTGATGAACAAACCCGAGTGAACTCGAGCTGTACCATCGCACACAGCAAACTCATCCGGATACGTGTAGGCCTCGATGGTTCCTTCGAACTCTTCTGCCAGAGCAAGGTTGAGATACTTCACGCCATCGATGTAGTAGCCTTTGGGTTTCCCGCCTACCGGTTTCATAGAGACCGATGTCAGACCGCTCCATGCCACGCCATCAGCATTATCGAGGTATAGAACGCCTCGGTCAACGCCTCGCTCATAAAAACGTCGACCGACATCATCCCATGTCAGTGTTGGCACTCAACCTCCTCTCAACCCTTCGTTCCGAGCCGGGCTCGTCGCTGTGCATTCAGTTCATGACGTTGTTGCGCTGCTTCCTGACGCCCCATCTTCTTGGCCGGTGCTTGTTTGTGGTTACATACACGGATCAACATGATGAGTCGATTCAAATGCCACGTCTCGCATTCGAATGGGATGTTGTACGACACCATCCAGTAGTAGATGAGCTCCGACGTGATCGTCTCGCGGAAACCTGGACGACTACCTGGACGTTCATTGATGGTCGTTGCCGTCATCTTTGCGTTGATATAGGCATTGATCGCGTCATAGTGGGCAGGACTTAACTGGGAAAAAACCTCCGGAGCAATTTTTTCGTCCAAACACATCATTCGGACGTACGCCAGGGTCTGTTCCCGATTTTTGGGTTCATCGGCTAAGAATGGTTTTTCAAATACCGACTCCCATTTTGACACCGAGACGAGAGAGTGCTCAAATCTCAGTGTCGTGGACGGGCGCTTGATGAACTGGTCGAGCTCTTCATCGAAGAAATCCGCCTCGGCTACCTGAATTTCGAGCACTCTCTGCCTCCGTGGCTTACGAGAAGACGATCAGCCAGTCGTCATCCGTCACGAGCGGGAACTTGTAGCCGGACGCCGGGCGAGCCTTGATCAGAACGTTGGCGCTGATCGGACCGAACGAGCCGGCTGCCAGATCGCCGTCGGCGTCGGTGTAGTACACGACACCCGTGACCGACGGAATCGTGACGATGTCCGTGGTCGAGTTGTAGGTGGGAGCGGTCGGAGTGGCCGTCGTGAGCGCGCCCGAGAAGATGGCGAGCACAGCATCCGGAGACGGAAGCGAAGGATCGGTACCGACACCGCCGTACAGGAACGTCTCCAGCTCCGCGAGGTCGGACGGGCTGACCTTGGTCGAGTCGATGACGATCACCGACGTCGGCTTCTGGCCGGTAACCCCGACCGGCGTGGTCGTGAAGTCCCAACTGAATGCGATCGCTTCCGGCGAGTCGTTGACGGTCGCGTAGGCCTTCTCCGACGGCGAAGCCAGAGCGCCGTACACGAGGTGCAACTTGTAGCCCAGCTCCGGCGTGACATCGTTGCCGATGCGAGTCCGGTAGGACAGGCCGAAGACGTGCCGCGGCTGCTGACCGACCATGACGCCCTGATCCGGAACGAAGAAACCGTCGCACACAGCGAACTCGTCCGGGTAGGTGTAGGCCTCGATGGTGCCCTCGAACTCCTCGACGGAGAGCAGAGCGCCGTAAATGATGTTGTCCGCGTAGGTCTTGGTGACCTCGGCTCCGGTCGGGCTTTCCGTGACGGTGGTCAAACCGTTCCAGGCGTAGCCGATGTCGTAGACACCCGAGCCATTCGGAATGTACAGAACGCCCTTGTCGACGCCGGTCTCCCACTTGCGAGTACCAGCGCCATCCCAGACGAGTGCAGTCATGTGGATGGTCCCCTTAGAAAACCAGAGTGAAAACGTCGTGATTCAAGTCGTGCGCTGTGAAGAACCGAACATGCCGACACTTTGGAAGGTCCCGAATTTTTCTCGGAATATCGCTGTCGGGATTTCTGTCAATCACAGTCACCTGGTACCGCAGGTTGTGGTGATATGGTCGGTCGTCGGCGAACTCTGTCTCCGTGAACTCGCGGTGATACACAATGCACGGGTATTGGATTTCATTGTTCTCCGGAGGTTGGAAATATACATTGGCAGTTCCCAATGCGGCTTCGAGGAGATTTTGTAGATCAACTCGCCGTGGGTCCATTGTATACACCCCCCAACCTCAGAAGAAGGCGGGGCCGCCGAACTTCAACAGAGTTGACAGTCCAAACGGCCCCGGCCCACCGCACATAGCGAATGTCAGAGACATGTTCGTAGGCGTAATCGTCAGCGACAACACTAACCATATTGCTCAGGGTCAAATCTTTGTTCAGATTATCGCCCTCTTGTAGCCGCAGAAAGTTCTGGACAATATCTCCGTAGTAATCTTTCTCCACGGGGGCATTGGTCCAAACTCCTGGAGCTGATTCAGTTGAAGTCGCTGCGTAACCGACCGCGCCGAAGAACCTCTTCATTCGCAGGTTCTTCTATCAGGCAGCGTCTCGCGTGAACGACCACTGGTCTTCGGCGTTGGTCTTGAAGTAGTAGCCCGACGCCGGGACCGCGATGACGTTCAGCGTCGCACCCGCCGCGATGGCCGACTGCGCACCCGCGGTCAGGGTGGCGTTGGTGTCGCCGTTCTTGTACACGACGCCCGTCTGGGCCGGGATCGTCGCAACGCCGGTGGCGGTGTTGAAGGTCGGCGACGTGACCGGGTGAACCAGGACGTTGGTCGAGGTCGTGGTCCGAACCACCAGTGCCGACTTGATCTTCGTGAGCGCACCGGAGATCCGGGTCTCGATCAGGTACTTGTACTGGTTGTAGTCCAGATCGAAGTCGTCGAACAGGTTGACCTCGCCGCCGCGGTCGGCACCGATGTTGTAGTCAGCCATGTTCACGAGGATGCCGACGATGTCCGTCGCGACGTCCTCCATGACCTCGACGATCACGATGTCGTTGACCCGCAGCGCGGAGGCAAGTTCCGCCATGTTGTTGTAGAACCGACGTCCACCCGAGTCCTTGAGCAGGAGCATCTCGGTGGCGACCGCATCGGTCGTGTAGAAGGTCGGACTGCCGGTACCCTTGTAGAACTTCCGGGCCCGGAGCACCTCCTCGATGACCTCGGTGTAGGACGAACTGGCGTCGCCCAGGTTGACGTAGACCGACGTGACGAAGAGCTCGTGGTCGTTAACGATGGACCGGATGCCGGCACCCTCAGCCGCGCCGGCCGGGTCCTTGATCTTGTCGTCGTCGCCAGGGTCGCGGCCGTCGCCGATGAGGATCGCGCGCGCGAGCTCCTCTTCGAGCATCAGACGCATTTCCATCTTCAGCCACGCCACCACGTCGAAGTCCGTGATGTCGACGATGTCGTCGCGGTCGAGACGCTGCTTCTTGTAGACGGTCGTTGGCGTCGTGACTCGAGCGGTGACGCCGAACCACTCTTCCTTCTTGTAGTTGCCCTTGATGTAGCCCTTGGCCCGCGCCGCTTCCTGCGTCAGGTCCGCGGTGATGGTCTTGATCCGGCTGAACGGCGACTTCCGCGCTCCGCCGAGAACACCGGCCACCCACTCGGTCCGACGCTTGTCGAACTCCGGACGATCCGCGATGGTGCGGGCATCCGGGAACAGGACGTCGATGTCCGTGATTCCGTGAGCCACCGCGTATTCCTCGACGGCGTGCTTGAAGGAGCCACCCTTCTTCCACGACTCGACGATGCTCTTCATGTCGGCTTCCGACACGTGGTGGCGGACCTTCGAGCCCTTACCTTCGGTGCCGGCGTCGGTCTGATCGAAGACGTTGTGTGTCACCTCGTCTTTTCCTTCCTGGTGTGCGAGGTCGCCCTCGGTCGCTGTGTCTGACTGCGCCACGGTGCCACCTTGAGTGGTCAGCTCGATGGCCTTTCCGACCACGTAGTGAACGACGTTCTTCTCGACATCGCTCATGCCGTTGTAGATCTGGGCGACGGTCGTCGATCCGTCGATGTGCGTGATCTCCGAGGTCTTGGTCTTCTTGACCTCTTCTTCATCGTCATCATCGTCCGCCGGCGGAGTCCACACATGATCGAGATTCAGACCAGAGTGGATGATCGCTTCGTCCGACAGAACTTCGACGTCATCGGGATTGTCGCCGTGCTGGAGCCGAACGTAGTCGATCCGAGCACCCGGGTTGGCTCCGGCGAGAACGATGCTGACCTCACGAATGACACCATGAAGGACAGCCTTGCCGCCGGCGATCATCTGTTCGACGAGTTGATTCGCCCAGATCGAGAGACGATCGATGTCCTTGTGCTGGACCAGATCGCGAGCGTTCTTGCCCTGCTTGGTCTTGTTGAAGAAGCCCCAGGCGTACATGCCATCAGGACGGGCTTCGAGAATGGCGTGACCCAGCACGTTCGATGGGTCAGAATGGCCGTGCTGCCAGACGAGCGGAACCTTCGCCTTGTCCATGTGCTTGAAGGCTTCAGCGGTGATGGTTCGTCCGTCGGTGCACTTGAGACCAGCCTTGGTGGCGAAGCCGCCGAAATCAGCGTCTTCCATTTTGACTGTCTCCCTCCAACTTGCTTGGGTCCGGCCCCGACGGAGACGGAACTGTGGGTGCTGTGACTTCTGTCGGCTGCGGCATGTTGCTGTTCTTCAACTGATCAGCGCCGGGGTCCTTAGATGGTCGCCAACCGATGGCTGTTCGGATGTCGTTAGCCGAAGCAATCTCGTTTCGGCTGAACTTGTCCGCGATGTCAGCGATCTCTTGCACCGGAACCAACTTGAACGGGTTGCGGAACAACATGATGCTCTGACGCTGAGCTCGCGCCGTCTTGGACAGCATCGTGCGTCGCAATGCGTACACGATAGCCATGAGAATCGGCTCAACCGTACGGTTCAGATAGTTGAGCATTGTCTTCTCATCGGCCGTACCGTTCATCACTTCTTCAGTAATGCCCAACTGGCCATACAACATCTTCGTCAAGTATTCAACTTGAACGAGCAGGTTGTTTTCGGCTGGACGATTGAGCTGCGTGATCTTTTCGGTTCCATCCGTATAGGCAATGCCGTATTGGCTGCCTTTCAGTTGGAATTCGATGTCCCTACGACGTTGCTCTGCCTGCAAACGACGTGCTTCAGACTTCACAACGTAAGGGAGCTGGATGATCAGATCCAGTTTTCCAGAAGCGATCTGCTCGTCCGTACCATCGAGAAGATTGAGCTTCCGTATCAGACGCTGAAGAGTCGAGTTCGGCTCGTTCATTACGCCATAGAGAGGATTCTCCACAATCGCAACAAACTTCTTTTCGAGAGTAACCTCTTCTCGACGTCCAACTTGTTCGTTGTATACCTCGACACGAACATGACGAGGGAACCACGCAGTGACACGTCCGACACGCATCGTTTTCACATCGAATCCAGCCGATTCCGCCGGATTCAGTGTCGTGTCGACGGGCACGATTGCGATTGTGCCCTGGTCCAGTAGGGTCAGAACCATATCTCGCTTGAACATATCGGCTGCTTGGTCGATGTTTGCTTCGACAGTCAAGCAATTGTTCAAACCAGAGTCCATGGTCTCTAAAAATCGACCGTCTTCGTCCAATCGCACGTGCTGCATGTCAATAGACGAACAATCGATGGCGATTCTGGTAAATATCGCGGAGATGATGGATCGTTCGTTTGAAAGGAACAGGCGGTTGCGATCCGGGCGACTGCCATACATGGCGCCGACGTCCGCAGGCGTGAAATTCGGCTCCAACGACAAGAATGCGTTCCACGCATGCTTCAGACGATTACCAATGGCCTGCCATACCATTCCTCACCTCCCCTCCAAGAATCACTCGAACGCCTCCTTATGCAACTTGTAAGCGACGAAGGCGTCCATGAGAGCCGCCACGTTATCGATCTTTTCGTCTACCCGCCTCTTAAGAAGCTTTCGGTTTCCGTTTGTATCTTCGACAGTAATGGCGTTGCCCATGGCGAAAGTCATGAGTGCTTGATCGAAGATCAACAGACGCTGACCACTCAGATGCTTCAACTCACCCAATGGAACGGACTCAGTCCGAGCTCCTTGAATGACTCTCTCGATACCGAACGATCCGTTTTCTTGCTCCCACCGCGTAACGAATTCTTTCGCGTTATATGGATCGAATCCGAAACAACGAACGTCATACGAAGATTGCTCGACGAATCGATCCAAATCTTCATAAACTTCCATCATGTCGAGAATCGTTCCTGGAAGTACGTGGAGACTTCCTTCGCGAACGAATTGATCGTACTTGTGTCGCATGGCCGCGGGAAGCTTCTTCAGCGTTAGCTCCGTGATGTAGCTTCGAACTTTGACGCCGAATTCGCCACGTGCCAACGGAAACAAGAACGTGAACGCACAGAAGTCATCACCTTGTGAAAGGTCTGCGCCCAGTGCACACGGCATGTTCCAGAATTCTCGTTTCCGATGAGGCAGCGTCTCTTCGTAGGTGAAGAAGTACGTGTAGCCTTCCATCGGAATACCAAATCGCTTGGCAAGGATGTCGTTTCGAGTCGCAGGGACTTTTTCCGCACGTTCCACATCAAGCTGATAGGTTTCGTACGTAACCGTCTTGCCGAGATTGGGATTCGCCTTCAGCCACATGGCAGGATCAGCGACTTCATCCAACTCGTCCAGCTTGTAATGCCAGATTGACACGTGTGGTGCGTAGAACTCGCCTTTGAGAATGTCAGCAAGTTCCATTTTGATGCTGTCACCAGAACCGTTACGAACAGTACCTTCAGAGCTGATGGCGATGATCAGATAGTCGTCAAGTTTTGATGCTCCCTGCTCCACAGCACCAACGACATCCTCGCGGAGGTCGCCTGACAACCATTCGTCAATCGTGGAGACTTTCGGTCGCAACCCTTGAAGCTTGTTGATCGCCATGGGTCGAACTTCGAGCAAAGAACCAGTGAGAAAGTTCTCTACACCTTTCTTCGTGGAAGCAAGCTTGGCACGAAGAGCTTTAGACCCAGTGGTGTTTTGTAAAGAGCCCTCGGTGAGGAACTTGAAGAGCGGACCTCGACTACGCACGATCGATGTACGGATCGGCGACATGACTTCGTCCGCTTGCTTCATCGTAGGCGCTGTTGTGATCTGATGAGTCGTTGTCGTATCGACATTCAGGAAGTAGTTCTGAATCAACGATGCATACATTGACTTTGCAGCGCCACGAGCCACAATCAAGTATTGTTTGGTAATGAGACGTTTCTTAATGATCTTGGTGACGTAGCGACCGCCGTGATTGCCATCGGAAGGTTCGTACACTTGTCTTTCGACGAAGTAGTACCATCCGAAAACCTGCTCAGCCCATACTTTGAACGAGGGAAGGAGATGTAGGTCTCCTCCATCCGTCAAAGTCAGCTCATGCTCGCAGTATCGAACCCAACCTTCAACAGCTTGATCGTCGTAGTAGATGTTCGGATTGGCAATCAACTGATCAATCCGGTTCATCTCCAAAGAGATTTCCCGATTTACTGGAATCTCACCCCGAAGAACCGCGGCCCGGAATTGACCATAGTATTTCGGCGTCGCTGTGTTCGACAACGCCATGCCAACCTCTTTCTACACGAATTTAATGAGAAGGGTGATGAGCGTGGC
>Ga0207707_10006630_pt1 | contig 10102 bp, 7 predicted proteins | sample KBSC83BmetaG_FD_184336 | JGI IMG/M metagenome (GOLD analysis project Ga0207707, IMG submission 184336) | Corn rhizosphere microbial communities from Kellogg Biological Station, Michigan, USA - KBS C8-3B metaG (SPAdes) (version 2) | ecosystem: Host-associated > Plants > Roots > Rhizosphere ... | reverse complement strand
TGACGCTCGCCCAGCCCATGATCATGCCGTCGGCGGGCGTGGTCTTGATCAGCTCGTCGAGGCTATGGCGGCGGCGGCGCGCGGCCACCACCAGCGGCCCGTATTCCACGAAGCTGCCGGGATCGACGAGGTCCTCGACGTTCTCGCGGGCGGTGCGCTGCCTGGTCTTGCGCCGCCGGGCCACCGCCTCGGGCCGCGCGGCGTCGAGGGTGAGCTCGTGGCGGGCCATCACCTCGGCCAGGTCCGGGCGGATGAAATCGAGGTCCACCGCCTCCTCGTCGTCGCCGCTCCCGCCGGCCACCTCGGCCTCCTCCACGAAGGCCAGGGGATGGTCCTCGAAGACCGTGTCGCCCACCGCCACGGTCACCTGGCGCACCACCCCGGAAACCTCGGCGGCGATCACGTGCTCCATCTTCATGGCTTCCATGATCATCAGCGCCTGGCCGGCCCGGACCGCGTCGCCCACCGCCACCGAGACATTGATCACCGTCCCCTGCAGGGGCGCACGCAGCGCCTTGGTCCCTTCGGGCCCCTCCGGCGCCGCGTCGTGCTCGGCGGGGCGCTCCGCCTCCTGCTTGCCGAGCACGAGGATCGCCAGGGGATCGACGGCGTCCACCTGGTAGCCCACGCGCTGGCTGGCGGCCGGCGCGGCGGACCCGCGCGCCGCGGCGTCGAAATAGAGCTTCGGATGGGCCTCCGGCGCGCCGGCCAGGGCGGCCATGTGCGCTTCGATGAACCGGGTGTGGACCTCGCCGGCGGCCACTTCCGGCCGGGCCAGCAGGTTCTGCAGGAAGGCGATGTTGCTGGCCGAGCCCTCGATGCGGAACTCCGAGAGCGCGCGGTAGGCCTTGGCCACGGCGCGGGAAAGCCCGCCGGCGCCGGCATGGACGATCAGCTTGGCGAGCAGGCTGTCGAACCGCGCACTGGTGCGGTAACCGGCGTAGCCGAAGCCGTCGACGCGGACCCCGGGTCCGGACGGCGGCTCGAAGGCCGTCAGCACGCCCCCCGCGGGCTTGGCCGAGCCGTCGGCTCCCATGGTCTCCAGGTTCACGCGAACCTGCACCGCGTGGCCGCGCGGGGCCGGCACGTCACCTTGCGTCAGCCGCAGGTCGGCGAGCAAGCGGCCGGCGGCGATCTGCAGCTGCAGCCGCACAAGGTCGAGGCCGGTCACCTCCTCGGTGACGGTGTGCTCCACCTGCAGGCGGGCGTTGCCTTCGATGAACACGAAGGCCTCGCCATCCACGAGGAATTCCATCGTGCCAAGGCTGCGGTAGTTCGCGGCCTGGCCGAGCGCCACCGCGGCGGCGAACAGCTGGTCGCGCAAAGCCATGGGCAGCATGTCGGCCGGCGCGATCTCCACCAGCTTCTGGCGCTGGCGCTGCAGGCTGCATTCGCGGTCCCACAGGTGGCTGACCTGCGACCCGTCGCCCACCACCTGCACCTCGATATGCCGGGCGTGCGGCAGGAACTGTTCCACATAGAGGTCACCGGCGCCGAAGGCGGCCTTGGCCTCCGAGACGCAGCGCTCGTAGGCCGCCGCCAGTTCGCCGGCCTCGGTCACCGGCCGCATGCCCCGCCCGCCGCCGCCCGCCACGGCCTTGACCATCACGGCCGCGCCCGCGCCGAGGCTCTTGAAGAACGCTTGGGCCTGCTTGAGCGTCGTCGGGCCGTCCGTGCCGGGCAGGACCGGCACGCCGCACTGCTGGGCGAGCGCGCGGGCGCGGCCCTTGTCGCCGAACAGCTCCAGGGTCTCGGGCGTGGGCCCCACGAACGTCAGGCCGGCCTCGCCGCAAGCCCGCGCGAAAGCCGCGTTCTCGGAGAGGAAACCGTAGCCCGGATGCACGGCGTCGCAGCCGGCCTCCTTCGCCGCGGCGACCACCTGGGCGATGTCGAGATAGGCCGCCGGCCCGGAGCCCTTCAGGCCCACCGCCTGGTCGGTCTTGCGGGTGTGCAGCGAGGCCGCGTCGTCCTCGGAATAGACCGCCACCGTGGCCAAGCCCATCTCGGCCGCGGTCCGCGCGATCCGGACGGCGATCTCGCCCCGGTTGGCGATCAAGAGCTTCTGCACCAGGCCGTCCCCGTTCGAACGAGCGGTCTGCCGCCGCCTCAAGGGACATCAATGCAAATGCGGCGGAGGGCGCCAAGCCATTCCGCTCCTCCCCTGAACCGAAGAGTTCGGGGGAGGAGGCGCGAAGCGCCGGAGGGGGCGGGTGGGCGACCGGGCTCCGAATCCCCGGCGCGAGACGCCTCGCGCCCCCTCCGTCTCGCGTCTGCGCGCGATCCACCTCCCCCGCTGCGCGGGTGAGGAGCGATGCGACCTCAGGCCTTCAGCTGCCGCGTATCGATCGGCAGCTGGCGGATGCGCTTGCCGGTGGCGGCGAAGATGGCGTTGGTGAGCGCCGGGATCACCGGCGGGAGCGCCGGCTCGCCCAGGCCCGTCGGCGGATAGTCGGTGATCACGAACTTCAGCTCCACCGGCGGCGCGTCGGCCATCTTCAAGAGCGGATAGTTGGAGAAGTTGCTCTCCTTGGCCGCCCCGTTCTCGATGGTGATCTTCTGGAAGAGCGCGTGGGAAAGCCCCTCCAGCGCCGCGCCCTGCACCTGGTTCATGGCGCCGGCGGGATTGACGATCTGGCGGCCGACGTCGGCGGCGACCCAGACCTTCTGGACCTTCACCTTGCCGGTGGCCGGCGCGACGGCCACCTGCACCACCTCGGCGAAGTAGCCGGCGTGGCTGTAGTGGAAGGCGACGCCCATGCCCGAGCCCGCCGGCAGCTTGCCGCGGTTGGCCCAGCCGGACATCTTCTCCACGGCGGCCAGCACGCCCTGCATGCGCCCGGCGTTGTAGGCCGACGGCCCCTCGCCCACCATCGGCTTGGCGCCCAGGAGCTTCTTGCGGAAGGCCAGTGGGTCGGCGCCGGCGGCATGCGCCAGCTCGTCGATGAAGCTCTGGTTGGCGAAGGCGATGGCGTTGGAGCCCGGCGCGCGCATCGGCCCGGTGGGCACGCCCAGCGGGATCAGCGACTGGTCCATCTGGAAGTTGGCCAGGAACCGGCTCGGGAACTCGGTGGCGGCCATCCCCGCGCTGGAGACGGGCTTTCCGCCCTCGCCGAAGGTCACGAAGTGGTCCTGCCAGGCCACCACATTGCCGGCCGCGTCCACCCCGCCCTTGTAGAAATGGTAGCCGGCGGGCCGGTAGAAGTCGTGGTGGATGTCGTCCTCGCGGGTCCAGACGAGCTTCACCGGGGCGCCCGCCTCCCGCGCGATCCAGGCGGCCTCCACCATGTAGTCGTTGGAGAGCCGGCGGCCGAAGCCCCCGCCGCAGCGGGTCATGTGCACGGTGATGTCGTCGACCTTCAGCCCCAGGGTCTGGGCCACCAGCTGGCGGCCCGGCTGCGGGTTCTGGGTCGGGGCCCAGATCTCCAGCTTGCCGTCCTTGAACACCGCCGTGGTGTTCTGCGGCTCCATGGGCGCGTGCGCCAGGAAGGGATAGGCATAGGCCGCCTCGACGGTCTTGGCCGCGCCCTTCAGGGCCGCGTCCACGTCGCCGTCCTTGCGCAGGTTCATCTCCGGCTTGCCGGCGGCGAGCTCGGCGGCGCGCTTGTTGAAGGCCGCCGTGCTCTGGGCGGAGGTCGGGTGGTCGGCCCACTTGGTCTGCAGCTGGTTGCGGCCCTTGCGCGCCGCCCACCAGCTGTCGCCCACCACCGCCACGCCGGGGAGCAGGCCCGAGAGGTTGGTCCCGCCGTCCACGACGAAGACCTTCTTCACGCCCTTCACCGCGCGGGCGGCGTCGAGATTGGCGCTGGCCACCTTGGCCCCGAACACCGGGGCCTTCTCGTAGGTGGCGTAGAGCATGCCGGGCAGGCGGACGTCGATGCCGAACAGCGGCTCGCCGGTGACGATCTTCCTGGTGTCGTACTGCGGCGTCGCCTTGCCGATGATCTTGTAGTCCTTGGGGTTCTTCAGCGGCACGGTCTTGGGGTCTGGCGCCGCGACGCCGGCGCACTGGCCGGCCAGCGAGCCGTAGGTCGCCTTGCGGCCGGTGGCCACGTGGATCACCTGGCCAGCTTCGGTGCGGCACTCGCCCGTCGGGCAGTTCCAGGCGACCGCCGCGGCGCTCACCAGCATGGCGCGGGCCACCGCGCCCACCCGGCGCAGGTCGTCCCAGTTCATCGGAGTCGCCAGGCTGCCGCCCGCGAACTGGCTGCCGTAGAGCTTGGGGTCGCAGTCGGCCTGCTCGATGCGGACGTTCTCCCACGGGACGTCCAGCTCCTCGGCGATCATCATGGGCAGGCTGGTCTTCACCCCCTGACCGATCTCCGGGTTCTTGCCCATGATGGTGACGACGCCGTTGGGCGCCACGCGCACGAAGGCGTTCAGCGCCTGGGCGCCCGCGCCCTCCGCCGCCTCCGCCTTGGGAGCGATGGAGAAGGCCAGCACCAGGCCGCCGCCGACGACCGAGGCTTTCAGGATTTCGCGCCGCGAGGCGCCCGAATGCGTCAAGGTTGGGATTTGAAGGGTCATGGCGTTCACGCCTTCACGGGCTGGCCGGAGGCCTGCTTGATGGCCGCGCGGATGCGCGTGTAGGTGGCGCACCGGCAGATGTTGGTCATCGCCGCGTCGATGTCGGCGTCGGTGGGCTTGGGCGTCTTGGCCAGCAACGCGGTCGCGGCCATGATCTGGCCCGGCTGGCAGTAGCCGCACTGGGCCACGTCCAGCTCGCTCCAGGCGGCCTGCACCTTCTTGCCGATGGGGTGGGCCGCCATGCCCTCGATGGTGGTGACCTGGGCCGCGCCCACCGCCGAGACGGGATAGACGCAGCTGCGCGTCGCCTTGCCGTCGATATGCACCGTGCAGGCGCCGCAGGCGCCGATGCCGCAGCCGAACTTGGGCCCGACGATGCCGAGCGCGTCGCGCAGGGTCCAGAGCAGCGGCGTGTCCGGATCGACGTCGGCCTCGAGGACCTTGCCGTTGACGTTGAGCTTGAAAGCCATGCCGTCCACTCCCGTGACCTGGGCGAATTCTAAGGCCGCGGCGGGTATTCCAGCAAGGACGGAGCGTCGGACCCCGTCAGGCCTCGCGGCCCGCCGCCATCGCCGGGAATTCGGCGCGGGCGTGGAAGCCCTGCGGCTCGAACTGGAATTGCACCTCGCCGCCCTGGGTGCGAAGCACCTGCTTCAGCAGGCGTGTGCCGAAGCCCGGCTGCTTCGGGGGCATGACGGTGGGCCCGCCGGTCTCGCGCCAGGCGAAGGCCGCGCGGCCGTCGGGCGCCGGCTCCAGCGCGATGGAGACCCGGCCGCGTCCGGTGGAAAGCGCGCCGTACTTCACCGCATTGGTCGCCATCTCGTGCAGCAAGAGGCCCATGCCGATGGCCATGTCGCCGCGGATGGTGATGTCCGTCAGCGCCGGGTCGAGGTCGACGCGGGCCTTGCCGAAGGGCGACAGCGCCTTGCCGACGACGTCCCCCAGGGCCACCGCCCGGCCGCCGGAGGCGGTCACCAGGTCCTGGGAATCGGCCATGGCCTGCAGGCGGGCCATGATCAGCTCCAGGAAGCCCTCCACCGTCTCCTGCCCGCGGGCGGTCTGACTGACGATGGCCATCAGGATGGCGATGCCGTTCTTCGCCCGGTGGGCCAGCTCGCCCATCAGCAGGCTGCGGCGCTCCTCGGCGGCCTTGCGCTCGGTGATGTCGAGGGAGGTGCCCACCACCAGCTTCGCCTCGCCGGCCGCGTCGGTCGCCACCCGCGCGTGCGCCAGGATCCAGCCCTGTTCGCCGGACGGCTTGATGATCCGGTGCTCGATGGCGTAGTCGCCCCCAGCCGGACGGTCGCGGGCCGCCAGGAACGCGGCGCGCACCTCTTCGACGTCGTCGGGATGCACCAGTTCCAGGTAGCGCGCGACATCCACCGGCGCGTCGGGGGCCAGGCCATAGAGGGCCTTGTTGCGGTCTGACCAGGTCACCCGGCCGGCCTCGATGTCCCATTCCCAGAACCCGAGGCCCGCCGCCTCGACGGCCACCTCCAGGCGCCGGCGCTGTTCCAGCAGTTCGGCGGCCATCTTCCGGCGGTCGGTGACGTCGACCTGCAGTCCGTCCCAGAGCACCGCACCGTCGGGCTGCTTGCGGGGCATGGAGGCGATGCGGTGCCAGCGCACGGCGCCGTCCGCGCGCCGCATGGCCACCTCGATGTCGAAGGGGTGCAGGCCGTTGAGCGCGTCGGCCTCCGCGGCTTCGAAGGCCGGCCGGTGGTCTGGCAGGATCATGTTGTAGAGGCTGGCGGCGTCGGCCATCGCCGCCTCGGCGGACACGCCGTTCACCGCCAGGCAGCGCTGGCCGACGAAGGTGAAGCGGCGGGACCCGTCGGGCCTGGCCTCGATCTGGAACGCCATGCCGAGCGCGCTCGCGTCGGCCGCCGATCGCACGATCGGGTCCCCAGCGCCCAACTCTTCCAACGAAGCGTCCACCGCTTTGCCGTCCCGCCCAACCGGGCGGCAATCTCTCGCGCCCTGTCGCAGGGGGCAATACCAGAAGAACTATGGTTGAGCTTCGCGTAACCGTGTGCGGCGGATCGCCTCAATCGGCGACTACGGCCTAGGCAAGACCACCACCGCGTCGGGCAGCTCATTGGGGTTGTCGCCGGGCCGGGCGGGGAATTTCTCCGCCAGGACGTCGCCGCAGAGGCCGACGGCGGCGGCAAAGCCTGCCTCCGGCTGGCCGCGCTTGAGCCCCTCGGTGAGCGCCGCCATCGCCCGGTCCCAGACGTGCTGCTCCACATGATCGGCGATGCCCTCGTCGGCGATCAGCTCGGCCATCCGCTCCCCAAGCGAGACGTAGATCAGCACGCCGGTACGTTCGCGGGTGGCGTGCAGGTTCTTGGCTATGAACTGCTCGGCGGCGCGGCGCTGCACCCGCAGACGCTTCACGCTGCGGGGCGTCAGGAACCGCCGCACCGGCGGGATCGAGGCGATCAGCGCCGTGGCCACGAACAAGAGGCCCTGGACGACGATGGCGCCGATCAGCGCGTTGCGCACCGCCGTTTCGATGGCCGCGCCGACCTCGGTGGCGCTCCAGCTGGAAAACAGGTCCGGGATGGCGACCCGCACGCCGGCCGCCAGCAGCACCGCGGGGCCCAACAGCGCGACGCCGGCGCCCCAGGCCAGCGCGGTCTCGCCATAGTGCGAACTTTCTTCGCTGACGACACAATAGATCTCGCCGGTGGTGCGGGCCTCGGCGGCGCGGACGGCGGCCTCGATGGCCGCCAGGTCGGAGGGTGAAAGGGTTTTCATCACCAGCTTCCCGAAGAACCGCCGCCGCCGAAGGAGCCGCCGCCGCCGGAGAAACCGCCGCCGCCGCCGCCAAACCCGCCGCCGCCCCAGCCGCCGCCGCGCCCGCCGCCCATGAACAGGAACGGCAGCCACCACATCCCGCCCATGCCGCCGCGGCGTCCGCCCATGCGCATCAGGCCTGAGATCACCCAGAAGACCACGACGATGATGAACAAGACCGGGATGTGCGGCCGCGCGCCGGCGCTGTGGACCTGGACCGGCTGGGCCGCCGCCTGGGCGACATTGGCCTTGGCCTGGTCCTCCGGCAGGGCCAGCTGGGCCACCACCGCCTCGGCCCCGTCCACGACGCCTTGCTCCATGCGACCGGCCTTGAACTGCGGCAGCACCTTCTGCTGCAGGATCACGCTGGTCAGCGCGTCGGTGAGCACCGGCTCCAGGCCATAGCCCACCTCGATGCGCACCTTGTGCTCCTTGGGCGCCACCAGCAGGATCGCCCCGTCGTTGATCCCCTTGCGGCCGAGCTGCCAGGCGCGGCCCAGCTGATAGCCGTAGTCCTCGATCTCATAGCCCTGCAGGTCGGGGACCGTCGCCACCACCAGCTGGTGGCCCGTCCTGGCCTCCAGATCGGCGAGTTCGCCGTCCAGCTTCTGCGCCGTGGCCGGGGACAGCATGTGCGCGTCGTCCACCACCCGCCCGGTGAGGGCCGGGAACTTGGGGACCGCGGCGAAGGCGACGCTGGCGATCGCGAAGAAGGCGAGGATCGTCGCCCAGAAGACACGCGGGCGCCGCTTCAAAACCTCCCCCGAAAATCGGGGGAGGGGGACCGCGAAACGGTGGAGGGGGCGCTGCCGCCTCCTCGAACCTGGGCGCACGGCCCCAGCGCCCCCTCCGTCAGCTTCGCTGACGCCTCCCCCGCACGCTGCCGCTACGGGGGAGGTTCCTGCGCGGATCACTTCGGCGCCGGCGCGGCGGGCGGCGGGCTGCCGGGGGCCGCGCCCGCGGGCGGCGGCGGCGGCGTGGTGTCGAAGCTGACCGCCGGCGCCGACTGGGCCTGCGGCGCCGCTGAGAACAGCACCATCGGCTTGGAGCTCGAATAGATCGTATGGGCGTAGATCACCTGCGGGAAGGTCCGAAGCGTCGTGTTGAGGTCCTGGACCGACTGGTTGTAGTCGCGCCGCGCGACGGCGATGCGGTTCTCGGTGCCCTCGAGCTGGCTCTGCAGCGCCAGGAAGTTCTGGTTCGACTTCAGGTCCGGATAGCGCTCCTGGATCATCATCAACCGGCCCAGCACGCCGGAGAGCTTATCCTGCGCCTGGGCGTACTGCTGGAACTGCGCGGGGTTGGTGATGGTCGAGGCGTCGACCTTCACCTGGGTCGCCGAGGCGCGGGCCTCCGTCACCTCGACCAGCACGCTCTTCTCCTGGGCGGCGTAGCCCTTCACGGTGTTGACCAGGTTGGGGATCAGGTCGCTGCGGCGCTGGTACTGGTTCTGCACCTCCGCCCACTGCGCCTTGGCGGTCTCTTCCTTGGTCGGGATGGTGTTGACGCCGCAGCCGGCGATGATCAGCGGCGCGAGCACGATCAGGGCGGCGCGCGCCCACAGAGACGAGAAAGGGCGGGTCTGGAAACGGGTCACGTGGATCTGGCTCCCCCAAAGGCTCGTAGTCGAGCTTGGTCTTAAGGATATTTGGCCCCGCCGTTGATCCGGCGCAACGTCCTCGGGCATGACAGTCGCGTAACCGCGCGGGACCCCCGATGGCGCCGACCCGGCCCTACTACGCCGAACGCAGCCTGAGCGCGGCCTTCTACGACACGGTGACCGCCGCCGATAAGGGTCTGGCCGGCGATCTGGAGGTCTATGCGAGCCTGCCGCCGCCGGGAGGTTCGATCCTGGAGCTGGGGGCCGGCGCTGGGCGGCTGAGCCTGGGCCTGGCCGAGCGGGGATTCCACGTCACCGGCGTCGACATCGCGCCCGCCATGCGGGTCCAGGCGAAGGTCAGGCGCGCCGAGTCCGGGCCGGCGGTCGCCCGCCGCGTCGAGTTCATCCGGGGCGACATGGGCTCGCTGGCCCTGGAGCGCACCTTCGACGCGGTGATCTGTCCCGAGTTCGCCCTGGCGCGCGCGCCGCGCGGCATGGCCTGGCGGAACACCTTCGCCACCGCCGCGCGCCATCTGCGGCCCGGGGGCCTCGCGGCGTTCCACCTGCCCCTGATCGAGGCGATGCGGCGGCCCACGCCGGAGACCCCGGACCTGCCGGTCCTGAACCAGCCCACCGCCAGCGGCGGACGCCTCAAGCTCTATGTTCTCGACCGCCAGTTCCAGGAGGACGTCGGCCGCCTCGACGAACTGATTCGGTACGAGGAGCTCGACGGCCGGGGCGAGGTCCTGCGCACGTCCGACGAACGTCTGACCTACTACCACGGAGATCCTGAGCCACTGGCTGCGGCCGAGGGGCTGCGGCCCGACCGCGACCCCATCGACGTGGGCGGCGTCGGCGAGATCCGCGTCTACCGGAAAGCGGACTAGCGGTTCTTGGCCGGTCAACGGCCGTCAGATGGCGCGAGCCGGCCGTCGCGCAGCCGAAGCTCGGGCGCGAGGCGCATCCACGTCGCCTCCAAGGCTCCGCGAAAGCGGGCGTAGGACCACTGGCCGGCGGTGGCCCGGGCGGCCTCGCGCATGCGCCGCAGGGGCGCCCCGCCGGTCCGCAGCAGATCGGCGGCCTGGGCCAGGGCGTCGGCGGCGGCTTCGCAGTCGTCCTCCGCCACCCAGAAGCCGTTCTCCGCCGTGGCGTATTCCCAGCCGCCCACGCCGGTGAAGC
>Ga0207707_10006626_pt1 | contig 10103 bp, 7 predicted proteins | sample KBSC83BmetaG_FD_184336 | JGI IMG/M metagenome (GOLD analysis project Ga0207707, IMG submission 184336) | Corn rhizosphere microbial communities from Kellogg Biological Station, Michigan, USA - KBS C8-3B metaG (SPAdes) (version 2) | ecosystem: Host-associated > Plants > Roots > Rhizosphere ... | reverse complement strand
CGCCGCGCGGCCGCCGCCACCCGTGGACGCTCGGCTGCGCGGTCGTCGCCGCGGCCGGCATCCTGGTGGTCGCCGCGGCGCCCGCCGTCCCGGTCATGGCGGTGGGCTGGTTCATCGCCGAGCTCGGCCTCGGCGGCATGCTCGCGACGCTGACCGCGGCGCTCCCCGACCGGGTGCCGGTGAGCCAGCGCGGCACGCTCGGCGCGCTGATCGGGATCAGCCAGATGCTCGGCACCGTGCTCGGCGCGCTGCTCGTGACCGTGATCATCACCCGGATGTCCGCGGGCTACGTGGCCTGCGCCGTCATCGTCGTCGGCTTCGCCGCCGCGTTCACGCTCCGCACCACGGACGAGCCGCTGCCCGCCGAGTACAAGCCAGACCACCCGGTCGCCACCGCGCTGCGCCGGCTGTGGGTCTCGCCGCGGACCTACCCGGACTTCGCCTGGGGATGGCTGACGCACTTCCTCGTCAACCTCGGCAACGACCTCGGCACGCTGTACCTGCTGTACTTCCTGTCCAGGGGAGCGCACTACCACGACCCGCAGACCGGGCTGCTGATCCTCATGGCGCTGTACGCGGTCGCGCTGCTCGCCGCGGGATCGGTCCTCGGCACGCTGTCGGACCGGTCCGGCCGGCGCAAGCCGTTCATCATCGGCTCCGCGGCGGTGATGGCGCTGGCCGCTACGATCCTCGCCGCGTCGCCCACCTGGAACCTGGCGCTGGTGGCGGCGCCGCTGCTCGGCGCCGGGTTCGGCACCTACTGGGCGGCGGCGCCCGCGCTGCTCACCCAGGTACTTCCCGCGGCTGTCGACCGGGGAAAGGACGTCGGCTTGATCAACATGGGCTATAACCTTCCGCTGGTGGTGGCTCCGCTCGCCGCCGGGGTAGTACTCGGGCTGATGAACAGCTACCCAGCCCTGTTTGCGCTGGCAGGCTTTGTGACGATCATGGCCGCGTGGACAGTCAGCCGGGTCCGTTCGGTATCCTGACCGCCTTTACCAAATCGATATGAAACGGCATACTGAGCAGAGAACACAAAACGTGGAGGTCACCCCTTTGACGAAACGGGCCTTCCGCTCAACACGAGGCCTCACCGGGGGGTTGGCGTTCCTCCTCATGGGTGCACTCGCGACGGTGGGATTGAGCGCGTGCGGCTCCCCTGCGTATACGTACGTGGCGGACTCGTCCGCGAAGACGTACTACAAGGTGCCGGCGGAGTGGCACCAGATCTCCCAGAAGGAACTGGACGCGGCGCTCAAGGCGGCGGGCGGGTCTAGCGACGGCATCTGGTCCACCGCGTTTGACGCGGGCGCGGCGCCGTCCGGGGGAAACTTCCTCGCTCCGAGCATCAGCAAGCCGTTCGTATTCGCCGAGGTGGGAACGCTGTCATCTACGGTGAGTAACGAACTCTCTTATAACATGCTGCGCGACTTCATGCTCCCGGTGACCTCGGACTCGCGGCAGCAGGACGCGGCGGGCGGGTTCCCGCTGACCGATTTCAAGCAACTGCGGGATCAGGTCATCAGCGGAAAGCAGGGTGTGCACGGCGTGCGGGAAACATTCCAGTACACCTTCCCCGGCGGAGTCGCCGACACCTTTGACGAGACTGTGCTGACCAATGACGATCAGACCGTCGTGTACTTCCTGATGGTGCACTGCACTAACAGTTGTTACGCGCAGAATCAGAACAACATAAATACCGTCATGTCGTCATTTACCGTCGGGAGCCCGACATGAAGAAGGCCGCGCCGCCGGAACAGGCACTCGGACTCACCTACGAGGGCGGTCGTCCGAGAGAAGAAGACGTCCTGACGCGCCGCAAGCTGTCCCTCTGGGACCGGTCCAAGTGGCTGGTGCTCCTCGTCCTGATCTGGCTGCTCCTCGTCTGGTCGCTCATGGCGAACGACCCGCTCGTCGGGTTCGTCGACGCCGCCCGGATCCAGGTGCAGGTGGGCTGGTGGGTCTTCATCCTGATCGGGCTTGAGCTGATCCACCAGCTGCACTTCTTCATCAGCGAGCGCTCCGCCGCCTATCACCAGTTCTGGCTCAAGAAGGTGTGGGGCAAGTGGGCGCGGTTCAGCGACCGCAAAATCTCGGCGTGGACGAAGTTCCGGATCACCCGGGTCATCAGCTGGATCATCGTCATCGCGGTCATCGCGATCGTCACCGGCAAGATCATCCACGCTCAACCACTGAACGCGCTGCTGCGGATCCCGCAGATCGTGTGGAGCGCGATGCCGTTCGTGGTCCAGATCGTGTTCACGCTGTTCTTCGTCGTCGCCCAGTTCGGCATGCTGTTCTGGTTCCTGTCCAGGGGCGGCGTCGACGTCTACTACCCAGACGACATCAAGACGCGGTTCTCCGACGTGTGGGGCCAGGACCACGTGCTCGAGCGGGTCAAGGAGAACATCATCTTCCTTGAGAACCCGGAACTCGTCGAAGACCGCGGCGGTTACGTGCCCGGCGGCCTTCTGCTCTGGGGACCGCCCGGCACGGGCAAGACCCTGATGGCCGAGGCGGTCGCCGGCGAGACCGGCAAGCCGTACGTGTTCGTCGACCCCGGCGCGTTCATCAACATGTTCATGGGCGTGGGCGTGCTGAAGGTCAAGGGACTGTTCCGCAAGCTGCGCAAGCTCGCGCTGCGCTACGGCGGCGTGATCGTCTTCTTCGACGAGGCCGACTCGCTCGGCAACCGGGGCATCGCTATGGGAGGCGCACCCGGCGGCGGCAACGTGGGTGCCGCACCGTTCGCGGCCGGGTGCCACGGTTTCTCCTACCTGTCATCCGACAGTCAGTGGCGGATCGCCCGCGACGTGATGAGCACGCAGCTCACCGACCCGGCCGAGCCCGGTCCACGGCGGAACAAGCAGATCATCGGGGCCGGCATGAACGGCGGCATGGGCGGCGGTGGCATGGGCACGCTGCAGGCCCTGCTCACCGAGCTGTCCGGCCTGAAGAAGCCGCGCGGGTTCATCAACCGGGTGGTCAGGCGGATGCTCGGCATGCGGCCGAAGCCGCCCCCGCACTACCGCATCCTGGTCATGATGGCGACCAACGCGCCGTCCGCGCTCGACGAGGCACTGCTGCGGCCCGGCCGGATCGACCGCATGTACCGGGTCGGCTACCCGTCCAAGGCGGGCCGGATCCGTACCTACGAGGGGTACCTGGCGAAGGTCTCGCACGAGCTGACCGCCGAGCAGGTCGACAAGCTCGCCACCATCACCCCGTACGCGACCGGCGCCACGATCAAGGACATGGTCAACGAGGCGCTGATCATCGCGATCAGGGACGGCCGGGACGTTATCACCTACCAGGACGTCATCAAGGCCAAGCAGTTCAAGGAGCTCGGGCCGCCCGAGGACGTCGAGTACATCGAGCGGGAACGGCACGCGGTCGCGATCCACGAGGCGTGCCACGCGGTGGTCGCCTACCGGACCCGGCAGCACATGGAGATCGACATCGCCACGATCGAGAAGGGCAGCGACTACCTCGGCATGGTGTCGTCGATCAAGCCGGAGGACCAGTTCACCCGGTGGCGCAGCGAGTACGAGTCCGACATCCTCGTGGCGCTCGCCTCGCTGGCCGGGGAGCGGATGTTCTTCGACAGCGACAGCTCGTCCGGCGTCTCCGGCGACCTGGACTCCGCGACCACCGTCGCCTCCTTCATGGAGGGGTACTGGGGCATGGGCAGGACGGTGACCTCCGCCGCCTCCGCCCGCCGCCTTGAGGCCGGCACGCCTGGCGGCGGTAACCGGGCCGCCGGCCCGGGGGCCGGCTCGGCTACCGACGGGCACGGTTCGGCGGCATTCGCCAGGCTCGCGGACCGGATCGAGGACAACCTGGGCGCGCTGCTCGTGCGGGCCGAGGAGATCCTGCGCGACAACGAGCGGCACGTGCTCGCGCTCGCACACGCGCTCGAGACGCACAAGACGCTCAGCGGCGAGGACGTCACCGCGGTGTTCGAGGGCGGGAGCGGCCCGCTCGTGGACGGCACGCCGTACGGGGACGACGAGTTCGTCGCCAAGCTGCGCGAGTACCACCTGGCGGCCAAGCGCGCGCACCAGGAGCACAACGCACCGCAGGTGTCGCTGCCGTCGCCCCAGCCCGCGTACCTGGTCAAGATTCCCGAGGCCTACCTCTACGGCAACGGCTCCGGTGCCGGCAACGGGAACGGCAGCGTGACGGGGAACGAGGACGTGATCGACTTCGGCGGTCTCGGCAGCGGGAACGGGTCGCACGGGTCGTCGCACGGGCCGCTCGGCGCGCCGACCTATGACCCGCCCGCGCACGGCGAGTCGGACGATCCCGACACCGACCACGCCTGAGGTGCGCCCGAGGCATCGGGTCCGGCTGGCGGTCAACCTGCTCAACGGGTCGACGCTGGCCGGGCTCGCCGCCGCGACGGCGGGCCGCGCCCGGCTGGCGTCCTACCCCGACGGGCTGATCGTCGGCACGAGCTACCGCTTGCCGGCGCCGTCGGCGCCGGCTTTCACGCTCGGGAACGTGATCATCACGCACCGCGAAGACCTTGGGCCGGATACGCCGCTGCTCAGGCACGAGGCGCGGCACTCCACTCAGTACGCGTGGTGCGGCGGCCTGCTCATGCTGCCGCTCTACTTCGCCGCGGCGGGAGTGTCCTGGCTGGTCTCTGGCGACTTCGGCGCCTGGAACGTCTTCGAGCGCGGCGCGGGGCTCGCCGACGGCAACTACACCGCGCGTTCGCTTCGTGCCGCGCTCAGGTTCCAGAGATCAGCGCCCGCGCCCCTTCGAGCAGACGGTCCACCTGACCTCGGTTCCGGTCCTGGCTGAGCCGGACATGCCGGATTGACCGCCAGCCCTTGCCGGTGAGCAGGAACTCGCCCGGCTGACCGAGCGCGGCGATCCCGTTCATGACCATCTGCGGATGGGCGTGCCGCTCGCCGGCCGCCCGGGCGTCCACCACGTCGGTCACCGCCCCGGTGTCCAGGTCGATCCCGGCGAGGCACGTGGTGCCGAGGACATTCGCCCAGACCAGGCCCCCCGCCCAGGTGAGGTCGTTCAGCCAGCGCACCCGCCGGTCCCCGCACCGCACGTGGACGACCTCGCGGGGGGCGAGCGTCACCGGGTCGCGCCGCACCAGCTCGCTGCTCCCGTCGCTGGTCACCACCTCGTCCACGGGGATATCCACCGGTGCCAGCCCGGCGCTCGCCGCTTTATCCACAGGGACGGCGCAGATTCCCCAGCCTTCGCGGTTGAACCCGGCCCGCTCCGCGACCTCCAGGGTCGACGCGTCCCAGCGCAGCGCCACGCGTTCCCGCCAGGTGAGCTGGATAATGCTTCCGCCCACCCGGCAGATTCCCTCAGCGAACAGTTCCGGCGGCAACCCGGCCTCGGCGGTCACCTCCGCCGCGCCAAGCTCGTACCGCCGCAGCACCGACATCCCGTACTGCCCGCCCGACTCCCAGACGGTTTCCCCCTCGGCCATCAGCCCCTGGGTAAACCCCCGGCCGGGATGCGGCAGCGTCCGCATCACCTTCACCCGGTAGAACCGCACCCCGCGATTATCTCGCTAACCGCGGGCGCGCAGGGCTTTGATCAACGCGGGAAGCACCTCGTGCAGGTCGCCGACGACCGCGTAGTCGGCGCGGGTCATCATCGGGGCGGACGGGTCGGTGTTGATCGCGATGATGTGCTTCGCGCCGGCGCAGCCGGCGAAGTGCTGGATGGCGCCGCTGATCCCGCAGGCCAGGTACACGTCCGGGGTGATCTTGGTGCCGGTCTGCCCGACCTGCATCGAGTGCGGCCGCCAGCCTTCCGAGGTCACCACCCGGGACACGCCGACCACGCCGCCAAGGAGCCCGGCCAGTTCCTCAAGCGGCGCGAACCCGTCGGCGCTGCCGACGCCGCGGCCGCCGCCGACGACCACGCGGGCGGTCGCGAGCGAGGCACCCCCGGTGCCCGCCGACGACTCCAGGGCCCGCACCACCAGGTCGGCGTCGGTGACCGACGGCGCGACCGCGTGCACGACGGCCGGTCCCGGTTCCGGCGCCGGCTCCGCCGCGACCGCGTCGGTCGCCACGGTGAGCAGCGCGGCCGGGGCGTCGAGCACGGCCTCTTCAAGCAGCAGGCCGGCCCATCGCTGCCGGACGATGCCGAGGGCGCCCGCGTCCGCCGGGGCGGCCGCGACGCAGTTCGCGGCCATCGGCAGGCCGGTGATCGCCCCCAGATGGGCCAGCACCTCGTTGCCGCGCTCTGTCCCCGCCGCGACGACCGCGTGCTGGGCAGTGCCGACGTCGGGGAGCAGCTCGGCCAGCGCGCGGGCCCACGCTTGCGGTGCGTAGCCGTCGACGCCGGAGACCACGTAGACGTCGGCGGCCCCGTACGCCGCGAGACCGGCCGCGACCGCCGGATCGAGGGCACCGAAGACCACGCAGGCGACCCCGGTCGCCGCGCCGGCGGCCAGCCCCCGGCCGAGGGTGAGCGCGCGCAGCGAAGCGTCGGCGACCGCGTCGCCGTCCGGCTCGACCAGGCAGAACACGGTCATGACAGCACCCCGGTCTCCGCGAGCACCGACACCAGCGCGGGCACCGCGTCCGGCCCGTGCCCGAGCACGGTCGCCTGCTGCTTCGGCGCGTCGGGCACGCGCAGCCTGGTCATCAGGACGTCGCCGGCGGCAGCGGCCATGCCGTCGGCTGGTGTCCGCGTGACCGGCGCCCGCTTGGCCCGCAGCCGACCGGGCAGCGACGGGTAACGCGGCAGGTTGATGCCCTCCTTGACGGTCACCACGCACGGCAGCGGCAGCGTGAAGGTCTCAAGCACTCCCCGGTAGATCCGCGACGCCGCCAGCGACGCGCCGTCGTCGGACACCGAGATCGCCTTGATGCCGGTCGCCGCCGGCCGGCCGAGCAGGTGCGCCAGCCGGATGCCCACCTGGTAGTCGCCGGTGTCCGACGCCTCGTTGCCGAGCAGCACCAGGTCAAAGGGCCGGGAAGCCGCCACCGTGTGCAGCGCCGCCGCCGTCGCGATCGGCCCGGTCTCGGCCTCGTCGGCCGTCTCAAGCAGCACCGCCGCCGTGGCCCCGAGTGCCAGGCATGCGCGAAGCTGCTCCTCGGCGGCCGCCGGGCCGAGGGACACCACGGTCACCGCGCCGCCGAACCGTTCGACGAGCCGCACGGCCTCCTCGACCGCGCACTCTTCGTGCGGGCTGATCGTGAACCCGGACGTCTTCGTATCAACCGCGCGCTGGTCGGCGGTCAGCGTGATCACGCCGCCGACCGTCGGCACCCGCTTGACGCAGACGAGGATCTCCATCTCCCTTTAACTCCTTTCTTTTTGACGTTTCTGGGCTCACAGAATGTGCAGCTAGGGGCAAAAAGAAAGGAGTTCTCACCGCATCCGCGCGCCGGAGGGATCGAACACGGCGCCGTGCGAGGCGACCGTGACCGGGTACTGCTCGCCCATGTACTCCACGAGCAGCGGGGTCCCGACGGCGGACAGTTCGGCCGGCAGGTAGGCCATCAGCAGGTGCTTGCCAACCGACGGCCCGGATCCCGCCGACGTCACGACCGACGGCCGCCCGGACGCGTCGACGAGGCGCGCGCCGTCCAGGGCGAGAATCGGCTCGCCGCCGAGCATGTACCGGAGGGTTCCGTCGGCCGACGCGTGCGCGTCGACGGTCAGCGTGCACAGCAGCGCCGCCGGCGTCGCCACCCGGGCGGCGAGGTACGCGTCCTTGCCGATGAACGGCTCGGTCTTCACCCGCGGCCTGGTCATCCCCGCTTCCACGGGGTCGTACTCGGGCGTGAGCTCCGCCCCGAAGGCCCGGTACCCCTTCTCAAGTCGCGCGGTCGTCCCGTAGACGCCGATCCCGACCGGCACGAGCCCGTGCGGCCGCCCGGCCTCCCACAGCAGGTCCCACAGGTGACCCGCTTGCTCAGCGGGCACGTGCAGCTCCCAGCCGAACTCCCCCACGTAGGAGATCCGCGAACCGAGCACGACCGTTCCGCCAAGTTCAAAGAACCCGGTCATCCCGAACGATGGCGGCGGACTCTGATCCCCGTCCCTGCTCACCGCGGCGAGGATGTCGCCCGAGCGGGGTCCCCACAGCCCGATCGTGGCCCACGCCGAGCTGACGTCGGCCAGCCGCGCGTCGTCGGGCAGCCGGTCACTGATCCACTTGGCGTCCCGGCCGCCGTCCGCCGCGCCGGTCACCACCCGGAAGCTGTCCGCGCCGAGCCGCATGATCGTGAGGTCGGCGATGAACTTGCCCGCCTCGTTGAGGAACGGCGTGTAGACGCTCCGGCCGACCGGCACGTTGAGTTGAGCGACAGCGAGGCGCTGCAGCCCGGCGAGCGCGCCCCGGCCGGTCACGTCGAGGATGGTGAACGCGGACAGGTCGACGAGCCCGGCGCCGTCGCGCATCGCCAGGTGCTCGGCGTTGATGATCGGCGACCACCAGCGGGACTCCCACTCGGCGGGGCGCTCCATGAGCTTGCACGCGTACTTGCCAAGCAGCGGCTCGTTGGACGCGTACCAGTGCGGCCGCTCCCAGCGGGCGGTCTCGTAGAAGACGGCGCCGAGGTCCTTGGCCCGCCCGTAGAGCGGCCCGGTGCGCAGCGGGCGCAGCGACTCGAACTGCTCGGCGGGGTGCACGATGCCGTACATCTTGTTGAACGACTCGGCGGCGCGGGCGCTGACAAAGCCGGCCGTCCGCGACGACGGGTAGAACCGGGCGACGTCCGCCTCGTGCACGTCGACGGTCGGCACCTTGCCCGACATCAGCTCGGCGACGGCCCGGCCGCAGCCCGGGCCTTCCTTGATCCAGCTCGCCGCGGCCGTCCACAGGCCCTTCACCTCGGGCGTCTCTCCCAAGAGGGGGTGACCGTCGGGCGTCATCGAGATGAGCCCGTTGATCGCGTACCTGATGCCCGCCTTTTCGTCGCCGAGCAGTTCCGGCATCAGCTCAAGGGACGCGGCGAGTTGCGGGTCGAAGTCGTCGGCGGTGAACGGCATCTCGGTGGGGGAGAGCACGGCCTCCTCGTTGGATGGGATCGCCTCTGGCCGGACGAGTATCGGCCGGTGCATGTACGAGCCGACCTCCATGTCACCGCCGTGCTGCCGCTCGTACATGCCCTCGTCGACGTCGCGCACGATCGGATAGGAGATCTCGCCGGTCGTCCCGGCGAACAGGCCGATCGGGCCGACGCTGATCATCTGGTGCACGATCGGGGTCAGCGCCAGCCGGGCGCCGGCCAGCGCGGCGACCTTCGCCGACCACACGCCGCAGCAGATCACCACGTTGTCGGTGGCGATCTCCCCCTTGCTCGTGACGATGCCGGTCACCCGGCCGACGTCGGTCGTGATGTCGAGAACCTCGGCGCCGGAGACGACGGTGAGCGCGCCGTCCGCCTGGGCCTGCTCTCGCATCAGCGTCCCGGCGCGCAGACTGTCGACGACGCCGACCGTGGGGAAGTAGCCGCCGCCAAGGATGACGGACGGGTCCAGGTAGGGGACCAGCTTCTGCACGCCTTCCGGGGTGAGGTGCTCGGCGGGGATGCCCCATGCCTTGGCCTTCGTGACCCGGCGCTTCAGCTCCTGCATCCGCTCCGGCCTCCGGGCCACTTCGATGCCGCCGGACTCGGTGAAGACGCCGAGCGCCTTGTACTGCTCGGTCGAGTCCATGGTCAGCTCGAACATCAGCCTTGCGTACTCGATCGGGAAGATGAAGTTGGACGCGTGGCCGGTGCTGCCGCCCGGGTTCGGCAGCGGCCCCTTGTCCACGAGCACGATGTCTTTCCAGCCGAGCAGGGCCAGATGGTGAACGAGGCTGTTGCCTACGATGCCCGCGCCGATCACGACGGCGCTCGCGCGCGCTGGAACGTCGCTCATGGTTGCTCCTCAAGCAATACAGCCAGGGCTGCTTCCAGTCCCGTGGTGCCGGTGTCGATACGGGTCAGTGGCAGGTTGAATCGGCCGGCGATCCGGGTCGCCTGCTCTTCTAGCTCAGGTGTTGCTCGCTGGGCGAGCCAGACCAGGCGGGTGTAGTGGGCGAAGTAGTCCGGCCACAGATCAGGGTGGCGGTCCAGGCCCAAGGGCTGGATTACCGCCCTGTCGAAGGACTTGAT
>Ga0207707_10006625_pt1 | contig 10103 bp, 8 predicted proteins | sample KBSC83BmetaG_FD_184336 | JGI IMG/M metagenome (GOLD analysis project Ga0207707, IMG submission 184336) | Corn rhizosphere microbial communities from Kellogg Biological Station, Michigan, USA - KBS C8-3B metaG (SPAdes) (version 2) | ecosystem: Host-associated > Plants > Roots > Rhizosphere ... | reverse complement strand
CGAACCCTTCGATCGTATGAAAATGTTGGGCCGGGATATACGAGCCATACTCCAGCTCGGCGCGTCCCTTCGCCCATTTGTCGACCTGTTTTTTGACGGTCGCCGGCTCGCCGACGAGGCGGAACATCAACTCCGCTTCCGCTTCTGCGGGAACGATGTTGGCTTCCGTGCCCCCTCGCAGGGTGCCGACGTTCAGCGTCGTTTCGCCCAACACGTCGTCCGTCGGTAGATCGAGCCCGTTGAGCGCAGGCAGCAGCTCGAGCATCGGCGTGATCGCCGATTTGCCGAGGTGCGCGTACGCCGAGTGTGCGGCTCGGCCGCGGGTGCGTACCGTGACGCGAAGTGAGCCCTTCGCGCCGCTCGCGAGCTTGCTCTCGGTCGGCTCGCCGTTGACGAGAAACTTGCTCGTCGCCTTCAGCCGATTGGCGGAACGAGCGCCGTCCGATCCCTTCTCTTCGCCGACGACGAACAAGAGATCGACGCGTTCCTCGCCGCTCTTCGCGAGCTGGTCGGCAGCGACGAGCATCGCCGCGGCGATTCCCTTTGCGTCGCACGCGCCGCGACCCTGCAACTTGTCGCCGACGAGCTTTGGCGCGATGTAGGGCGGCACGGTGTCGAGGTGGGTCGAAAGCGCGACGCCGCGGCCCTTGCGCGACGCCCAGATGTTGGCGCGGCCGCGGGTGACTTCCTGGAGGTGGACGTTCCAGCCGCGGGTGACGAGCCAGTTGGCCACATAGTCCACGACGCGGCTCTCGGCGCCGGTGGTCGAATCGATTGCGAGGAGCTCCGCGGCAAGCGCGACGACGTCGGTCATCTCGCAAAGTTAGCCGCTTCAGGAATAGAAGTCGCCCCGGTTCCAAGCCGCAGTCGTTAGCGGACAACTCCGCGTACGTCCGCCGGTTGCGCAAAATCCGCGAGTCCCAAAGTCGCTCTGGCTAGACTGGCCACGATGTCTTTGGGAACTTGCGGATTTTGCGGAGAAACCAGAAAGTCTTATTGCTACTGCAGTGAGGAATTTGTCGGCGGTGGCGGCGCGACCACGACGATGGTCGGATGCGCCGACTTGCCCGCTGATGTTGCCGTGATCGTCGCCAAGCCGAGCGCCACACCCACGACGCTCCGGGTGGAATCCACGGTGGCAACTGCGGTGTTGCTCGACGTCCATGACACGGTTTGTCCCGCGTCCACGGTGGCGGCGAGCACAACGGATTGTCCCACGAGTATCGTGGCCGTGTTCGGGCTCACTCCGACCGACGCGATGGTTGCCGGTGGCGACATCGGGCCTGACGAGTCCGCCGGGCCCGCGCTGCAAACCGCGAGGGCCGGAACAAGCGCGAGCCAGGCCAAAAGTCTGGCGTGCCGATTTGGCGAGTGCAGCATCAAGTCCGAAGCTTGAGCAAAAGCGTGTGATGATTGTCACATGCTGGACAGGTCGTCCTATCGACACCTTCGCGGCCAAGATAGCGTAGGGCTCGATCTTCACCCCGAGTCAGGAGTGCTCATGCCGAATTCACTCGCTACTTCGCGCGCGGCCGTTGAGGACCACCCGCTTATCCCGACCCAGGCCCGGATACTCGCGTCACTGGAGGCCACGCTGAACGCAAGGCATGTGGCCGTTCTCGTGGGGCGGCCGGGACTCGGCAAGACGCGTATCTTGCGCGAACTGCACCGTCGAGTCGGCGGTGTGTATCTGACATCGCGAGAGATCGTTGAAGCGTCAGCCAAGCAGGATCCGTTCGCGCTCGAGGAAACCGTGTATCACGTCGTGCGAGAGGCGCTCGAGCAACACCCGGCCGTCATCGTCGACGATTTTCAGTTTGTGTCGCTGGTCGCGTGCTGTGCACACGCGTATCCGCGCCAGAATTTTCTCGGCGCCGCGATCCTGCCGCTGGTCGACATGGCTCAGCAGTCAGGCAAGCGATTGATCTTCGCCACCGAAGGCACACCGATCGTCGGCATTGCCGGCCGCCTTGGGCAAATCGGGGTTCCAAACTTCACGCCGGAAGACTACGGCGCGCTTTGCGCCGCGCACATGGGCGCCGAGCGCGCAGCGGAGCTCGACATCCGCAAAGTGCACCGCTTCGCGCCGAATCTCACCGCGCGCCAGCTGCACACCGCATCGGAAGCGCTGCGCGACGTGCCGTCGCTCGACACGGATCGCTTCATCACGCATCTCCGTGAGCACCATATGGCGAGCAACGTCGATCTGGGCGAAGTCCAGGCGGTCGACTTGCACGATCTGAAAGGCATCGGTGACGTCATTGCCGCGCTCGAAGCGAATGTCGTGCTGCCGTTAGAGGACTCGGAAGTCTCCGAGGAGCTCGACCTCGCGCCCAAGCGCGGTGTGTTGCTCGCTGGCCCGCCGGGGACAGGCAAGACGACGATCGGCCGCGCGCTCGCGCACCGGCTCAAGAGCAAGTTCTTTCTCATCGACGGCACGATCGTGAGCGGGACGCCGAACTTCTATCAGCACGTCCATCACATCTTTGAAGCCGCCAAGACGAACGCGCCGGCAATCATCTTCATCGATGACAGCGACGTGATCTTCGAGGCGGGTCGTGAGACTGGCTTCTATCGCTATTTGCTCACGATGCTCGACGGCCTCGAAAGCACGAGCGCGGGACGGGTATGCCTCATGATGACCGCGATGGACGTCGGGAACTTGCCGCCCGCGCTCGTGCGCTCGGGACGAATCGAGCTGTGGCTGGAAACGCGCCTGCCTGACGAACCGGCGCGCGAAGCGATTCTCGCCGATCGGTGCCAGCGGCTGCCTGCGTCGATCGGTCCCGTGGACGTCGCGCAGCTTGCGGCGGCGAGCGAAGGACTGTCGGGCGCCGACCTCAAACGCGTCATCGACGACGGCAAGCTGCTGTTCGCGTACGAGCGCGAGCGAACGACGAGCGTGGCCACCGGCACACAATATTTTCTTCGTGCGATCGAGACCGTGCGGCGCAACAAGGAGCAGTACGCGGCCGCCGAGGCCCGCGCGCGAACGCGTCATCCGGTCCGGCCGCCGTACTTCGACAATTTCAGCGGCGCGATGGCAGCGATGGGCGACGCAGCCGCCGGTGGCGCCGTGGAGTTCGTGAGGTCGCGCGTGACCGCCCGCGCGATGATGATGGACGTGGAAGGCTAACGAACGACCATGGCCCTCATGGCGGATTCACCGAACGCCGATAATTCTTCACACCTGGAACGCGACAACTCGATCTGGAGGTCCGATACTTGGGCGGCGTAGCCGATGAAACCAACCGTTCCGATCCGTTCGAGATCGCTGGACGTCTGTTCGATAACCGCTACCAGGTGGCGAAGAAGATCGGCGAGGGAGGAATGGCGCTCGTCTATCGCGCTCGCGACACCGCGACTGGTGAAGATGTCGCGCTGAAGATTCTTTTGCCGCTGTTCGTGGAAGATGTGATCGCGATGAAACGCCTGCGCCGCGAAGCGGAGCTCGGCGTGAAGCTGACGCACAAGAACCTCTGTGCGATCACCCGGATGGGTGAAACCGACGGCCGCGTGTACGTCGTCATGCCCTTTCTCGAAGGCGAATCACTCGCGGCTCGCCGGTGGAAAGCCGGCCAACTATCGCTCGCCACGACGGCCGATATCGTGCGCGACATGTCAAATGGGCTTCATGTCGCTCACGAGCTCGGGGTCATCCATCGCGACCTCAAGCCGGAGAACGTGATGATCGTGCCGAATCCGGACGGGACTGAACGCGCGGTGGTGCTGGATTTCGGTTTGGCGACGGAGGCGCGCGACGGAGACAAGCGGACCAAATTGACGAGCGCGGGAACGGTCGTCGGAACACCGGAGTTCATGAGCCCCGAGCAGATGCGCGGCCGCGATCTCGATCGGCGAAGCGACGTCTACTCGCTCGCCTTCATGACATCCGAACTGCTCACGGGGCAGCTGCCCTTTGGTGGCAAGACGATCCACCAAATGGCGATGGCGCGAATGCGGGGCGAGCTGATTCCACTTCGGCAGCAACGTCCCGACCTCGACTTCCCGGCGGCCGTCGAGCGCGTACTCGCCAAGGCGCTGGCCGTGGATCCCGCGGCGCGCTATCCGACCGCGCTCGATTTCGGCACCGCGTTTGGTCGCGCGGCCAATCCCGGCTCATTCCAGCGGATTCTCGGCTGGTTCGGCCAACGTTGATCGCCGCGCTCAACCACTGAGCGCTCGGCCTGATCAGGCCGATTGATCAGAGTTCTGTAATCCGGGTTTCCGTCCGGCCAACATGGGATGGGGCCGCCGCTTGGCCGTATGTCCAATGGCCTCGCGTCCGTCACTCCGGGAGTATACGAGCCCACACCCATCTCTCGGCATAGCGACGGGACACTCCCCATGAGCAACGCTCCGACTGAAGAAAAAACGAACGGTCACCGGCCGGAATGGGCCGCTCCGCGTGCGATGGCGATTCCGCCGGAAGGCTACTTCACGCTCGAACGAGGCCGCTACGGTCCGACGTTTCCCAGAACTCCGGCCTGCCACGGCTTTACGATCATCGCGAAGATCAAGCCCGGCACCGAGGAGAAGATCCGCGCCTACGGAAAATCCCTCGAGGACGCTGTCGCGAAGGATCCGCACGTGCTCGCTCCGCTGCAATTGCACTATCTGCGCTGGGTGCTGTTCCCGATCGGCAGCGATGTGTACTTCATGTACCAGGGCATCTTCGACACGGACTTCGACAAGTACGTCGAGGACGCGATTCAGCTCTTCGCCTCGACGGGCATCACGACGATCTTCGAAATGCTCGAGGGGTTCCCGGACGATTGGCGAACCAATGCGCCTGCGTTCATCAAGTTCGTTCGCGAGCACCAGCATCCGAGCTTCCTCGAATACGGCGAATACCCGTTCGTCACGGCAGACGAGATCAAGAAGGCGCTCACGATGAAAGAGGCCTTCACCGTCATGCTCGACCAATACCAGTAGTCGCTCTCGCGATTGCGGGATCCGTAGACACGATCAACGGCGCGCGATGACCGACGGCCTGGAGCTCGACGACATTCAGCATTTTCTAGTGGCCCGCGGCCCGGCTCGGGCCGCTCGCTATGAGTTTCTCTCGTTCGCGAACGCCGACGCGGGTCGCGCTTGGCTCGCCGGCGTCATCGACAAAGTCGGTTCCGCTGCCGCGGTCCGCTCCGATTCGCCCGACATTCGGTGGGTCACAGTTGGGTTTTCGTGGAACGGGCTTCGCGCGCTCGGGATCGATGACGCGTCACTCGCGACGTTCCCCGAGGACTTTCGCGAGGGCCTCGCGGCGCGCGCAGAGATCCTGGGGTTCACCGGCGCGAGCGAGGCAGCTCACTGGGACAAGGGTCTATTAGATCCCTCGCTGCACGCAATCGCCATCCTGTTCGCCCGCGATGCGGCCGAGCGCGACCGAGCCACGCGAGCACATCAAGAATACATCTCGGAGCTTGGCGGCATCACACTGCTTGCATTCTTGAACCTGGAAGCGTTCTCGCCGCCTGGCGAGCCGCGCGAACATTTCGGCTACCGCGACCGGCTGTCTGAGATCCCGATCGAAGGAACCACACTCGATCAACCGCCGGGAGCGGGTCCGCACGTGAAGCCCGGCGAGTTCTTTCTCGGCTATCCCGACGAGACCGGTGCCACGCCGGCGAGTCCCGAGCCTGCGGAGCTCACTCGCAATGGCAGCTATATCGCCTATTTGCGAATGCAGGAGCACGTCGGCGCGTTTCGCGATTTTCTCCGCGCCAACGGCGACACGCCGGAGGCGCAGGAGCTCGTTGCGGCGAAGCTGATGGGCCGGTGGCGCAACGGCGCGCCCCTCGTGCTTGCGCCGGACAAAGATGATCCGGCGCTCGGCGGAGACATGCAACGCACGAACGATTTCAACTACGCCGAGATGGATCCGCACGGATACAAGTGCCCAGTCGGGGCGCACATCCGACGACTCAATCCGCGCGATACCGTCGAGAGCCTGCAGCGACATCGGATGATCCGCCGCGGTGGCACCTACGGTCCCCCGTTACCCGAGGGCGTGCCGGACGATGGTGTTGATCGCGGGATCGCCGCGTTCATCGGATGCGCGAGCCTCAGCCGCCAGTTCGAGTTCGCGATGAACGTGTGGGTGAACGATCCGACGTTCAAGAATCTCAAAACGAGCGCGACCCGATCATCGGCACGCAAGATGGAAGCTTCGATATGACGATTCCCAAACGACCAGTCCGAAAGAGAATCACGGGTCTGCCGGCGTTCACGACCATTCGCGGCGGCGCGTACTTCTTTCTGCCCGGCCTTCGTGCATTGAAACTGCTCGCCGGCGGGGCCGCGCCCGCCAGGAAGCTCGCATGACAAAGCATCCTGCTCCGAGAACCTACAATCAGGTTCGGGTGCCGCGCTCGTACACGCGCGGCAAGCCGCGCTTCTCCATCTATTGGACGTGGAGCTATCCGTGGGAAGCGAACCGGGACCTCACGGAGCTCGACAACCGCTTTTCAACGATGACCGAGGTTCGTCGGGTGCATTGGCCGGAGTACGAGACGCCCGAGTACACGCACAAGATGTTTCTCCAAGGCATCGCCGGCACACTCGAGCTGTTTCACCTCGGCTTGCTCCGGTTTCAAGAAGCCGTCGGCGCCGTCACGGGACATCCCGTTGCCGTCTATCAACGCGTTGACCAGGCAGGGCAGAAGCAACAGCTCGATCACGGATTGCTCGAGGACACCGACACGCTGATGGTCTTCGGTCTCGATCACATCGTGACGGAGCAGGAGGCTGCGGCGGAGGAGATCGAGGCGGTTCGCGAGTTTCTCACGCGTGAAGGAACACGGCTCATCCTCGGACCGCACCACGATGTGGGTGCGACGAGCGATTTCAAGCAGCGCACAATGGAGTACAAGCACCACGGCGACCCATTGGTCCCGAGCCAGCAGCGCTTCGGCCGTTATACGAGATCACTCATGAAAGGACTCGGCTTGCCGGTGGAGAACCAGTGGGGCCTGCACCCGGCCACTGTTCAAGGCACGGTCCAGCTGCAGCCGCTCATCACAGCCAACGACCTCGACGAGCGAGGTTGGCTAGAGGGCGTGAAAACGTTCAACTATCACCCGCACCTGCCCCACTACGCCGTCACCGTCAACGATCCGAAGGTCGTTCGAGTGCTGGCGCGGCAACCGATCGACATGTCGCATCCGCATCCATTCACGGAGGCAGGCAACCGCGACTTCAACATGTTCCTCTGGATGCCGCCGGTGGGCGATCGCGGCGGCGATATCTTGTTCGCCGACTCGACGATCTTCACCACACTATTCGGTGGCGACGAGAGCCTGGATCGGTTCTGGAAGAACATCGCGACGCGATGATTCGGCGACCGGATCCGATATGACACGCGCGCGATTCGCGGCGATTTCGGCAGGTGCAGCGTTCGCGTTGTTCATCGCGATGATGCTCTGCCTCGAGCTCGGTCGCCAAATCGGCTTGAGGCAGCCGGAGGCCCTCGGAACAGCACTTCGCACGGGCGTCGGCGTGGTCGATGGCGCGGTGTCCGCGGTACTTGCGCTCCTGCTTGGCTTCGTCTTTTCCGGCGCAACGGCGCGCTTCGACCAACGGCGGCAATTGATCGCTCATCAAGTGAGCGCCATCAACAACGCGTGGCTCCGAATGGACTCCCTGCCAGCCGATAGCCAGCCCGGTATCCGCGACGCGTTCCGTCGGTTCGTCGATTCGCTCATCGCGGCCTACACACACGACGCCGGTTCCGACGAATCGCTTCGCCACGAATCGGCTGTGATACACGCGCGAAAAGACGTGTGGTCGCGATCCATTGCGGCGTGCCTTGCCCCCGAGGGCGAGCGCTCGCGCATGTTGGTGTTGCCGTCGCTGAATGAGATGTTCACCGCGGTCGAGGAGGAGCGGCTTGCCCGACGAATTCACCCGGCAGGCGTGATCTACGCGATGCTCGTGCTTGCGGCGCTCGTATCCGCGCTGCTCGCCGGCTATACGATGGCGAACACGGAAACGCGCAATTGGCTACTCCACATCGCACTTGCTGGCGTTGTGACTGTCGTGATGTACGTCATCGTTCAGATCGAGTATCCCCGGCTTGGAATCATCCGTGTCGACGTCTTCGATCGCGTGCTCGTGGAGTTGCGTGCCACGTTCGGCTGACGTTCGCGCCCGCGCGCCTTGGAGGGCGATGTGACGAGCAAGCCACCGGTTGAAATCCAGGCGCTGCTCGATGCGCACATCAATGGGTTCAACACCCGTCGAGTACGACTTGGGGTTCTGGAGTGTCGAGGGCGCGCGCGCGTACGTTGTTGTATCGGGTACCCTCACGGTAACGATGACGGGTCAATCCGTCGTTCGGACTGGCACCCTCGCGTACACGTTCGCGAATCAGAATGGCGTCTGGAAAATCGAAGCGCAGGCTTGGGGTCGCACTTCGTAGCCTCATTCGCAGAGTCGAATTGTCGACTAAGGCACTGATTCGGATCGAACGTCAGCGATTCGCGTGCACAACCCGAGTGAGCAACATCAGCACCGTGGAGCGCGACGAGCATATGAGAGAGGGGCGGCGAATGGCTCGCCGCCCCTCGGATCATTCACCGTTGCGGTCAGCCTCAAGGAAGGCGTGCCGTTCCCACGCGCAGGTTGTCGACCCACATCGACTGATCGACCGGTGATCCGTCGCCGATGTACGGCACCCAGAGGAACTGGTTGAACTGCATCGTCGGTCGCGCACCGGTTCGGAACAGGATGTCGTGCCGATCGATGATGAGCTGGCCGTTGAACCAGTACTGCATCACGCCGTTGGCCTGACCGATGCCGTTCACGATGGTGTTCAACTGGAAATACGCTTCGATGTGATTCCAATTCCCCTTGTACCCAGCCGATCCGGCGTTCGGCTGCAGCACGACTGGTCCGATCACCTGCTTGAGGTTGTAGTAGCCGGTGGTGTTACTCGTCGCGAAACACTCCTTGCCGACGTTCGGCTCCGACACGCCGTTGCACCCGCCGACGGACCGGTTTTCGGTCACGCCGACCAGATTGTTCGGCAACGATCCCATGCTCGTATTGATCGACCGGTTGTCCTGAATCCCCAGGTGAGGTATTCCACCGTTCTGATAGTTGTGCTCGAGGTAGAGCGCGAGAAACGCATCGCTGGGACCCGTCCAATCACCATCGAGCGTGCTCAAGACATTGATTTCGTGCGGATGGTAGAGCTTCCCCGAGCCAACCCAGTTGCTGCTGTACTTCACGTCGTAGCTGATGTACACCGAATTCGACGCGGTGAACTTCTTTCGGAGCGCGCTGGTACCTGGGGTCGTAGCGCCCGGCGTCCAGTGAAACTGGATCGAGGCGGTACTCCCGGCGGTGTGTTCCGTCGTCGAGATCAGGTTCGTCGTCGGCACGGGGTACCAGCCGCGGCTTCCAAAATTCCCGTCCTCGAATTGCTCCTGAAACAGGAGTGAGCCGGTTGGTTGAGACGGAGCCGCCGTGACCGAAACGGCCGCAGTACCTGATTTCCCCGAGGACGTCGCAGTGATCGTCGCCGAGCCTGCGTTCACTCCCGATACAACCCCCGACGCGTTCACCGACGCGACCGAGGCATTACTCGACGACCAGGTCACGGCCTGACCTGACATCACGACGCCGTTCTGGTCCTTGACAGTCGCCACCAGGGCCTGTGTTGCACCGACCGCCACCGTCGCCGTGGCGGGTGCGATCGTCACCGTGTTGGGCGTCGCAGTCGCGGCAACCGTGGTGACTGTCGCGATGTTCGATAGGCTACTGAACACCGCGTCCTTATTCAGCGTTCCGCGGAACGCCGTGAGACGAAAGTCATACTTCGTCGACGCGTTGAGGCCGAGGACCGTGCACGTGAGCGTGCCGCTCGTCGCCGTGCCGCTGAGCGGCGTCGCGCAGGTTCCATTCGTAACGCTTGGCGCAGCGCCCCAGTTGATCGGCGACGGGGCATAACGAACGTCGTATTTCGCCGGAGCGCCAAGGCCGTCGGACACCTGGGCGAAAGAGAGCGTGACGGAATTCGGCCCGGTCACGGTCGCACTCAGGTTTGTCACGACGCCCGGGACAGCGGTCGGCGCATTGACGGTGAGACTCGCTGAACCGGT
>Ga0207707_10006622_pt1 | contig 10106 bp, 10 predicted proteins | sample KBSC83BmetaG_FD_184336 | JGI IMG/M metagenome (GOLD analysis project Ga0207707, IMG submission 184336) | Corn rhizosphere microbial communities from Kellogg Biological Station, Michigan, USA - KBS C8-3B metaG (SPAdes) (version 2) | ecosystem: Host-associated > Plants > Roots > Rhizosphere ... | reverse complement strand
TCGAGCCGGGCGCGGCTGCATCCGTCACATAATTGCCGGTAGCATTGCCGCCATGCCCAAGATCGTCGACCACGCGCAGCGCCGCGACGAGATCGCCCTCATCGCCTGCCGGGTGGTGGCCGCCCATGGCTTCGAGCAGGCGAGCATGGTGCGCATCGCGCGCGAGGCCGGCTATACCACCGGCATGCTGGCGCACTACTTCGACTCCAAGCAGGACATCATCATCGCGGCGCTGCGCCTGATGCTGCGGCGGATCGAGGAGCGGCTGACGCGCCCGCCGGGTGCGGCCCGCCCCGACCTGCTGGAGCTGCTGGCCGAGGCCATGCCGCTCGATGAGCCCCGGCACGTGGAGTCGGCGTTCTGGATCGCGTTCTGGGGCCAGGTCACCACCGACAAGCGCCTGAAGCGCATCAACGCCTGGGTGCATCGCGAGTACCTGCGTCTGTTCGAGCGCTGCCTCGCCCAGAGCTGGCCGGAGTGGTCGCTGTGGCATGCGCTGGCGCGCGAGCAGGTACTGTGCTCGGTGGTCACCTTCATCAACGGCCTGTGCGCGAGCGCGGTCGCCAACCCGACCGACTGGCCTCCGGACCGGCAGTTGTCGCAGCTGCGCCTGCAACTGCAGCTGCTGCGTGGCCCGGGCGCCGCCACCACCAGCGCCCCGCCGGCGCAACAGGCAGCGAGCGCGTAGCGGCCGCGCGCGACTACCGGACTTGCTGCAGGCGCGCGTTCACCAGCAGCGGGTCGGCAAAGTCGCTCATCTGCCCCGCCTTGCGCCCGGGGGCGGGCTGCAGGCGCGCGGTGAGCGGCTTCTTCCACTTGTAGGCGAGCACCGCCACGTCGCCCACGATGCGGGCCACCTGCGCCTCGGTGACGTCGCCCGGCAGCGGCACGGTGTCCAGGCCTGTCCCGCACACCGACGAGTACGACAGCAGCGAGTCGAGGCCGATGGTGCGCTCGGTCCAGCGCTGCGCGATCACTTCGTCCTCCATGACCGGGAGCATGAGACCGGAGTAGCCGACGCGCGGGCCGGGCAACTGCTTCTGCGCCTCGGTGATCACGTAGGCCGCGGTCAGCGTCCCGGGCGAGCCGAGCTTCGCGCCCGCAAACGCCTCGAGCGCCACGCCGATGGAATCGCCCTTGTCGGGCGCCGGAGTCGGATCGAAGCCCCAGTACTTGAGCCCGGTGCGGGCCTCGATGGCGCGCGCGATACGCTCCACCTGCTGCGCGTAGACACCGAGGGCCTCGGCGAGCGCACGCGTGGCCGCCGGCGCATCGCCGTGCGCGTTGGCAAAGACCGCCGCGACCACGCTCGATGACTCCAGGCCCACCGAGAAGCGGCCACCCTGCCCTTGGTGCCAGGAGCCGGGGTTGAACGGCGCCCCGGCCGGCAGCATGGCCGTGGCCGCGAACGCGAACGTCCCCTCCCCGTGCGCGCTGCGGGCCGCGACCCGCACGATGTGGTGCGCGGCCGCCCGCACCGTGTGCCAGTGAATGCCGTCCTCGCCGGCGATGTGCATGCTGGCGTTTGGTGGCTCCGGCCCCGACTGCACGTCCTCGAGCAGCTCGAGGGCTCGCGGGTCGGGCCGATCGTCGAGCACCGCCGGCCCGATGTTCACCATCATGTTGCCCTGGTGGCCGATGTGCCCGAGCTGCCGCAGCAGCCTGAGCGCCTGCCCGCGCGGCAGGCTGCCCGCGTAGCGCATGAAGGGCTGGGTCGTGATGCGCACCGTCTGCACGGTGAAGCCCGCCTGCTCGAACAGCGCCTGCGCCTCGTGCAGCTGCCTGATGGTCGCCTCGACCTGCTGCGCATAGCGCCCCGCGTCCAGGTCGACGAACACGGTGATGGCACGCACCAGAGGCTTGCCGGCCGCGGCGGCCGGCGGCTCGGCTGCGCCCGCCAGGCCAGCGCCCAGGAGCAGCATCGACAGCATGCACAGACGTCGCATCGATCCCCCGGCACGGCCGCGCCGCGCGTAAGCGTCAGCGGTGGCGGGTGACGCCGACCGGCACGGTGTCGGCCGCCTGCATGGCCGGATCCGCGAAGCTCTCCGGACTGTGCAGGTAATCGAGCGCCATGTCGACGGCATCGTGGCCCCAGAAGATCTCGTTTCCCACCACCAGGCTCGGCACGCCGAACACGCCGCGCTCGCGCGCCCACTCGGTGTTGTCGCGCAGGCGCTGCTTGACGGCGGGATCGGCGAGCACGGTCTGCGGGTCGGCGACCCCGAGCGCGCGGGCGAGGTCTGCGATCACCTCCGCCTGGCTCGCGTCGCGGCCGTCGCGGAAGATCGCATCGAGCACCGCGCCGCTGGCGCGCCGGTCGCAGCCGGCGGCGATCACCAGGCGCAGCGCCGCGAGCGGATTGAAGGGATGCACGGGCGGAAAGCGCATCGGCAGGCCGAGGCGCCGCGCGCGCCACAGCGCGAAGCGGTAGGTGAAGCGGCGCTTGGGGGGGATCTCCGCCGGCCCCAGCTGCCCGAAGTGCGTGAGCAGCGCCGCGAGCAGCACCGGCTTGTACTCGAGTTCGACCTCAGGTGGCAGCTCGGTCAGGCGCGGGAAGGCCAGGTAGGAGAACGGCGAGATGACATCGAACACCCAGGTGACCTTCTGTGCCTGCGGCATGTCACTCTCCGGAGACGCGCACCACGAGCTTGCCGAAGTTCTCGCCGTGCAGCAGGCCCATGAGGCCGCGCGGCGCGTTCTCCAGTCCCTCGAGCACCTGCTCGCGGTACTTCACCCGCCCCTCCTGCAGCCACGCAGCCATGTCGGTACGGAAGGCACGCATGCGGTGCTGGTGATCGAAAATGATGAAGCCCTGCACCCTGACCCGCCGGCGCAGCACCGCGAGCAGCAGCTGCGGGGTCCGGTCCGGGCCCGGCGGCAGCTTGTCGAGGTTGTACCAGGAGATGAGCCCGCACAGCGGCACGCGCGCGTACAGGTTGAGGAGCGGCACCACGGCGCCGAGCACCGCGCCGCCGACGTTCTCGAAGTACACATCGATCCCTTCGGGGCAGGCGCTCGCCAGGCGCTGCGCCAGCTCCGGCGCGCGGTGATCGAGACAGGCATCGAACCCGAGCGTCTCCTGGGCATAGCGGCACTTGTCGGGCCCGCCGGCCACGCCCACCACGCGGCAGCCGCGGATCTTGGCGAGCTGGCCCACCACCGCTCCGACCGCGCCGGTCGCCGCGGCCACCACCACCGTCTCGCCGGGACGCGGCTGACCGATGTCGAGCAGGCCGACGTAGGCGGTGAGCCCCGGCATGCCGAGGACGCCCAGGGCGTAGGACGGCGGCTTGAGGCCCGGGTCGATGCGGATGAGGTCGCGGCCGTCCGACAGGCCATAGTCCTGCCAGCCGCTGTTGGCCACCACGAGATCCCCGAGCGCGAAGCTCGGCACCTGGGTGGCGGCCACCACGCTCACGGTCTGTCCGGCCATCACGGCACCGAGGGCCACCGGCGGTGCGTACGAGGGCGCATCGCTCATGCGCCCGCGCATGTACGGGTCGAGCGACAGATACAGGGTGCGCAGCAGCAGCTGTCCGGGGCCGGGCTGCGGCAGCGGCGCGCGCTCGAGGCGGAAGTCCTCGGGCGTGGGCTCGCCCTGCGGCCGGCGGGCGAGCACGATGCGGCGGTTGACGCTGTCGCCCATCAGCGCAGGAACTCGACCGTGACGCCCGGCGGCGCCGGCACCGTGGCGTCGATGAACAGGTCGCCGAGGAGCTGCGCGCCCGGCTCGACGCTGTAGGCGGCGAAGTCGCGCACGCCGGCCTCGTACAGCACGCTGTCGTCGATGAAGAACTGCCCGGTGCACTCGCGCGCCGGCCGGCTCAGGATCACGTGCGCGGCGTCGGCGACGATCTCGGGCGTGCGCGAGCGCCGCAGCATCTCCCGGCCGCCGAGTGCGAACTCCACCGCCGCGGTGGCGATGGTGGTGCGCGGCCACAGCGCGTTGCAGCCGATGCCGGCGGCGCGGTACTCCTCGGCCAGCCCCAGCATGCACAGCGACATGCCGTACTTGGAGAGCGAGTACGCCAGGTGCCCCGCGAACCACTTGGGCCGGAAGTCGAGCGGTGGCGACAACGTCAGGATGTGCGGGTTGGCGGCCTGCTTCAGGTACGGCAGGCAGGCGCGCGAGGTGACGAAGGTACCGCGGGTGTTGATCTGGTTGATGAGGTCGTAGCGGCGCAGCTCGATCTGCTCGGTGGCGGCGAGGTTGATGGCGGAGGCGTTGTTGACGCACACGTCGATGCCGCCGAACACCTGCGCGCAGCGCGCCACGGCGGCCAGGACGCTCGCCTCGTCGCGCACGTCGACCACCAGCGGCAGCGCCCGGCCGCCGGCACGCTCGATCTGCGCGGCGGCGCTGTGGATGGTGCCGGGGAGCTTGGGGTGCGGCTCGGCGGTCTTGGCGGCGACGGCGATGTTGGCGCCGTCGCGCGCCGCGCGCAGCGCAATCGCAAGCCCGATGCCGCGGCTGGCGCCCGTAATGAAGAGTGTCTTGCCCTTGAGGCTCACGCCTGTCTTCCCCGCCCCGCCACTGCCGCCAGTGTACGCAAGGCTCAGCGGTCCTGCCGTGCGGCCTTGAGCTCGACGCGGTTGCCATCCGGGTCCTCGATATACAAGGAGAGACCCTGGCCCTCGGCGCCGTAGCGCTGCGCCGCCGCCTCGGTGCGCACCCCGTGCGCCTCGAGCCAGGCGCGCAGGCGCGGCTCGTCAAAAGGCGCGAGCGTCACGCAGAAGTGCTCGACGTTGTGCGCCGCCGGTGCGGGCGGCAGGCCCTGCCCCAAGGGCCCGTCGAGCGTCACCAGATCGATGAGGCTGCGCCCGGCGCGCAGCTGCGTGAGGCCGAGGCCCGCTTCCTCGCGCTCCAGGCGGCAGCCGAGCACGTCGCAGTAGAACTCGAGCGCGCGCGTGCGCTCGCGCACGCGCAGCACGATGTGATCGATGCCCTGCACGGCGAACGGCGCGCTCACCGGCGCAGCTCCCGGGCGCGGCGCGGGAACGCGCCGGCCCGCCAGGGTCGTGTGTTAGCATCGGCGCCCGCTGCGGCCGGAGGTCTCATAACATGCGCCTGCACTGTGCTGTTGCCTGCATCTTACTCGCCGCCGCGGGCGCTGCCCGCGCCCAGGAGCAGGACTTCAGCAAGGTCGAGGTGAAGATCGCGCCCATCGCCGAGCATCTCTATCTGCTGCAGGGCGCCGGCGGCAACATCACCGCTTCGGTGGGCGCGGACGGCGTGCTGCTGGTGGACGATGAATACGCAGCGCTCGCCGACAAGATCCGCATGGCGCTGAAGTCGGTCGGCGCCCCCGACCGACCGGTGCGCTTCGTCATCGGCACGCATTATCACTACGACCACACCGGCGGCAATCTGCCGTTTGCGCAGGCCGGCGCCGTGCTGATCGCCCCCGAGGAGCAGCGCGCGCGCCTCGTGATCGGCGGCACCATCGGCAACAACGCCTCCATCGCCAAGGAAATGAAGGCACTGGAGCCGGCTGCCCTGCCGGTGATCACCTTCGACCACGAGCTCACCGTGCACCTGAACGGCGAGGACATCCGCGCCGTGCACTACCCGCACGCCCATACCGCCGGCGACGCCATCGTGTACTTCCCGGGCGCGAAGACGGTCGCCATGGGCGACATCTTCGTGCGCTATGGTTTCCCGTTCATCGACTTGCACGGCGGCGGCAGCGTGCAGGGCATGATCGAGGCCTGCGCGGCGGTGCTGAAGCAGGTGCCCGCCGATGCGCACATCATCCCCGGCCACGGCGAGCCGGCCGGCGTCGCGGACCTGCGCACCTACGTGAAGATGCTGCAGGACACGAGCGCCGCAGTGGCGCAGGCCCTCAAGGCCGGCAACACCCTTTCGCAGATGAAGCAGCAGCACCTGCTGGGGGCCTGGAGCGCGCAGTATTCCCCACCCCAGGCCTTCGTCGACACGGATGCGTTCACCGACACGCTGTACAACTCCCTGAGCGCGCACGCGGCGCGACACGGCCGGCCCGGGCGCTAGAACGGCGGGACTTGCCTTGGCGCTCGGCCGGGGTATAGCGTCAGGCGCGGTCCGCGCCTTCAGGAGAGCGCCGTGCGCTGGGACGACCTGCGGCAGAGCACCAACATCGAGGACGTGCGCGGCAGCACCGGCGCCGGCGGACCGGGGCTGCGGCTGGGCGTCGGCGGCACGCTGCTCGCCCTCGCCGGGGCGTACTTCTTCGGCATCGATCCGCGCCTGGTGCTCGGGCTGATGAGCGCCGTGCCGAGCCAGGGTCCGGCGCCCACCGCGCAGTACGGCACCCCGCACGACGAGCAGGGGCGCTTCATCGCCGCCGTGCTGGGCGAGACCGAGGACGCCTGGAGCGCGGTGTTCCAGGGGCAGGGCCTGACCTACACCCCGCCGAGGCTGGTGCTGTACCGCAACCGGATGCCCTCCGCCTGCGGCTCGGCGAACTCGGCCGTCGGGCCCTTCTACTGCCCGCTCGACCGCAAGGTGTACCTCGACCTCGGCTTCTTCCAGCAGCTGGCGGACGAGTTCCAGGCACCGGGGGAGTTCGCCGAGGCCTACGTGCTCGCGCACGAGGTGGGCCACCACGTGCAGAACCTGCTCGGCATCGCCTCCCGGGTGCACGCCGCGCAGGAGCGCGCCCCGGAGGTCGAGGCCAATCAGCTCTCGGTGAAGCTCGAGTTGCAGGCGGACTGCTTTGCGGGCGTCTGGGCGCGCAACGCCGACCAGAGCAAGCACATTCTCGAGGCGGGCGATGTGGAATCGGCACTGCGCGCCGCGGCCGCGGTGGGCGATGACACGCTGCAGAAGCGCGCCCAGGGCTACGTGGTGCCCGAGTCCTTCACCCACGGCACCGCGGCCGAGCGCACCGGCTGGTTCAAGCGCGGACTTGCGAGCGGCTCGATCGACAGCTGCGACACCTTCTCGGCGCGCACCTGATCGGGCCGTGCGGCGCGCGCCCTCGGGCACGCGCGCCGCCCATGCTTCGTCAGGAGCAGGGCTTGCCGTGGTCCGGGCGACCGCCGGCGGTCTTCGCCTCCGCCTCGGTCATGTACTGGCCCTTCTTGGTCTTGCCGTACCACTGGTCGCCCTGACAGTGGTAGACGTGGCTGTCGGTGTTGAGCCAGACCTGTCCGGGACCACCGCCCGCGGCCGGCTGGGCCGAGCTCGTCTTGGGCGCCATCGCAGGTCCGCTCATGGCAGGGCCCGCCGACATGGCAGGACCTGCCGACATCGCCGGACCCGACGCCGGGGCGGGCGCTGCCGCGGCCGGAGCCGCCGTCGTGCCCGCGCCCGACTTGTTGATCCCGCCGTGACCGGAGCACGCACCGCGCCCGCCGTGCGCGGAAGTGGTGCCGTCCTTGCAGGTCACCGGGCCGCTGCCCGACCCGGACGAGGACGCGGCAGCGGTCGCCGCCGGCGCCGCCGCGGCCGGAGCGGCCGCACTCCCGGCGCCGCCCGAGCTGGCAGCGGCGGCCGACTTGTTCACGCCACCGTGGCCTGAGCAGGCTCCACGACCGCCGTGCGGGGAGGTGCTGCCGTCCTTGCAGGTCACCGGGCCGGTGCTGGAGCCGGATGAAGCAGACGAGGCGGACGCTGCCGCGCCTGCGGCAGGCGCCGGGGCCGCTTCAGAGCCGGAGGCGGACGTGCTCGCGCCCGCCGCTGCCGATTTGTCGATGCCGCCGTGACCGGAGCAGGCGCCGCGGCCGCCGTGCGGCGAGGTGGTCCCATCCTTGCACGTCACCGGGCCGCTCGTGGCGCTCGAAGTCTGCGCCGAAGACAGCACCGGGCCTGCAAGCAGTGCGGCGGCGAACATCGCGCCACACATCAAGCCGTTGAATTTCGCGACATTCATGTGCAGTTCTCCTGATGAGGTACCGCTTATTCTGGGGCGGCTGAGAATACCCCAATCCCCGTGGGGGCGATATCGGCGCGCGCGGCGCGTGCCGCGGCGCGGCGCCCGCCACGGTGTAGTCTTGCCTCCATGAACGCCCGCATCCTGTCGCTGTTGAGTCTCGTCGTGGTCAGCTGCGCCGGCGCGCCGTGCGCGCGCGCGGAGTGGATGGAGCGCACCGAGGCCATCATGGGCACGCGCGTGTACGTCGAGCTGTGGGCCGAGGACCCGGCCCGGGGCAACGAGGCGATCGAGGCGGTCATGGCCGACATGCGCCGCATCGACAACCTCATGAGCCACTACAAGCCCGAGAGCGAGCTGTCCCAGATCAACGCCCACGCCTACCAGGAGCCCGTGCGGGTCGACAAGGAGCTGTTCGATCTCATCAAGCTCTCGACCTACTACTCGCAGATCACGGACGGGGCCTTCGACATCACCTACGCCAGCGTCGGTTACCTGTACGACTATCGCCGCCACATCCATCCGAGCGAGGCGCAGATCAAGTCCGCGCTGCCGGCGGTGAACTGGCACAACCTGCTGCTCGATGAGAAGAACCACACGGTGCGCTTCGAGCACGCCGGCATGCGCATTGACCTGGGCGGCATCGGCAAGGGCTACGCGGTCGACCACGGCATCGCGCTGCTCAAGGCGCGCGGCGTCAGGCACGCGGTGGTCACCGCCGGCGGCGACACGCGCATCATCGGCGATCACATGGGACGCCCGTGGCTGGTGGCGATCCGCCACCCCGACGATCCGGGCAAGGTGGTGACGCGGATCCCGCTGTCCGACAGCGCCATGTCCACCTCCGGGGATTACGAGCGCTACTTCGACGAGAACGGCGTGCGTTACCACCACATCATCGACCCGCACACCGGCCACTCCGCCAGCAAGGTGCGCAGCGCCACCGTCATCGCGCCGACGGCGACCCAGACGGATGGCATGTCGAAGACGGCTTTCGTACTCGGCCCCGAGAAGGCGCTCGAGATCATCAACCGCCTGCCCGAATACGATGCGGTGTTCGTGTGCCCCGACGGGCGGGTGCTGTATTCGAACGGGCTGCGGCCGCCGGCGGCGCGGCCGCCGGATGCGCCCGCCGCTACTGCGGCGAGCCCCCGTGTTCAACCCTGAGCAGCGCGTCGACTTCGGCTTCAGCGGCGAACCAGTCGTCGGTCTCGTGGCCGGGTTCGAAGCCGCGGCGTTCGGCGCGCAGGTAGGCGTTCTGGGCAATCATGGCACGGCGCTCTTCCGGGCTGAGGGCAGCGCGCGGGGCGGCGGGCTTGCGCGCCTTCGCCGCGGCGCGGCGCGGATCGGCGGGCGGCGCGGGTTCCAGACGGGGTGGTTCGGGCGGTCGACGATTGGCCATTGGCTCCTCCTTGGCTGATTCTTTCTTTTACGCGCCTTAACGGCGCGCGCGCAAGCGCGTCCCGCGGTGTCCGCGCCGCTGTCCGCTGTCCGCGTGCGGACGCCGCCCCTGCGCGCCGCCGTGCCGGCGCCCGCGGCGGGATTCCCTGCAATCTCAGGCGCTTGAGCCGCACGCCAGGCAGCCGCTCGGGGCTGGCACGGCGGATGCAACCCTTCCCGGCCATGAAGCTCGCACAGCTGCGCAAGATCCCGGAGGCAGTCACCGAGGCCGCAGGCATCCGCGGCACCGACGCCCAGGACAAGCCGCTGTCCACCCCCGCCGGCCCGTGGCAGCGCCACCGCCTGCCCATCCTCATCGGCGCGGCGGCGCTCGTGGTGCTGCTGTTCGCGTGGCTGATCCACGGCTGGCTGCGTAGCGGCCAGGTCATCTCGCGCGAGCGGCTGCGCATCGCGGAGGTGACGCGCGGCCACTTCGTGCGCGACGTCGCCGCCGACGGCACGGTGGTCGCGGCGATCAATCCGACGCTGTTCGCCATCGCCCCCGGCACCATCGCCTACAAGGCGCGCGCCGGGGATGCCATCAAGAAGGGCGACGTGCTCGCCGTCCTCGACAGCCCCGAGCTCAACAACGAGTACCAGCGCGAGCAGGCGACCCTCGAGAGCCTGGACGCCGCCCTCGCCCGGCAGCAGATCGAGATCCGCCGCGAGATCCTCACCAGCCAGCAGCAGTCCGACCTGGCCCAGGTCACCATCGAGGCGGCCGAGCGCGAGCTGAAGCGCTCGCAGTGGGCCTGGGACCAGCATGTCATTTCCGAGCGCGACTACCGGCGCGCCATCGACGACGTCCTC
>Ga0207707_10006619_pt1 | contig 10111 bp, 9 predicted proteins | sample KBSC83BmetaG_FD_184336 | JGI IMG/M metagenome (GOLD analysis project Ga0207707, IMG submission 184336) | Corn rhizosphere microbial communities from Kellogg Biological Station, Michigan, USA - KBS C8-3B metaG (SPAdes) (version 2) | ecosystem: Host-associated > Plants > Roots > Rhizosphere ... | reverse complement strand
GACCTCGGCGGCGACCTGCCGGGCCAGCCGCGCGATTTCCGCCGCCACCGCGGTCCAGTCGGCGAGATTGCGCTGATAGGTGACCTCACGGCCGTGCGAGCGCGGCACGTACGGCGTCGAGTCGACCTCCGACTCGCCGCGGCCGTTGCCGAGCAGGACGAGCCAGGGGCCGGTCGTGGGGCCGAACTCCCTGGCGAGGCTGGCCATGTCGGCGGCGGCGAGCTGCCTGACGGTAGTGATGTCGAGGGCGGCGAGCTTGGCGACGGTCTTCGCGCCGATCCCCCAGATCGCGTCGGGCGGGCGGTCGCCGAGCACGGCGAACCAGGTGTCGGTCGTGAGCCGGGCGACGCCCGCCGGCTTGGCGAAGCCGGTCGCGATCTTGGCCTGCAGCTTGTTGTCGCCGATGCCGACCGAGCAGTCCAGGTCGGTGGCCGCCTTCACGTCGGCGGCAAGCCCCCTGGCGAAGCTCTCCGGGTCGTCGGTCTCCACGCCGACGAACGCCTCGTCCCAGCCGAGGACCTCGACCGGGCAGCCGGTCTCCTGCAGCACGGCCATCACCCGCGTCGACACCTCGTTGTACGCGTCGGCGTCGACCGGCAGGAACACGCAGTCGGGGCAGCGCTTCGCCGCGGTGCGCAGCGGCAGGCCGGAGTGCACGCCGAACTCCCGCGCCTCGTAGGAGGCCGTGGAGACGACGCCGCGCTTGGTGGGGTCGCCGTCTCCCCCGACGACGACCGGCTTGCCGCGCAACTCGGGATGGCGGAGCACCTCGACGGCCGCGATGAACTGGTCAAGGTCAACGTGCAGCACCCACTGGGTCACCCCCGCAGTCTTACCCCATCTGCCCCTGGCATGCTCCCCGCGGCGCGCACAGCAGCGTGCGGAGCAGTGGTGCCGCGGGAGTAAGCCGCTTACGTTCGGGATAACTGGTTTGAAAACCAGCGACCGCGACCGGAAGAATCGTGGCGTGCTGCTGACCGTTACCACCACCCACCAGCCCGCTACCGACCTCGGGTTCCTGCTGCATAAGCACCCCGGCCGGGCGCGGGCCTTCGACGTGGCCAGCGGGACGGCGCACGTGTTCTACCCGGAGGCGTCCGGCGAGCGGTGCACGGCGGCGCTGCTGCTTGAGGTCGACCCCGTCGCGCTCGTGCGCGGTCCCGGGGACAGCGTCACGCACTACGTCAACGACCGGCCCTATGCCGCCTCCAGCCTGCTCGCGGTCGCGCTCAAGGGCGTGTTCGGCACCGCGCTCGCCGGGCGGTGCACGGCGCGGCCCGAGCTCGCCGCCAGCGCGATCCCGCTTGAGATACACGTGCCCGCGCTGCGGTGCGTGGGCGGCGCGGGGCTGGCGGAACGCGTCTTCCGCCCGCTCGGCTGGACGGTTTCGGCCGTTCCGGTGCCGCTCGCGCCCGCGGCGTGGGGCGACTCCGCCTTCGTCGACCTGCGGCTGACCGGGACCGTCCGGCTGGCGGACGCGCTCAACCACCTGTACGTGCTGCTGTCCGTGCTTGACGACGCCAAGCACTACTGGGTGTCCACCGACGAGGTGGACAAGCTGGTGCGCGCCGGCTCTGGCTGGCTCGCCGGGCACCCGGAGCGGGAGCTGATCACCCGGCGGTACCTGGCGCACCGGCGGGCGCTGACCGACGCGGCCCTCGCCCGGCTCGCCGAGTCCGACGACCTGGACCCGGCCGAGCTGGACAACGCGGTGCCCGAGCTCGCCCCGGAGCCGGAGCCGGAGCCGCGGGCGGAGGAGGCTGTGACACCGGAAGAGGCTGGGACGCCGGAGGAGAACGGGCGGCCCGTGTCGCTGGCGGTGCTGCGGCGGCGGGCGGTGCTCGGCGTGCTGCGGGAAGCGGGGGCGCGGACCGTCGCCGACCTCGGCTGCGGCGAAGGGACGCTGACCGGCGACCTGCTGCGGGACGGCGAGTTCACCCAGGTTATCGCCGCCGACGTGTCCGCGCGGGCGCTCGCGCAGGCGGCGCGGTGGCTGCGCCTGGACCGGATGCCGGACGCGCGCCGGGACCGGCTGACGATGTTCCAGTCGTCGCTCACCTACCGGGACGCGCGGCTGGCCAGCCTGGACGCGGCCGTGCTCATGGAGGTCATCGAGCACGTGGAACCCGACCGGCTGAGCGCGCTCGAACGGGCCGTGTTCGAGTTCGCGGCGCCGCGCACCGTCGTCGTCACCACGCCGAACCGCGAGTACAACCCCGAGTACGGCATGACCGGCGGCCGGCTGCGGCACCGCGACCACCGCTTCGAGTGGGACCGGGCCGAGTTCAGTGCGTGGGCTTCCCGCGTCGGCGCCGCCTACGGCTACGGTGTCCGGCTCGCGGGGGTCGGCCAGGAGTCGCCAACCGCGGGGGCGCCGACGCAACTCGCGGTGTTCACCCGCGACGCGTCCGGAGTGACCGCGCTTGGAGGTGTCGCATGAGCAGGGAGCTTTCCATCCCCGAGCTGTCACTCGTCGTGCTGGTCGGGGTGACCGGGTCCGGCAAGTCGACGTTCGCCCGCGCGCACTTCAAGCCCACCGAGGTGATCTCGTCCGACTACTGCCGCGGCCTGGTCGCCGACGACGAGAACGACCAGTCGGCGACGCCGGACGCGTTCGACGTGCTGCATTACGTCGCGGGCAAGCGGCTCGCCCGCGGGCGGCTGACCGTCGTCGACGCGACCAGCGTGCAGCCGGAAGCACGGGCGCCGCTGGTCGCGCTCGCCCGTGAGCACGACGTGCTGCCGGTCGCGATCGTGCTCGACCTGCCGTCGTCGCTCTGCGAGGCGCGCAACGCGCGGCGGCCGGACCGCGACTTCGGCGCGCACGTGATCAGGCGGCAGCACGCGGCGCTGCGCAAGTCGGTCAGGAACCTGCAGCGCGAGGGGTTCCGCGCCGTGCACGTGCTGCGGTCCGAGTCCGAGGTCGCCGAGGTAACGGTGACCCGGACGCGGCTGTTCAGTGACCTGCGGCACGAGAGCGGGCCGTTCGACGTGATCGGCGACGTGCACGGCTGCCTGACCGAACTGCTCGCCCTGCTGGAGAAGCTCGGCTACGCGCTGACCAGGGACGATTCCGGCCGCGTGGTGGGAGCGGCGCACCCGAAGGGGCGGCGCGTCGTCTTCCTCGGCGACCTCGTGGACCGCGGCCCCGACTCCCCCGGCGTGCTGCGCCTTGTCATGGGCATGGTCGCGGCCGGGACCGCGCTCGCCGTGCCCGGAAACCACGAGGACAAGCTGCTGCGCGCGCTGCGCGGGCGGAAGGTGCGGGTCTCGCACGGTCTTGAGACCACGCTCGAGCAGCTGGCGGCCGAGCCCGCGGAGTTCCGCGCCGCCGCCGAGGAGTTCCTCGACGGTCTCATCAGTCACTACGTGCTCGACGGGGGGCGGCTTGTCGTCGCCCACGCCGGGCTGTCGGAGAAGCTGCAGGGCCGCGCCTCGGGCCGGGTCCGCGCGTTCTGCCTCTACGGGCAGACCACCGGCGAGACCGACGACTACGGCCTGCCCGTCCGCTACCCGTGGGCGGAGGACTACCGGGGCCGGGCCATGGTGCTCTACGGTCACACCCCGGTGCCCGCGCCGGAATGGGTGAACAACACGCTGTGCGTGGACACCGGCTGCGTCTTCGGCGGGTCGCTCACCGCATTGAGTTATCCCGAACGACTTCTGGTCTCCGTCCCGTCCGCCCGCGTCTACTACGAGCCGGCTCGGCCGTTCCCGGCGGGAACCCCGGCGGACGCTCCGGAGGGCGGCGAGGTTCCCGCCGGCGCGGTCGCCGGCGGGGCGCGGCGGGAACCGTCGGTGCTCGACATCACCGACGTGACCGGGACGCGGGTGATCGAGACCGGATACGGGCCGCGGGTCAAGATCGCCGAGGCCAACGCGGCCGCGGCGCTTGAGGTGATGAGCCGGTTCGCGATCGACCCGCGCTGGCTGCTTTACCTGCCGCCGACGATGTCGCCGGTTTCGACCGCGCCCGACGGCGAGTTGCTTGAGCACCCGGCGCAGGCGTTCGCCGCCTACGCCGACGCGGGCGTGCGCGACGTCGTGTGCGAGGAGAAGCACATGGGGTCGCGCGCCGTCGTGCTGGTGTGCCGGTCTGCGGCGGACGCGGCGGCCCGCTTCGGGGTTGCGCCGGGGATGGGGTCGGGCGCGGTGTGGACGCGGACCGGGCGCCCGTTCTTCGGGCCCGCGCTGACCGCGGCGCTGGTCGACCGGGTCCGGGCCGCCGCCGAGTCGGCCGGCCTGTTCGACGAGCTGGCGACGTCGTGGCTGCTGTTCGACGCCGAACTGCTGCCGTGGTCGGCCAAGGCGGGCCAGCTGCTGCGCGACCAGTACGCCGCGGTCGGCGCGGCGGCCCGCGCGGCGCTGCCCGCCGCGGTGACCGCGCTGGAGCAGGCGGCAGAGCGGCTGACCACGGGGCGGCTGACCACGGGGCGGCTGGCCGGGACCGGGACCGCGGCGCCGGACGAAGCGCGGGACCTGGCGGCGCTGCTCGCGCGGACCCGGTCCCGGCTCGCGAACGCCGACGGGTTCGCCGCCGCTTACCAGCGGTACTGCTGGCCGGTCGAGGGCCTCGACGGGGTGCGGCTCGCGCCGTTCGCTCTGCTCGCTGCCGAAGGCGCGGTGCACGCCGGGCGGCCGCACCGCTGGCACCTGGCGGCCGCGTCCCGGCTGGCCGCCGCGGACGCCGGGCTGTTCACGATGACCAGGCACGTGTTCGCCGACACCAGCGATCCCGCGTCGTGCTCCGCCGCCGCCGACTGGTGGCGCGAGCTGACCGCGGCGGGCGGCGAGGGCATGGTCGTCAAGCCCGCGGACGGCCTGGTCCGCGGTCCCCGGGGGCTCGCCCAGCCAGGGCTGAAGGTGCGCGGCCGTGAGTACCTGCGGATCATCTACGGCCCCGACTACACGGAGCCCGCCAACCTGGCGCGGCTGCGCACCCGTTCGGTCGGGAAGAAGCGGTCGCTCGCGCTGCGCGAGTACTCCCTCGGCCTTGAGGGGCTTGACCGGGCGGCCAGGGGCGAGCCGCTGTGGCGGGTGCACGAGTGCGTGTTCGGCGTGCTCGCCCTGGAGTCCGAACCGGTCGACCCCCGGCTTTAGCCGGGGGTCGCTGCGTCCCGGCCCGGTCAGCGACCCGGCGTCGGCGGTCAAGACCGCATTGCGGGCCCTGGCCCGCCGCTGGCAGGCGCTGCAGGCCAAGATCGATGACCTCGATGCCCAGCTCACCCCGCTCGTCACCGCCGTCGCCCCGGAGCTGCTGGCGCTGCCCGGGGTCGGGGTGGAGACCGCTGGGCAGCTGCCCGTCACGGCTGGGGACAACCGCGGCAGGCTCCGCTCGGGAGCATCATTCGTTCGGCTCTGCGGCGCTGCGCCCATCCCGGTGTCGTCCGGGCGGACTGACCGGCACCGGCTGCACCGCGGCGGGGACCGGCAGGCTAACAGCGCCCAGTGGCGCATCGCCCTGGTCCGTATGGGCTGTCGCCAAGAGACCAAGGATTACGTCGCCCGCCGCACCGCCGAGGGCAAGAACAAGACCGAGATCATGCGCTACCTCAAGCGCTACATCGCCCGCGAAATCTTCCCCTACCTGCTCGCGGGCACACCCAACGCTCATTCCGGCCCTGACCAAGCTAGTGCCGACCTGCACTCGCCAGCTGTGTCCTAACCAGACCACCTAAAGGAAGCGAGCGCTCTGCCGTTAAGCTGCCCAGTCATGAGCGACGCGCTATGGCCGGTCTTTGAAGACGGCCAGAAACACGGCTCTGTCCGGAACGCTTCCGCGCTCTTGGTCCTCGTCCGCGCCGGTTCCTTCGACGTGCGTCATCGGGCCGCCCTGCCTTCTCGCGAAGCGTTACTATCGCCGGTAGTAGTGGCGGGAGCAGAATACTCGTGTGTCGGGTTTCTCGCCGCTCCGGCCGGTCGAGTTGAGAGTCGGGTAGGCGTAGTCGATGAGCGTTACGAGCCTGGTCGCGTCGGGGCCGCTCCTGCTCGCGCTGCCTGTCGCCGCAGCGGCGGGGGCGGTAACGTTCTTGTCGCCGTGCTGCCTGCCGCTGGTGCCCGGCTACCTGGCCTACATCACGGGGATGTCCGGTGCGGGCACCCGCAGCGGGAAGTCGGCTGAGGTCAGCAGCGGAGACTCTCCAGCTGTGGCGGCCGTTGGCGGCTCCGGCGCGGTTGCCGTAGCGGCAGCTCCTGCCCAGGTTGCGCCTGGCCTGGCCGGGGTGCCCCGTAGCCGTATGGTTGCCGGGACGGGGCTGTTCGTCCTGGGGTTCTCCGTCGTGTTCGCGCTTCTCGGCCTGGCGGCCGGTGGGATTAGTGAGCTACTGCGGTCGCACTCTGCTGTGATAACGCAGGTGCTGGGCGGAGTGACAGTCGTGCTCGGGCTGCTGTTCTTCGGTGCGTTCGACCGGTTCGTGTTCGCGGGCCGCATCATCAAGCCGTCGGTCATGCCGAAGGCAGGCCTGGCCGGCGCTCCGCTGCTCGGGGTGCTGTTCGGCATCGGCTGGACTCCCTGCATCGGGCCGACACTCGAGGCGGTGCAGACGCTCTCGTTCTCGACCGGCACCGCCGCCCGCGGCGCGTTCCTGGCCCTGGTGTACGGGCTCGGCCTCGGCATCCCGTTCCTGATCGTCGCGGCATTGTTCGAACGCACCTTGAGCGTCATGGCGTTCTTCAAACGACATGCCCGCCTGGTCACTGGGATCGGCGGCATCCTGCTGATAGCACTCGGCCTGTTCGAGGCCACCGGCACCTGGACCACCGCGGTCGCCTGGATGCACACCCACTGGTTTCAGACCTACACACCCCAGCTCTGAACCGCGCTTGACATCAATAAGAGCATCAGGGTCGGAGGTATTGGAGGTCTCGGTGCCGAGGTCGCCGCATTAGCTTGCAGAGCAATCAGTTCACGGGCGACCTGGGACGGGTGTTCGGCGGTGAAAGAAGTGACGTTGGTGAGCACCTGTGAACCGTCGGTCAGGCAGATGATCAGTGTTGGGTACCTCCTCCACCCTCGCCCCGGGCCCACCGTGAAGGACTCGACCTCAGGCCAGCCGATCAGCCTCCTGCGAAGGTTGTACCTGTTGGCCAGACCGTCTGAGGTGACGATCAGGCCGCTGGTGACCAGGAGTGCCCCCATCCACAGCGAGAGCAAGACCACGCATACCCCGACGGCCACCCCGAAGACGACACCGATCGTCCCGCCCTTCCCGGGGTCACCGGGGCTGCCGGTGGCTATGACCACGCCCAGGAGGAAGAAGAACAGGGCAAGTACCCAGGCGAGCACTCGAGACACGCCTTGTGCCCGGTAGACCTTGCGTTCGATGACGGCACTCCTCCGCAGCCCAAGCGGGCGAGAGGCTTACTGAGCTCCTGGTACATTACACCGCCCATCGTCGCTGGGTCAGCACCCAAGCACCAGGCGAAGACAGCAGGCGGCTTGACAGCACGGGCCGGACGCGCCGGACAGCCCCCGGTCAAAGGCCGCACACGCCCGTTACACGGGCGTGAACGCTCGTCCGGGGGCTGTGCGCTCCCGGACAGTCGGGATCCCCGCGCTGACCAGCGCGGGGAGGGCGGCTGCGTCTCGTTCCGTTGTTCCTGACCTCAGCCCCTCAAAAAACGAGAGACCGAGGTCAGGAACACCTCCACTACACTCCACCACCCAAGTCAAGATCAAAAACAAAAGTCAAAACCGCAGGGGAACCCGGAAACCCCCGGCTGCGCCCACCAAGCGCCCCGGTTTCCAGGTTCCCCCTGCACCCCCTCCTGCCATCCCCCAGAGCAAACGACGGCACCGGCAGCCCCCATCTGGATCGCCCGCCGAACACGAACCGAGGCCCTAGCGATCCGTTCGCTAGGGCCTCGGCGCGTCTGCGGCGATATGCGCGCCGCGCGTGCGGTCAGTTGGACGGTCCCTGGTCTTGCCTGGGGTCTCGGACGTACCCGGCCGCCGTCCACGGCTCAAGGACGGGGCCTGGTCACGAGCCCGTGCGTTCCCTGAGCTTTTTCACCAGCCCGTCTAGCGTGATGCCCGAGACCATCTCGGTTCCCTTGCGGACCGCCGCGAAGCCGCCCATCGATTCCATGATGTCCCACTCCGGGAACGCTGCCCGCGCTGCCGCTAGCTGCCTGTCGTACCAGTCTTCCTGTCGCGTCACCTGCTTTACGGTCGGGCTTGGGTTCGGTCCCGCCATCGCGCCACCTCCGTGCGTGCGTCTGTCTGCCCAGTGTAGCGCACTGTCCATAGGTGTCCTTATGATCACCTATGGAATCCTCGGAAACGGGGGGTGATCTGGTGTTTCCTACGGTGTTCCGCGTGACGGTTGACCCTGACAGCCCTGTGCCGCTGTATGAGCAGTTGGCCGCGATCTTGCGTAAGCGCATCGCATCGGGAGACATCACGTCGCGCGTGCCGAGCGTCCGAACGCTGACTCAGGAGTACGGGGTTTCGCACGTAACCGCTGAGCACGCGCTACGAATCCTGAGAGACGCGGGTGAGATCACGACGACAACGGGCCGAGGTTCGTTTGTACGCCGCGACGAGTGAAGCCCGATCCCAGGACTAGGGATCGGGCCTGTTTCTGTAAGGGACCGGTAATCCCCGGTATGCCGGCCCGCCGGCGGGCAAGCATAGGCGCAGCCCCGGTTTGCGGCCTGGGGCCCGCCAGTACGCCCGCGCCCACGACAGGGGTCAGGTTTACATGGGGTCACAGGCTGCCGCCGCCCGCCCGCGCCGTTCGGACGCCGGGCAGGCCCGGCTCACCGAACGGGACATCTCCGGCCTGCTGCTCGTCGCCGAGCAGTACGCCGCCCCCTACGACCTCCTCGCGGAGGCCCTGGCCGTCACGCCCGCACAGGTGCGGGCGGTCACCGCCCGCTGGCGGGCGGCCGGGTACGCCGTGACCGGCGTCCTCGGCCCCGGCCTCGCCTGGTGCTGGCTGACCCCCGCAGGCATGGCCGCGTGCGGCCATGCCTGGCCGGCCCGGCCTCCGTCGCTGTCGCGCCTGGCGCACGTCCGGGCCGTGCTCGCGGCGCGCCTGTGGTTCCAGGCCTCGCTCGCCTACCTGCGATGGGACAGCCGGTAGCGGTCCTCAGCCCGCAGCGGCCTCGGCGAGCAGCGCCTCCCGGTTGGCCAGGATGAACTCCTTCAGCGCGTCCGGCTTCAGGTCAACCGACGCCAGGTCGTCGCCCAGCAGGCCGACCCGGTCCAAGTCGTACCCGCCGCGCGAGGCATCCTGGAACTCCGGGCCGCCGCGCGCCGACTCGTCCAGCTTCCTCAGCCTGGCCACGAAGAAATGCTGAACAGCGACGCCCGCCTCCGACGGAGAACTGAACAGGAAAACCCGGGCGGCACCCGAGGCCTCAGCACCCAGTTCCTCGGCAAGCTCACGGTGCAGGGCAGCTTCAACCGACTTATCCGAAGCGTCAACGCCACCGCCAGGAGCCGTCCAGTACGGGGCCTGCCCCGGCTTCGTCCGCCTGATCAGTACCAGACGGCCGTCATCATCGATCAGGATCGCCCGGGCCGCCTGCCGCCCGACCGCCACCCTCTGCTGCTGCTCGGTCACAGCGGTCACCTCACCCTGCCGGGCGGTAGCCGTAGCCGCCGTCGCCGATGCCATGTCAGTTGGCCGGTGGCGCGACCCGTGCTGCGCGGCCAAGGGCTGACCGGCATACAAGGGCTTACCTCGCTGGTCAGCTCTCGGCCGATCCGCAGCGAGGTGCACTCAGCGTAGACCAGCGGCCGGAGTCCCGGGATCGAGATCCGCCGGCACGGCAACACGCTGTACAACTCGACGGCGCCGAGACTGCCCAGCCGCTCGGGGCAGCACAGACCAAGTCGGCCGAGCGGGCTGCCGGCACCTGGTCGTAGTGACATCGCACCACGATGAGCACGCCATGGGCCAAGACGAGGATTCCCTGTCCCGCCCGGGTTTCCCTGGGCGGGACAGGGACTGCCCTGGTCAGCGGCTATCTCTTGAAGAACGCCGTGAAGGCGCCCCAGGCGCCAGGGGCGAACGTCAGCACCCCGCTTTCTGGGTTCTTGGTGTCGCGCACCAAGATGGGGCCGGGGTGCTGACGGCTTCGATGGAGTCGCCGCCTGATCCGC
>Ga0207707_10006617_pt1 | contig 10113 bp, 12 predicted proteins | sample KBSC83BmetaG_FD_184336 | JGI IMG/M metagenome (GOLD analysis project Ga0207707, IMG submission 184336) | Corn rhizosphere microbial communities from Kellogg Biological Station, Michigan, USA - KBS C8-3B metaG (SPAdes) (version 2) | ecosystem: Host-associated > Plants > Roots > Rhizosphere ... | reverse complement strand
ATCGTTGACGGGCACGGGAGTTGCCACCGAAGCGCGGGGGCGACTTCGGTCGCGGCCCCGTGGGTCTGACCCCCGAACTCGTGCCTGGAAAATTTCGTGACCCTACAGCCCCGGCCACTGAGGTCCAGGTTCGGTCGCCGTCTGCTCGTGCTGTTCGTCGGCTGTGCGGTCGTCCCGATCGCGCTGGTCGCGTCGGTCTCCTACCGCCACGTCACCCGCTATCTCGAAGCCCAGAGCAGTAGCCGCCTCGATCACGCTTCGGAGGCGCTGGCCCAGGCCATGTTCGAGCGGCTGCTCCTGCTCGACGCCACGCTGAAAAACATCCCTCCTCGCGCGGTCGCGCAGCTCCGCGAGGCCGGCACGCCACCGCCGATCCGGCCGGAGCCTGCCCCACAGATCCGGAATCAGCGCCGGAGTGGACCACCCAGCCGACTCGGGAGCGAGCGCCACCCCGACCTCGACGCCAACCGGCTGTTGAGCACCGGCCTCGACCTCCTGGCGAGCCGGCGCTTCGTCGCCCTCGAATTCGTGGCGGACGACGGCCGGCGCACGCCGGTGTTCGGCCAGATGGCGGCGCGGCCGCCGTTGGGCACCGCCGAGCGGGACGATCTCGCGGCCGGCCTTCCCCTGATCGTCACCCGGCCCACGCCGCGGGGCGACCGTCTGGTGTATCTCCTCCGTCGGATCGGCCGGCCGGGTGAGTCGGAAGGGCTGCTGGTCGGGGAGATCAGGCCGGAGTTTCTCTGGGGCTCGCTGGATCTCGGCCTGCCGTCGCGCGACACCCGCATCACCATCCGGGACGATTCGGGACATCTGCTGTTCGCGTCGACCGCCGCGCAGGCCGGCTGGGAGCCTGACGCCGAGCTGGCGGCATTCGCTCCGGCCAAAGCGACGCCGGGGAGCGATCCGTACGTCTCGTCCACCCAGGTGATCTACCTGGACGAAGTCTTCTCCGGGCCGGTCTGGAACCTCGTGCTCAGCCAATCGCGGGAAGACGTGCTCGGCCCGATAGTGAGCTTTACTCGCATGTTCCCGCTCCTCGTGATACTGGCGAGCGTGCTGGTGCTGATCGTGAGCAACGACCAGATCCGACGCAGCCTGGCCCCTCTGCAGGCGCTCCAACAGGGCACCCGGCGCATCGCCGAGCGCGACTTCGCCAGCCGGGTCACGGTGCGGAGCGGGGACGAGCTGGAGGAGCTGGCCGAGTCGTTCAACGCGATGGCGGGGCGGCTCGACCGCCAGTTTCAGGCGCTGTCCACTGCCGCGGAGATCGACCGGGCGGTGCTCGCCGCGACCGATACCGACGAGATCGTAGGCACGCTGCTCTGCCGGATGCCCGACATCTACCCCTGCGACATCGTCGGTGTGATCCTGATGGCCCCGGACGGTGCCAAGTCCCTCCCCGCCGTGACGGTTGACTACGCCGGCAACGTCCGCCACGACTCCCGGGTGGATCTCCACGCGGCGGATGTCCAGGATCTGCTCGAAGGGCCGGAAGTCAGTCTGGTGCAGCGCACCGAGGACGATCCCCGAATTGAGACTGACGTTGGCGTACAGCCCCATTGCGTACAGCACACGCAAGTTGAACGCGTAAGCGAGCATGACGGTGACGGAAAAGACCGTGCCCACCGTTGCCAGTATCACGTACAGCCGATTCGCCAGCGCCGTTCGGGACTCGATGAGCAGCAGGCACGTCGAGAGCATCGCGAGGGCGAGCAACGCGGCGCCGGCCGTACGGCCCGGGCGGAGAAACTGCCCCGTCTGCTCGTGCACGACCGCGTCCGGAAAGAGTAGCCGGTCGATCCCCCAATCGCTGTCGAGGGCGTTCTGCCACAGGGTGACGATGACGAGTGCCAGCGGAAGCAGGGCGAAGAGTTTTGTAAGGATGCGGTAAGGGTCTGAGGGCGCGCGGCTCAGGCCCAGCGCCAGGGCGCACAGGCCGAGAGCGACAGCCGTCAACGGCTGCGTGGCGCTTTGACCCGGCATGCCGCTTTTGAGCACATCCAGGTCGAACTGCCAGCCGATGAGAACGAGCGCGCTGAGCACGAAGGCGCCTGCCGCAGCGGCACGCACCGGAAATTCGAGCGCATCGAGGAACGTTTCCGCCGCGCGCGCGGAATAGACAGCCATGAGAGAAGATCTCTCCCCGTTTTCTTTTCTAAGAACCCCGTCTGGCGGTCTGTGCGGGCACTGGCGTGCCGGCCGGAAGCGATGTCCGGCTGACTCGGGATCCTATTACGGTTGGGGCTCGGCGGATACCAAAATCGCTCAAGGCGCAAAAGCAGTGACGCTCTTGTAGCCCGTGGCGGCCACTCTGAGACTCTGTCCGGAAGTGACGAGCCAGCCCTCCGCGTGGCCGATGTCCGCGCTACCCCCCGGATTGATGTCGAGGGCGAAGGATTTCGAGCGGTGAGCGACGGGATCGCGCACCTCCACCATCAGGGAAATGGGCTGTGTGGCGACATTGCGGAATGTAGCGACCATGCCCTGGCCCATCCACGCAGGACGGAAAGATACGCGTACGGGTAAGTCCGGCTGAGTCGCCTCTGCGAGCGCAGCGTCTCGGGTGGCAAGGGCCGCCTGTTTCTCCTGCACGGCGACCTCCGCACGTGTGAGCTGCTCGCGCAGATCAAGCATCCGCCGCTCGCTTTGCGCCAGCTCAGTCTGCAGCAGCTCGCGCTGCTGCCCCAACCAGCCGGCGTAAGCGGCTGCGGCGACGGCGGCCGCGACCACCAGGACAAAAGCCGCAATCAGCCCGATCGGTGCGCGGGCTGCTGGAGTCGGAATCGTCGACTCGGTGGTTTCTTCGGGCGCTTCAGGCGCGGGCTCTTCCATGGACACCCTCGAGTGCAGGCGGCGCATTCTATGCGCAACTCCAGCGCAGTCAGGAGCGCCACCAGGCCTATTTGCGCAGTCCGTCGCAGAGCGAGCGGTCCTCGGAGCGGTCACCCCGCGCGCAGGTCTCCAAACCTCGCCCGAGCGATGCTTGCGGGACGCTCAGATTTCGTGTTCTTCTTCGGGCTCCACAGTGGAGACCTCCGAATGGAAGCCCAAGAACTCCCCGAATCGCAGCCCCAGGCGTTCGAGCTGGTGTTGCGTATCCGCCATCCTTCGATGGACCCCGAGGAGATTTCGGCCCAGCTGCAGGTTTCTGCGGAGCACTGTTTCAAGGCGGGAGAGCCTCGCAAGTCGGCTGCGGGTGGCGCTTCGCCGGGAGGGTCGGTGTACAGCGAGACCTACTGGCTGGCAACCTTGAACCCGGGATCGTGGCCGGCAGACCTGGCGATCCACAGTTACATTCCCGGGCTTTCCCTGAGTGTCCCCGACCGCGCAACGGAAGCGCTGAGCGAGATGGCGAAGACCGCTCTCGGGCGGGCTTTGTCCGTGTGCGCCACGCGTTTCATGCGCCCCCACCGCGACTTCTTTCATCGCATCCAGACAGAGGGCGGGCAGGTACGACTGCTCGTCGAGGTCAACACTGAAGCGGTCAGTGGCTTCACGCTCACGCCGGAACTGGCGCGCGAGATGAACGCTCTGGGCGTGCCCATCGATTTCGAATTCTCTCCGACCTGACAGGTCGCGCCGCTCGCCCGACGGCGGCAACTTGACCCCGCATCGCGTACGTCAGACGCTTGACCCGGACCTTGGGTCATACCGCAGTGTTGCAGCTCGATGGCAAAGCGTAAGACAGTCGACACGATGGGCGCCGCAGAGTGCGCGCGACGCACGGGACTCACCGTCCGTGCGCTGCGCATTTACGAGCGGCACGGTCTCGTCAAACCCGCACGCACCGCCAGCGGGTGGCGCTGTTACGGACCCCAGGAGCTGGTGAGGCTCAACGCCATCACCGCGCTGAAGTCTCTCGGTCTCTCCCTCTCGCAGATCCAACGCATCCTCACAGGCCCTACTCCCGCGATTGCAGATGTCCTTCGCATGCAGGTCGGTGCGCTCGATGCTCGTCGAGTCGCTGTGGAGAATGCGTTGCTCGCCGCGCGGGAAACCCTCGCAAGACTGGATTCGCAGCAGCCGCTATCGCTCGATGAGCTCTGCAACCTCGTCCGGAGAATCCAGATGACCGAACAGCCGAATCAACGACTGCGAGAGCTGATCAACAAGCAGATCACGCCCGAAGAAGAGCGCGCCTGGGTCACGTACCACGCGCATCACTCCCGTGAAGAGGTCAACCGGGGGATGCAGTTTGCTTCTGAGTATCGGCAGGTGTTTCTCGACCTCGCGGCCCTCGCACGAGCTCACGCGGACCCCGCAGGACCGGAGGCCCAGCGTCTGGTCGATCGGCACAACGAGTTGCTCCTCGAGCATCGGGTGCGTGAGAAGGCGATTGCCGCGTTGGAGTGGAATCCCCAGGTCGCCGGGAAGTTTCTGGCGCTGGGAGGACAGTATTACGGCGATACGGGGGAGACGGATCCGGCTAGCGCGCAGCGTGTCGCCGACTTCATCCTCTCGGCCCTCAAGGCATCGCCGGCCAGCCAGGCTCTGAATGCAATCCGGGATCGCGCCGCAAACCTGATGGACCGAGGCGAGGCCCCTTCGTCAGCCGCCGCGCAGGCGCTCGCCGCCGATTTGCGCGCGACCGCAGCCCGGTACAGGTTCGGCGACCCGCTCGTTCTCACGAAGTGGACCGCGTCGCGCGGCAAGATGCGCCTCGGCGAGAATTGGGTTGACCTGGGTGAGCGCGAACGCGGGGCCTGGGAGTATTTGGGCCGCACGCTGGCGGAGGCCGCCGCCGCCGCGTAAGGCCAGCGCGCTGGCGATGCGTCTCGCCGGCCGCGCTGTCTCGCCACCGGCTAAAGCTCGACGGTACCGCGTCCGAGCTCGATGACCTCTCCGCTCACGAAGATTCGCCGGTCGGCGTCCACGTGCAGGTGCAACAGCGACGGCCGACCGGTGTATTCCCCCTGCGAGATCTCTACGCGTGTGGGCAAGGGCTTGCCCATCGCCAGCCACCAGCCTCCAAAGTTCGCCGCTGCCGATCCAGTGGCGGGGTCTTCGATCGCACTGACGCCCTGCGCGAAGAAGAAGCGCGCCAGCGCTCGGCCCTCCCCCGTAGGCGCGAAGATGTAGGCCATTCCCTCCCCGTCGGTGCTTTGCAGCTTCGTGAGCAAGTCGGCGCGCACGAATGCTTTGCGCACGGCGGCCTCGCTGGTGAGTGGGACGACCATTTGCTCCCGGCCGGCGTTGACCCACAGCGGCCGGTCGCCAATATCCGCCGGACTCAGTCCGAGCATGTCCGCCAGTTGCGAGCGTGACTCCTCAACTTCGCGGTGACCGCGCGCCCTCGCTTCCAGCGTCCAGCTCCGGCCGGAAGCCTTGACCGGAATGATGCCTGCCGGCATATCCAACGTGAGTGAGTCGCCGCCCCGGCCCAGAGCGCGACAGATGTGCGCCGTGCCCAGCGTCGGGTGTCCGGCAAACTGCATCTCGAATTTCGGGGTAAAGATCCGAACGCCGGCGTTCGCGCGCGTAGACGGGAGGATGAACGTCGTCTCGGACAGATTGAACTGCAACGCCATCGACTGCATCGTCGGTGTGTCGAGGCCGCTCCCGTCCTCGAACACGCAGAGCGGATTCCCGCTGAAACGATCGCTCCCCTGCGTGAAGACGTTGACGAGGCGAAAGTGCAGAGTTCTCATACGGGAAGATTATAGAATAACCCCATGGCACACGCCGACAATCCCGACGAGATGGACCTGCGCGTTCGCGCTTTGCAGACACTGCTGACGCAGAAAGGCTACATCGATCCCGCCGCGTTGGACGTGTTGGTCGATAGCTATCAGACGCGGATTGGGCCTCGCAACGGCGCCCGGGTGGTCGCACGCTCCTGGGTCGACGGCACCTTTCGCAACCGGCTGCTCTCAGATGCAACGGCCGCCATCGCCTCCCTCGGGTACACAGGCAGGCAGGGCGAGCACATGATCGCCGTGGAGAACACGGCCGACTGTCACAACATGGTCGTGTGCACCTTGTGCAGTTGTTATCCGTGGCCGGTTCTAGGCCTGCCGCCGACCTGGTACAAGAGCGCTCCCTATCGCGCGCGTGCCGTCAAGGATCCCCGCGGTGTGTTGGCCGATTTTGGCGTCACTCTTCCCGACTCGACGCAAATCCGCTTGTGGGACTCGACGGCCGAGGTCCGCTACCTCGTAGTCCCCAGGCGACCGCCACGGACGGAGGCGTTGAGCGAAGAAGAACTATCGGCACTGGTGACGCGCGATTCGATGATCGGCACCGGGCTGGCTCTCACGCCATGAGTTACGAATCGCACGCCGACCTCGGTGGACAGAGCGGGCACGGTCGCGTGCTGCCCGAGCGCGAAGGCGAGTTGTTTCACGCCGCGTGGGAGCCGAAGGCGCTGGCGTTGACGCTCGCCGCCGGCGCCACGGGTTCCTGGAATATCGATATGGGGCGGAGCGCTCGGGAAACCCTTCCCGACTACGCGAAGCTCAGCTATTACGCACTGTGGATCAAGGGACTGGAGAAGCTACTCGCGTTGCGAGGCCTTGCCGACGCGGAAGAGATTGCGGCGGGACGCATGCTGAAATCGCCGAAGCCCGTGACCAGAGTGCTGGCCGCGGCCGACGTGCCCCGTGTTTTGGCTGCCGGGTCGCCAACTGTGCGCGCTGCCATGTCCCCGGCACGCTTTTCCGTGGGCGATCCCGTACGTACGCTCTCAGGTGACGTGCCCCATCACACTCGCCTGCCCCGCTATGCGCGCGGCAAGATCGGGCGCATCGACCGAGTTCACGGCGCTCACGTGTTTGCCGATACGAATGCTCAAGGATTGGGGGAGCAGCCTCGGTGGCTGTATACCGTGGTGTTTGATGCTGCCGAGTTGTGGGGGGCGCAGGCTACTGCCGGATCGTCTGTGTCCATCGATGCCTGGGAGCCCTATCTCGAGGCGGTGGCTACTTCGTCTCCTTCGCTACGAGATACTTCACAAGAGCGATGACCTGGTCGGTGCCGCCGGCCGATTCGGTGGTGATCCGATACTTGCCGTTGACGATGATCGTCGGCGTCCGGTCGACGCGATAGGCCAGAATCAGCGCATCGGCGGACTTCATTTTGACCTCGATCGTGAAGGACTTCGCCGTGGCGACGAACTTGTCGACCGGCACGCCGGCCAGTTTGTTATAGACCTTGGCCGCGTCCTCGATCGAGGGCAGCGGGTTCTTCAACTTCTGCTGATTGGGCTCGAAGGTCGCGAGCGGACCCCCCGGCTTCCAAACAGCGTCATAGATCGAGTCGTGGGTCTTGTCGACGACTCCGAGAACCTGGGCCGTGAGGAAAGCCCGCTGAAACATCGGCCAATCCTCGGCGGCCTGGAAGGACGCCGGCAGGTAGTTCATCTGCGCATTCGCCGGAAGCATCCTGCGCAGCTGCTGAACCACCGGCTGGAAGGCGTTGCACGCGGGACACCCGTACGAGAACACCTCCAAGACCTCGACCTTCCCCGGCGCGACATTCGTGCGCTGGGCCGGGTCTATCGGGAAGTAGTTTCGGCCCTCGACCCAGGGATCGGCGGCTCGTGTCAGCGAGGAGGCGCAGAGCGCCGACAGTACGGCCAGAATCGTGCGTCTGTGCATGGTGTGCGGGTTTCCCATCCGTGCAGGGGTCGGCGGGATTGTCCTGCGGCGCGCCTGCGATGCGCAAGCGGACCCGTCCCTGCGGCCATTCAATGAGGTATCGTAGCGGTAGTGCGGATCGAGGCGTGACCGTGTCCGAAACCGGTTGGCGGTATCTGACGACTTTCTCCGACTTCCCGTCGGCGCAGGCGTTTGCCGACGCCTTCAGGGCGGACGGCATCGGCGTGCGTTTGATTTCCGAAGCGCCGCTGCTGGGCCAGGCTTCCCCCGCGCGGGTATTCGTCGAGTCGACTCAGTACAGGCGGGCCCAATGGATCATGTCGCAGAGCGCCGTGAGCGATGAGGAGCTGACGCTGTTGTCGGGACACCGGCCCGCGGCCGACTGACAGCACGCCCGTGTCCTTTCCCTATCTGCAGGATCTCGTCAGAGCGGCTACGGGGATCGACCTCCCCCTGCGGCTGCCCACCTTCGGGCTGTGCGTACTGGGCGCGGCCGCGGTTTCGATCTACGTCGCGAAGCTCGAAGTGCGACGCCGGCACGAGACGGGTCAAATCGGCTTTGCGATCCGCCGTGTCCGCAAGGACGGACGGCGCGTGGAGGTGTCCGTTCCGCCGCAAAGCGTCGTGACCGATTTCGGGCTCATCGCCTTGCTGGCGGGCATCGCGGGGGCCCGCATCTTCTCGATGCTGGAAGTCCCGAGCGCCTTCATCGCCCATCCCTGGGAGTTCATCTTCTCCCGCCAGGGGTTCAATTTCTTCGGCGGCCTGGTGTTCGGTGTGGGCAGCGGCGTCCTCTATTTTCTGCGCCATCGCCTGCCCGTCCGGCTCACCTGCGACGCCTTCGCTCCGGCGATGATGCTCGGGTACGCGTTGGGCCGGATCGGCTGCCAGCTCGCCGGCGATGGCGACTGGGGTGTCCCCGCCGATATGGCGCTGAAGCCGCACTGGCTACCCACCTGGCTGTGGGCACAGACGTATGACAACAACATCGTTGGAGAGGTCATTGCGCCCCCAGGCGTATACCCGACGCCCCTGTACGAGATAGCCATGGGGCTGATGGCCTTCGCGATCCTGTGGGGATTGCGCAAGCTGCCGATGCGCCCCGGATGGCTGTTCTGCGTCTATCTGCTGCTGTCCGGCCTGGAACGGTCGGCGATCGAGCTGATCCGCGTCAATCCGCAGGTGAGCCTGCTGGGTCTCGAGGTCACCCAGGCGCAGATCATTGCCGCAGCGCTGACGGTCGTCGGTCTCATCGGGATCGCGGTGTTGAGCCGTCGAACCGGTGAGCCACCCGGCGCACGCTTGAGCCGCTAGGCCTCGAGCAGAGCCTGCAGCCTCGTCAGCGCCGCCTTCCATGCCCTGCGCTGTGCTTCGACATCCGCCGGCTTCGCGAGCTTGCCGATCTGGATCGCGATCTGCGCCTTGCCCTCGCCCTTCGCGTAGAACCCCATCTCCAGGCGCGCACCCTGGCGCACGCCTTGGCCCCACGAGCCGCGGAAGTATTTGTCCTTCGTCTGCGAGGACACCGCAAACCTGCCTCGCGGAAACCATCGCTTGCGCTGAGTATCGTTTGCCGTCGCCGCGTAAAGTTTCGACAGACTCGCGCCCACAGTCTTAGAGACGGCGACGGAATAGCCGCTTGCCGTCTCGTGTTTCGCGCGGAGCCCGCGGGCGCGCTCGTACTCTACGGTCAGCATCTGCGCCCACCAGCCCGGCACTTTGTGTTTGACCGCGAGTCGCGCCGCAATTTCCTTGTGCCCGAGCTTGTGAGCGCCGGCCTTATCCAGCAGCTGAAACCAGCTCCGCCAGTTCTTGCCTGTCCTGCCCTCGATGGCGGCGTCGCTCATCGAGGGCGTGTACGGTTTGCGTTTCGTTGCCATCGCGCGTCCGGCCGGTCGCGCCGGCTTACCTGCCCTCGGCGAGCTTCTTCATGTTCTCCAGGGCATTCGTGAAGCTCTTCGTCCGTTGCTCGCGGTCCTTGGCTTTCGCTTCATCGTTGGCGAGCGGGGCGATGTCGTAGACGAGGCTGTAGTTGATCCTCGACTTGTTCTTGCCCACCGACACCACATCCAGCGTGCCGTGATAAAGAATCGTCGTCGTGGGTTGGGTGTAGGTATATGAGTGCTCGGTCTTGCCGACCATGACCTCGTCGATCCGGTCGGCGAGACGGCGTACCGTCCCCAGATCGCCGGTGCCGGAGGTGTAGACGCAGGAGATCGCGTCGCCTTGCGGCCCGAACTTCAGCCAGTTCTTGATGTCGCAGAAGCCTCCGACCTTCTTCCACACCTCATCGGCCGAACGCTCGACGTCGATGTGCAGGTTGATGGTCGTATAGTCGGCGGCAAAGGCCGTTCCCGTCTGCAGCGCAAAGCCGAGCGCCCCGAGGGCCAGCACCCGGTGAAGCGGGCGGATGTACATAGCCGTTCTCCCCATGTTCGTTGTTGGCTGTGCGGGATTGCCGCGACGGTCGGATTCTAGACGGTCGGCCGGGGGAATGTGGCCGCTGCGCGGGCGG
>Ga0207707_10006616_pt1 | contig 10114 bp, 8 predicted proteins | sample KBSC83BmetaG_FD_184336 | JGI IMG/M metagenome (GOLD analysis project Ga0207707, IMG submission 184336) | Corn rhizosphere microbial communities from Kellogg Biological Station, Michigan, USA - KBS C8-3B metaG (SPAdes) (version 2) | ecosystem: Host-associated > Plants > Roots > Rhizosphere ... | reverse complement strand
AAGAAGATACCTTTCACGACCGAGGCCGTGGTGTGCTGGCCGAGCGACTCGGCGCTGCCCTGCACGGCGAGCCCCTCGACACAGGCGACGATGCCGATCACCGCCGCCATCACCGGCGCCTTGATCATGCCGACGATGAAATGATCGATCGAGATCGCATCGCGCAGGCGCAACAGGAAGGCTTCCGGATCGACGCCGCCATAGAGCCAGGCGACCAGCCCGCCGCCATAGAGCGCGGCCATCGCGCCGAGGAACGCAAGGATCGGCAGCGCGATGATGAGCGCCAGCATCCGCGGCAGGATCAACACCTCGATCGGATCGAAGCCCATGGTGCGCAGCGCGTCGATCTCTTCCCGCATCTTCATCGAGCCGAGCTCGGCGGTATAGGCGCTGCCCGACCGGCCCGCGACCATGATCGCGACCAAGAGCACGCCGATCTCGCGCAGCACCAGCACACCCAGCATGTCGACGACGAAGATGTCGGCGCCGAACCTGCGGAAGTGGAAGATACCCTGTTGCGAGATGATGCAGCCGATCAGGAAGGTGATCAGCACGATGATCGGCACCGCGCGCCAGCAGACCTGCTCGAGATGATGCACGGTCGAGGTCAGGCGGAAGTCTCTCGGGTGCAGCATCACGCGGCCGGTCGCGGCGAGCACGGCGCCGAGCATGTCGATCAACCCGAGGAAGGTATCGCTGATGCCGATCACGCTGCGGCCGACCTGCGCCAGCATGCCGGCGATCGTCACCTGCGCCCGCTCGACCACGGGGCCGGCCTTGACGCGGCGCACCTCGTCGACGAGGCTGGCATAATTGGCGGAGAGACCGGCGATCTGCGCCTCGACATTGCCCTGGGTCAGGCTGCGGCGCAGCCGCTCGATCAGCCAGGCGCCGAACGTATCGAGCTTCGAGACCTGCGAGACGTCGATGAAGATGTTGGGGCGGCTGCCGGCGAGTTTCTCGGCATCGGTCACGATCGCCTCGAGCAGCGGCGCAAACGGCGCAGTCCAGGAACCGCCGGCGCAAAGCGCAAGCCCATTGCCGCGCGCAACACGCTCCAAGGTAGGATCGCCGTTCACGCCCGAAAAGCTCCCGCGCCAGATCTCCGCCACTGCGAATGTCCGCCTTGCGCGGCCCCCGCCTTGTCGAAGGTACCCCTAACCAGCCATAGTTGGTTGCGCCTCGCAAGCGCGAGGTTCAAAAATCGCCAGACATTAAAATGACTTCCACCCAGTTTCCAACACTTGACGTACGAATCGAACGTTTTCCGATCGCGGGTTCCTTCACCATCAGCCGCGGCGCCAAGACGGAGGCCGTGACCGTCGTGGCGGAACTGCGCCAAGGAGGCCGGGCCGGGCGCGGCGAGTGCGTGCCCTATCCGCGCTATGGCGAGACGCCGGAAGAAACGCTGAAGGCCCTGGAGGCGATACGAGAGGCGGTTTCGGAAGGATTCGACCGGCAAGCGCTGCAGACCGCGATGCCGGCCGGCGCCGCCCGCAATGCGCTGGATTGCGCGTTCGTCGATCTGGAAGCCAAGAGCAGTGGAAGGCGGGCCTGGGAGTTGCTCGGCCGGCCCGCACCGCAGGCCTGCACCACGGCCTACACGATCTCGCTGGGGTCGCCCGACGCCATGTCGACTGCTACCGCGAAGGCCGCGCACCGGCCGCTTCTGAAGATCAAGCTCGGCGGCGATGGCGATGGCGAGCGGATCGCGGCGGTGCGGCGCGCCGCGCCCGAATCCGAACTGATCGTCGACGCCAATGAGGCCTGGACGCCCTCCGATCTCGAACGAAATCTCGCCGCCTGTGCGCAAGCCCGCGTCACGCTCGTCGAGCAACCATTGCCCTCCGGCTGGGACGACATGCTGGGTCGCATCCGCCGGCCGGTTCGCGTCTGCGCCGATGAAAGCGTGCATGACCGGAAATCGCTCGAAGGGCTGCGCGGGCGTTACGATGTGGTGAACATCAAGCTCGACAAGACCGGCGGATTGACCGAGGCGCTGGCGATGGCGGATGCCGCAAAGGCACTCGGCTTCGACATCATGGTCGGCTGCATGGTCGCGACCTCGCTCGCAATGGCGCCCGCAATGCTGCTGACCGCGCAGGCGCGCTTCGTCGACCTCGACGGGCCGCTGTTGCTCGCGCGCGATCGCGATCACGGGTTGCGTTATGACGGCAGCCTCGTTCATCCGCCGGACGCCGCATTGTGGGGATGATCCAGCAGGCGATGCCGCGCCGACCACATGACCAGCGCGCCGCAGGCCGCGATCGCGGCCATCACGTAATAGACGTTCTGCCCGTAGCGGGCGAAGACCGCGCCCGACAGGATGTAGGCGCTACCGGTGACAATGCCGGCGCATGCCGCCAGAAAACCCTGCCCGCGCGCCATGATGTGACCGGGCACATGATGCACCATCAAATTCATGATGCCGACCTGGGTGAGGCCAAAGGTCAGGCCGTGCATCAGTTGCACCGGCGCCAGGATCGCGATCGGCGGCGCCAGGGCCGTGATCACCCAGCGCACCACCGCAGAGGACGCCGAGATCATGACCAGCGTCGTCGCCGGCAGGCGAAATCGCGGCGATAGCGCGAACACCACGATCTCGGCGAGCACGCCGAGCGTCCACAGGCCCGCGATCGTCAACCCGCCAAAGCCTTCCTGCTGCCAGGCGATCGAGGCGACGACGTAATAGGCGGAATGGCTGCTCTGGATCAGCGCCGAGGTGACGATGATGGCAAGAAAGCCCTTGTCACGCAGCAGCACGCTAGCGCCATGCGCCGCGGCGGGACTCGATTTCAGCGGAGCGAGCGGCTGCAGCCCGAGGCTGACCAGCGCGCTGAGGGCGGCCATACCGGCGATGATCCAGATCAGATTTCTCGCGGAGATCACGTCGATCAGTACGCCGCAGGCCAGAGCGCCCACGACGAAGGCCGCCGATCCCCACAGCCGCAGCGGACCGTATTTGAGGCCATATTGCCGCACGCCGCGCAGCGCGTAGGCGTCGATCAGGGGCACCATCGGCGTCCAGACGCAGCAGGTCACGGCATAAGCGAGGAAGATCAGGAGCGCCTGATGCTGCAGGCCGACGACGGAGAGGCCGATCGTGGTTCCAAAGCCCATCACGATGATGCCGCCGCGGAGCGCCTGGCGCCGCTCGGCAAGGCCCGTCACGAACGGCAGCGTGGTGAACCGCGTCACCGAAGGCACCGCCGTGATGACCCCGATCCAGGCGGCATCGACGCCGACCGCCTTCAGCCAGACCGGGAAGAACGGCAGATGCGTGCCGACGAGCCCGAAGCCGGTGCCATAGACCAGCGCCAGCCAGGTCGCGAATCGCTTCGACGAGCTTAACGAAGCGGTGGGGATTTGTGCGGGGGACTGCATCAATTCAATTGCGATTCGGGCAAGTTCATGGTGATCGTTAGCGTAGTGCGCGCTGATTTGCGCGGATAGAGTCGTCATGGCCAACCAAGCATTTGCCCTATCACCGATTTCCGCCCGGGCGAGCCTGCCGGGCGAGGAGGATTATGAGGCGATCCGCGAGGCCTTCATGGAGACCGCGCGGGGGCGCTGGTTCCTTGATGAATACGCCAGGCGCAACCGCAATTCCGATACACGCATGGTGCTCGATGCGGTGGCGCGTATAGAGGAAACGCTGGCGGCGCAGAAGCAGCCGCCGCCTCCGGTGGTCGTCGACCGGCTTCCGGCGGCGCTGACCTCGATCCGAAACGCGGTGGAAAAGGCCGAGGGCGCGGCGACCACCGCGTTCGATGGAATGCGGGTCGAGGAAAACCTCGCACCGATTCGCAAGGGCGCCCGCATCATCAAGGAAATCTCCTGGCGCTGGCGCGAAATCGGCGCCGACGGCCGGATCTGCGACCTCATTGATTCGCAGGTCGTCGCCATCGAGACCGCTTGCGGCCAGCTCGCCGAGACCGACCCGCGCGTGGCGCTGCGCGCCGCCTTCGAGATCATCCGGGGAGAAATCGAGGCCTTCCGTGATGCAGATGCCCGCGCTCCGGCGCCGGAAGCGGCCGTTCCGCCCGCGGCAACGGCCGGGGCGGCCGACGCCGTCGTGGCGTTTCCATCGCAGCTTGCCTCCGCGGTTCACGGGATCGCCGAAGCGCCCGCGATGATGGACGAGCCGGCCGCGGTGGCCGAGATCGAAGCGGCGATCGGCGAACCCGACATGCCGTTCGAGTCCGCCACCGAAGCCGTCGCTGCCGAGCTTTCGCAGGAAGAAGCCGACGCGCAGGACGAAGCGGTGCTGGACATCATCGCGATGGAGATGGCGGCGCCCGATCCCGAGGAGGAGCACGATTTCCCGATCGTCGCCGACAGCGAGCCGGCGCATATCACGACGCCGCCCGTCGTCGAGCCCCTGCCCGCTGTCGCCCGAGCGCCGGAGCCGGAACTGCGGCCCGTCACGCCACAAGCGCCCGCGCTGCAGCCGGTGCTTTCGGCCTCGCCGTCCGTCGCGCCGGAAGCCGAGCCATCGCTCGGTTCGACCCTGATCGCGCGCGGCATCCTGCAGAAGCCGAAGATTCCCACCAATGATCCGCTCGCGCCCATCCGCCGCATGAGCCAGGCCGAGAAGATCGCGTTTTTCTCGTAAATTGATCGAATCCTGCTCACGTCATCGTTAGTGACTGCCATCACGTACATTCCCCGAGCCTTGCCCTAGCGTCCCCGCAACTGGTCTCACGTCGAGATTGTTGTTGAGGAAGACGCCATGTCCCCTTTCATTTCGTTGCGCTTCAAATCGCTGCTGCTTGGCGCGGGAATGTTTGCCGCCGGATTGCTGAGCCTTGCGCAAGGCACGGCCTCCGCGCAGACCCGGACCGCCGAGCTCGATCGCATCCAGGCGCCGGCGCAGGCGCTACCCCGGCCCGAGCAGCGGGTCGCGCTGGTGATCGGCAACTCGAACTACCGGAACGTGGCGCCGCTGCCCAATCCCGACAATGACGCGCAATCGGTGGCCGAATTCCTGAACTCCGCCGGCTTCGAGGTGATCTCGGCGACCGACGTGACGCAGAACGACATGATCCGGGTCGTGCAGGACTTCTCCGACAAAATTACCGAGCGCGGACCGGACACGGTGGCGATGATCTATTACGCCGGCCACGGCGTGCAGGTCGCGGGCGAGAACTACCTGATCCCGGTCGACGCGACGGTCGCCACGCCCACCGACCTCGTCAACAATTCGCTGCGGCTCGTCGACCTGATGGCGACGCTGGAATCGATCCCGAGCCGGCTGCGCATCGTGATGCTCGATTCCTGCCGCAACAATCCGTTCCCGAACATCGACGATGGCGGCCGCGGCCTTGCCCTGGTCGACGCACCGGTCCGCTCGATCGTCGGCTATTCGACCGCGCCGGGCGCCGAAGCGCTCGACGGCCTGGACGGCGGCCACAGCCCGTACACGCAGGCCTTCCTGCGCATCGCGCGCGAGCCGAACCTGCCGATCGAGCAGCTCTTCAAGCGCATCCGCCTCGAGGTGAACCACGTGACCGACGGCATGCAGACGCCGTGGGACAGCTCCTCGGCCAGCAGCGATTTCTATTTCTTCGGCGACACCGCGGTGGCCTCCGCCCGCTTGCCCGAGCATGGGCCTGTGGTGCAGATGGCCGCGGACCTGCCGTGGCGGTCGGTGGACCAGGTCTATGATTATGTGCTGTCGGAAGGTACGCCTGAATATTATCAGGAGTTCATCGACCGCTTCCCGTACGATCCGCGCTGCGACCGCATCCGGCACCTGCTCGTCAACCTGAAGCAGGCCACGGCGTGGCACCAGGCGGTGCTGGCGAACTCGCCGGTCGCCTACAAGAATTTCTTCGACCACCACGCCGACAGCCCCTACGCCAAGGTCGCGCTGCATCTGCAGTCGGAACCGAAGGGCCTCCCGCTGATGCAGGCCGGCCATCTCTTCAAGGGCAACGGCGGGATAAACCGAATGCCGCTGTCGGGCGCGGCGAGAATCACGACGCTGCCCGCGCACGGCTTCAACGCTCCGACCAACGGCAAGATCGTGAACCTGCCGGTCGGCAACAAAGGGAACAACTTCAAGCCGGTCGATCACAACATCAAGCCGACGGGAAACAACCTCAAGAACTCCGGCAACACCTTCAAGAACAGCGACCTTGGCAACAAGCCGAAATTCGAACGTCGGCAATTCAATTCCGGCAACCGCTTCAACAATTCCCAGGCCCGCATGGGCAGCGGGATGCGGATGGGCGGCATGGGAATGGGCGGCGGCGGCATGCATTTCAGCGGTCGCGGCTTCGGACGCCACTGATCCCGGCGAGAAGAATCAGGGGGTAGAGCCGAAATGGCTCTGCCTCCTTTGCCCTTCAAGCGATCAGTTTCGCGAACAAATCTGCATCGACATTGCCGCCGGAGAGCACGACCACGACATTCTTGTCGCGCGCATCGATCCGGCCCGCAAGCAATGCGGCGAGCCCGACCGCGCCGCCCGGCTCGACCACGAGCTTCAATTCGCGAAACGCGAAGGCCATCGCCGCCCCTACTTCCTCGTCGGAGGCGGTCACCCCGGCCGACAGCAGCTTGCCGTTGATCGCAAAAGTGATCTCGCCGGGGATCTCCGCCATCAGCGCGTCGCAGATGCTGCGTGCCTTGGCGTGATGGGCCTCGCGGCGGCCGGCGCGCAGCGACAGCGCATGATCGTCATAGTCCTTTGGCTCGGCGACGATGACCTGCGTATCGGGGAATTTCGCCTTCACCGCCGTCGCAATGCCCGCGATCAGGCCGCCGCCGGAGGCCTGCGCCACCACGATATCAGGCGCAATGCCGAGCGCGGTTATGTCCTCGGCGATCTCGCGACCGGCGGTGCCCTGGCCTGCGATGATCAGCGGATCGTCATAGGGCTTCACCAGCGTCGCGCCGCGTTTTTCGGCGATCCCGCGCGCGATCGCCTCGCGGTCCTCGCGGTCGCGATCGTACAGCACGACCTCGGCGCCATAGGATTTGGTGCGCTCGCGCTTCGACACCGGCGCGTCCTTCGGCATCACGATGGTCGCCTGCATCTTCAGGAGCTGGGCGGCCGCCGCCACGCCCTGCGCGTGATTGCCGGAGGAAAATGCGACCACGCCGCCGGCGCGCTTGTCCTGCGGGATGGAGGAAAGCTTGTTGAACGCGCCGCGGAACTTGAACGAGCCGGTCCGCTGCAGCGATTCCGGTTTCAGGTATACCCTGGCGCCGACACGCTCGTTCAGGACCGGCGACCACAACAGTGGCGTCCGCACCGCATAGGGGGCAATCACTTTCGCGGCGGCATCGATATCGGCCGGTGTGACCGGCAACTTTTCTGTGTTTGTCATCGGGACGTTTTATTCGCACCGCCGCGGCCGGGCAAGACGCGCCGTTCGCGCGAGGTCAAGCCGCCCGGGCTGCCACCTGCGGCACCGGCGCTTCGCGCGGCGCCAGATCGCTCCAGGTGATGATCTCGAAATGGCCGTCCTCGTGCTCGACCAGCGCCGTGCAGCTCTCCACCCAGTCGCCGCAATTCATGTAGCGGATGCCGTGGTCGTCGCGCATCACGGCATAGTGGATGTGGCCGCAGATCACGCCGCCGGCGCCGTGGCGCCGCGCTTCGGAGGCCAGCGCAGCCTCGAACGCGCCGATATAATTGACGGCGTTCTTGACCTTCTGCTTGGCCCATTGCGACAGCGACCAATAGGGCACGCCGAACAGGCGGCGGAAGAAATTGACGAAGCGGTTCATCTGGATCGCAAAGTCGTAAGCCTTGTCACCAAGGTGCGCGAGCCAACGCGCGTTCTGCACGACGAGATCGAAGATGTCGCCGTGAATGACGAGGAAGCGCTTGCCGTCGACGCCAGTATGCACGGCGTTCTCGACCACGTCGATGCCACCGAAATGCGTGCCGTAATAGTTGCGCAGGAACTCGTCGTGATTGCCGGGGATGTAGATGACCTTCGCCCCTTTTCGCGCTTTCCGCAGCATCTTCTGCACGAAGTCGTTGTGCGATTGCGGCCAGTGCCAGTTCGACTTCAGCGCCCAGCCATCGACGATATCGCCGACCAGGTAGATCGTGTCGGCGTCGTGTGTGCGGAGGAAATCGAGCAACTTGTCGGCCTGCGAGCCGCGGGCTCCGAGATGGACATCGGAGATAAACAAGGTGCGAAAGCGCCGCTCCGGACTCTCTTCACTCACAGCATCACTTCCCATGCGCGCGCCCTTAACGGATTCCCATGACAGGGCGATGACGGCCGGTTCGCTCCACGGAACCGTTAACGTTATCGCCCGCAGGCGCACGAATCGGTCCCGCCTGCGTTGAATCGCGATAGCAGCGCACGACGACAATCAGGCGACACGAGGCGGCGATTCCCCAAAACACAGTATTGCATTCTCGCGGCATGTTCTGCCCGAGTGTTGTTCATCAAAGTGCCTAAAAAATAGAGGGCGCAGGGCGCCGGCCGGACGCGCGGCTTTGAGGCTTCCACGCAGGAAAATGCGCCAAGTGATTGGCCTCGTCGGACAAGCCAGTTCCGAAAGCGAAGCGTATGCGTTCCATCCTCCAAATCTCAACACATCACCGCCGCGCAAGCGACAAGCGGCCATCGCGAATCCGGCGCAAACATGGCGGAGGCTGGGATTTGAATCGCAAAGTCGGGATGATGCATGATGGTGAGGGCCGACGAAAACAGGCCGATCGCAGGATCCGGCAGCGGCAAGCCCGGCCGTCCTGGCAAGAAGGCGGACAAGCGGCGCCGCAAGGCGGCCCAGAAATCCGAGCCGAAGCCGGACGCTCCGATGGAAGCGTCGGAAGCTCCGCTGCAAGCGTCTGACGCTCCGCTGCAAGCGCCTGAAGTTCCGCCGGCTGTGCTTGACGCGCCGCCGGAAGCGCCGCAGCAAGCGCTGGAACAAACCGACCTTCCGGCGGCTTCGGTCGAATGCCCCCCTGCCGTTACCGCCGCGAGCGACACCTCCGCGAGCGTTCCCGTGACGGCGGCGGAATCCGTGCCGGTCAGCGTTCAAACCATCGCGAATGCCTATGGCAGCTACGCGGCGAAGTCGCTCGAACAGACCAGCTCGTTCTTTGCGCAACTCGCGGGCGTGCGATCCTTCAACAGGGCGTTCGAGCTTCAGACCGAATTCGCACGGCAGGCCTGCGAGACCTTCGTGGCCGAGTCGCAGAAGATTCGCCAACTGCACAGCGAATTGGCGAAGCAGAGGCTGCGGCGTCTGGAAGGCTTCGTGACCAGGAAATAAGTCACGCGCTCATCGTAGACGCCAGCCGGCTGTATCAGCCAGCGATATCCTGCGCCGTCATCGCATAGCCAAGCCTGTATCGCCCGGCGATCATCTTCTCCTGCGCGCCGATGCGAACAAGCTCGGCGGCCGAAAGCTTCGTTGAAGCCGCCTGCTCCACGGCTTCGCCTTCATAACCTGAGAGCAGCACGATCCAGTCCGCCGCGGCGTCGGCGCCGCGGATGCGCTGCTCGGCCGTCCGGCTGGTTGCGCGGGGCGTGTCCGTGACGAGAAGATGAGCGCCGGTCAGTCCGGGCATGGCCGGAACATCCCTGATCGCGTCGATCAGCGCCGCCTTGAGGCGCTCCCCCTCCCCTGCCCGCGGCGAAAGCCGGATGGTTGCGAGCGAAGTGGCGATGCCGCCGCCAAAACTCGCCGCGGCGCGGCATTGGCTGCGCACCATGTCGAGGTGATGCGGCATCATCTTGGTGGACCACGGCGTCGGATGGTTGAGCCGGTCGAGATAGGCTGCGGACGTCAGCGTCTCATACGCCTCCAGCTCGTAGAGGACGAAGAAGCCTTGGGTGTCGAGCGCGCTGGTCCAGCGCGAGCCGCGCCGGAAGCCGGGAATGCTCATCCGCTCCGGAAAATGCTCATGCGAATGCCAGTCGCCGAATTCGGCGCGCTGCTCCGGGCGGACGTTCCACCACATCGCGAGAGCAGCTTTCCCCAAGAGTGGCACGGGCTACCTCGCCGATTCCATTTCATATTTCATATCACATCGCCAATCATCATACGACTTTAGAAATATCAGTTGATTTATAAAACACCAGATGATTATTGAGCCACCAATCGATGGCGGGGCCAAACCGCCTGTTTCTGGCGG
>Ga0207707_10006615_pt1 | contig 10115 bp, 5 predicted proteins | sample KBSC83BmetaG_FD_184336 | JGI IMG/M metagenome (GOLD analysis project Ga0207707, IMG submission 184336) | Corn rhizosphere microbial communities from Kellogg Biological Station, Michigan, USA - KBS C8-3B metaG (SPAdes) (version 2) | ecosystem: Host-associated > Plants > Roots > Rhizosphere ... | reverse complement strand
GCATGAGCGGCCGCATCTGCGCCGCCCTGGGTTATGCCGTTACGTCGTATGCCGCCCACTTAGGCGGCGAGATGGTTTACAAACGCAGGGTCGGAGTCGATCGCACGGCGGGGCAATCGTTCCCAAGAGAGTTTGTGGCCATTCTGTCCGACCGAGAGCTAAAAGACGACAAGCCAACGCGAGCGGTCCACGATGGCGTACCCATTTTACTGGTCCGTAGTGGAGAGCGAATCTTTGCCTTGGCCGAAACGTGCTCCCACTTTAGTGGACCGCTTGCAGAAGGCAAACTTATTGGTAACAGTATTGTGTGTCCATATCACAACTCTAGATTTTCTCTGGAAGATGGCCGCGTGCTCGATGGCCCGGCGGTGCATCCACAGCCCTGCCTGGAGGTCCGCATACGTGAGGGACAAATAGAAGTGCGCAAATCGGTTGCGCCCATCAATGATCCATCCAGTCAGAAGTGAAACATTTGGCCCGATGGTCCGGGGGTAATCAATCACTTCCCACAAGCCGACTTGAACTAAGCCGCTGTGCGGCGGACGCTTTCGCGTGTTGCTGAGCCGACGGTTGAGGTGATCTGAGCTAGTTTGTTGTCGCAGAGGAGGAACTCTCTGTGACACGTCTACGTCAGATCATGCTTGAGGAGCTACGGCGCCGCAACTACGCCGAGTCCACCATCCACGCTTACATCCACACGGTCGAGCATTTCAGTCGTCACTTCCATCGTTCGCCCGATCAGCTTGGCCCCGAGCATATTCGCCAGTATCAGGCCGCGCTGTTCACGCGCTGGAAGCTGGCCCCCAACAGCGTAACCCAACGCTTGGCCGCTTTGCGCTTCTTCTATGTACAGGTGTTGAAGAGAGGCTGGAGCGTTGCCGAGACGCCGTATCCGAAGAAAGTTCTGCACTTGCCGCAGGTGCTGAGCTTGGAAGAAGTCGCACGTCTAATCGACGCGGCAGAGTTTCCGTTTCATCGCATCCTGCTGATGACCCTCTATGCCACGGGCGCACGTCGCGCAGAAGTGGCGCATCTGAAGATCAGCGACATCGACAGCCAACGGATGGTCATTCATATCCGGGGCGGCAAGGGACGCAAGGACCGCGATGTCATGCTCAGTCCCAAGCTGCTCGATGCATTGCGCGTCTACTGGCGCGGGCTTCGGCGCAAGCCCACCGACTGGCTGTTTCCCGGCAATCGATGGCATACGGCGAGTCATCCTGTCTCCACCAAGGTTCTCTGGAGCGCCTGTCAGCAGGCCGCCGAACGCGCCGGCCTTGAGCGCAAGCGCATTCATCCCCATACCTTGCGCCACTGCTTTGCCACTCATCTGCTTGAAGCTGGCGCCGACTTGCGCACCATCCAGATGCTGCTGGGGCATCGCGACCTGGAGGAAACGACGATCTATCTGCATCTGTCCCGGCGGCATCTCAGCGCCACCGGCAGTCCGCTGGATGCACTCCCGATCCGCAGAGAAGGAGAACAGACGCAGAACGCATGAACCGGCCACCTCTGGAGGTGGCCGACATCGTTCGCTGTGCAGGACAGTCCTTTATTGAACGCAGTCGCAAGTGGATCAACGGCCAACACGAAAAGGTGTTGCTGGCCATCACACGCTGCCGTACCGCAGCGCTGGGTGGACATCGCGATCAGTGCTCAGATTGCGGACATACTGCCATCTCGTACAACTCGTGTCGCAACCGGCATTGTCCCCGATGCCAGGGCAACGCCCGCCAGCGCTGGCTTCAGGCGCGGGAACGGGAGTTGCTGCCCACCAGCTACGTGCACGTCGTCTTCACCCTGCCGCGGGAACTGGCTCCTCTCGCATTGCAGAATAAACGGCTGATCTACAACCTGCTGTTTCAAGCTAGTGCTCAAACCTTGTTGGAGATCGCCAGCGATCCTCGTCACCTCGGTGCGCAGATCGGTTTCTTCAGCGTGCTCCACACCTGGGATCAACGCCTGCAGCATCATCCCCATGTCCACTGCGTGCTTGCCGCCGGCGGCCTCGCTCCGGATCACTCCCGCTGGATCTCCTCACGATGCTCCTTCTTCCTTCCCATCAAAGTGCTCAGCCGTGTCTTCCGCGGCAAGTTTGTCGCTGGACTCAGGACCGCCTTTCACACCGGCGCACTCCAGTTCCACGGACATCTCTTACCGCTTGCGATGCCGCGCGCCTTCGCCTCCTGGCTGCGGGTACTATTCCGTCACGACTGGGTTGTCTATGCCAAACGGCCTTTCGGCGGCCCAGAACATGTGCTGCGCTATCTCGGCGCTTACACTCATCGCGTCGCCATTTCCAACAGCAGGTTGGTTGCTCTCTCCGAAGGCAGCCTAACCTTTCGCTGGCGCGATTCCACTCACGGCAACAAGAAGCGGCTGATGACTCTGCCCGTCGATGAGTTTCTGCGCCGCTTCCTCCTCCACCTGCTGCCGCGCGGCTTCGTGCGCATCCGCAACTTCGGCTTCCTCGCCAATCGGCAACGGGCTACGCTACTGCCACTCTGCTTTCGGTTGCTCCAGCCATCCGATCCGCCAGCAGCAAACGCCACCTCGCCCGCGCTACCCATTCACTCGCTGTGGCAGTGTCCGCTTTGCGGCGGAATCATGCAGGTTGTCGAGCGCCTCTCCGCCGCCCAACTCTTCCTCCGATCTCCGCCTCCTCTCAGCCGGTGCGCCGCATGAATCCACATCTCCAGCCTCGAATCTCGCTCGTGCTTCGGCGCGCACACTGGTTCTGTGTCTCGCATTCCTCAGAATGCAGTATGGTTGTGCGCTCGGAACTCTCCGACGCACCACCCCTTCACCATTCTCTTTCCGACCCGCTACTGAAACCCAAGCGCTCTGACCGCAACGGCAAACTCGCAAACGATCAAGACCGGCTCATCCAGATACAAATCCCATAGTCCCCCGGGATGGCTTCCTTCAAGTCGCTGTATCTGAAGCGCCCCCGACACAGCGTCTCAACTCTCCAACTCTTCGCTGGTGGGCGCTTCAGATACAGCACTAAGACTTACCGGTACTGATACGCCCAGTGCCCCATCTGGATTACTTCCAGACCGCCGACGACTCGCCCCAGAATCTCTTCTTCCTTTGACGCTTCGACGGAAGATTGAAACCTTGCGAGAAATCCGCGTCCTGAATCTGCGCGAGCGCTTTAGACAACGCTATTATTTGCGCGTGTCCGGCGTGTAGTGAGCCTGCAAATACTTGATGATCAGTGCGGCGGACGGATCCGGGATCGGAGCGCCGAATGTCTTACGCATCTTGGTGACTTCGGCCTCCCACGTGGCCGCGGGCAGCGGTGGCTGCATGGTGATGTAGCGGGTGCTGTGGCACAGGCTACAGAAACCCTCGGTTTCGGCACGGCCTGCTCCTTCCGCCAGCTCAGGTGGATAGAGCGGATACGCAGAGACCTGGTAGACGGAATCGTCGGAGAGTGCGACAGGAGGGGACTGCTGGATCCGGCCAAGCGTGCTAGGCTCGTAGCTTCCCTGTTCAACCTGCGCAAGAAGCAGTCCCGCGGCCAAGGCAAGCACGAGCGAGCCGCCGAAAAGCAACCCGAAGTAGCGCTTCACCAGTCGCACGGAAGACCTCCTTTCACTCAGCGGCGCCAACGAAATAGTTCTGCCGCTCGATCCGGTTCCAGAGATAGCCGCCGGGATTCCAGACGGGCTGGTCGGGCTGTACGTTTCCCTTGCTGTCGGAGGCACGCACAGCCAGTGTGTAGTGGCCGGGCGCCTTCGGCGTCCAGGTGAATTCCCAGGCTCGGAAGGAATACGCCCCAAAGTCTTCGCCCAGCCTCGCGGGTTGCCACGTTTTCAGTCCGTCAGCTGAGACGTCCACTTTTGCGACACCACCATAGCCGCTGAAGGCGATGCCGCGTACCTGTACGGGCATTCCCGCAGGAACTTTGGCATCTCCGTCAGGGGAAATGAGAAACGAGCGCACGGGCATGCGATTGGCTGGAATCATTTTTACGATTCCGGCCTTCACGTCGTCCGGAGTTGTATTTCCTCGCGCCGTGTCCGGGACACGATAGGCGGTCTTCATCCAGAAGTTGTCGTCCTTTTTATCCAGGACGCGGATCCAGGTTAAGCATTTCATCCAGTAGGTTGCGAAATAGCCGGGCACGACCAGGCGGATGGGGAATCCATTAAGCATCGGCAACGGCTCCCCATTCATCGAGTACGCGACAATGCACTCATCGAGGACAGGGTTGGACAGATCGAGCGACTTCATGAAGAAGTGGGAACCATAACCGTCAGGCCCGCCGCCGCTCTCAAGCCCCTGAAACTGGATCTGCAGCGAACCGGTCTTCGGGGCGGCGGCGTGCAGAAGGTCGCGCAACCGAACGCCAGTCCACCGTGCATTGCCCATGGCGCCATTGCCCCACTGGCCTCCGGGCACGCGCGGCTGCAGGCGGCTGCGGCTGTTGCCCGTGCATTGATTCACAGCGGCGATGCTTTCGGCCGGGAATTTGCGAACCAGGTCGGCCAAGGTGTACGAAATCGGCTTGGTGACATTTCCTTCGACATGCAGCCGCCAACTCTTCAGATCGACTGCATTCGGAATACCTTCCAGATGCCAGCGAACGTAAAACGCGTGATTCGGAGTGAAGGCCGTTTGAAAGTAGGACCGGGGCGTTTCCAGTTGAACCCCACGGTCTGTGAGCAGAAGCAGAGGCGCCTTCTGAGGCTCGGAGACCCAGGGTCCAACGGAATTCCAATGAGGATTTGCACCGGGGCCAGTGAATGAAGGCATCGCAGGGGCTTCTTGCGTAGCCTCCAGGCGAGGCGCGAGAACACCGCACGCGAGAGTGCCTCCAGCGGCCCCCAGAAGGCCGAGTAGAGAACGACGAGAAAGAAGAGGACGATTGGCCGGGGTACCTGTTTCCATCGAAGAGCCCATCAAGAAACGTTAATAGATCGACCGGATTATACAAGCGTGCAGCCTGCCCGCGCTTGATTGAGAGGCAAGGGTGTGCCACATGGATACAGGCTACTCGGCGATGAGAAGCGACGAACCGCATTCTCAAAGACTTTGCCAAGTCAAGTCACTTTCGCCACATCATCGGTTTTGTGATCGCGTTGTCTTCGCCTTTTAGTCACTGAAACGCGACTGCGCATGTGCCGTCCAGAGAAAGGCCAGCAGATTGACGCCATTCGATCGCGAGCAGTCCGTTCTCTCCAGTCCGCTTTACGGACGAAACACTACGGGATACGGGCATGTTTTGCGTATTTCGCGGCAAAAGGCGGGGCAGTTTCTCTGCAGTTTAGACTTGCTGGCGGAGAGCGAGTGATTCGAACCCTCGGTACCGGTATTAGCCAGAAGTTTTTTTCCTATAATTCGAGCGGTTGACTGTCACGCCAAGAGGAGTCCTGGCTTCCGAGCGAAACTCACCGTTTTCGATCCTGCTCAGGGCAGGGTCTGTCGAAACAGAAAAGTGGGTCAGCGGTCATCTCCTTTCCTTTATTATCGTTTCTAGCCCAACATCGGCGTCACGAGGTTTCCTTGAAACTCTGCTGCTTGTTATTTGTAATGTGGTTTGCAGTCTTTTGTTATGCCCAGCATGACACGGTCATCATCCGTCCCCAGCCGATTGATGACATCTTGCAGAACCCGAACATGGGAATTACCACGTTCAACCGTTTCAATGGGCAGGCGCTCAACCCTGCACTGGAGTGGTCAGAGGTGGGCCCGACGGAAAAGGTCGCGCAGGCAGCCACCAAGCCGGATTTTCCTGAAACAACGATTGCCTACCTGCGCTGGTATTGGAATGCGCTCGAACCGGAACGGGGAAAATACCGGTGGGACATCATAGACCTTGCGCTTGAGGAAGCGCGCGCACACGGTCAGACACTCGCAATCCGTCTGATGCCCTATTCCAACAAAGATCCTCTGCCGGGATGGTACGCGTCTACGGGCGCGCGGCGTGCCAACAAGCCGACCGACAAGGATGGCTCAATCTGGCAGCCTGATTTTTCGGATCCCCTTTATTTGAAGTTATGGGGAGAATTGGTGGCTGAAGCAGGTCGGCGCTACGACGGCAACCCTTATCTCGACAGCGTGGATATTTCTTCGGTTGGGTACTGGGGCGAAGGCTGGAGTCCCTACATGCCGGCGTTTCAATATCAGAAAGATCTAATCGACATCTGGTTTGACGCATTCCCCCAAACGACTCTTCTGATGAATTTCGATGAGCAACAGGCGCTGACCTACGGAACCAGCCGAGGAGCTGGTTGGAGGCTGGATTGTCTAGGCGACCTGCGGATCAAATCTGATAATCCAAACTTCCAGCCGGAGATGCTGGATATCTACCCGCAACAGGTCGTTCGCGCCGGGATTCAGGAGGTCTGGCGCAAGCGGCCTGTCTCGCTGGAAGTCTGCGGCACGGTTTCGGAGTGGAAGCGCGATCACTTCGATGTGAACTACATTCTCGATCAGGCCCTGCGCTGGCACGTGACCTCGGTGAATTTGAAATCGTCGCCAATTCCTGAAGAGTGGAAATCCCAGTTCGGTAGTTTCCAGAAAAAGATGGGCTATCGGTTTTTGCTCCGCAGGCTGGAGTATCCCAAGAAGGTCATTGGCGGTTCCATGATGGCCGTCCACATGTGGTGGCTGAATGCCGGAGTGTCGCCGCCTTACACCAACTACCCGTTGGCAGTGCAGCTGCGTTCGGCGGATTCAAGCGCTACGATCAATGTCCCTGTAGACGTACGAGAGTGGCTACCCGGGGATGCCGTGTTTGATGGGAGCCTCTACGTTCCCGATACTTTGCCGGAAGGCGTCTATGACCTCCGCGTCGCCATGCTCGATCCGCGCAGCGGCAAGCCGGCTGTACGTTTCGCCATCGCGGGGCGGGATGCGGATGGATGGTATAGCGAAGGCCAGATCCAGGTAAGCAAGCGGGCTCAGTAGCCTCTCTCAGAAAAGAGAAAAAGGGCGCTCAATATCATTCGCGATAGTGAGCGCCCGAGCCTGCGGAATCAACTTAGAAGTTGTACTTCAATCCAAACTGAATCTGCCGCTGTGGGATTGCCAGAGAAGTGATCACGCCAGCACTCCCCGGACCATCGTCAATAAAGTTGTCCGGCTGAGCGAAATTCGGATGATTGAACGCGTTGAAGAACTCAGTGCGAAACTCGACGTTCTGCGTTTCCGTCACCCTGAATTCCTTGCGCAGCTCCCAATCGAATGTATTCTGTCCCGGACCGATCAGGCTGTTGCGCGGGGCGTTGCCAAACCGAAAAGCGTCATCCGGCAGCACGGAGAAAGCCGTAATGTCGAACCAGTGATCGGGAGTGCGCTGGCCGCGGGGCAGGTTGCCATTTCTTAGCTGATCGGGCCGGGGAATCCCCTGACTGCCAGTGTTGGATGGATCATCCGCCTGGTACGCGGAAAATGGGAATCCGCTGGCCAGTGTGTAGATGCCACCAATTCGCCATCCCCCGAGCACCGCGTTCACCAGTCGATTGTCCAAATGGGAATGGCTGCCGCCAAATGGGATCTCGTAGTCGAAACTCAACACCCAACGTAGCTTCTGATTGAAGTCGGCCACTCCTCGTTCGGCGGCAAGGTCGTAGCTGTTCTGCGCGAAGGGCGCTGCGCAGCAGATCTCCGGCAGATCGTTGATGGCCTTGCTGTAGGTAAACGCGCTCAGCAAATAGAGCCCATGACTGGCATGCTTTTCAGTCTTGACCTGAAGCGAGTGGTAGTTTGAGTTTGCAATGTTGCGGATCGCGGTAAATCCGCCGAATTGGGGAAACGGACGGCGAGGCTGGACATCTCCATCTCCCGGCGTCACGACCTGATTGGGATCCGTTACCCCTTGCAGGTGCGTGCCCTTTGAACCTGCGTATGCAACCTCCAGGCTGACGGAGCCCGGCAATGACCGCTGCACTGCCAGGTTCCAGCTCTGGTAGTAAGGAGTGTGCAGGCGCGCATCGACGCTGGTCACCCCGGGATTCACAGCCTGACTCGGATCAAGAGTCGGAAATCCTTGCGAGACAGTGAATGCAGGCGTGTCCCCGTTAATAAACAGGGGTTCGTAGAAGAAGGGCAAGTTGTAGGCCAACTGCAAAGGAGCCGCGGTACGGATTTCCTGGCCGCTATAGAAGAAACCGTAGGCACCACGAAGTACGGTGTTTCCATTTGCGGTCGGAGTCCAGGCAAATCCGATGCGTGGCGCGAAATTGGCGTTGTCACCCTTGACTAGCGCGTCGGAAGCTCCGTTCGAACCCGCAGTAATCAGAGCCCCTGTGGCATAGTCGAAATTGCTCTGCCGGTTGTTGGCTTCGACCAACGGGGTAAAGTAGTCGTAACGAAGGCCAAGGTTCAGAGTGAGCCGGGGTGTGACCTTCCAGTCGTCCTGAATGAATAAGGACGGTACATGCTGTCGGTTGTACATTCCAATCACGGTTGAGATGTTGGCCCGGCTAGGCATGCCGAGCAACATATCGGCCAACGAGCTTCCACTGTACTGACCGTTGAACTGGAACTGCCCGCGTGGAGCAGCTTCCTGAGAAATATTGAACTGGCTCCAACGGATTTCACCACCGATCTTGATTGTGTGATGGTTGCGGACCAGTGTCAGCACATCGTTGATCTGGATCTCCTGGCTGGAAAGAATGGTTGGCGCATATCGTGGGTCGCCTACCCGCCGATAACCGCCGGTCGGCACGAACAAGGTCAGGCCGTTGACGCGAGCGTCGTCAGGCACACCGGGCACGCGCAGATCCGCGGAAGGAAGAACGTTTCCGTCCACCGGTACGCCGCGGCGGATGTGCACATGATTGAAACCGACGCGGGCCTCATTTACCGTCGTCGGATTGAATACGTGAGTGAAGCCCAGAGAAGCCCCGTAGGTATCCTCGTGTCCGTCGCCTGTGCTGGAGTCGCCGCCGTTGGCGAGTCCCGTTAGTGGAGCAGGGCGAATGTCTCTCCTCCCACTCTCGGAATACCTGAGGAAAAACTGGTCGTGCTGCGATGGGGTGTAGTCCACGCGAGCGTCACCCTGATTGATGCTGTCCTGCTCAATCGGGAAAATGACAAAGCGGCCGCCCTGGTTGGCATCGGGGTAAAGGTTCATGTAGGCCTGGCTGATGGGATCGATCCGGTCAGCCGGGACTACGTTCCCCGGGAATGGCAAGCCAGTTTGCGGATCGTTGATGGTCGGCTCCCCAGGAGCAGAGAAGTCACCGCTACGTTCCGCCGCCGTTGGGACCAGCGAGTTCCAGTTGAGCGGATTGCGGATGCGCGTGCCCTGATAGTCGCCAAACCAGAACAGCTTGTCTTTAATGATCGGACCGCCGAGCGTGCCACCGAATTGGTTTTGCTTATAGGACGCCTTTGGATCCGTCGAAGGTTCGAAGTAGTCTCGAGCGTCCAGCGCCGAGTTCCTGAAGAACTCAAACAGATTTCCGTGGATGTGATTCGTCCCTGACTTGATGATGGCGTTTACCACCGCGCCGCCGCTGCGTCCGAATTCGGCAGAGTAACTGTTGGTTTGAAGTTTGAATTCCTGGATCGCATCCACATTCGTGCGCAGCACAACTCCGCCGTTGTCATTGGAGTTGTTGTCAATTCCGTCGAGCAGGAAATTGTTCAAGGTTCCGCGAGTGCCGTTGGCGACAAAACTGTTTTGTCCACCGGTGCTGCTGCCGCCGCTATTGCCGTTGGTGCCTGAACTGGTGCGCACGACACCAGTACTTAAGGTTGCGAGTTGGATGTAGTCGCGTCCGTTGAGCGGAAGTTCCGTGATCTGAGTGGATGTGATTACCTGCCCCAGAGAGGACGTTTCGGTTTGCATGATGGGGGTGTCGCTCGTCACTTCGACATTTTCCGAGACCGATCCGACCGCCATATCGAAATCAATTCGCAGCCGGTCCTGAATTTTCAAGATGATTGTGTTACGGGTCTGAGTCTTGAATCCTTGCGCCTCAGCAACTGTCTTATAAGTGCCGGGCCGTAATGGAGGAGAAACATACTCCCCGGATCCGTCCGTCAGTGTCTTGAAAGTCGCATTGGTGCTGGCCTCTACGAATGAGACCGCAGCGGAAGCGATGCCGGCCCCCTGGCTGTCGCGAACACTTCCTGTAATGGTTCCGGTGTCG
>Ga0207707_10006614_pt1 | contig 10115 bp, 9 predicted proteins | sample KBSC83BmetaG_FD_184336 | JGI IMG/M metagenome (GOLD analysis project Ga0207707, IMG submission 184336) | Corn rhizosphere microbial communities from Kellogg Biological Station, Michigan, USA - KBS C8-3B metaG (SPAdes) (version 2) | ecosystem: Host-associated > Plants > Roots > Rhizosphere ... | reverse complement strand
CAGCGTGCCCTGGGGTCCCTTGAGAACTTCGATGCGGCTGATGTTGTTGAAAGTTCCAAACTGCCCGTACGGGCTCGCCATGTAGACGCCGTCCACATATGAGGCCACCGCTGCCTCGTTGTTGAGCGAGGCGTTGGAGGAGCCGATGCCGCGGATGTAGGTGTAGTTGCTCGTGTTGCCGGTATTGACTACGTTCGGCACGAGCGTAGCCAGCGACTGCAGGCTGGTGACGCCGGCCTTCTCCAACTGGTCTCCGGTCGCGGCGTTGACGGCGATCGGTACCCGCTGAAGATTTGCGCTCACGCGCTCGGCCGTGACCGTAATTTCCTGCAGCTGGCCGTTCTCAGACGTCTCCGCGGCCGCTGCGCCGGCGTCTGCTGCGGCAGGCCCCTGCTGCGCGTCGGCCGCGAGCGCCTGCGGCATCTGCGACAGGCTCATCAGTGCCGCGCAGACTGCAATCCGAACCCCATCGACCCGAGTTACAACCAAGCTCATGCCTGCCCCCTCCGTACATTTTTGCAGCTGACTGTCGCGAGGTTCGCGCAGCCCGCCAGCCACGGCGTACAGCTAAGCGCAAAGGCAGCCCACACTCTGTCACTTACGTGACAGAGTGCGCATTTCTGACGGACACGCCCGATGTTGCCCGCGGGCAACGAGCGGGAGAGCGGCCTCGCGCAGACGCGAATGCCTGAAAAACGGTTACTTGGCACGGCCTTTGACTCCCGCGGACAGCAGCGCAATGCGAAAGACGGAGCCCTGGCCTACGGCATAGAGCGATCGGCGATCGACTCCCGCAAAGGCGATGCTTTGAATCCGCACCGGTGTTGGAATCGAGCCGAGCAGAGCCCCTGTCGGGCTGATGACCTGGATGCCCTGGGCAGCCGCCACGTACAGCCGGCCCTGCGCGTCGACGGCAAGGCCATCACCGCCGGCCACCTGGGCGAACTCCCGGAAATTCCTGACCGAGCCATCCGGCTGTACGTCGAAGGCGTCGATACGGTCGGCGTCCACCGCATAGAGGGTCTTCTCGTCCGGACTCAGCTGCACCCCGTTGGGCTTGCCGACCTCCTCCGTGAGCTTCCTCAGCTCTCCCCTGGGGGTGATATAGAACAGCAACGGTTTTCGCCCCGGTGGCGGCTCGCGGAACTGCAGCTGTCGAGGCGGGAGAGGGTCGCTGAAGTAGATACCGCCCTTGCGATCGATCACCAGGTCATTGGGGCGCACCAGCGGTTGCCCGTCGAACGAATCGGCGAGCGTCAGGCGCCGGGGCGCGAGAGCTCCCACCCGCGGATCGCGCGATTGCGCCGCGATGAGCCGGCCTTTGCGGTCTATACCGAGTCCGATCGACCGGTTGGCATCTTCCAGATAAGTCGCGAATTGCCCGGCAAGATCGATGCGCACGATCCTGTTGAGGTTGAACTCGCAGAATAGAACGCTGCCATCGGGCATCCCGATGGCGCCCTCGGTTCCGTCCAGTCCGGAGCGAAGCAGCTGAGCGTCGGTACCTGCGGCGATGACGCCCGGGATCCCGGCCGCAGTCGTTTCCTGGGACGGGGTGGGAGCCGGCTGAGCCGCGACTGTCGCGACTGCCAGCAAGCTCACCAGGAGTCCGTGCATCCGATCTATGTGCTTGCCTTCGATGTGTAGGAACCTACGATATTTCCCTCGCGATAGGCGGCGAGCACCTCCAGCTGCGCGCGATAGCGAACGATCATGGTCTCTTCGGTTGCATAACCGATGTGCGGCGTCAGCACGACGTTAGGTAGCTGTTTGAGTGGGTGATCGGCGCGCAGCGGCTCTTCCCAGAACACATCCAGACCGGCCAGCGCGATCTTGCGCCGCCGCAGCGCTTCGAGAAATGGCTGCTCGGCGAGGATCGCCGCGCGTGCCGTATTGATGAGGATCACGTTGTCCTTCATCTGCGCGATTTCCCGCTCCCCGATCATGCCGCGCGTCGTATCGTTCAGCGGAAGATGGATACTGATCACGTCGGAATTCTTCAACAACGCAGGCAGGTCGGCGCTCGTGACGTTCTCGGCGCGCGCCACTTCCGCGGTCAAGCTGCGATTGAACGCAAGCACGTGCATGCCGAGCGCAAGCCCTACGCGTGCGACCGGTCTGCCAATCCTACCGTAGCCGATAATTCCCAATGTCTTGCCGCGCAAGGGGATGCCCGGTCGAAAAGCCCATCCGCCCTCGCGGATCAGCGCCGTTGCCGCCCCGGTTTGCCAGGTGCAAGCCAGGAGCAGTGCGATCGCCAGTTCGGACGGGGCGTTGCCGCCCGGTCCCCCCGCCGGCACGTCGAATCGGGGGTTCGATCTGCAAACCGCAATGCCGCGGGCAGCGGCCGCTCGATCGTCGAGCGTCGCATTCTTGCTGCCGCTGAAGACGATGAGTTTCAGCCGCGGCAACTGTTCGATAATTTCGCGCGTCAGCGCGACGCGCTCGTGCATGAGGGTAATGGCGTCGAAGTCGCGCAGCGCTTGAACGGTCTCGTGCGCAGAATAGAACGGCTGGGTGAACGCGACGACTTTGGTGTCACCGCCAAGCGTGTGCCACGGCGCCACCGACATCGCGAGATTCTCGAAGTCGCCGGTGACTGCAACCTGGAACTTCCCCGGCGAAGTTCCTCCTTGGCCGATGCCTTCCTTCAGCGCGTGCTCAGGTGCCTGAGTACCCGGTTTATAGGTCATTGCGTCTTCCCAGCTGTTGCAAAGATGGCGCGCCTACTGCGCCTTGTTCTGTGGGGGAGTCAGTCCGTCGAGAGTGTCGCTCTCGGCGGCGGAGTGTTGTCGTGCGAGATCTTCCGTGAGCATAAAGCGGTCGTGCACCAACTCCTGGGCCACTTTGTCGACCCTCTCGAGGTAAGCCGACGGCGAGTCGTAGCGCTCCGCAACGGATGGCCTCGGATCGCCTTGCGCTGAGCGCTTCTCACGCGTCGCAGCAAAGGGTACGACGCCTCCGACCAGCGAGCAAAGCGCCGTGGGCCCATTGCCCGCCACTTGCGGATTCCAGCCCGTGTAGGTCGCCTTCGGGGCGTCGATGGCCGGCAGGCGCACGCCGCCGATCATCATGCCGTCGGTATTCAAACGCGGCAGATAAAGCTTGAACTGCCCCAGCAGTTTGGCCGGGTGGACACTCAGGTCCTCCGCGGCGGCCACTACATGCATGCCCGTGTAGGGCAGACCGGGTATGGGTGTCGACAGTTGAGTGGGTGCCTTTTCGGCCTCAATCAGGTCGGCCGGAGCGGGCGTACGGCTCGGAGGAGGCTCGGTGCCACGATCGACCCATGCCTCCAGGTCGCTGAGCATTGCACGCAACACCGGCCCATGACGGAGCGGGTTCACTGGCATGACGCACAAGGGAGAGGGCCGGACGATGTGCGGCGTACCCGCCATCGTCAACAGACGCACGTTTGCGGGTTGTTTCAACGGCTTGCCGGCCGGATCGACCAGGAGCAGCGACTCTTTCGAGTTGTACCACTCGTACTCGCTGTCGGCCTGGATGACCTTCGGGCACGTGCGGGAGCGCGCACAGCGCTTCAGCAGGCCGTCGCGTTCGCCGGTGAATGGATTGGCGGTCTCGGCATAGGCGAACGGGAAGCGGTCGGCAATGGCCCCGGGATCCTGAGGGTGGCGGGGAGCGCTGTCGGGCAGCCCGAAGCGCGTGTTGACGGCCGTGAAGCGCGCGCCTCCGATGTGCACCAGTATCCCATCGAACACCGTTCGACCCGCGAGGTCCTCGTTGAACCCGAGATACAGGAACTCGCGCAGGAAACGCCCGGCCTGCGACTGGCCGTACGCGTACGCATGGTGGATCGATGGGCGACCGCCTTGGGCCAGCGGATTCTCCGAGCTGACATCCCGGTGCAGGAATGCCACGATGTCGCGAGTGGCTGCGAAGCCGAGCCCGAGTACTTTCGGATCCCGCGCGAGGTAGTCGAGTTGGTAGAGCGCTCCGCCGTCGAATCCGGCGGGGCGCTTGATCTCGACGTGTGAGGGGTCCACAAATCGGAACGACATGTCCGCGGGCGATGCCGCGGGATCGTTCCAGCGCGCTCGCACAACGAGCGTCGCGGTGTCGAGGTCGGCTGCGGGCCACGCGAGCTGGGCGACGGCCGGACTCTTGAGATTGTTGAACACGAGCTCCGCGGTAATGCGACCCGTAACCCCTGTCAGCGTTGGCACGGACAATGCGAGGGTGTCGGGCGCCGACTTGAGAGTGCCCTGCCAGCCGCTCCAGACCAGCGTGTAACCCTGGCGCATCAAAAAGCCGTTGCCCGCGTCAGCTGCGTTGGACAGCTCTTCGGACGCAGCATCGTCGAAGACGGTGGACGCGAGCGTGTGCCCCCGATTGACGGCCTCGTAAAGCAACTCGCCGTTGCCTCGCTTCGGGTCCGATGGCCGCAGGATCTTCACATCGGACACGACCTCGACCTTGCCAGCAGCATCATGCGGTGCCATTCCGACATCGGCGATGACCGCGTTACGGCGCTCGGCAGGATCGATTGCCACGGTGACGCGCGCGTCGATCAGATCGTAGGTACCGACGTCGCCGAAGGATCTGCTTTCGAGCGCGTTGTGCGCGACGGAGAGGACTTCGAATCGGGTGACTTGTGCCGGTGCGGGCCCCGCTGCCCCGAGCGCCAGGCACGCCAGGCCCAGCCCCACCCGCAATGCGCGGCGCGCCTTCCTTCGAACGCTCAACCGGTCGCCCAACATGTCTTCGCCCACGTCCTTTGCCGCCGTTTGCCGGTGCGACCCGATTGAAATCCAAAGGTACCCGGAAGACTGTCAATTGCGTGACAATGCCGCCAGAATAGCTTTGACGCACTCTACCCACGGCTGGGGGACAGCGCCCTCGGGAGCCCTTGATGACCGTTCTCCGACGCATGGCCTGGAGCGTTCTCACGGCGGCCGCCCTGGCCATTGCGGGCGGCGCCACGCCCGCCTGGTCCAACGGCGACACGTTTTTCAATACCAAGGAGATTCCGGGAAACCCACAGTACGTCATCTTCGGAAGTGTGAAAGACGTCGCAGGTCACTATCTCAAGGACGTCACTGTGACTGTGTCCGTCGTCAAGCACATGCTCGAAGTCAGCGCACGTACGGACGTTCTCGGCCGCTACCGCACGCCGGATGTAGGTCGGGAGATCGAGGAGTTGGGTTACCCGGTGGACCCTTCGCTGATCATCGTCTCCGTGGACTGTCCGGGTTACTACATCGCGCACCGCGAGTACCGGGGCAAGTACCTGCAGAGCAAAGGGGCGATCGAGATCAACTTCCAGATGGCCAGGAGCAAGGCCAATTAGGTCGCCGAGCTGGAACGCTTACCGGCGGGTTTCCATTCCCAGCTTCTTCAGCGTACGACCGACTGCTTGCGTGCCCAGAAACGCGATGAAAGCCCGGCAGGCTTGCGGCTTCTGCGTGCCGGAGGCCATCCCCGCTCCAAACACTACATAGGTCTGCAAGTCGTCCGGTAACGGACCGACCAGCTCGACTTGCGACTCCGCGGCGATCTCGCTCATCAGGGCGATGCCGAGTGCCGCTTTCCCCTCGGCCACCGCCAACACGCCGCCCGCGGGACGCATTTCCAGGTCGATTCGATCTTTCATCGCCTCCGCAATGCCCAGACTGTCGAACAAGCGCGCCGCGGCGGCTCCGCTCTGCCCCTCCTTCGTGAACGCCACGCCGCTCGCAGCCAGCAGAGCTCGTCGAAGGCTCTCGTGCGTGCCGATGGACGCCTTTGCCGTCCCCGCCTTCGCAGCGATACCCATTCCACTCTTCGCAACAACAGCCCCGGCTCCCTTGACGATTTTCCCCTGCCGCGCGAGGTCATCGAGCATCGCTTGCGGAAGAATTGCCACATCGAACGAGCCGCCGCCCTCCAGCTGCCGCTTGAGCACAGCAGCCGTGCCGTACTCTACGTGCAGTCGGTCCTTGCTGCGGTGTTCGAAGCTCTCTCGGACCTGCTCGAGTAGCCCGCGAACGCCCACCGTGCTGACTACAGCGATCTCAGCGGCGTGGGCCCAGCTGCAAGCGAGCATGCCGATGACCACCAGGGCGGGCTGCGCTAATTTCACTCGTTTCTCCTCGTGCGGATCGGTCAGCGATCCAGGGGCGGCGAATACATGAGCCCCCCTTGGGTCCAGAGTTTGTTGAGCCCCCGGTCGAGTTTGATGGCGCTGCCCATGCCGAGGTTGCGGTCGAACATTTCGCCGTAGTTGCCCACGCCGGCGACGATCCCGCGCACCCATTCGCCAGCGCCGAGAACAACGTGGCTCCCCGGGTGGACGTTGAGAAACGAACCCACACGCGGGGAGCTCAAGTCGAAGGTGCGGATGTTGTGAGAGTCGATATGGAGCTCTTCGGCCTGGATCATCGTGAATATCGTCCAACGGACCACCTGCAGAAGCTCGGCGTCCCGCGCTCTCATCATCGGCGCGAGCGGCTCCTTCGAGATTCGTTCGGGGAGAATTTCATAGCGCGTGACCCCGTCCGGAAAGGTCGATCGGGCCGCCGCCAGCCATGAGATATCTGCCGAGTAAGCCCGACAGCGGTGGCTGTCCATCGACTCTTGCGCCTGCCGGTCGCTCTCAATCAGCACAGCCTGGACCTCACGGCCCCTATCGTGAAAGTAGCTTTGCAGAACGCCCACATGGCGCTCGCCGGCCATCACGCAAATGCGTTCGCCCGCCAAGTCGGCGGCACGCGAAATTCCCCCTTGTCGAGGCACCAGAAATCCCTGACCGTCGTAGAAGGTGACCGGCCCAAAAGCCACGCCGTTCTCAGCTTCCCGGGCGGGCGTCCATGTGAGCCGCCGAACCACCAGGTCGATATCGTTGCGCTTGGCGAATTGCTTGACGTCCGCCAGCGTGAGGAATCGGACTTTCTCCGGGTCACCCAATATGGCGACGGCGACTGCACGACAGAGGTCGACATCGAAGCCGACCTCACGGCCGTCGCGAGTCACGGCGAAGCCCGGCACGTAAGGCCAGATCCCGCAGTTGAGCGTGCCTCGGCTTTGGATGTCGGCGAGGCGATTGGCATCGGCCGACGAGGAGATCGCCAGTGAAAGGCCCAAGCTCACGAGCGCAACGAGCCTACCCGCCACGCCGAAGTGTCCGGAAGAGCGAGCTACAGAAACCACGTCCGCTCGTGATACCAGCCCACCAGGAACATGACGAGGGGAATGATCCAGTACACCGCCGCCGGAATGCGGTCGCCGATGCGGTTCGGGATGAGCACGGCCAGCAACGCGGCGGGAATGGCGGCAATGGCTATCCAACCGTACCAGGACATCGCGGGGCCGAGAGATTGGGTTGCGAGATCGCGCAGCGACCAACGCTGGACGAGCGGGTAGTAGCGAAACAGAGGGTAATCGACATACACCGCGACGGCATACGCGATGCCGAACGCAAGCGTGAAAACGCGAGCGGAGAACAGCGTGGCCATCACGTCAAGCCACGCACGTTGTTGAGGATGTGTCCGATGACCAGGTTCCACCAGACGATGAGCATCAGCAAAACCGTCAGGAAGCGCCGCGTCTGTCGATTCGTATCCAGAGGCACACTGCGCCAGAAGTGCCAGTACACCGGCAGCAAGCCCAGGCCGATGACGGCCAGGTGTTCCTTGAGTTGGAACACGCCGATCGTCTTTCGCAGGCCGTATTCGGCAACCGCCCCCTTCACGTCGAGCACGTAGGTCGGGTAGATATAAGCACCCAGTGCGAAGGTCAGCACGTAGAGGACCGCGATCGCATTGGCGAAGCGACCGGCGGGAATCGCACGAAACCGGTTCACGAACAGCTCAGCAGGCGCCGGTCTGCGCAACACCGTCAATCCCTGGTGAGTCACGGCGCCCAGCAGGCCGATCGCAACGATCCCGTGCAGAATCGTCCAGAATGCGATCATTCGCGCGCTCCCGAGCTCCTCAGGCGCCGCTGCCTGGACATCGCGATCTCTCGTGGTGATACTGAATTGTCATCTGGAGTACAGACGCGCGGCGCCGGGTCGGAGACTATAGCGGCGGTACCTGTTGGGACAAGCCGTGCTCTCATTTAGCATCTCGGGCCCGCACAATGCAAACGAGACGAAGCTTCCTGAGCGCCGTCGCTGCGGCCGGAGGCTATGCGCCGACCTTCCTGACGATGCAAGCGCTCGGGCTCATTCCAATAGCCACCGCCGAGCCACTGCGACTGCAGCGCGGAGTCCGCCACGGAACCCGAGTCGTCATTCTCGGTGCCGGCATCGCCGGCTTGTCAGCTTCGTATGAGCTCGGCAAAGCCGGATACAACTGCACGGTGCTCGAGGCCAGAGATCGCAGCGGCGGCCGCAATTGGACTATTCGGCGCGACACTGAACTGCGAATGCTCGACGGCACTCGCCAGCGCTGCGAGTTCGATCGCGGCCTGTACTGGAACGCAGGTCCCGCGCGCATTCCTTCGCAGCACCGCATGATGCTGGACTACTGCCGCGAGCTCGGAGTTCGCCTGGAGGTACAGGCCAATACGACGCGGTCCGCGCGGCTGGTGAATCCCGATGCCAACGGGGGCCGTCCCATTCAGATGCGCCAGGCCATCAACGATACCCGGGGCGCGGTGTCGGAGCTGCTCGCCAAGGCGATCGGGCGCGGCGCGCTGGACCAGGAGCTGACAGCGCACGACAAAGAGCGGGTGCTTGCCTTCCTCGTGCAATACGGAGACCTGAGCCCGGACCTTCTTTACAAGGGATCTGCCCGCTCCGGCTACAAAACGGAGCCCGGCGCCGGATCGCAGGCCGGTGTGCTGCAGGACCCGCTCTCACTGCAAGTGCTGCTGGATGAGGATCTGTGGAATGGAGCGGTGTTCGAGGAGCTCATCGATCAGCAGGCCACGATGTTCCAACCTGTCGGTGGCATGGACCGACTACCCGCCGCATTCGAAGCCCGACTCGAAGGGGCGATCCGTCACAACTGCGAAGTCACGGCCGTGCGCCGCACCGGCTCCGGGAAGGTCTCGGTGGAATTTCGCAATCCGAACACTGGCCGGAGCGACGTCGTCGACGCGCAGTACTGCATTGCCACACTCCCTCCCGCCATCCTCGCGAAAATTCCCTCCGACTTCTCGGCACCCTACCGTGAGGCGCTTGCCAGTTTCGACGCTCTGCCTGCGGTCAAAATCGCGTGGCAGGCGCGGCGTTTCTGGGAGCAGGACTTCGGGATCTACGGCGGCATCTCCTGGGTACACGGTCCAACCAGCATGGTGTGGTATCCGAGCTGCGACCTTTTCTCGGATCGGGGCGTGCTCATAGGGGCCTACACCAGCGGAGATCTGGGCGCGTGGTTGTCCAGGAAATCGCTACACGAACAATTCGACTTGTCGCGGCAGGCGGTCGAGCGGCTGCATCCGGGACATGGCCAGGAGCTGCAGAAGCCGATGAGCATCTCCTGGTCGAAGATCGCGTATTCGCTTGGCGAGGGCGCCGTTCATCGGGACGGCGACAGCACCGCCTATGAGCTGTTGAATCGCCCGGATGGGCCGTTCTATTTCGCGGGCGACTACCTGAGTCATCTCGGTACCTGGCAGGAGAGCGCCATCGCTTCGGCCCGCTACGCGATCAACGGACTCGATGAGCATCGGCGAGCGAGCACATGAGCGAACTGCCCGCCGAGCCCCTCCTGCCAAGCAGCGCTGCGAGCCTCCCGAAAGAGGATCTCGTGGCGAGCGCGTGCCTGAAAAATGCGAAGCGACTCGTCGCCGTTCTCGCCATCGCCTATGTCGTGAACTACCTGGATCGCAACAGCATTGCCTATGCCGGCCTCACCATGAACAAGGCGCTGGGCCTGACGGCGAGGCAATTCGGCTGGGCTGCGGGCCTGACGACCTTCAGCTACGCTCTGCTGGAGGTGCCGAGCAATCTGTTCATGCAGAAGGTCGGCGCGCGCCTGTGGCTGAGTCGCATCATGATCACGTGGGGGATTGCTGTCGCCGCCGCGGCGTTGGTTGTAGGCCCCACGAGCCTTTACGCCTCGAGGCTCGTTCTGGGCGCCGCGGAGGCCGGATTCTTCCCCGGCGTAGTGCTGTATCTGGCCACTTGGTTTCCGGCTCGCTATCGCGCGCGCGTGTTCGCGTGGTTC
>Ga0207707_10006613_pt1 | contig 10116 bp, 8 predicted proteins | sample KBSC83BmetaG_FD_184336 | JGI IMG/M metagenome (GOLD analysis project Ga0207707, IMG submission 184336) | Corn rhizosphere microbial communities from Kellogg Biological Station, Michigan, USA - KBS C8-3B metaG (SPAdes) (version 2) | ecosystem: Host-associated > Plants > Roots > Rhizosphere ... | reverse complement strand
CCGTCTTCCAGCCGTGCCGCTCGGCGTAGCGCTGGTACATCCGCAGCAGGTCGCCGGCGAACAGCGCGGACTCCTCGCCGCCCTCGCCCGCCTTGACCTCGACGATCGTGTCGCGGTCGTCGTTCGGGTCCTTGGGGACGAGCAGCTTCCTGAGCCGCTCCTCAATCTCCTCGCGCTGCTTGACGAAGGCGTCGGCCTCTTCCGCGAAGGCGGGGTCCTCGTGGGCCAGTTCCCGCGCGGCCTGCTCGTCGTCGTTCGTCTGCTGCAGCTCGCGGTACGCGTTGACGATCGGGGTCAGCTCCGCGTAGCGCTTGGCGAGCGTCCTGGCCTGATCCGCGTCCGCGTGCACGCTGGGATCGGCAAGGGCACGCTCAAGCTCGGCATGCTCGCTCGCCAGGTCCCCTAGCTTGTCGAACACGGTTAACACCTTTCGTTTCTGTATCCCTCCGACAACATAGCGAAAGCGCCCGTACGCCCAGCGGGCACACGGGCGCTTTTTGGTCGCTACTTCTTGCCGGCCTTGCCGGTCGTGCCCTGGACCTTGCCCTTGCCGAAGCGGGCCTCGAACCGGGCCACGCGGCCGCCAGTGTCAAGGATCTTCTGCTTGCCCGTGTAGAACGGGTGGCAGTTCGAGCACACGTCGGTGTGGATCACACCGTTCGGCGCGGTGGACCGTGTCACGAACGTGTTGCCGCACCCGCAGGTCACGGTGGTGACCTCGTAGTTCGGGTGAACCTCAGGCTTCATCTCTACTGGCTCCTTGCCTCAAGCGGCCGCCGGGTCGTCAGCACGCGCGCACCGTTGAGGGGCGGGGCTTGAAGTGACGTGAACCGGAACCGCGAACTAAGCGGCTTTAAGTCTGCCACACGCCTAAACCGCTTGTGACAGGTCTGCATTCCCGGCCGCGGGGCGGCCGGGACGTGCTCCCCGTGTCCCGTTGGGACACGGGGAGCAATGCCTACGGGCTATCGCTCGCGCTCGGCGCCCAGGGTGGTCTTCTGCACCTGCATCAGGAACTCCGCGTTGCTGCGGGTCTTCCGCAACTGCTCCATGAGCAGTTCAAGCGCCTGCTGCGGCTCGAGGGCGTGCAGCACGCGGCGGAGCTGCCAGATGATCTTCAGCTCGTCCGGCGCGAGCAGGATCTCTTCCTTACGCGTGGACGACGCGTCCACGTCGACCGCGGGGAAGAGCCGCTTGTCGGCGAGCTCGCGGCGCAGCCGCAGCTCCATGTTGCCGGTGCCCTTGAACTCCTCGAAGATGACCTCGTCCATCCGGGACCCGGTCTCGATGAGGGCCGTCGCGAGGATCGTCAGCGAGCCGCCGTTCTCGATGTTGCGCGCCGCGCCGAAGAACCGCTTCGGCGGGTAGAGCGCGGTCGAGTCGACACCGCCGGACAGGATGCGCCCGCTGGCCGGCGCCGCCTGGTTGTAGGCGCGGCCGAGCCGGGTGATGGAGTCGAGCAGCACGACCACGTCGTGGCCCATCTCGACGAGGCGCTTGGCCCGCTCGATGGCCAGTTCGGCGACCGTGGTGTGGTCGTCGGCCGGGTGGTCGAAGGTGGAGTGGATCACCTCGCCCTTGACCGTGCGCTGCATGTCGGTGACCTCCTCAGGCCGCTCGTCCACGAGGACGACCATGAGGTGGCACTCCGGGTTGTTCTTGGTGATCGCGTTGGCGATGGCCTGGAGGATCATCGTCTTGCCGGCCTTCGGCGGTGACACGATCAGGCCGCGCTGGCCCTTGCCGATCGGGCTGATCAGGTCGATGATCCTGGTCACCATGTTGGTCGGGTCGGTCTCCAGGCGCAGCCGGTCCTGCGGGTAGAGCGGGACCAGCTTGGAGAACTCCGGCCGACGCACCGACGCCTCGGGGTCGAGGCCGTTCACCTTGTCCAGGCGGACGAGCGCGTTGAACTTCTCCCGGCGCTCGCCTTCCCGCGGCTGGCGCACCGCGCCCTCGATGACGTCGCCCTTGCGCAGCCCGTGCTTGCGCACCTGGGAAAGCGAGACGTACACGTCGTTCGGGCCGGACAGGTAGCCGGTCGTCCGCACGAACGCGTAGTTCTCAAGCACGTCCAGGATGCCCGCGATCGGGATCAACACGTCGTCCTCGGCGATCACCGCCTCGGGCTCGCCGCCCTGCCGGTCGCCGCGGCGCCGGTTGCGGTTGCGGAACCGGTCGCGGCCCCGCCGCCCGCCGCGCATGTCATCGTCGTCGTCGGCCCGGTTGTCCGGCCGGTTGTCTGACCGGTTGCCGCCCTGGCCGCCCTGCCGGTCGCCGCGGCGCCGGTTGCGGTTGCGGAACCGGTCGCGGCCCCGCCGCCCGCCGCGCATGTCATCGTCGTCGTCGGCCCGGTTGTCCGGCCGGTTGTCTGACCGGTTGTCTGACCGGTTGCCGCCCTGGCCGCCCTGCGAGTTCTGGCCGTTGCGGCCGTTGCCCGCCGCGGCGGGGTCGCGGTTCTCGCGGTTGTCCGGGCGTTCACGGCGCTGGTCGCGCCCGCCCTGGTCGTCGCGGCGCCGACTGCGGTTGCGCTCCCTGCGGGAGTCCTGTCCCTGCGACTCGTGGCCCTGCGACTCGGTGCCGGCCTCCGCGGGCGCCTCCGCTGCCGCGGCCGCTCCGGAGTGCGACTCAACGGAGGGAGCCGCCTGCTGCGCTGCCACGCTGACGGTGCGCTCGGCCTCACCAACGCCCGACTGGCGGGCGCTGGCCGACGCGTCGCCAATGCCGTTGCCTGCTGCCGGGGCGGCTTCTCCAATGCCAGGGCGGACAGATGTGTCTGCTTCCATAGCGTCCTGATTCAGGGGGCGAGGCGCGCCGGCTCCCGCAGACGTACCCCGCGTGGCTGATTGACTTGCACTGCGTGCGGTAGAGCGCCCGCCACCAGTCCGCTCCTGGATCGCGGCGACGAGGTCCCCCTTCCGCATTCGCCCCGTCCCTGAGATACCAAGTTCCTGGGCGATCCGCTGCAGATCAGAAACAAGCAGCTTGGATAGGTCGCCACCGCCGCTACGGCTCGATGACCGTGGCGCGGCACCGGCAGGGTCAGCGGCCGGATGACCGATGGGGGATTCCTCGGACGCGGAGGCCGCGCCGCTGAGGACTTCGGTGGTGTCGCTCACTAATGGTCCTTCCATTATGATCCTCGGCCGCCTGGGTGTCTCCTCGACACTGGTTCGCCTGAGCCAGACCCGATCCGTATCGCTTGCGAGGCTCTCACTGGGCATGATTTCGCTCGCAACTACGCTCGACATCTACGCCGGTACGTCGCCTTCGTCCGTGTACGCGGACTATATCGGGGACTACCGACGGACCGATGTGCAACGGGGTGGCGCTCAGAGGAACGTGCCGCTCTCCTGGGGTGACGCCAAGAGCCCGATCCCTGGGCAGGTATACGTTACCCCCCAGGCGACGCGTGGATGAACAGCACCTGCTCCGCATTGGAGCAACCGATGCTGCACCCAGCTTAACACCGACAGCGCCCACAGCATTCCTTTGCAGCCATCCATGTTGCAGAAAAGGGGGTTTAACCGGCTAGGTGAGGACTGCTCGGCATCAGCATCACCGGGTACTTGGAACGCCCGGTCGCACGCTGGCGCCTTGTCGCTCGACGACTAGCGGGCTTATGTGCCAGTCGATACCCGTTTCTCCCGCGATCGAATCCAGCCGTTTTAGAACGTCCTCGGTCGGATTTTCGGTCAGGAACGCGAGAACGGACGGTCCCGCGCCGGAGACGACCGCGGGCACCCCCGCGCCGCGCAGCCGGGTGACGAGATCGTGCGAGTGCGGCATCACCGGGGCGCGGTAGTCCTGGTGCAGCTTGTCCTCCGTGCCGTCGACCAGCGCGTCGGGATGCGCCGTCAGCGCGGCGATGAGCAGGGCCGCCCGCCCGGCGTTGCGGGCCGCGTCGGCGTGCGACACGGACGCGGGCAGCAGCCCGCGCGCGACCTTGGTGGACACCGGCTCCGGAGCGATGAACGCGACCGGCCGCACCTCGGGATGCGGGTCGAGCCGGACTGCGCGCGCCTCGGGCAGCCCGGCGGCGCCGGTCGCGACCCAGGCGATCGTCAGCCCGCCGAACAGGCACGGCGCCACGTTGTCCGGGTGCCCCTCAAGGACGTTGGCCAGCGGAAGCACGTCCGCGGGGTCGGTGCTCGCGCCCGCGAGCGCGCGCGCCGCGACCAGCCCGGCCACGATCGCCGCGGCGGACGAGCCGAGGCCGCGCCCGTGCGGTATCCGGTTCACGCAGCGCAGCGCGAGTCCCGGCGGCTGGGCGACGTTCAGGTCATCGAACGCCACCCGCATCGCGCGGACGACGAGGTGCTTCTCCCCCGCGTCGAGGACGTCGTCCGCGCCTTCACCGGACACCTCGATCGTCAGCCCGGCGGGGGTGACGCGCGCTTCAACCTCGTCGTGCAGCCCGAGCGCCAACCCGAGCGTGTCGAACCCCGGCCCGAGGTTGGCGCTGGTCGCCGGCACGCGCACGCGCACCGGGCCGCCGGCCCACTCCATTCAGGCCAGGCCAAGGGCGGCGGCGGCCGCGGCCGAGTCCACGGGGACCGTGGTCGGGGCGGGAGCGCCGGACAGGGCCCAGTCGGGATCCTTCAGGCCGTTGCCGGTGATCGTGCAGACCACGCGGGAGCCGGGCGGGATGCGCCCGTCCGCCGACGCGGCGAGCAGGCCCGCCACGCTGGCCGAGGAGCCGAGCTCGCCGAACACCGCCTCGTCGCGGGCGATGATCCGGTACGCGGCGAGGATCTCCCGGTCGGTGACCTTGTCGATGATGCCGCCCGAGGAGTCCCTGGCCGCCTCGGCGAGGTGCCAGGACGCCGGGTTCCCGATCCTGATGGCGGTGGCGATCGTCTGCGGGTGCGAGACGGGCGCGCCGTCCACGATCGGGGCCGCACCGGAGGCCTGGAAGCCGAACATCCGCGGCTTGCGCGTCGCCAGCCCGACCGAGAAGTACTCCTGGTAGCCCATCCAGTAGGCGGTGATGTTGCCGGCGTTGCCGACCGGCAGGCAGTGGATGTCGGGAGCGTCGCCGAGCGCGTCCACGATCTCGAAGGCCGCGGTCTTCTGACCTTGAAGCCGGTCGGGGTTCACCGAGTTGACCAGCGCGACCGGGTAGTCGATGGAAAGTTTGCGGGCCAGCTCGAGGCAGTCGTCGAACGACCCGTCGACCTGCAGCAGCTTCGCGCCGTGCACGAGCGCCTGGGCGAGCTTGCCGATCGCGATCTTGCCCTTGGGGACGAGCACGGCGCAGGTCAGCCCGGCCCGGGCCGCGTAGGCGGCGGCGGACGCGGAGGTGTTGCCGGTGGAGGCGCAGATCACCGCCTTGGCCCCCTGGGCGGCGGCCACGGTGATCGCGGTCGTCATGCCCCGGTCCTTGAACGAACCCGTCGGGTTGAGGCCTTCCACCTTCAGGTAGACCTCGCAGCCCGTGCGCGCGGAAAGCACCGGCGCGGGCAGCAGCGGCGTGCCGCCCTCCTGGAGCGTCACGGGCGGCATCCCGGCCGTGATCGGGAGCCGGTCCCGGTACTCGGTAATGACGCCGCGCCACGGAGCGCGAGCTCCCGTGGTGGCGGCAACTTGGCTCATTACTGGTCTCCCTCCCCTTCGACCCGCATCACGCTCGCTACCGCCCGGACGACCGGCAGCGCCTTGAGCTCGGAAATCGTCGCGTCGAGATCGGCGTCGCGCGCCTCGTGCGTGACGATGATGAGCAGCGCGTCCTCGCCCCGGCTGGTTTGCTGCACCGCCTGGATCGAGACGCCGTGCCTGGCGAACGCCTCGGCGACCGGCGCGAGCACGCCGGGCTTGTCGGCCACGTCCAGCGTCACGTGGTACCTGGTCAGCGTATCGCCCATCGGCCGCACGGGCAGCTCGGCGTACGTAGACAGTTCGGGGCCGCGGGTGCCCGCGAGCCGGTTGCGCGCCACGGCGACGACGTCGCCGAGCACCGCCGACGCGGTGGGGGTCCCGCCGGCCCCGGCGCCGTAGAACATCAGCCGCCCCGCCGACCGCGCCTCGACGAACACCGCGTTGTACGCGCCGCCGACCGCCGCCAGGGGGTGGGAGCGCGGGATCATCGCCGGGTGGACGCGCACCGCGACGCCCTCTTCCGAACCACTGGCCCCCGACCGCTCGCAGATCGCGAGCAGCTTGACGGTCCGGCCGAGCGACTTCGCCGACGCGATGTCCGCCGCGGTCACCTCGGTGATGCCCTCGCGATAGACGTCGGCGGCGGTCACCTTCGTGTGAAAGGCGAGCCCGGCGAGGATCGCGGCCTTGGCCGCCGCGTCGAACGCCTCCACGTCGGCGGTCGGGTCGGCCTCCGCGTAGCCGAGCGACTGCGCCTCCTCTAGGGAGTCGCCGAAATCCGCGCCCGAGCTGTCCATCCGGTCGAGGATGAAGTTGGTCGTGCCGTTGACGATGCCGAGCACGCGGTGCACCGTGTCGCCGGCGAGCGACTCGCGCAGCGGCCGCAGGATCGGGATCGCCCCCGCGACGGCCGCTTCGTAGTAGAGGTCGGTGCTGAACGCCCGCGACGCCGCATGGACCTGCTCGCCGTGCTCGGCGAGCAGCACCTTGTTCGCGGTGACCACCGACTTGCCGCTCTCCATCGCGGCCAGGATGAGCGAACGGGCCGGCTCGATGCCGCCGATGACCTCGATGACGATGTCGACGTCGGGCCGGGTCGCGAGGCCGACCGCGTCGGTCGTGAGCAGCGCCGGGTCCACGCCGGGGCGCGGGTGCGACATCCGGCGCACCGCGATCCCGGCGAGTTCGAGCCGCGCGCCGCTGCGAACGGCGAGATCGTCGGCCTGCTCGGCGAGCAGCCGGGCGACCTGGGTACCGACGACGCCGCAGCCGAGCAGCGCGACCCGGAGCACCTTGCCGGGTTTATCTTCGTAATCGCTCATCCGACGTCCAATCGCAGCAGGTCATCAAGTGTCTCGCGGCGGACAATCTCCCGTGCCGCCCCGTCGGCCACCGCCACCACGCCCGGGCGCGGCATGTGGTTGTAGTTCGAGGCGAGCGACCGGCAGTAGGCGCCGGTCGCCGCGACGGCGAGCAGGTCGCCGGGCGCGAGGTCCGACGGCAGGTAGCAGTGCCGCACCACGATGTCGCCGCTCTCGCAGTGCCTGCCGACCACGCGGGACAGCATCGGCGGCGCGGCCGACGACCGCGACGCGAGCACGCAGGTATAGGACGCGTCATACAGCGCGGTGCGGATGTTGTCGCTCATCCCGCCGTCAACGCTCACGTAGGTCCTGATCCCGTCCACGTCCTTGATCGTGCCGACCTCGTAGAGGGTCACGGTGGACGGCCCGATGATGCCGCGGCCCGGCTCGATCGTCAGCCTGGGCACCGGGATGCCGAGCACCAGGCACTGCGACGCCACGATCGCGCGCAGCCCGGCCGCTAGGGTCTTCACCTCGGGCGCGTCGTCCGTCGGCACGTAGGCGATGCCGAACCCGCCGCCCAGGTCGAGGTCGGCCACGTGCACGCCGTGCTCGGTGTGGATCCTCCCGGCCAGCTCGAGCACCCGGCGGGCGGCGACCTCGAAGCCGCCGGTATCGAAGATCTGCGAGCCGATGTGCGAGTGCAGCCCGGTGAACTCGAGTTGCGGGAGCGCGAGGATGCGGCGGACGGCTTCGTCGGCGGCGCCCGAGGCGAGCGAGAAGCCGAACTTCTGGTCGTCATGCGCGGTCGCCATGAACTCGTGCGTGTGCGCCTCGACCCCGGTCGTCACCCGGACAAGGACGCGCGGCCGGACCCCCGCCGCCTCGGCGTGATAGGCCAGCCGGGCGATCTCCTCGAAGGAGTCGACCACGATGTGCCCCACGTTGGCGGCCACCGCCTGCTCGATCTCGGCGGGCAGCTTGTTGTTGCCGTGCAGGGTGATCAGCGCCGGGTCCACCCCCGCCGACAACGCGACCGCGAGCTCGCCGCCGGTGCAGACGTCGACGCCAAGGCCTTCCTCGACGATCCAGCGGAGCACGGCGCGGGAGCAGAACGCCTTGGCACCGTAGTAGACCTGCGCGTCCTCGCCGAACGCGTCCACGTACTCGCGCGCGCGGCTCCGCACGTCCGCCTCGTCCATGATGAACGCCGGCGTGCCGAACCGCGCCGCCAGGTCGCGGACGTCGATGCCGCCGAGCGTGAGGACCCCGCCGACGCGCTGCGCACCGCGCGGCCAGATGGCCGGGTGCAGCGCGTTCAGGTCCTCGGGCGGCACCGACGGGTAGTCGGCGGGCAGCGCGTTCCCCTGACGCGGCCCGGCCTGATGGGCGACACGGCTCACAGCTTTGGCACCTCTGTTGTCTCCCGGGGGACGACCCCCGTACCCCCCGCTTTCGGGAAGCAGTCGTCACTTGGTCTCATATGCGGTCGGGCGCGCTCACTTCGAGCAGCCCGAGTCCGGCGCCGATGCCGGTCCGCGCCGCAATGGCCAGGCCCAGTCTGTCACTTGGGTGCGCTGCGCTTCCCAGATGGCTCGCGGAACTCAGTACGTCAACGGTGACGCTGGCCAGATCCTCCAGGTAGCGGGCGAACTCATCGGGCCGGCCACGGCGCGCGGCGGTGGCGACCCGTTCTGGGAGCCACGACAGCGCGTCAAGTAGCGCCAGCTCCCCCGGGTCGGCGGGCGTGCACGGCGGGGCGGTTTCCTCCCGCGGGGGAACACCCGCAGCCCCGGAGGTCGCCGTCCCGGCGGGCCGGGACAGCGGGGAGACAGGCGGGGGGTCGCCCTCCCGGGAGATAACAGCCCAGCGCACCCCGGACGCGGCGCGGGCGTGCGCATACCTCACAGCATAGGCGGGATTGCCGGGAACATGCCTCGCTATTATCGCGGGGTCGACCCGCAACGGCCGTCCCGGTATGGCTCTGGCCAGGGTAAACGTGACCGCGTCGCGCCCGGCGAACACCGCTGCCGCCCATGGGGACGTCGCCGTCTGCCCTGGCGGAGCGGACCGCGCGGGCGAGAGGCCGGCGCGACGTTCGGTTTGATCCGGAGAATACGTGCTGGCCGGGAGAGTAAGCCCAACCCGTTCCGCGCCTCCCAATTCGGCGACCGTCGCTCCCGCCGCGGCGGCGAGACGGGCGGTCAGCCGCGCGGCGAGCGCCGCTCTGGCCGCTTCCCACGTGGGGGCGGCCAGCGGGTCGCCTGGGGGTGCGGCGGGGACGGTCACGCCGGCGAGGGCGTCGCTGGTGACGCAGCCGGGGCCGGCCGCGGTGACGCTGTCCGCCACGCCGGCCAGGGCCTCGGGGGTGACGGTGATCGTGAGGTAGCCGGGGCCGGTGACCTCGACGCTCGCGATCCAAGGGTGGGTGCCGGGCGGCCGCCCGGCGAGCGCGGTGGCCAGGGCCGCGGCCGTCGCGCGGGGGTTCGCGCCGAGGGTGAGGGCGATGCTGGCGGCGTACTGGCCCGGGGTGCCGGTCGGGCGCAGGCCAGGGTCCTTGGCTTGGTCGAACCCGGCGGCGGCGGCCGCGCGGGCAATCGCGGGCCGCAGGTCCCTCGTGATCACCGTCTCAGGCTACGGGCTGTCATGATCGCGGGCCGCGAACGGTGTCCGCGGCCCGCGACCACTACCAGCGCTTAGCTAACGGCAGGGCGCTAGGAGTACTGCCAGACGACCGAGGTGCCGGTGCCGGTGCCGAGCTGGAAGCCGCCGGCCAGCGCCTCGGTGGTGCCAGGGATGTGGGAGACCGAGTAGGCGAACGCCCCCAGGTTCACTTCGGTGATCTGGCCGGCGGAGTAGTGGAACAGCGCCCCTTCCAGGCGCGACGGGAAACTCTCGGACGCAATCCAGAAGCCGCCCTTGCCGTCGGACGTGAGCGACTCGCCGCTGATGGTGGCGAAGCCGCCGGACTCGGCCGCCTGGGTCCAGGTGCGGCCGTTGAAGTGCAGGACCACCCCGGGGCCGCCCCGCGGCGTCTGCTCGCCTTCGCCGGTCGCGTAGACGTTGTTGGGCGCGAGCGCGAGGATGTTGGTCAAGGCGGAAGGACCATGCCCGGGCGCCGGGAGCAGGCTGGCGACGTTCGTCGCGGTCCACGTCCGGCCGTTGTAGTGATCGACATCCGTGCCGTTAAAGGCCCAGACGTTGTGGTCACTGA
>Ga0207707_10006612_pt1 | contig 10117 bp, 10 predicted proteins | sample KBSC83BmetaG_FD_184336 | JGI IMG/M metagenome (GOLD analysis project Ga0207707, IMG submission 184336) | Corn rhizosphere microbial communities from Kellogg Biological Station, Michigan, USA - KBS C8-3B metaG (SPAdes) (version 2) | ecosystem: Host-associated > Plants > Roots > Rhizosphere ... | reverse complement strand
GTAAATAAAAAGTTATTTCACAAAACATTAATCCAAAAGCAACGTAGAAAAAATATGGATATAAGAGATCTATTCCCTCTTGTTATTTACGATGACAAGTGTTATCTTTGCTCTAAATTTGCAAGTGTTGTACACAGATTTGCCAGAGACAAGATTTTGATCGTAGGTCATTATTCAGACATTGGCATGAAAATAAAATCAGAGGTTTTTGATTCCAACTATGATTCTACTGAAATGTTCTGGTTCATGACAAAAAAGACTGCATATGGCGGAAGAGCGGCAATTTTGCCTCTTTTTTTCAATATCTTGTCTGCCAAGTCAAGAGAGCATCTAGACTATGATTCATCGTCTAGTTGTACTCAGGACTGTAAAACCCCAAAAGCATTTTTCATGAGAACAGGAAGCCTATTTTCCAATAGTAAAAAGATAGCCTTAAAGTTCTAAAAAAGTTAGTATCCCCTACTGTTTCTATCAGGCGTTCCAGTGTTTGGATTTCGAAACCCATGTTTTTCCATCATGTGATTTAGAAACCTAATGTCATCAGAGAATTTCTCTCCACATATACTACAGTTACTCATAATGACAATAATTGATCGAGATCTTTTTTAGGTTTTGTAAACATATACAACACATATGACGGATAACCAAAAACTACACAAAATCACCTTCACCATTACGCCTAATGCAAATGGTTACGTGGTTGGATGTAATGAAATACAGTCATTATTTACAGATGTGTCCTCAGTTTCAGAGATCGATAGAATTGTAAAAGAATTGGTATCAGAATATGTCGATAACTTTCCAGATGATGCCCAAAAGCGAGGATTTGACAAAAATACGCCCATAGAAACAACATGGCACGCATCTCCTAATTCCATTGCTTTAGACTAGTAAAAAGGCGCCAGCACTACTGCTTCCCAAGGGCTCTCGCACCTTAGTAACACAGTAGCGACATTGGGTTTGACTTCCGGGTTCGGTATGGGACCGGGTCGGACCCCAACGCTATGGCCGGCTTAGTTTCTTTGGCTTCTAATGTTATGTATTAATCTTGCTTGATAGAGATATAAATTAAGAAAGAGGGGATTACGCATGACTCATCGAGTTGCAGTATTGGATAAGGAAAATTGCCAGACCAAGAAATGTGGTCTAGAGTGCATCAAATATTGTCCAGTAAACAAGATGGGATCAGACTGCATAGTACTAAACCAAGAGACTGCCAAGGCCCAGATTGATGAAAACATTTGTAATGGATGTGGAATTTGTGTCAAGGTTTGCCCATTTGATGCAATAACAATTGTCAATCTGGCAGAGGAATTAAAATCAGACAAGATCCATCAATATGGACAAAATGCATTCAGGTTGTACAGAATTCCAAGTTTAAAGAAAGGTCAAGTCATGGGACTTCTTGGAAGAAACGGTATAGGGAAAAGTACTGTTGTAGGAATATTATCAGGAAACCTAAGACCAAACTTGGGAAATTATGCCTCACCTCCGGAATGGGATCAGGTTTTAAAACATTTTCAAGGTACTGAGCTTAAACCACATTTTGAAAAAATAGCAAATAACGAGCTAAAGGCATCAATAAAACCTCAACAAGTATACAACTTGGCAAAAGTATTTGATGGTAATGCAAAAGAACTTTTGGAAAAATATGATGAACGTGGAAAGTCAAAGGAACTGATACAACAACTCGGATTGCAAAATGCTTTAGAAAATAAACTTACAGACTTGAGTGGTGGAGAGTTACAAAGAATTGCAGTAGCAGTTGCTGCATCAAGAGAGTCAGACTTTTACTTTTTTGATGAGCCATCATCGTATAATGATGTATTTCAGAGAATTGGAGTTGCCAGAGTAATTCAGGATCTTGCAAAAATTGGAAAGAGTGTGATGGTAGTAGAGCATGATCTCACGTTGCTAGATTACCTAAGTGACTTTATTGAGATCCTTTATGGTGAACCTGCAGCATATGGAATAGTTGCAAACATGCTTTCCACCAAAGTTGGAATTAACGTATTCTTGGATGGATATCTTCCAAATGAAAATGTCAGATTCAGAGATGCCGCATTCAAGTTTGATGCATCTACATCAACAGATGAGTTTGTTACAATTGAGAATATCATAAACTATCCAAGTCTAGAGAGAAAATTTGCAAACTTTTCGTTATCAATTGAGGCAGGCAGGGTTAGAAAAAGCGAAGTCTTGGGCATAGTTGGCGCAAACGCATTAGGAAAAACAACTATGATGAAGATGATAGCAGGTGTTGAAAAGCCTGATGTGGGAAACATTGAAACCAAGGTAAAGATTGCCTACAAGCCACAATATCTAACAAATGATTTTGATATCGAAGTAATTGCACTTCTTGAGAAAGCATATGGCGGATCAATCCAAGAGACACCAGAAGAAGAGATCATAATCAATCCCATGAGAATAAAAAAACTATACAACAAGTCTGTCAAGAATTTATCAGGCGGAGAACTTCAAAAGGTAGCAATAGGAGCGTGTCTTTTGCAAAAAGTTGATGTTTATGCACTTGATGAGCCATCTGCATTCCTAGATGTGGAAGACAGGATAGCAATAGCCAAGCTTATTCAGAGATTTGTAAGATCATATGGAAAATCTGCAATCATAGTTGACCATGATATTCAGCTTATGGATTTGATCTCAGATTCAATCGTAATTTTCCATGGAACCCCTGGAAGAGAGGGTCACGCAACAACTCCAAAACCCAAGGTAGATGGAATGAATGAATTTTTGAGATCTCTTGACATGACATACAGAAGAGATGAAACGAGCATGAGACCAAGAGTAAACAAATTGGAAAGCAGACTAGACAGAGAACAGAAACAGTCTGGAAAGTTTTACTATAGAAATTGACAAAGATGCTAAAACAGGCAATGATTGGAATCCTCACAGAAGCGGAGGCAGAGGAGCTTTATGGTGCATTTGATCAGATAGGGAATATAATTATCTTGAGGGTCCCAGATTCACTTTTACCCAAGAGAAAGATAATTGGCGAAGTTCTCTTAGATAAGGTAAAGACAGCAAAATCAATCTATTATCAATCATCTCCCGTAGAAGGAGATTATAGAATTAGAAAACTAGAGCTACTTGCGGGAGATGACAAGACTGAGACAGAATACAAAGAGCATGGCTGTAGGTTCATAGTTGATGTGGAAAAGACCTTTTTTTCACCCAGACTTTCAACAGAGCGAGAAAGAATTGCAGAACTGATCAAAGACGGGGAGACTATCATCAACATGTTTGGAGGAGTTGGAATGTTTTCCATCGTGGCTGCAAAAAAGAAAAAGTGTCATGTATACAATATCGATATCAACCCAGATGCAGCCAGATTATGCACAAAAAACATACTGCTAAACAAACTAAAAGGAACTGTAGAATCAATTGAAGGTGATGCAGCAAAAGTCATAGAAGAAAAATTACTTGAGACAGGTGATAGAGTCCTGATGTTGTTGCCTGAAAGATCAGACGAGTTTTTGGGCAATGCCATAAGGGCTGCAAAGAAAAATGCAATAATACACTATTACTGTCACACACATGCAGAAAAAAAGGGACTTGTTTCGTCTTTGGCACCACAACATTTCTTGGAAGTTGTAAACGTCAAGTCAGAAATTTTAGGGGCAAAAATTGTGAGACCTGTAGGTCCAAGATTTTACCAAGCAGTTGTGGATGCAGCAATATCCAAATGATTACTTGTCATCAGTTACAAGAGATGAAGGAGACGGTCTTGAGGTTGCCATGTTGTAGCCTATCCAAGAAATCACTCCAAGAATTCCTCCCACTGCCATCAATACAGAAAGTTGTAAGACAATAGGACTCCATTCAGAGATCATCAACAGATAGGCATAAAGAAAGAATCCTACAATTGCCAAGACAAAGATCATTATTCCAATAGTTCGTTGTCTGGTCATAAGGCTAGAGTCTTTTTGTGACTTATTTATTTTAATCTAGTAAGCAAACTCAATTGCCATCAAATATGCATCTTCACCGTCACGATAGTAGGCTTTTAGTCGTTGTTTTATGACAAATCCAAGTTTTTCATACAGTTTTACAGCATCATTATTACTACACCTGACTTCAAGATACAGTTCATCTGATTTTTTCAGTTTTACTCCTACAATTGCTTCCAGAACCAAGCCCTCTCCAATTCCCCTCCTTCGGTGTTCGGGCAATACTGCAACTGATACAACATGACCCTTTTTTACAAAACCAAGTTTTTTGAAGTTTGAAAAACCGTATTCAATTTTACACATTATGTATCCTACAAGCTTCTTGTCTACCTCTGCCACTAGAAATGCCTCAGGAAGCTCAGCAAGAAGGCTTTCATAGAAATAGTCAGAATAGTGTTCTGGCAATGTTTTGAGATTTATCTCCATGGTTGAAATCAAGTCTGATAGATCACATCTACGAATGACACAGTTCCCGATTTCTCTTAATGCCACCTGCATTCTGATGATACTGGAATTATTAATTATTTAACTTTAAGCAAATAAAAGAAATAATTAAAGCCAGTAATGGGTACATGGTCAAGCATATCAACTCTTGATGAAGTTTTATCAATGGTGTCTTCCTATTTTACTATAGTAGGCTTTAATCAAAGTCCAACCGTATTACAGATTGAAATTTCCGGAAATGAGGTAACTGAGAAATTTCGCCAACTGGTTCAACGCATGGAATCAAAAAACATGATAGCCAGACTAGAATCAAGTTTTGGAAGAACATTTTTACTGGTTTCAAGATTTGAGCCTCCAAAATCACGTAGATCTTGGATTCCAAGAGCATTGTTTGCTGCTACAATAGTAACCGTGATGATTGACGGATATTATCGAGCAATTAGTACAAATTCGATTGTAAAAGGAGACGACCCATTTTACATAGCAGTACTATACACTGCGTCGTTGATTGGAATACTTGGCATCCACGAACTTGGCCATATGATAGCGTCAAAGAAACACAAACTTAAGATCAGTTGGCCATATTTTATTCCCGGAATTCCAGTATTTGGTTTTGTGCCAACATTTGGAGCACTCATAATGTCTCGCGGTTTGATCGTAAACAGAAACATACTTTTTGATGTAGGAATTTCAGGCCCCATTGCAGGACTTGTTGTAGCCATAATTGTTTCCACATATGGCGCATACATCTCACCTCTAATACCAAGTTCACAGGCTCAAGAACTTTTAGAAAAATCTGGTCTTATGGATATACATTCTAGCATCATAATGGATGCAACAATATTTCTGGTTGGAAAACATGTACCAAACCAAGAACTTGTAATGTCGCCAGTCTTGTTGGCAGCGTGGTTTGGTTTTCTCATAACATTTCTTAATTTACTTCCAGCATGGCAACTTGATGGTGGCCACATTGCTAGAGCAACATTTGGTATCAAATGGCATAGAATTTTGACATATGCAAGTATAGGAATTCTTGCCTCAACTGGATATTACATCATGGCATTGTTCGTACTGATGTTTAGCATGAGAAGTCAGGACATAAAACCATTAGATGACATATCTCCATTATCACGAAAAAGAAAAAGAATGTTCGGGCTTGTTATTGCTCTTGCATTTCTCTGTGCACCATTACCATTTTCCATTTTACCGTAGTAAGATGTGTGAACCATCAGGAACAATGGTAATTTTTTGTCTATCACCATATGTCTTAAGAACATAATCCATTGTCTCCTTTGCACCACTAAATGGAATCATACCAAGTTTGTCTTTTGTGTAAAGGTTTGGCAAAATTGATACAATTCCTATTCCAAATTTCTTGCGTATTTCTGTTAAAAATAATAGATCTTCCATACCATCCAAATATTTAGATGGACTTTTCAGCCTATCAAGATTCATTCTTCCTTCCACATATTGCTGAATTGCTTCAGAACCCAATCCATTTTTACATTCTGCAAGAAGTATAATCAATCCCTCATCTTTTATCACACTTGAACAATTCCAAATGGATGAAAGTGATCTGCTCAATGTTTCATTGCTTGCCTCTTTTCCAGTGCTAACAATTGCCACCCTATGTTTTTCTGTTTCATGTATTGCATTAGAAGATAGAGATTTTGACAATGAGAAAGTTGATGAGGGATGACCTACAGCAATGTCGATAATTCCAGATTGATTTGCCACAATCTCAATAGAAGATATCTCAAATCCATCAGTAAATTTTTTTGCTACCTGCATTGTTTGCAACTCATAACCAGGAAGCGGAAGATTTCCTTCCCTTTTTTCATATGCCTCAAGCATGTTATCTTTGCCAAATCTTCGCAGTAATTTAGTAGACATAGTATTATATCCAAACAAGCCATCAAACTCCATCTCACCGATAAAGATGAGATTAGCATTAGAAAATTGTGAGGCATTAAATTCTGATATCGATACGGTCGGATCAGCAAAAATATTTTTTATAGAATTCAGGTTTGACTTGTCTACCAAGAATTTTGGTTTTGGAAGGGATTTTTTTATACAAATATCTAACAAGCCAGAGATTATCTTTAGAACAGGTTTAGAGTGTTCCATTATAACAAATTCAGTAGGCTTTGACAAGTCAACAGATTCTAGTTTTGATACAATTTCCGCATCAGTCAAGTTCACGCCTCCAGAAACTATTTGTTTTTCCAGATTTTCTGCCATTACATCAAGAACAACGTCTGTAGGTCCATAGCTAAGCCAAATTTCAGGCATACCATACCGAAGGGACAGTTAAAATAAATCTAGTTCGGTAAATTTTGCTGTGGGTTTTGTCAAAGAATTTGCAATATTTTTGCAAGAGAGCGGTGCAATCAAGTTTGGAAATTTCAAGCTTTCAAGCGGAAAAGATAGTGCCTACTATATTGATCTTAGACTAGTACCAAGTTTTCCACACCAATTTAGAAAAATGATAAAATCGGTTCAAAGCCTGATATCAGATACCATAGGACTGGATAGTTTTGAGTATATTGCATCAGTTCCAACATCAGGACTTGTAATCGCATCGGCGTTGGCCATGGAGACTGTGAAACCTCTAATTTACATTAGACAAAAGCCAAAGGATTATGGTACTGGCAGTCTCATAGAGGGAAAGATACCACCGGGTTCAAGAGTAGTCTTGGTAGACGATGTTGGAACAACTGGCTATTCATTGCTCAATGCCATCAAAGCCCTAAAAGATGCTAAAATAGTGGTAGAATCCGCTTTTGTCATAATCAATAGACTTGAAGGAGCCCGTGAAAATCTGGAGGCTGAAAAAGTAAAGATGTACGAAATTACAGACATTCTTGCCATTTCCAATATTTTACATACTGAAAATATTCTTGATGATCAAACTCTAGACAGAATCAAAAAGCAAATGAGTTCATCCAAATAGATTTTTCAATCTAGCTTTCGTAGATCATTAATTTTTTTTCTTCTAATAGAGTATGTAGGTTATGCACAGACCTGTAAACATCAGATTCTTTTTTTGCCCCAGTGCAGACAAGTTTTCCAGATGCAAATAACAGTATGACAGTTTTTGGGTCAAGCATCCTATGTATCAAACCCGGAAATTGTTCAGGCTCATACATGCTTCGCGGAAGACTTCGTGCTGCTTGTTCCAGATGTATCTTTCCACCAAGATTAGCAGAGGCAACCATATTCTGGATGGTGATGACTGCATCACTTTTTATCTTAATTCCACCTTTTCGCAACGTCTGAACAACACTACGAACTGCTTTGATTGACTGTTCTTCAGATTTTGCTCCAGTGCAGACCATTTTACCCGAACTGAAAATTAGTGTTGCAGTTTTGGGTGATTTTATTCGAAAAACTAAACCTGGAAATTGATCAGGATGGTATTCAACATCAGGAAATGTTTGTGTAATAACATTAAGATCAATTCGTTGATCAACTGAAGCTGAAGCCACAACATTTTCTATACTTACAATAGGTTTTGTTTGGGGCATTTCGGTGTTTAAATACGCGCTTTATATATACTCTATAACATTTTGTGCAAACATTTGTGGTACCAAATGTATTAAGATCATTTCTAGAAAGAGAGGCAGCTCAGACAAATGCCTTTACATCATCGTGTCAGTTATAACTCTGATTCTTCATTGCGGCCAAATGAAGATAATTTACTGCTTATTTTAAAATTAGTATACAAAGAAAAATTCTAGGTTACATCCATTTATTCTGCTGATAAAAATCAGAAAATGTTTCCCAACAAACCCAAATATCATGTACAAAGTGAAAGGAACAAAAGTAGTGGGCCCAAAGGGCTTCGATCCCTTGGCTCACCGGTTATGAGCCGGTTACTCTACCAAGCTGAGTTATGGGCCCTACGAAAGAGCAAATTGACATGCGCTATAAAATAGTATAGCGGTCAACAGTAAGCATTGTAACAGCTGTCAAGTAAGAGATTTTGAGCAGCCACTGATTTGCTTGCTATTTCTACCAATTCATCTTCTTTTGATGCAGGAGTTTTTTCCAATATTTTTCTCCAGAGAGCAGCATGTCTTATGTCAGCTTCTGCGTGCAGTCTGAAATATTCTATTGCATCATCGTCTGAAAGACCATAGAATTTTCTTAATCCATCTATCTTTGATAAGCTAATTTTTGGTATCTCTTGTTCCAAGGCATACATTGCAGCAGCTCCACCCTCAAATGAATTCATAAGACATGAAAGATTTGAGATTGCTTGTTTTGTAGCCTCAAGACCCTCATAGTTTCTTAGTTCATTTTTTGATACGCCAAGTGCAGATGCAAATTTCATCCATGGTTCAATGTGTTCAGATTCTTCATCTCTGTTTGAGGCAATTTTGCTCTTGATTTCAGATGGGCTTTTTTCCATCACGTCTCCTACAAAAGAGGGAACTGATTTTACCAATTGAAAGTATTCTTTTGAATAACCACTAAGAGAGTCTATTGATAATTTACCTTCACTCCACATTACATAGAATTTGTGCTTTAACAAACTCTGGTCTTCAATTATTTTATCAATTCTTGCAATAAGAGAGCTCATGGCAATTATCAAATTCTAGCAATAAAAAAATCTTTTGAATGCCTTCAAAAGGATTTTATGGATATAAAATAGGATGCAATTTGGGCTCCAGTGGTGTAGACCGGTCAAGCATGTGGGACTTTCAATCCTACGACCCGGGTTCAAATTCTTCATGATGAAAATCCCGGCTGGAGCACCACCTTTCAAAAGCATTAATATTCTAACTACGGTTACGATTGCTAGTGCAAATTCTTGGATAGAAAGAATTTTGAGATAAATCCGCTCATAAAAGACTTTGAAAGTTACATAGCCAAGGTTAATGACGCAATTAAACAAGAGTTAGAGCTATACTCTGCATCAGAATTTTTTGAGCCATTACAGTATTCTTTGGAGGGTGGAAAACGAATAAGGCCACTAATCCTTATCTTGTCTACAGAAAGTGTAGGAAAATGTGATGATAATGCATATTCAGCATCATGTGCAGTGGAACTTTTGCATACAGAGTCTGTGATTCATGATGATATCATAGATAATGAAATTCTAAGAAGAAGAAAGGATCCTTTTCATATAAAATACGGATATAACACAAGTATCATAACAGGAGATTTTGTACTGGGTCTGATTTTGAACATTTCATCACGTCTTGATAACGCAAGAATAGGAAGAGAACTTGCAATCACTGCAATGATGATGAGCGAGGGAGAGATGATTGAGACAAGACTTGAGACAAGCGAAGATGTCACCTTTGATGATTATGTCAAGGTGATGGAGTACAAAACCGCTACGGCATTTGAGGCAGCTGCAAAGATTGGAGCTATATTAGGAGGCGGTACAGAGGAACAAATTTTAGCACTTGCAGAATACGGCAAGAACATGGGAATAGCATATCAAATTAGAGATGATCTACAAGACTGGAATAATGAAGACAAGTTATTCAATACTCTGATAAAGAAAAGTTCTGATCCTCGCATTGTATTTGACCGCATGGATGCAATGCTCAACAATTATTCTACGAAAGCAAAGACAGCATTAAGAAAAATTAATGATGGTCCTGCAAGAACAAGATTAGAAAGTCTTCTGGACTTGACTATGCTTAGTGTATAGCTGGCAGCCCGCTCATAATTGGAACTGCAGATTTTGC
>Ga0207707_10006611_pt1 | contig 10118 bp, 7 predicted proteins | sample KBSC83BmetaG_FD_184336 | JGI IMG/M metagenome (GOLD analysis project Ga0207707, IMG submission 184336) | Corn rhizosphere microbial communities from Kellogg Biological Station, Michigan, USA - KBS C8-3B metaG (SPAdes) (version 2) | ecosystem: Host-associated > Plants > Roots > Rhizosphere ... | reverse complement strand
GCACTGATCGAGCGCGAGGCGCAGATAGTTGAAGGAGTGCTGGATATACCAGCCGTCCTCGGCGAACTGCTCGCGAATGAGACCTTCGAGAAGATGCTTGCCATGGCTCGCCCAGCGCACCGCTTCGGGGTGAGTGCCGCGGAAGCGCGCGCCCAGCACGAGCAGCCCCACGGCTTCGGAGATCGCGTGATTGTTGCGCTGGGAGAGGGCGTAGCCAATGGCGTCGTTGATGCGTTCGCCGCTCGCGGCGAGCACGGCTGCGATGCGCGCCATGGCGTGCTGCGTGCTGGACGGCGCGCCCACGAGATTCGCCTCGGCGTAGAGCAGCGCGACTGCGCGGATCGCTGTTTCCTGTCCGCAGGCCCAGTGCACACCGCGATAGGGACGGTTGCCCTCGATCCAGGATGCGAGCGTGCTGTGGAACGCGGCGGCATAGCGATCGTCGCGCGTGATGAGCCAGGCGCGCACGAGATCGTATGCCCAGGCAAAGCGGGCCGGCTCCCACACTTCCTTCACGTCCACGCCGGGCATCTTCATGAGCGGCAACTGCCACCACGGCGTGTGGCTGGGAATGACGTATTCGATGGGTGTGATGTGCCACTCTTCCGGCGTAGCCGGGAGGCTGCGCCAGTGCCAGCGGAAGGCCTGATATTCGCCGTACACCACGCGATCGGCGCGCTCGATGGCGACCTCGTGGCTGGTGGCTGCCGCGATCGCCGCCGCATCCGCGACGAACGCGTGTGGGCGGGGCGCGGGCGCAAAGCCCACATCGCGGCGCGGTTTGGCACGAAAGGCATTGAGCGTGCGGCGCAGCTCGTGGTTCGTGCGGAGCGCGAGGCCGCGCGCGCCGTAGGTGCGGGCTATCGTGGCCGCCGCCTGCGGCCAACGGGTTGGCGGAAGCGTCACGATCGAGTTTTCATGACGTCGCGCAGCGCGCGGTCGAGCCGTTTGCCGAGCACGGGACGACTGTGTTCGCGCGCGACCCATTCGCGACCACTGGTGCCCATGCGTTCGCGTTCGCGCGGTGAGCGCATGGCGATGCGCACGATGGCATCGGCGAGCGCGTCTGCGGACGAGTCGCGCGCCTGTTCACCTGCGCCGGACCGGTGCAACAAGGTTGCGACCTCGCCGGGGACGTTGCACGCAACGGGGAGGCCGGCGGCGAGATAGTCGAAGAGCTTGTTCGGGCTCACGCCGTAGGAGAAGAGCGGTGCGTTGCGGAGCACCATGAGACCCGCGTCGGCGCTGGAGAGGAGCGCGGGCATGGCGGACTTGGGCACCGGGTCGAGGAATTCGACGTTGGCCAGCTCGCGTCGCTCGGCTTTCGCGCGCAGTTCCGACTTGCTTGGGCCATCCCCCACGAGCAGCAAGCGAATCGGCTGATCGTTGAGCAGCTCCGCGGCATCCAGCACCGTGTCCAGCCCGTTGGCGGGGCCATGCGCGCCGGCGTAGATGAGCGTGAACGGCCCGCGAGAGCGGGCATGCGGCACGAAGGTTTCCGTGTCCGCACCATTAGGGAGATAGATGAGTTTCTCGTGCGGCACACCGCGGTGTTCGAGGTGCTGCACCATGCCGCGCGTGACCACGATGACGCGTTGCGCGCGCTTGTAGAGGTGACGAGCGATGGCACCGAGTACAAGATAGGCTGGGCCTTTCGAGCCGCCGGCGGCGAGGAGACTCTCAGGCCAGAGGTCGCGCACCTCAAAGAGAAAGGGAACCCGAAGGCGCCGCGCCATGCGGTATCCAGCAAGGGCGGCGAAGAGGTGCGGGGAGGAGCCGATGATGACATCAGGTGGCGATTCCGTCGGGTGCCAGCGTGCAAGCGAGCGCTGGAAGGACAACCAGTTGCGCGCGCGGCGCCAATTGTTCGATTCGTAGGGTGCGGCCCAGAGCCAGAGGAAATCCACACCATCAATCTGCTCGGTGATGGGCTCGCGCGCAGCGGCCGACGGGCGGCGGGTGTAGCCGCGGGTGTGAAGGTGGAAGTCGGACGCGGCGATGGTGACGTGCCAATTGCGGCAGGTGAGCTCGCGTGCGAGCTCGAAGTGGCGGGTGCCGCCGCCGTCTGATGGGGTGACGGCGAAGTGGTTGATCCAGAGGAGGTGGGGACTCGCTTCGCTCTGCAGAGTTGTGTTCATGCCAAGTCCCCGTACGCTGAACGGAAGACGCAATGCATAATACAATTCGTCGGCGCATCTCTCAAAGCCCGCGTTCCATCGCCTTCAGGATACTCGAGCCACGCTCCATGTCGCTCTGATTCCCGTACGATGAGTGGCGACAGACCCACATGCCGAGAAAAAGTGGAACAAACAGAAAAGAGGCTTCCTGAAATATCTGAACGAAGTACCCGCGACTGATCACCTGAACAAGAAATGGGAATATGACAGCATACAGGACGCGGGCCCAATCATTGTTTTCATGCCGTGAGAGGTATTCATAAGAGATGCGCGCGAGCAAGCCAAATACCCACATGCCTGCAATCAGTCCGACTGCACCGAAGTTCGCATAGAATTCGCCGACATTCGGATACGCAACTCCAGATGTTGCCGCGTCCGAGCCGAGGGTTGCCTGAACAACTGCTCTAATCGGTGCCTCCGGCTTGTCGGACCAGAGGCTGCGAGGAATAGGCTGAACAAGGAGGTAGGCGTACGAAGAACCCCAGAGATAGTCATGCTCTCTGGGGAAGCTTTGAATTATTGCCAGAAAAGGTTGGTAGATACTGAGGTCGCCTTCAAAGCTTTCTGAACTGGATCCGACGGAAACTGCCCCAATGTCCACGGAGCTACTGCTGCGGAATGCCGTGCGTGTCAAACCTATGGCTCCAATGAGAAGTATTACTGCAAAGGCAGCGGCAAAGACCTTCAGCGCGCCGGGTCGGCGTTTAACTCTGAGGTAGTGGTAGACGATGGGTGCCAGAACGAGGATGAGGATGCGAAAGCGAAACCCGATGGTGGTGTATACGAGTAGCAGAGCGATGAAGGCAACAACGAGCCACTTGCGACCGCGCCGCGAGAACGCATAGAAGAGCATCCAGGCCGATGTGAGCCAATCGAGCGTCCCGTAGAGATAGTTTCTAAACACGTTCTCGGAATCCGGCACCCCGGTCTGCGACGTTGTTGTTGTGCTACCGAGTTGACCGAGCGTCAATAGCCGGGTCCATGACAGCCCAGCGCCATGCGCGTACGTGGTAACTGCGACCAACGCCAAGAGAGCAACAACCGACGCGAACGCGATCACGCCGCGGCGCGACCCAGGAGGCTCCGGCAATACTGCTGCACCACGTCGAGCAATCCCCGAAGCAAAATACCCCGCCCACATAGCCGCCACGCCGCAGGCCAGATAGGCTGACGCAAGGGGGAAAGTCGGCATCACCAATCTGCCGAAGAAGTAATATTCTCCAGCAAGCAGCCCACGCATGGGAGCGAAGACAAAGTACAGGAAATAGCTGGCCGCAATTATGGTGGTTGGATCAAACGGATCCATGCGGCGGGTCACGCAACCGATGACAAGCGGCATGGCGATGATCGCTGTCAACCCTGCGAAACAGAGGAAATACGTATCCAGTTCCGGTCGCAGGAACGTCACGGTCAGAAGGCCGCCCAGCACGCAGCCGAGACCGGACAGCAGAATGGTGCTGTCCCAGACCGAGAGCGTCACTCGGCTGGTTGTCATCTTCGAACCGGACATTCAGTGGCGAAGAGCCGTGCGCCACAATCCGCGGTCGATTCGAGGTGCGCGCCAGTGCCGCGTTCATGTCGAGTCACGAAAACGCGAGCGCGCACTGGCGACAGTACCGGACGAGAATATCCATTCTCAAGAGTCCCGGACATGTCCGACCGAAGAGTCCCGGACATGTCCGACCGAAGCGCGTGCAAGTTACTGCCGCAATTTCTTCTGACACGATGAATAGAACCTGTTCCGATTGAGGACACAGTACTAGCGATGAACCGCGGCGCCGGCAAGGAATTGAAAAGTTGCGAGCGCAGAACGGCGCCAGTCGTAGGCTTCGGAAAGGCTGAAGGCGCGTGAAGCCAATGCGTGCCGTAATTCTCGACTCCGAGTCACTCTCTCCATCGCTCGTGCGAGGTCCTGTGACGACTCAGGATTGCAATATTCGCCGCCATCGCGAAGCACCTCTCGCATCACAGGGCGATTACCGCTGACGATGGGCAACCCCGCTGCCATGCCTTCGAGGAGAATGATCGGCATGTTCTCGCATGTCGATGCGAAGACCAAGGCATCGGCCTGGTGGTACATGGCCGCAAGATCCTGGTGGGCAACCGGCCCAATGTAGCGGACGAAATTCGACGACGGATCATACGTGTCCATCGCCCCACGCAACTTCTGCAGTGCAGGAGGAAATGCCGGTCCGACCAGATCGAGCGTGACGGGTAATCCGGCCGCGCGCAGCTGCGCAACGGCTGCAACAACATTCCACTGATGCTTGTAGAGGTTGACTATCGACACATACAGCCAGCGAAATGGGCGAGATTCCGAAAACGCGGACAGCGGGCATTGTTGCCGTGGCACGAGTCGAAAGCGTGAGTCGACGCCGTGCGGAATCGTGGTACAACGTCCAGGCAGGAGGCCGGTACTCTCTTCGGCCTTGATTCGCGCCGACTCTGTCAGGAAGATCACGCCCGTTGCCCGCTGAAACGTCTTGGTCTGCAGCACACGCAGCAGCTCCAGTCGAAACCTTGCGGCTGAGAGCCCGAAGCGTCTGCGCTCATTCGCATCGAACGGCAACAGGTTGTGCGACATGGTCACAAACGGTCGGAAGTTGCCCAGATATCGACCGCCGGGAACAAAGAGAACGTCACAGGCCATAGCAACGCGATCGAGCCTATGCTGCCATAGAGCTCTCGACGCGAGAGAGCCATCCAAGGCCTCCTCATGCGCCAGGGTGAGCCACGCACGCTGCGGCAGACGCTCCAAGGTGCGACGGCCACCCCACACAATTACCTGATGTATTCCTGCCTCCTTCGGTGCATCTGAATCGAGCAGATTGGCCAGGTACGTTAGGCCTCCACCCGCTCGCAGATTTGAGGCATCAATACCAATTGTCAATTTGTTCACGGTGTACCCGTCAACCGGACCTGTTCGCTGCTCAGCTATCGAGGCAGGATGCGAAGTGGGGTTTCAGAACGATGGTTCGGGGTGCGTAGCTTTCGAGACGATCCACAGGCCAACCTACGCGCGCTCCAGTGTCATCAGGGCATTAGCGAAGTTCTCCGCGACCCAGCGCCGCTGGAAGCCCTGATGAGCGGTCTCCGCCGACCGAGCTCCCATCTGACGTCGTGTCTCACCGTCCGATGCCAGGAAACGCTGAAGGGCCAAGGCCACATGATCGGCTGAGTGATGCTCAAGAAGGAAACCATTCAGTTCATCACGAAGGAGATCTTCGACATTTCCTGCCTGACATGACACAATCAAGGGAAGGCCAGAAAATGCCGCTTCGATGACGCTTATGGGGTTCGGATCGCGCTTGCTATTAAGAACGAACACGTCAGCGGCTCTCAGCCACCGTCGAATGTCCACCATATCCAGATGGCCGGCGAGATGAACTTCGCCGCAATTCAGCTCGCTCGCTTTCGCATCCAGCGCAGCCCTGAGCGATCCCGTTCCGATGAGGACAAGCATGGCATCCTTGCGCATCTCGCGTGGGAGTCTTTCAAATCCAGCCACCAATTCCAGAACTCCCTTTCGATCCTCAAGTTGGCATATGCTGACCATGACCGACTTTGACCACGGGATGCCGAGGTCGGCACGCGCGGCTTGGCGATCAGCGCGTGAAGGTGTCTTGAAGAAATCATCATCGATCGTATTGGGAAGAAACATCACTGGCCTGCTGTCGCCAGCCTCGGCTCGAATAAAGCGCGCCGAGGCGCCGTTCGGAACGGCGAAGGCGTCGTATGTGCGTAGCGCACATCGGCGCGCAGCCGCAATCAATCCACGAGGATGAAGTACGGCACGCGAGTGCCCCTCACTCCAGAAGATGCGATATGCGTCACCAGCGATGTAGCGTTGAGACGCCAGTAGCGTGGTGGGAAGGTTCCAGGCCCCCCCCATCAATATCCAGGCAGGCCGAATCTCACGAAGCTGTGTGACGATGGTAGGGTTGAAGTGCGGGTGCCAGCTCGAAACACTCGGATGCCAACCTGGTAGGATTTTCCAAGGATATCGTTGCTCGTCAAGCTGAAGGTTCCACCTGCGGTGCGGTTCGCGCATCGCACAAAAGAGAACACGCAATCCGGCGCCGCGCTCCTGCAGCACATCCGACAGCACGTTGAGGAATGGAATCCGATAGGGCGTCGGAGTGTTGGTCAGCACGAGGAGCTCTGAAGAACGACTACGCGACACCGCTGCGGCCATGATCTGACTGGAAAACGTTGATCCTACGACAGGTCGCGCCAGTTCTATGCGTCTTCGCGACTAGCACGTGCGGTCGATGGGAATGATACAGGCATGTTCAGTCATTGTCCGGCGGACAATCATGCCATCAGTGCCTTCTGCCACTGGCGTGGTTGACCCGGGATTCCCAGGAGGATCACAGGATGCGTGCAGGGCCTACACCGATGCGGAATCGAGCGCGGTGTCCCAGCAGTCGGCGGTCCGCCAGAGCCCGTGCAGATAGGAGAGATACCGGCTTTCCGAATGTTGTTCGACGACAAATGCGCGCGCGGCGGCTCCAACTCTCATCTGCATTTGCTCATCCATGCCCACATACTGCAGCGCTGCATCGATATAAGCGCGAGCGGGCGCGTCGAGTGGCAGTCGCGTGCCCCAAGGCGATCGGACCAGCCGCTCCGTGTCACCGGTATCCGTTGCTACAACGCAGCACTGACAAAGCATGGCCTCCAGCAACGACTGCGACGGATAATTGTCCCACTGTTGCAGAGAGAGAAATACTTTCGCGCCCGCCAGAATCTCACTGATGCGGTCGATGCGCAGAATGCGAACATTCGCATTCTGCTCGGCGGCACTTATAAGTTGCGCCTCATACGGGCCACTTCCACAGAGCACAAGCTCGCAGGTTTCACGCTGCGGCCACTCCTTCACCATCTGCACCAGTAGCTCCGATCCTTTTTGCTGAACGAAGTGCCCGGCAAATACAACACGATCGAGCTTGCGATCGGCCGAGCGATATCTCTCGGGGTCTGAAAAGCTGCACGGGGCAATGAACAGTTTTCGATCGTCGACAATGCCCGTGACATCGATTTGTGGATTGAGCGCGTCCACGACATGCGACCACTTCAGTGCGGTCCACAGGACCCGGTAACTCCTTCGCGTTTGATTGCCGTTCCGGAGGGGCAACACTCGGGATGTCGTCAACGACGTTAACAATGTGGCGTTCTTGAAGAGACGGGCGAGAATGGCTGCCGGGAGAATAAGCATCCCCACGCCCGTCAGATGCACGATCGCTCCCCGCGGAATGTGGCGCAACGCAAATAGCTGCGCCTCGATCCATGTCGCGAACTTTGAGTGTCGGTCCTCGAAAATCGTGATCTTCGTTTCGAGTTCGCCGACTTCACTTCGCTTCCACGCTTCAAGGAGTGTACGTGTGCACAGAATCGTGACTTCCGTTTCATCGAAGCTTGAAAGTGCCTTGGCAATGCGTCCCCAGCGGATTTCCTGGCCGCCAAGAATGGTGGTGTTTCTGTCCATCAGACTCACCACAACAGGTTTTCGCAGGGGCCTGGAATCTGGCAGTACTTGGGCCGCCGTTGCGCCTACGGAGTCTGCAAGAGTCGTCATGCGATGCAACTGAGAGCCATTGGCCCGGTCATGAAGCAGCGACCGCTCCACCATCGCCTTCGCGCTGAAATATCCAATTATTCCCGTCGTGCCGGACTGCCTCCATGTGCCATCGCTCCTGAATCATGTTGACGAGATCCAGCGCACTGTAATTGCGGCCCGTGTAGGAGCCGCCATGCAACTCGATGATCATTTGCTGACACGCTTGGATAACAGCGGGATCCTCATGCATTATCATCGCGTGTTCTGCGCCTTCAATGTCGCATACAAGGGCGAACAGGCCAATCCGCTCATGCTTAATCACGCTTCCCAGCGTGAGGGTGGGAACGTCAATCGTAGCATCATTCGAAGACGACGCGGTCGATAAGATTGCGCCCCCTGTGTTGAAGCTGCTGCGCACGAACCGCACACTCACGCGGTTCTCGTAGTCAATAGCTCCATGTAATACCCGGACGTCCCGTGCATCATTCGCCCCCAAGAGCTCTTCTATCAGTTGAATGAGCGCCGGGTTTGCCTCCACAGCGATCTGGCGTGGCGGCCTGAGCCGACTGATCAATCCGCTGATGTAGCCGATGCTGGCACCCAGCTCAACAACCGGCAGGTCGTGTCTGAGATGACCGGTCACGAGCCGGCGCTCGGCACTTTCGTACATTCCGAGCGCGAGAAGCGCTTTCACTTCCGGGCGGATCAATGGGGATTGTGTTTTGACCCACAGCCCATGTGAGTTGATGCGATTGCGAAGCAGTGCTCCCGCAACCCGGCCAGTGACCCTGTTCACGAGCACCTTCGCGGTTGCTCGCTTGATGCCAAGTACTGCTCTCTCGTGGGCGGCGCTTGCCATAAGCGGTTGGGACGACCTCAACTCCCCAGCGACGCGTCAGCCCGTGAACCGCTCATGCTGCTCGCCATGACCCTATGAGCGCGTGTGCCGCGCCACGTGGCAATATCCAGTCATCTCTCGTGAGCAGGAGTGATGCGGGACATCCGGTGCCACTCATCCTTGAGTATATGGCGGGCTTGATAATCGAATTCAGCCCGTCAGAGGGTGGGGTGGCCATGGAAGCGCCGACAATTCCGTACCTTGGCATTAGGACGATGTTGCCTGAGCTGTTCACACGCTGCCTCCGGGTAGAGAGCAAGCTCCCGGTTCAGGAACTCAGTGACCACGGAGGCGTCCGTTGTAATCCGGAGCTTCTTTCCCGCCATGCGACGTACAGTCATCTGCAGACGTCGAGTACCGATTGCGGCAAAGAGTCGGTGAATCCTATCCGGGTGCGATTACGAAATGCGCCATTTTCTGGCAAAATCAAGCTGGCAAAATCAAGCGCCTGCCGCGCCGGGTGGCAGCATCAACTCTTGATAACACCACCTACGTACTAGCAATGCGTCTCAATACAAATGCCGCAAATACGGGCCCGAGTTCGGGCAGTGGCATTGCCGTGCTGACAGCCCAGTCCATCGGTGGAGCGATGGTCTGCATCCGAAGAGGAAGAATCTTCCCCATATAGGTTCCCTGCATTACAGGAGTACCGAGCAGGTCGTACGGGTGATATAACGCGTAGTGTTCGCCCGCTCGAAGGATGCCCGTGAGATCAAGGTTGACAGCAGTGCTTGACGACCAGTTTCTGATCTGAATCAGCACCATTCCTTGATCGATTGCACCAAGCATCGCGACCTCCACACCAGTCGGAGGAACAGCGGGAAGAAAGGCGGCACTTCCTCGCACCTCGAGACGGTTGACTCCGTACGTATTCTGAAGAAACAGAGCTCCATCAGCTACGTTGAACTGGATGTCTTTCGTCCTGCCGGAGAACGTATTTCCAATTATCGTCGCGCGCGCGGCGGAGCAGAGCAATCCAAATCCGTCGTTGGTGCAGTTGTTGTGCGCGATCAGCGTATCTGTGGCGAGTGCAGAGATAACATTTATGCCATACAGCGCGCCTACACACACGTTATCGACTATGCTGTTGTGATCGTACAGTGCATGCTGTACCAGCCCAACCTGAATTGCTGAATTTGCAGCGCCGTCGATCACGTTGCCCTGCAGCCATCCGCTGACAAATGCCTGCGCAGTCAGTATCCCCAGCCACAACGAGTGGCTGATGGTGTTCCCGACCACCAGCGATCCAGGCCGCTGCTGTCCCGCTGACGTATTTCCGCCCACTGACATGAGTGGACTTTTTGAGCATGGCTGCGAGAAATCATTCAGTGCAAACACATTATAGCCGCCTGCCGCCTCCATGCTCTCGGTACACACGAATCGGTTTCGATAGTGAACGGAATAATCAGCGTTGATATTCTCGCCATTCGCGCAATTCCGATAGCTGTTCCGGATAGTATGAATGCGAAGTCCTCCGCCAGGA
>Ga0207707_10006607_pt1 | contig 10118 bp, 9 predicted proteins | sample KBSC83BmetaG_FD_184336 | JGI IMG/M metagenome (GOLD analysis project Ga0207707, IMG submission 184336) | Corn rhizosphere microbial communities from Kellogg Biological Station, Michigan, USA - KBS C8-3B metaG (SPAdes) (version 2) | ecosystem: Host-associated > Plants > Roots > Rhizosphere ... | reverse complement strand
AGCCTGCTGCAAATGACATGCTCGACGCCAAGTGCGGCTGCCATCGGGACGATGATTTGCGGTAATGAGCCCGAAAGCAACACCGGCTGATGTCCGTCGCGAAGATGTCGTTGCACGCGCTCGATGCCGCGACCGGCCAGCCGCGGACGTATCGTCTCCTCGAAGCAGCGCGCGCCCAACTCGGAGATCTGCTCGACACGTGCCCCGCGCAGATATGGTCGATGGCGGCGGATCGCCATAAGCGGGTTGTTCCGCCCGCGCACCGCCGTAAAACGAACGGTTTCGAGCACCGCTCGCATGCCCAAAACGCGCTCCTTGATCAGGAAGCCGAGGAAGAGCCGCTCCGCCGTCGTATCCGGCAGGAGCGTGCGGTCGACATCAAAAACGGCGGCAATCATTCCGTGATCTTCTCCGATTGTCGGACGTAGTACATCGCGTCAATCAGCACGGGCACCCCGCGAATGATCGTCAACGCTATGGCGGAGTAAACCATGAACCAGCCGATGTACCGAATCGAATCGTGACGATAGAAGTCGCCGAACCAGTGTGTTTCACCGAGATGCGCCGCGAACAGGCTGGTAAGAAAGACGAAGCCAAGCGCTTTGGCGACACCATAAAACGCGCGCATGAACCGCGACGCGGCGATAAATTCCGAGAGCGGCGTCAGCATCATGGTGTTCTTACCAAACGCCGATTTGCCTTGCCGGTAGCTCATCCCTCGCATCGCATCGACGAAGAAACCGCGCGTCAACACCAGCAGCGGCATCCAGACGCCGATCAACCCCAGCTGCGCAAAGACAACCCAGAGCGCATTTTCAACGACGCGATCGCCTGCGATGTCGAGGATCGCGCCGAATTCGCTGGTCGACTTTCGGCGCCGTGCGACAAACCCGTCGAGCCCGTCGCTCACGAAGACGATAGCAATAAGTAATGTACACCAGCCGACGACCGGATACGATCGTGTGTAGATAAGCGCGATCGTCACGAACAGCAGGAGTAACCGACCGCCCGTGATCAGGTTCGCCATGACCCTCCCGATCGGTCCCAACTGGAATCCTCGACGGCCGCACCTTTATCCGCGTTGCGGAGAGGTCCGGCTCGAAGCATTGAAGCCGGACACATTATAACAGAGCCAATTCCGCGCTCCGCGCCTGAGCGGCATCAACCGGCGCACCGATCAGTGGATCAACCAGTAAAGCGCGATGAGTGCCGCGAATTCGACTACCAGTGAAGCCGACAGCAGAAATCGCGCCGCGAAGCGATCGAACCCGTCGACGAACCAGGCAAATGCGAAATTGGCAATCGTCACCAGCCAGGTGATAAGTGGGATCGTCCAGATCTGCCGCGTCGGTGCGAAGCGATCGGCCACGCCACTTCTGTCCCAATGGATCGCCAGAGTTTGAGGAAAAGTGTCGTAGCGAACAAGAACAAAAAGCGTTAGCGCGATATCAAGTATGAGCGCCGCAATGAGCAATCTGGCAGCAACGGGATCACTCCAGAGTCGCGGCAATGCGGCCGGTTGGCCTGCCTCGATGACCTGAGCGGAGGATCGACCGGCAGCCGTCATCCCGGCGTCAGCCTTCGCGGGGCGAGTCGCCGGATACGACGTTGTCCACCCGGCTTCGACAAAACGCGCGGTGAGCGAGGCAGGCTGCCAGTCGGCCACGGTTTCCGTCGACTCATCCACCACGCTGCCGCGAAGCTGCGCGAACGCTTCAAGAAAGAGCACGGGACGCTCCGGCGAGATCGCGAACTGGTAATCGCGCGTCACCAGCAGCAGTTGGCGGCGGGCTCGAAGTGTCGCCACAACCGTCACCAACCCCGAGAGAGTTGCTTGCTCGCCAACGTAGTAGCCGGGCCAGAAACGTTGCCAGCCGGTCGGATTCGGATCGAGCCGTTCGACGGCAGGCACAATCTGCTGCACGGCACCGATCGGTATTTCGTGTCGCCGCCCGGCCCAGCGAATCGTCAACTGGTCAGCGGTTAGCTCGTACCTCATCGTCGCATAGCCGTAGAGCAGATAGCCGAAGATTGCCGCGAGCCCCACGAAGATGATAAACAGCGACGACGCGTGGGAGTGAAAGAACCGTGTCTCCGACCAGTGAGATAGCCGAGACAACAGCGAAGAAGAGACAGAAAATGATGGCAATGAGGCCGATGACGCCGCCCGGTGAAGGAGCAGGTGGCCAGCGAACAACGGAGGCAGATTCGCCGGACGTTGCGTTCATCGCACTCCTCTCCGCTAACGCCTCGAGCTTGCAGCCATCTACCACGACGACGACGGCACCCGTTCATTTCACGGGTGCCGTCGATCGCTTACGGTGTCGGGGTCGCTACGGCCGGCGGTGCCGTCGCCGCTGGAGTCGGCGTCGGGATCGGGGTCGGCGTTGGCGGGGCATCCGGCGGCGGTACGAACTGCGTCTGCGCCGTCGGCGATGGGATCGGCGAGTTGATCTGCCAGTCGATCTTCGCAGCGGCGCGCTCGCTGTCCAACCAATCATTCGTCTTAAGGGTACGGAGTTGATTCAGCGTCTCGGCGGTGATCGGCCGATCGGGGTCAATCGCCGTCACCTTGACGATCTCCCAACCGAACTTATCGTGGAACGGCTTGCTGACTTCGCCTTCTTTCAGGGCAAAGGCCACCTTGTCGAACTCCGGCGTCATGATTCCCTTCGGCAACCAACCGAGCTGCCCGCCGTTGACCGCGGTCGTCGTATCGGCGCTCTGCTCCTTGGCGACGTCCGCGAAATCCTTGGTCTTCAGCGTCTGATTGACGATCGCGTTGGCCGCATCTTCGGTCGCGACCATGATCTGCGACGCCTGGATCTGCAGCGCGCGGGTTGGTACTTCCGACTCCAGCTTCTGGGTCACCTTCTGGCGCGCCAGGTTCGGTTGGATTACGAGTCGCCGGAAATCAGAAACGCTCATGCCCGCCTTATCGAGCACGACCTGCTTGTACTGATCGAAGTTCGTTGTCGCGGTGGCGCGCGCCTCGTCCGGCTGCAAGGTCGGAGTGGGTGAGGCAGCGGTCGGCGAACCGGCGGCCGTTGGCGATGCCGAAGGCGTGCCGCTTGCGGCAGCCGGACTGCCAGCCGCCGAAGCATCTGGCGATGCGGTCGCGCTCGCCGATGGAGCGGCGGTCGGTGACGGCGTCGCCGCGGCGGTCGCAGTCGCCCAGGCTGCTGCCGTCGGATCGAGCGGCGGTGGCGGAGTCGGACTGCCGATCGGCGCGGGCGCGAACTGCTGCGCCTGATATTCATCCATCTCGCTGTCGCTAATCGAGAGTCCGAGCTTCGTCATGCCATCAAGCACGACCTGATCGTCGACCATCTGATTAAGCGTCGTGGCATCGACCGGATCCGATTCGACCGTTTTCAATTCCGTCTGCGCTTGCTGCGCCAGATTTTGATACTGGGTCGCCTGATCGCCGCTGGAGAACTGGGCGATCTGGGAGTACTGTGAAACCTGATTCAGTAAGTCGAGCTTGCGGACCTTCCAGTAATCACTCCGCTCGATCTTGTGGCCATTTACAGACGCCAGGGCTTCGCGCGGAAGGTAGATGTACTGGTAAAACGCTCCGGCCGCGAGTACGACGACGAGCACGAGCGCCGTGACCGCGATGCCAACAATCAACAAGCGGCGTTGCGCTTCTTCACGTTCCCGGCGCGAGACGTGTCGCCTCGGCCCCTTTCGACCAGTTATCGACGCTAGCCAGAGTTGGACACGTTCGATCATTCCGTTGCTTTCGTCTCTTTAGCGTTTCACAGGCCAGCGCTGACGGGTTCGATCTCAGGCACGCCCGGCTCGACGGACCCGTCAGCGGTAGCTCCGGTCAATCAATCACTACTGTGAGAAAGCGATGAGAGCGACGTGGCGCGCTCGCTTAATGGCGACCGCCAGTGCACGCTGATGCTTGGCGCAGGTTCCCGACTGACGACGCGGCTCGATCTTGCCTCGGTCGGATACATGACGGCGCAGCCGGCCGATGTCCTTGTAATCGATGTCGTCGATCTGATCCATGCAGAAGGTGCAGACCTTGCGGCGCGGGTAGTAGCGCCCGCCACCGCCGCCAAAGCGGCGACGCGGCCGGTCGTCCGATCCACCCGACTGCGGACCGCGGGAGCGCGGCCCAGAATCTCGTCGTTCTTCAGACATTCGTGTGTTCTCCATGCTTCAAGAAATTCGGTTCGTTGGCTACGTGATTAGAACGGAACGTCGTCGAAATCGTCTTCGTCAACGCGACCGCCCCGGCTCGATTCTCGCGGCTCGCTGGGCGCCGATTCGCGGTAGTTTCCGCCGCCGCCAGCACCCATGCTTTCACCCCGCGGTGTCAGCATCATGAGTTCGGTCGCGGTGACATCAAGCGACGCGCGTTCCTGGCCATCATTTCCCGTGTAACGGTGGAGACGAACGCGGCCTTCGACGTAGACCTTACTTCCCTTGCTGAGATACTGGTCTGCGATCTCCGCCAGCCGATCCCAACAGTTAATTCGGAACCATTCGGTTTCGTCGACAAGCTCTCCGTCAGGCGATCGACGTCGCCGGCTCACCGCCAGGGAAAAATCGGTCACCGGCTTGCCGCTCGGAGTGAATCGCATTTCAGGGTCGCGTCCGAGATTTCCGATGAGCATGATTTTGTTGAGACCCCGTGACATCTCTGCACTCCAATCTACGCTGGAATCAACGGCAAGCTCGGCCACTCATCCCGTCGCTATTCGGATTCCGACTCCGGTTCGGTTTCTTCCACCTCGTTGTCGGTGGCAACCGTGGTGTCCGTCTCGCCTTCAGAGCCGCTCGGCTCGACCGACGATTCGACGACTAGCGGTTCGGTCGACTCAGGAACGTCGCTGGTCTCTTCCTCGGGCGCCTCCGGCGCATCCTGCCGAACAAGCAGATAACGAATGACCTGCTCATCAAGCTTCAGATCGCGCTCAATAGGCGAAATACTCGATGGAGTCGCCATAAACTGATAGAGCACGTAGATTGCGTCGCGGAAGCGTTGGATGGGATAGGCGAGGCGACGGCGCCCCCAGGGCGTGTCGCGCTTGATCAGGCTGATCTCGCCGCCAAAGGATGTAATGAGGCCGGCAACCGTGTCGACGGCTGCCGTCAGCGCTTCGTCGGTTATCTCGGGATTGATCAGCGCCATCAATTCGTAACCGCGAGGCGCACGTTGGTACTCGCGCAACGATTCCCCCTTTCTCCGGGATTACGCTGGTTCGCAGCCGGGACCGTTGCTATCCCGCGTTGACTCAGCGTAGAAAGGCTAAGCTCCGGGCGAAAGCCCGGCCCATCCGGCAATATTGAGCCGGAAACTGGTCGATTATAACATTCGATCCCGATCGTTCCCAGATCGGTCAAAATCGCGTCACACTCGTTCGTTCGCGTTGACTCGCCAATCAGGCACTTTCTATAATCCGTGTACGTTTGTTCTGCTCGCTTCTCCGTTTCGTGGTAGGTTAGGTACCGACCGACCGCGGTTACGTGCCTCGCGCAAGGAGCGTTGGTGCTTCCCTCGAGCCGCTCGTTGCGAGCGGCGCTGCTGGTCTTCACGCTGCTTCTACTTATCCCGGCCTGCGTTGTCTCGTCATCGACGACGACACCGACGTCCAGCGCTACCTCGATTCCGAATCCGGCCAGCCCGACCGCCATTCCGCTCACGCCGACGCCGAAACCGGATAAAGGGGGAACGCTTGTCGCCGCCCTTCCGGCGGAACCCGACACGCTCAATTTCACGCTCTCCGATCAGCCATCGACCATCGACGCGCTGAGTGTGCTCGATTCACGGATGATCCGCGTCCGCCCTGACGGGCAGCTCGATCCACAACTCCTGACTGAAGTTCCCACGATGCAGAACGACGGCATTTCGGCCGACGGCCTCACCTGGGTGCTGCATTTTCGGCCAAATGTCAAATGGTCCGATGAAGAGGCACTTGATGGCCGCGATTTCCGCTTCACCTGGAAGACGATCACCAATCCGAGCTACCCGGCGCAGAGCCGGGCCGGCTGGCAGGATATTTCGAGCATCGCCCTCTCGGCCGACTATCTCACCGCCACCATCACTCTCGCGCGCCCCTCCGGCACGCTGCTCGAGACGGTGCTCGCGGGCGGCGGTGGGTCGACGGCCGGCTTTCTCCTGCCGGCGCATCTTTTCACGGAGATACCGGTGGCAGAGATCGCGCGTTCGTCGTATGGCGACACGGGGCATGTCGGAAGTGGGCCGTTCAAGATCGCAAAGTGGTCTGAAGGCGACCAGATCGTGGCCGAACGAAACGACAATTTCTTCGGTCCGCAGGCGCGTCTCGATCGCATCGTGCTGCGCTTTCAATCAGATACCCGTACGGTAATGACCAACCTGTCGACCGGTGAGCTCGATCTCGGCGTCGATCTCTCGGAAACCTCTGTCGTCGATCTGCGTCAGATTCAAAACATCAACGCCGAAATCACGCCCAAAGCGGGCGCTATCGAGATGATCTCACTCAACCTGGATGATCCAAGTAACCTCAGTCAGCCCCACCCGGTACTCTCCGACCTCGCGGTCCGTCAGGCGTTGATCTACGGTTTCAACCGCCAGCACATCGTCGATGAATTTTTGCTCGGCCAATCGAGCGTCGCGATCACGCCGCTGGATTACACGCAGTGGAGCGATGACAGTCTGAAGCCGTATCCGTTCGATCCGAACAAGGCGCGTCAAATCCTCGACGACGACGGCTGGATCGCGCAAAGTGACGGCGTCCGCGCCAAGGACACCGTGCGCCTATCGTTTCGCTTGACGGTCGTGCAAGGCGATGATCCACAGGCGGTACTCGGACAGCGCATTGCCAAGGAGTTCGTCACCGATATGGCAACCATCGGTGTGCAGGTGCAGGAAGCGGCGGTGCCGGTCACGCAGATCACCGCGGACGCGCAATCCGGCGGTATCCTTGCCAATCGCTCGTTCGATGCGATCGATCTGGAAAACGACCAGCGCTCGGGCATGCTTGAGTTCGACGCACGCTTCAACAGCGCCGGCATCCCCAGCGCGAACAATTCGAACGGGCTCAACATTTCGGGCTACCGCAGCGCGGCGGTCGACTCAGCGCTCGACTCACTCAACTCCACCCCCGACCCAACGGCGCAGATGAGTCTGCTGGCGACCGCGCAACGCGCCGTTTATCAAGACCTGCCGGTCATCCCGATCTATAACCATTTCGAGGTCGATGCCAGCCGCTCGTACGTCAACGGGCTCAAGGGCGGACCGATTTCAGGCCTCTGGTGGAACACCGAGGAATGGTGGATCAACCACGACCAGGCTGCGCCATAGTTCGATGAGCGATGTGCGATTCGTCTAAATGCTGTCGGTGATGATCGCGCCTTCGGTCACGATGTCGAGGACGACTGCGGAACCGGCCACATCACGGCTGCCTGCTTCATCGTTCAGCGCTTCGGCGACGTGCGCGGCACATTCCGGATCGACAAACGCCAGCACCGAGGGGCCGGCCCCGCTCAAACAGGCTCCGAACGCCCCATGCCCGACCGCTGCCTCGATCATCGGCGCGACATGCGGGAAGAGTTTGCTCCGATACGGCTGATGCAAGGTATCCTGCATCGCTTCGCCCAGGAGCGTGAAATCCCCGTGCATGAGCGACATGAGCAGGAGCGCACAGCGACCGAGGTTTGCCACCGCATCCTGTCGCGGAATCATGGTTGGTACGACGGCGCGTGCGTCCGCCGTAAGTCCGAAGGCATCCGGCACGAACAACACCACCTGCAGGGCGCCGCCGAGAGGTATTTGCCGGCAAACGACGCGATCCGCGCAGATGAGCGAGAGCGTCACGCCACCGAAGAGTGAGGCCGAGACATTGTCGCCATGACCTTCGATTCCGGTTGCCAGCCCGAAGATCTGCTGGCGCGAAAGGGGCTCGCCAAGCAGATGATTTCCCGCCAGTAGACCGGCAACCAGTGCCGTTGCTGAACTACCGAGCCCGCGTGCAACCGGTATGTCGGACGACACCGCCACCCGGCACGGCGGAAGCGCGAGCCCGGCAGTGCCGGCCGCGAGCCGCATCCCTTGCTCGATCAGGTTCTCGCCGCCCGCGAGGTCGGGCCCGCCGTCAAACACGACGTTGCTCTGCGCTGGTTCCACGGTGACCGTCGTGAACAGGCCAAGCGCGACCGCCAGCGTGTCAAATCCGGAACCGAGGTTCGCGCTGGATGCGGGAACTCTAACGCTGAAGCGCACCGGCCAGCACCCCCTCCAGTGCGTCGAGCGTCGGGTCGATCAGCACTGGATGGTTGGCGAGCGGGCGTTCCTCTGAACCAGCCCCGAGGTGGTAATCAATCACCGTCTCGGTGTCCTTCATCAGATTGCCCGTCAGAATACCGGCGACAAGCGCATTCGGCGGAATTGTCCCTGTCTGAACCAATTTGCGCAGACCAGCCAGCGTCGTTGCCGAAGCCGGCTCACAACCGATTCCGGCCCGGTCGATCATCGCTTTCGCTTCGAGCAGTTCGGCATCGCTCACTGCTTCGACCACGCCGTCCGAGATCTCAATCGTGCGCCGCGCCCGCACGTAACTGACTGGGTCGCCGATCCGAATCGCTGAGGCGACCGTCTCCGCCTCCATCGGCTCATAGCTCCGGAAGCCGCTGCGATACGCCTCGTAAAATGGCGAAGCACCGGCGGCTTGAACGACGGCGACTCGCGGTGGTTTGGTCAGAATTCCGGCCGCCTGCAGGTCGATCAGGGCGCGCCCGAGCGCACTGCTGTTGCCGAGGTTGCCACCGGGCAACACGACCCAATCGGGCAACGCCCAGTCAAGTTGCTGCAAGAGGTCGAACAGAATAGTCTTCTGCCCCTCCATGCGGAATGGATTGATTGAGTTGAGCAGGTAGATACCATAAGCATCGCTCGCCTGCTCCACCAGCTTCATAGCAGCGTCAAAATCGCCGCGAATCTGCACAATCCTCGCTCCGTAGGCGATCGTCTGCCCAAGCTTTGCGGCCGAAATCTTCCCCTCCGGCACGAACACGATCGATGGAATACCGGCCAGCGCTGCATACGAGGCGACTGAAGCTGACGTGTTGCCCGTCGAGGCGCAGGCGACGATTTGAGCACCGGTCCATTTGGCATGGCTCGCCGCGACCGTCATGCCTCGATCTTTGAACGAGCCGGTCGGATTCTCTCCCTCGTGCTTCAGCACCAACCGCTCGACGCCGGCCCAACGCGCCAGTGAGTCGATGTCATACAGATTCGTGTTGCCTTCGGGCTTGGTCACGATCGCGTCGTCGGGAATGGCGGGGAGCAGTTCACGGAAGCGCCAGACGCCGCTCCGGTCGAGCCGCTGCCGGCCGCCGAGCCGCCGATCGAAGAGTTCAGTCGAAAGTGGAGACGTGATCCCGAGGTCGATATCAAGCAAGCCGCCGCAGTCGCAGCGATTGCGAACCTCATGAGCCGGGTATTCGCGTCCGCATTCGATGCAGCGCAGCAGCACGGTCATTCCTCTCATCCGGCAGACGTCGCACAGACAGATGGCACAGGCCGCGCCTGTGCCATCTGATTCTTACCACGTTTGGGCGGTTCGCGCGACGTTAGCTCATGTGTCTGGGGTCGAGCGCGTCACGAAGACCGTCACCGATGTAGTTGATACTCAACACCGTCAGGAAAATCGCCGCGCCGGGGAAGATCACCATGTACGGCGAGATCTGAATGAAGTTCTGCGCACCACTCAGCAGACGGCCCCAGGTTGGCGTATCCGGCGGGAAGCCGAGGCCAAGGAACGAGAGCGTCGACTCGGTGATGATCGCCTGCGCTACACCGAGCGTTGCGGCGACGATGACCGGGCTGAGCACGTTCGGCAGGATGTGCTTGAAAATGATCGAGGGCGTGCTCACCCCAACGCTCCGGGCCGACTCGATAAACTCCTTCTCCTTAACTGAGAGGAAGGAGCCGCGCACGAGTCGCGAGACGGGCATCCATGTGAGGGCGCCGATGATCGCGACGATGAGGATGAATGTCCCGAGCACGATACCGAAACGCGCCCGCATCGTGTCTTGGAAGAGGTAGATAACGAGGAGCAGCAACGGCAGCGTCGGCAGCGAGATGAACAGGTCGGTGATACGCATCAGCAGTGAATCGA
>Ga0207707_10006605_pt1 | contig 10120 bp, 11 predicted proteins | sample KBSC83BmetaG_FD_184336 | JGI IMG/M metagenome (GOLD analysis project Ga0207707, IMG submission 184336) | Corn rhizosphere microbial communities from Kellogg Biological Station, Michigan, USA - KBS C8-3B metaG (SPAdes) (version 2) | ecosystem: Host-associated > Plants > Roots > Rhizosphere ... | reverse complement strand
CTGCAAATTGTCGGCATCGCTGTCGATCAGAGCGACAAGGTGCGCCCGTACGCTGCCGAAATGAAGATCAATTACCCTATCTTGGTGGGCGACACGGAGGCGATAGACCTCGCTCGGCAAGCCGGCAACCGCTTGGGCGGGCTTCCCTATACGGTCATCTTCGATCGGCAGGGGGCCGCCATCCATAGCCAACTCGGCGGCATAACCGAGCAAAAACTGCAGGCCCTGGTTCTTCCCCTCTTGTAGGTTTACCGCGGTCGCGTAGGTATCATCCGGTAACTTCGCGGAATTGGCTGAGAACAGCGTCGATTCCGGGCGGGGCGCTCGATCCTGTATTTGTTTTCAGCGATGTATCCGCCGCGTCGTCTCCTTTGGTCGTCGCTGCCAGGTTTACGCGGTTTTCCTGTGCTAGACAAGTTCTTCAAAGTTCGTAAAAAACTGGACATCTTTCGCTAAGCTGCGGCAAACTGACGGCCATGACAACCCGACAAAAGGCCGGGGAGAAGGGGAGCAGGGCGCGGCGCGTTCTCGTGCTGCATGGTCCCAACCTGAATCTGCTTGGCACGCGGGAGCCGTCAATATATGGCGCCGACACGCTGGAGGCGATCAACACGCGCCTGGAGTCACGCGCGCGGCAGGCTGGCGCGAGCCTTGTGACTTTCCAAAGCAACTTCGAAGGTGAACTGATCGGGCGCGTACAACAGGCGCGCGAAGATGGAACGGATTTCATCATCATCAATCCTGCGGCATTTACCCACACCAGCGTCGCGCTCCGGGACGCCTTGGCGGCAGTCAAGGTGCCGTTCATTGAGGTTCATTTATCCAATGTGTTCGCCCGCGAGCCGTTCCGCCATCACTCGTTCTTCACCGACCTGGCTGTAGGGCTGATCTGCGGGCTTGGAGCGCGAGGCTACGAGCTGGCGCTCGAACATGCACTGACTGGCGCTCAACAGGTGTGAGTCTCTAAAACCAGTCTCTAAAACCTATGGATCTGCGAAAACTAAAGAAGCTGATCGATCTGGTCCAGGAGTCGGGCATTGCCGAGCTCGAAATCACCGAAGGCGAGGAGAAGGTTCGCATCAGCCGTGTCGGCCAGACCGGTCAGGCCGCGGTAGTCATGCCGCAGGCGACGGCCGTCCCGGTCGCGGCGGCGGCTCCCCTCGCGGTTGCGCCCGCCGCTGAGGCGCCGGCTCCGGTGGAAGGGCATGTCGTCAAATCGCCCATGGTCGGAACGTTTTATCGCGCCGCTTCACCTGGCGCCAAAGCATTCGTCGAGATCGGCGATCGCGTCGAATCGGGCGCGACTCTTTGCATCATCGAAGCCATGAAGCTCTTGAACGAGATCGAGGCGGACCAGGGCGGCGTGGTGAAAGAGGTCTACGTGGAGAATGGTCAGCCGGTCGAGTACGGCGAGCCCTTGTTCCTGATCGCTTAATCCTGGAGTTATCGAAGCGTCAATGGACTGCGTGCCTGCGATGGCTCCTAGCGCGTGACTAGCCCAATTCCAAGTGTTCGAAAAGATCCTCATAGCCAACCGCGGTGAGATTGCCTTGCGCATCCAGCGCGCCTGCCGCGAGCTGGGCGTCAAGACGGTCGCAGTCCACTCCGAAGCCGATGCCGATGCGAAATATGTGCGCCTCGCCGACGAGTCGGTGTGCATCGGTCCGCCGCCGTCGAATCAGAGCTACCTGAATATTCCTGCAATCATCAGCGCCGCCGAGGTGACTGATGCCGAAGCCATTCACCCAGGCTACGGGTTTCTGTCCGAGAACGCGGATTTCGCGGAGCGCGTCGAAAAAAGCGGCTTCGTGTTCATCGGCCCGCGGCCGGAAACCATCCGCCTGATGGGCGACAAGGTCAGCGCCAAGACCGCGATGATAAAGGCCGGTGTGCCGGTGGTTCCCGGCTCTGAAGGCTCGCTTCCCGAATCGACCGATGAAATCATCAAGATCGCGCGGACCGTGGGCTATCCGGTGATCGTCAAGGCCTCGGGGGGCGGCGGCGGTCGCGGCATGCGCGTCGTCCACACGGAAGCGGCGCTGCTCAACGCCGTCAGCATGACGCGCTCGGAAGCGCAGGCGGCTTTCGGCAACCCCACGGTGTATCTCGAAAAGTTCCTCGAGAACCCGCGTCACGTCGAGATTCAGGTGCTGGCCGACGAGCATAAGAACGCGGTGTATCTAGGCGACCGCGATTGCTCGATGCAGCGCCGCCATCAGAAGATCATCGAAGAGGCACCGGCGCCGCTCATCAACCCGCGGCTGAAGGCGCGTATGGGTGAGCGCTGCGCCGAAGCCTGCAGGAAGATCGGCTATCGTGGCGCGGGCACGTTCGAGTTCCTGTTCGAGAAGGACGAGTTCTACTTCATCGAGATGAATACGCGCGTGCAGGTCGAGCATCCGGTCACCGAAATGATCACCGGGATCGATATCGTGCAGGCGCAAATACGTGTGGCATCCGGGCAGAAGCTCCCGTTCCGGCAACGCGACATTCAGTTTCGCGGGCACTCGATCGAATGCCGGATCAACGCCGAGCATCCCTACAAGTTCACGCCTTCGCCGGGCCGCATCGCGCAATTCCACGTGCCCGGTGGCCCCGGGATTCGCGTCGACTCGCACGTCTACGCCAACTACTTCGTGCCACCCAACTACGACTCGCTGATCGGCAAGGTCATCACCTGGGCCGACACGCGCGAGCAGGCCATCGCCAAGATGCGTATTGCGTTGTCGGAAATGATCGTCGAGGGCATTCAGACCAATCTTCCGCTCCACCAGGAGCTGATGCTTGACTCCGCGTTTCTGCGCGGAGGCACCAGCATTCATTACCTGGAGGAGAAGCTGTCCAAACAAAACCGTCCGGACTGACCGATGGTTAGCCCAGCATCCTTGGGCTGCACGAGATGCCTTGGGTCTCGGTGAGCTTCGATGTCGCGGCCTCTGCAGCCGAGGTGGTCGCAGATGTGTTGCTGGAACACGGTGCAATTTCGGTGGACGTCACTGACGCGGCCGCTGGAACACTGCACGAAACCCCTTTGTTCCGCGAACCGGGAGAGCCCGAGCAGAGTCTGTGGCCGCTCAATCGGTTGAATGTCCTGTTCGAAGCCGGCAGCACCTACGAACACGCAGTGACAGCCGCGTGCGCCCAGGCGGGTGTCGCCGCGCCAGATCCGATCCGTGTCGAAGTCGTTTCGGATCGGGATTGGGTCCGCGCAACGCAACAGCAGTTCGGCCCGATCGAGATTTCGCCACGCCTATGGATCGTGCCCTCCTGGTCCGAGCCTCCTGACGCTGCGAAGATTGTGCTGCGATTGGATCCGGGCCTCGCGTTCGGCACCGGCAGTCATACCACGACCTGGCAATGTCTGAGCTGGCTGGATCAGCATCTGCGTGCGGGTGGGTCGGTTTTGGACTATGGTTGCGGGAGCGGTATTCTCGCCATAGCGGCCAGCAAGCTCGGTGCAGGACGGGTTGTCGGCACCGATATTGATCCCAACGCCCTGGCCGCCGGTCGTCACAACGCGGCTGAGAACGGCGCTGCAGTCGAATTCGTGCCGACCGATGCCGTGCCGGCTGATCATTTCGACGTGGTCGTTGCCAACATACTGGCCAATCCCCTAAAGGTGCTGGCACCCCTGTTGGCCGCACATACACGCAGAGGAGGCACAGTCGTGCTGGCCGGAATTCTGGACACCCAGGCTGATTCCGTGCGGGCGGCGTACAGCCCATGGTTCGACGTGGTCGACAGTGCAACGAACGAGGGCTGGACTTGTCTTGTGGGCACGCGAAAACTATAGCCGTCCGAGCTGACGGAGCGTCAGTCAGATGAGCATGTACACGCGTTGCCCGCACTGCGATACGTATTTTCGCGTTTCGCGCGAGCAGCTCCAGGCATCCAGCGGCCAAGTGCGCTGTGGCCGCTGCGAGCGGGTGTTCGACGCTTTCGCCACTTTGACCTCGCAGCTCCCCGCCACAGCCGGGGAAAGGGCGAGGTTGCCGGCCGCGCCTCCGTCGCGGCCGGCACCGAGTCCAACGCGTGATGCAGCGCCGACGCCCGTTCCGGCCCCCAAGCCGGTGCCGAATTTTCCGCGCGAAAACTCGGAGGTCTCTGCTGACAGGCCCGCGTACTCGGCGGCGGGCGAAACGTCCACCACTTCCGTGCCCGAGCCCGAAATTCTGACGCTGCCCGACGATTTGTTCGGTCATGACGCCGGCAGCGGGCGGCGCTGGCCGTGGATCGCCGGAAGCCTGATTCTGATCCTGACGCTCATCGCACAAGCGCTGTTCTTCCTAGCTACCGACGTGGCAGTACGCTTTCCTCAGTTCCGGCCGGAACTGACGGCAGCGTGCCAATGGCTGCACTGCGCCGTAGCGATGCCGCGCATGCCCGATCAATTGTTCATCGAGGCGTCCGACCTGCAGGTGCTGAATCCGGCGCGCCCGGGCGAGGTGCTGTTGACCGCCAGCATACGCAATCGTGCGACGGTGACCCAAGAGCTGCCGCTGATCGAGCTAACCCTGACCGATGCGCTGAACCAGACCACGGCGCGCAAGGTGTTCTATCCTGCCGACTACATGGACAAGTCGCAGAACCTGGAGGCCGGCATCGGTGCCAATCAGGAAATCCCAGTTAAGCTGTATCTGGATACCGGCGATGTCAAGCCATCCGGATATCGTCTTTACCTCTTCTTTGGGTGAGGCTGCCAGTGCTGAAGCAAACGCCGCTTGCCGCTGAGCACAAGAGCCTGGGTGCGCGCCTGATGGACTTCGGCGGCTGGGAGATGCCTCTGCACTACGGCTCTCAGATCGAGGAGCACCATCGCGTACGCCGTGACGCAGGCATGTTCGACGTGTCGCATATGCTGGTTGTCGACGTCGAAGGAACCGATGCTTATCGGTTCCTTCGGTGGCTGCTGGCCAACGATGTTGCGCGCCTCAAGGTTCCGGGCAAAGCGCTCTACTCGTGCATGCTGAACGAGAGCGGCGGCGTGCTGGATGACTTGATCGTCTATTACCTCGGTCCGCAGCAGTTCCGACTGGTGGTCAATGCGGGCACCGCCGACAAGGACCTGGCGTGGATCGCCGCGCAACGCGATCGGCTGGCTCCGAGTCTGTTGGTAGTCGCGCGACGCGATCTGGCGATGATCGCACTGCAGGGGCCGCATGCGCGCGCTCGATTCTGGCGGGCCCGACCGGCAGCGCGAGCTGCCACCGAAGAACTGGCCGTATTTCGGGGTGTGGATACGGCCGGGATGTTCGTCGCCCGCACCGGATATACCGGCGAAGATGGCTTCGAGATCATGCTACCTGCCGGTCAGGCCGTTTCTTTATGGTGCGATCTGATCGCCACGGACGTCGGTGCGTGTGGACTGGGGGCGCGTGACACGCTTCGACTGGAAGCCGGTATGAATCTGTATGGCCAGGATATGGACGAGTCGGTCACGCCGATGGAGTCGGGTCTCGCCTGGACCGTGGACTTGTCACTGGAACGCGACTTCAGCGGCCGCGCGGCACTAGCGGGTACGCCGCCGCGCGCCGCGCAAGCGGGTTTGGTGCTCTTGGAAAGAGGCGTGCTCAGGAGCCATCAAACCGTAGAAACGGCGCACGGCAACGGCATGACCACGAGCGGCAGCTTTTCCCCGACCCTGGGCTTCTCGATCGCGCTCGCTCGCGTACCGCTCAACGTGGCCGTCGGCGAGCTTGTTCAGGTGCAGGTCCGCGAGAAGTCGCTCGCCGCCAAGGTAGTAAGATACCCGTTCGTCCGCAACGGGAAGAGTCTGCTGGACCCGGCCGCCCTTGAGTTTCCTGCGAGGAATTCGCAATGAATGTGCCCGTCGACCTCAAATACACCGACACCCACGAGTGGCTGCGACGCGAAGGCGACGGCACAGTCACGGTCGGCATCACGTGGCACGCGCAGGACCGCCTCGGAGACCTCGTCTACGTCGAGAGCCCGGCGGTCGGCAAGTCGTTCAAGCAAGGTCAGGAGTGCGGCGTCGTGGAATCGGTCAAGGCCGCATCGGATATCTACGCGCCCATCTCCGGGGACATCGTCGCGATCAACGCAGATCTCTCCAGCAGTCCTGAAAAGATCAACGAGGACGCGTACGCGGCGTGGATGTTTCGGCTCAAACCGAGTAATCCCGGCGAGATCGATTCTCTGCTCGATGCGGCCGCGTACGAGAAGTTGGTTGCCGCCGATTCTCACTGAGACTGCGGACATCCATCGGGTCAGATTCACGCCGAGTTGACCGCGCCTCATCGGACTACTGACGCCGCACGTGCCGTTCATCCCTCACACCGCTGTTGAAGTGAAAGACATGCTCGAGTCGATCGGCGCATCGTCGATCGAAGAGCTGTTCGACGAGATTCCGGCGCAGCTCAAGGCCAACGCGCTGCAGCACGTACCTCCCGGCCTCACCGAGATGGCAGTGATGCGCTTGATGCAGGACCGGGCGGAGCGGGATGGATGCTATCTGAACTTTATCGGCGCCGGTGCCTACGAGCACCACATACCGGCCGCGGTCTGGCAACTTGCAACGCGTGGTGAGTTCTACTCCGCCTACACGCCCTACCAGGCGGAGGCAAGCCAAGGCACCCTGCAGGTGCTCTATGAGTACCAGACGATGATGGCCTCGCTCACCGGGCTGGACGTGACGAATGCCAGCTTGTATGACGGTGCCTCCGCATTGGCCGAGGGTGTCTTGATGGCGGTGCGGCTGCACAAGTCCTCCCGTCGTGTCCTGCTTCCCGCGACGTTGCATCCGATCTATCGGGACGTCGTTCACAGCATCGTTTCCAATCAGCGGATCGAGCTGATCGAATTGCCTTACAACAGAGAGACCGGGACCGTACTGCTCGAATCACTCGCCCCCTTCGAGGGTCAAGAGCTCGCTGCGCTCGTAATCCCACAGCCGAACTTCTTCGGCGCGCTCGAGTCGGTGCACGCGCTCACGGAGTGGGCGCACGCGCAAGGCGCCCTCGCGATCGGAGTGGTCAATCCGGTTGCGCTTGGACTGCTCGCGCCGCCCGGACGCTGGGGCGCGACCGGCGCCGATATCGCTGTCGGCGAAGGCCAGCCGCTGGGCGTCCCGCTAGCGGCCGGCGGACCCTACTTCGGCTTCATGTCCTGCAAGCAGGCCTACGTGCGTCAGATGCCGGGGCGCATCGTGGGCCGCACCACAGATGTCGATGGAAAGCCGGGCTTCACGTTGACATTGCAGGCGCGTGAGCAGCACATTCGCCGGTCCAAGGCCACGTCCAACATCTGTACCAATCAGGGCTTGGCGGTCACCGCCGCCACGATCCATATGGCCATCCTTGGCCCCACCGGATTGGAGCGCGTGGCGCTCGCCTCTCACACGAATCTGCTGACTTTGCTGGATCGACTGAAGGATACGAGTGGCGTTTCGCGCCGGTTCTCAGCACCAGTCTTTCACGAGACTGTGCTGTCCTTGCCGATTCCCGCCGCGCGCGTTGTCGATCGCTTGCGTCACCAGGGCATCTGGGCCGGCCTGGATCTGAGTCGTCATTACCCCGAACTGGGCAACGCCCTGTTGGTCTGTACCACGGAAACCAAGACCGAAGCCGACCTCGACCATTACGTGCGCACACTGGACGCGGCGCTTTCTGCCGAGAGCGGTTCGGGTGCTGCCTGAACGAATTTCCCATCGCCTCAATCACTCGACAACAGGAGAACCGCATGGCCACCGTCACTCTCAAGGGTAATCCCGTCAGCGTCGCCGGTACGCTGCCTTCCAAAGGCACTTCCGCACCAGATTTCAGCCTCACCACGAAAGATCTGAAGGACGTCGGTCTCGCCGACTTTGCCGGTAAGCGCAAGGTTCTCAACATCGTTCCGAGTCTGGACACGCCCACTTGCGCCAAGTCCACACGTGTCTTCAATGAGAAGGCCAGCGGCATGAACAACACTGTGGTCCTGATCATCTCCGCCGACCTGCCTTTCGCGATGTCGCGCTTCTGCAGTGCCGAGGGCCTCAATAACGTCGTCACGCTGTCCACGTTTCGCAACGCCGGGTTCCGCAACAAGTACGGCGTCGATATCACCGACAGCCCGCTCAAGGGATTGACGGCGCGTGCGGTCGTCGTCCTGGACGAAAACAACAAGGTGATCCATTCCGAGCTGGTGCCCGAGATTGCCAACGAGCCCAACTACGACGCGGCCCTCGCCGCCCTCAAATGAGCGATGCGCATGACTGGGTCGCTCTGATTTCGAGCGGCCTGTGCGTTATGCACGTGGCTGCGCGATTCGAACGACGCCGCGTCGAATGCTGATCTTCGAGCTGTCGCAACCCGGCCGTGCGAGCTGTGCGCACGTCCCGGCGCCGGCGGCGCGCGCGACCGAAATTCCCTCGGATCTGCGCCGATCTGAGCCGCCACTATTGCCGGAGGTGTCCGAGCTCGATGCTGTCCGCCATTACACGCGCCTTTCGCAGCTCAATTTCTCGATCGACACGCAGTTCTATCCGCTCGGCTCCTGCACGATGAAATACAACCCGCGCGCTTGCAACGCCGCGGCCATGCTGACCCCGTTTCTCGCGCGACATCCGCTGGCGCCGGAGCAAAGCGGACAGGGATTCATGGCCTGCCTGTTCGAGCTGCAGGAGATACTGAAGGACGTTACCGGCATGGCGGCGGTGAGCCTGACGCCGATGGCCGGCGCCCAGGGGGAGTTTGCCGGCGTGGCGATGATTCGTGCTTATCACCGGACGCGTGGCGACGATGCTCGCACCGAGATTATCGTTCCGGATGCGGCGCACGGCACGAACCCAGCCACCGCTACCATGTGCGGCTTCACGGTTCGCGAGATCGCGACTGATCGGGACGGAAACGTGGACCTGGGAGAATTGCGCGCGGCGGTCGGTCCGCAGACTGCCGGGCTGATGCTCACCAATCCTTCCACACTGGGCGTATTCGAGCAGAGCATTCTCGAAATCCGGGATATCGTGCACAGTGCCGGTGGCCTGCTGTACTACGACGGCGCGAACCTGAACGCGATCCTCGGCAAAGTGAAGCCGGGCGCCATGGGTTTCGACGTGATGCACATGAATTTGCACAAGACGTTTTCCACGCCGCACGGTGGAGGCGGCCCGGGTGCCGGTCCGGTGGGGGTGGCGCCGCACCTCGAGCCATTTCTGCCATTGCCCTTGGTGGTCAAGGCAGGTCCAGACTACCGCTGGCTGACGCACGCCGAGCGACCGCAGAGTATCGGCGTGCTGTCCGCATACATGGGCAATGCCGGCGTCCTGCTGCGTGCGTATGTCTACGCGCGTTTGCTCGGTCGCGAGGGAATGCCGCGGGTGGCCGAATACTCGACACTGAACGCCAACTACTTGATGTGCGAACTGCGCCGCGCGGGCTTCGACGTCGCGTTCCCCAACCGTCGTGCCAGCCACGAGTTCATCGTGACGCTCAAGGCGCTGAAGCAGGAAACCGGCGTGACCGCGATGGATGTGGCGAAGCGGCTCCTCGACAAAGGATTTCACGCGCCTACGACGTACTTCCCGTTGCTGGTGCCGGAGTGCTTGCTGATCGAGCCAACCGAGACAGAGTCCAAGGAGACGCTCGATGCGTTCGTAAGCGCCATGCGCGAGATTCTCGATGAGGCACGCGCGAATGCAGAGATGGTAAGAAACGCGCCGTACAGTACACCCGTGCGCCGCCTGGACGACGTGAAGGCCGCCCGCGAGCTGGATCTGACATGGAAAAAGTGAGCGAAGAGCTGAACGCGAGCCCGCACAAGGGCAAGACCGGTCTGCGCCGGATCTGGAATGCATTGTTCTATTCCATTGAGGGCTTTAAGGCGGCGTACCGCCACGAAGATGCGTTCCGACAGGAATGTCTGCTCGCGATCATCCTGATCCCGTTGGCTTGCTTCATGCCTGCCAGTGGCGTGGGGAAAGCGCTCATGATTGCCAGCATTCTGCTCGTGCTGATCGTCGAGTTGCTCAACTCGGCGGTCGAAGCCGCGGTCGATCGAATCTCGCTGGAAAATCACCAGCTCGCCAAGCGCGCCAAGGACATTGGCAGCGCGGCCGTGTTCGTGAGTCTGGCCAACGTAGCCGTTGTCTGGGGCCTGGTCCTGTTCGGCTGAAGTATCCCTC
>Ga0207707_10006601_pt1 | contig 10122 bp, 20 predicted proteins | sample KBSC83BmetaG_FD_184336 | JGI IMG/M metagenome (GOLD analysis project Ga0207707, IMG submission 184336) | Corn rhizosphere microbial communities from Kellogg Biological Station, Michigan, USA - KBS C8-3B metaG (SPAdes) (version 2) | ecosystem: Host-associated > Plants > Roots > Rhizosphere ... | reverse complement strand
GTCTTACTCATGGCGTACTCCTCCTTGCTTTAATAACTACCTTTGAACTCCAGAGTTGTTCCATCTACAAAACGGCTGTCTCGAGAAAGCCGCCGGTATCTGGCGGCTTTTTCAACTCACCGCTGCCGGCTAGGGCCTCATCAATTTCAAAATTCATGCGAACAAATCCGCGCCAGCCTGGGTGAAGCGGCAATAGGTGCCACTTTCGTGCATCGTGAGCCAGCCGTTCTCGATCGCGCGATCGAGGCCGGCCTTGTACTCCGCCGGGGTGCCTTTCAACTCAAACAGAAACGGCCCGTTGATGCGTTCGACCAGAAGACGGCCATCCATATAGGGTTCAAGGCCGTTGGCGATCTCGACGATCTTGCGCGCTGCCACGTCGGGATCGGAAAAGGCACGGGGTTGGACGAATTTCATGCGGCTGCTTTATCTTCCTTATCGGCACCACGCATGACGATCTTCAGCGCATCGGCCAGCGGCCGTTGCAGTGCTTTCGCCTCATCCCAAGGCGCGCGCATCCAGACGTCGCGCTCTTCCTCGGTGGTTAGGATCACCGGCATCGCCTTTGGATGGATCGGCGCGACGACGGCGTTCGGCGCCGTCATCAGGTAGCCGTAGACCTGATGCGGACCCGGGATCGGCTTGGACTTGGTACCGCGGTCGCCGTTAAACGTCGTCCAGATGCCGGCGAAGCAAAACAACGGCCGCCTATCGTTCAGCGCGAACCAAACGACGTCCTTCTTCTTCGTCTCTGGGTTCGGCTCAGGCGCGTACTCCGCGAAGCTGTTCGCTGGCACCAAGCAACGGTTCTCAGGCTTCAGCCACATGCGCCAGTGCGGCGATGACGTATTTCGAATGTTGGTCACCGGTGGACCGCCCGTCCGCGGCGGAGGCGGCATGCCCCAGCGCATCAGCACCATTTCTTCGGCGTCGTCGGCGTTGCGAATGACCGGCGCCGGATAGTCCGGAAACACGCCGGGCATCGGCGCCAAGTTGCCGACGTAGCGACTAAGCCGCCGAAACAGCCGGCGATCGCGGCTTGGTTGGTGGTGATGGAGTAGAGATTGCACACGGCTTAGATCGGTCCGACAAGAGGTCCAAGATATTGGCCGAAAAACACTGTCATGCGTTGAAGCTCGTCTTGGTACCGAGCCGAGCTATCGAATATGTCATTGTGTCGGCCTCCCTCGTAGTAGACGGCCTCGACCGTTTTTCCAGCTGAGCGTAAAGCTCGCTCAAAGTCCTGCGCCATTTTTACGTCAGTGAACTCGGTTCCTCCGTCTGCCGCTTGGTCGGCTGTCCCATGCAACATGAGGACGGGCACTTTCATCCCGAGGGCAAGGTCGGCAAGTTGTCGGGGATAGCCTCGAACCTGAGAGCAATCCTTGCAGCGCATGTAGCGTTCTAGTTCATGGATCGGCGTTGTCTTCGGGCGGCGAACAATATCGAGGGCGACGGTCTGGTGAGTGTCACAACCAAGACAACGGACCTCAAGATAGCCGTAGCCGGCGTTGAGGGCGTCGCCGAGGGCCGGTGACGGCTGGGCCGGCCCCTTCTTGTACCCCAGCATCCGCATATTCCACGCTTCGCAGGCTAGGCGATCAGCCTGCTTGCGCGCCTCCCTTGCCTTCTCATCGCGGCAGCACGGACGGAAGAGCCGTAGATGGTTTCCCGAGACTTTGTGGTCATGGCCTATGATCACCCGGATCGGCCGCGACGTGAAGCCGGGTCATTGCAAGCGACGCCCGTCCGATGGCCCTGCCGGATGCCGTATAGCGGGTCGGTGTTGCGCCGGCCCAACATGAGCCCGGTCGCGTCAGCAACACGCCGAATAGCTCCTCTCATTTGCGAATCTCCTTCGGGAACAACTCCACGCGAGTTGGGTTAGTCATTTTCAACGTTTTGGAACTACTGTGATGAGCGATTACGTGGAAGCGCGGTACGCGCTACTGACTCTGGAACAAGCGCGCGCATCGACCGAAGATCAGGCAACCAGCCTGCTCAACGGCCTGTTGCAAGACCTCAGCCTGACGGAGAAAAGCGACTTACCTCGGGCTGACACTCTGGCCTCGATACGTCACCTCGCAGTGGTCTTGTGCGAACACAGGACTTCACCCAAGCCGTGTTGGGACGCTGCATATGAGGCGGCACACGCGTGGCGCGACCAGGCCTACCGTTGAGACGCGGCCGCCTCTGCTATCGAATTTGGCGCCGTTTTGAGCGAAAATAGTGCGGCAGCGCGCCGATGGGCATCGGCGGGTAGGCCCCGAAAGGACCCATCAGCGGCCAATGCTCATTGCGGTCGCGCTCGGCATTACAAGAGCGACAGCGCGGCTTCGCATACGAGCGGTCGTTCAATGGTCGGAATGTGCGCAGCCATCGCAGGCGACGCCACCCGCCTGTCGAAGCGATAGCGCTCTAGAAAGCGGCGCGTCTCCATCGCATTGCCGCTAATGGACACGGTAGCCGGAAGCGGCGCGCTCTTTGCGCGCAACTTAACCAATCGTTCCAATGTCTCGTCGTACTGGTCCACTGTGTTGTTCCTTTGGATTAGACGCGCGCCACGCCCGCGCGTGAGTGTACCGCCCAGCATCATGCGGGACGCGGCGCGCTAATCCGTCGCCGCTGGTGTCGACTCCAGCTCGCGACGGTGTTTGAATTGAGTTAGTCGCCCGTATCGGCGGGCGCGCTGTAGGGAATGCCTTCCGCAAGTAGCTGCCGCTGAATCTCAGCGGGCAAGCGTTCCGCAAGCTGCCTGTTCGCTTCTTTCTCCCAAGCCACTTGCGCGGTTGCGCCGGGTTGCCCCAACGCTGTGCTGGGCGTTTCGGCGAAGATGCCCTTGATCGGAAGGCGTGACTTGTTGCGTCGGATCGCGACGAACCGGCCGCCGCTGGCGTTGACCATGAACGCCTCTTTCACGTTCAAGCTCGCGCTGCCGCCGCCAGTCAGGCGGTAAGTGCGGCCCGTTAATCCGCCTGGACGAGTTACGCTCGCTCCCGTCGCGAGCATACTGATACGCATCTTGCTAGCCGTGAAGGAAGCGGACAGGCTTGTCTGCGTCGTGCGCCTCACTTTGCTCACGGCATCTTTGATGCGCGCTTTGGGCACGCCAATGTCTTTCGCAATCACGTCAAGCGCGACACGGCGCGCTGCCGTTGCGCTCTTGTCAACCGCGCGGCGAATGGCGTTGCGCATTCCGCGAGCGCTGAGTTCCTTCGCCCAAGTGGTGAGCTTCTCAGCATCGATAGTGACTGTAAGCATGTGTGAACAATCCCGATTGCCAATAGTTGGCGAGTGAACGCAACGCCAGTCCGAGCGGACCGATCGGCTATGCACCAGAGAGTGCAAAGGCCACCTCGCTAACGCCAGGGGAGCCCGCATAAAATATTCAGAGAGCTAGGAAACGTACGAAACCTAATGCGTTACCGCACTGGACAACCCACTGGAGGACACTATGCGAACCTCAATTCTCGCGACCATTGTTATTGCCGGAAGCGCATTCGCTTTCCCGTCGATGGCACAACAGCAAGCCGCACCTAGCCCGCAAACCGCAGATCAGGTGCACCAGAATGTAGACAAAGACGTTAAGACAGGCGACCAAGCAAGCGAGCAGATGCAGCGTGAAGCTGACAAAGATATCAAGACCCGCAACTCTGGAGGGTCTGGATTCGTAGGCGATCAAGACAAACCCGGCGCTTCTGCCCATGCACCGGGCCAACCGAAAGGCGACGAGACCATGGGTAAGGCTTCCGACAAGCCGCGTTGACGAAAGCAGCCCGCGCGTCTGAGTTCCGTCCGGAGCAAGCGCGTTAGCCCTGGATTTCTGGCGGCTCCCACGTCGTCGGCTTCAGCTTGGCCAACCGTTCCAATTCGCGCCCGTATCGCTCCGCTTGCTGGAATGGCGCGAGCGCTGGCGAGTTGGCATCAAGTTTTGGTGCGAGTGCTGCGGCCCGTTCGGGGCGTTCGGTGTCATCATTCATCTGGACTAGCCGATCTTCAAGACAGTGATGCTGGTGTCTTTGCTCAAGCCGGTTGCGTTGAACTTGATTCGTCCGTTAGGCGAGGCGTTCGAGTTACTCACAGAGATGCGAAGATTGCCAACGGGGTTCGTAATCACTCCGAACAGTGTTCCGTTGCCAACCGCGCCAGCAGAAGTAGTTTGAACGATATCGGCATCCACCACGGTGGTACCGTCATGCAACTTCACCACGAACGACGCAGCCGCAGCATCGAGCACGCTAACTCTGCCGATGGCGAAGAACTTCCCGGTGGTGCCTTGCGCCACACTCGGCCCGTCGTGGAACGCGTTGTCCGTGAGCGCGACATCCGCACCCAGGACCGCGCTGAAAGACGCGAGGCCCGAGACGCTAGGGATGGTGATGAGCTGCGACCCGTCGATAACGGGAAGCTTGGCAGAACCGTCAAGCTGGACGACGTTGCTCGCCGCTACGCCTACATTGAGCGCAGCCGCCGTTCCGAGCGTAGGCTTGCCGGTCAGATCAGCATACGCCCCGGTTACGGCAACCACCGACAGAGCGAGATTGGCGATGGCAATCGCTTTCTGCGCAGTCGTGAGCGTCTGAGCGGCGTCAAACCGAAGACGATTCGACAGCATGCCCATGACGGTGCCCGCGAAGTTCGGATCGTTGCCGAGCGCTTGCGCCAGTTCGCGCAAGGTGTCCAAAGCTGCCGGAGCGTCCTTCGCAATCATCTGGATGATAGCGCGGTACAGGATCGAGTCGTCACCAGCTATACCGGAGACGCCCGACTGGCCGCAGAGGTAGTCAAGCGCGCCGATGAGGCGGTTACTCGAAGCACGCAACGCTAAGCTGGCCGAGGCTCAGCAGGCTCAGGCCGAGGCTCTCCGCAAGCAGCGGGAGCTAGACGAAAAAACACGCGAGTTGGAAGTCACCATTGAGAAGCGCGTGCAAGCGAGCCAGGCCGAGCTTGTTGCGAAAGCACGCCAAGACGTGACCGATGAGCTAAAGTCGCAGGTCTCGCAAAAGGACGCGCAGATCGACTCGCTAGGGCGCACCGTTGAGAAACTGATGCGCAAGCTTGAACAAGGCTCGCAACAGACGCAGGGCGAAGCCTTTGAGCTTGAGCTTGAGAGCCTCCTCAGAGGCAAGTTCCCGCTCGACTCAATTGAACCCGTCGCAAAGGGCGAGAGACAGGCGGCGACATAGTTCATACCGTGAATGGGCAAATCGGTGCGTCGGCGGGCGTGATCCTCTGGGAACTCAAAAATACGAAAAATTGGTCTGATGCTTGGCTGCCGAAACTCCGCGACAACAAGCGCGTGGCCAGCCCGTCACCATGATTGAGGGAGTGACGATGGTGTTGGAAAGCCCTCAGACCTTTCGCTCCATGAGCGGCCAGGGTCTTCTCGTCGGCGCCCATATTTCCATCAAAGATATGGCGAGGCTCGACGACGCATTAGCGCTCAGGCAATCCTTTTTCTGCCATGGAACGATATCGAGGCCAAGGAATGGAGAGCAACCTGGCAACCGCAGACGATCGGACAGAAGGCACAGGATGTTCCACCAAGCAGCCTCTCTAAGCCGGTGGAAGAAGCTCTCGCCCGCCTGACACAGATCATAAATCTTGGGACGGGCCTAGGGCACCCCTCTGATAAGAAGCATGCTGAACGGACGTTTGATCCGCTACGTGCCGATGGCCATTCATTCGACCCCACTGAAGTTCGTCGCTGGGCGCAGCGCAACCACTGGAGTTCAAGCGCAGCCGCGGACTTGGAAGCGGTTGCTCAAAGAAGAAGTTGATTGATACGTCGTGACCGCTGGGAACAGCTCCCTATGTTCACCCGACAGGCCATACTTTCTTAATTGTCTTATCAGTTGTCCGGCTTGGCGCTAAACCTAACTGAACACTCGTGCTTCTTGCGATCGATCGCTTACTAAGCGCCGAGACCACCTCACTCTGAGACGTCAAACGGACGGGCGTCATCAACCGTCAGATCCCGTCCAACCGGCTCGCGAACGAAATCGCCGCCCCCTACCCTACCTACAATCAACCCTTCGTCCTGTATCCTCGCGACCAACGCCTTTACATCCGCCGCCTCAAACGATCCAAGACTTTTCATTTCGTGACCTGATCCGCTTTCGGCATCACAGGCAGCGCGGCGAAAAGTTCGGCTCCGCCGTCGATATAGTTGGCGAGAGGATGAGCATCGCAATAGTCACGCATCCGCATTTTTAGATCCCGCAGCGACAATGCTCCGATGTTGTGGGTTGGCTTATGTTCCGCGACCAGCACCGCATTGGCGCCACGCTGTGGACTTTCGCACGAAGAGTGGCTGACTTGGGCAAAGGAGAGATTGATGGCCTACGACCCGCTAGAAGCGGGAATTGAATCGGTGTGGGAAAATCTAGCTGGTGTTACGTCGTGGGAATACCGCGACTAGCGCGAACAACAGGGCGTCGTTGCACGAGAAAGCCACTAGCAAAGTCGCGTTCTGAGAAACGACCGACGTTGAACGTGCAAAGTGCGCGGAATTCGCTCTCTCAGTGTCCAATTCGCGCGACCTCGGCCGCCAACCTTCGGAAGTCACGGCACAATTCCGGTCCACTAATTTTCTCTTGTAATATCAATGACTTGCTGGCGGAGGAAGAGGGATTCGAACCGGCGATAGGGTCGCGGAAGCAATCTTCTTGCTCAGAAATGACTGGCTTTTCGGCTTGATTGGAGCGTTGCTGTGGTGACTTGAAGCGGCTTTGGCGCGCTTTGGGACGGCGGCTGACCCAGCCCGCTCCGGTAGCTGCCCAGGATCGTCGATAGATCAAGCGCTTCCCTGACCAGCGACACGATCAGCCGCGAAACGTGCTCCTTTGGCACATAATCCTGCACGCTCGGCGGCAGAAGCTGCGCCTCATCGATCTTCCAGGGTCGAAATTCCTTGCTCATGGCCACCCAAGGAATCAGACTCGCACCCGCTTGACCAGTCACTACTCAGACAGGCTCCTAGCAGCTACGTCGTGAATCCGACTAATACTGGCGGAAGGGCGTCCGTTTTTTAAGGCGGGCGGAGTGGTCACGCGGCAGCCCCATTTGCCCGATGCCTTTGTCTCAGGAATAAAAAGCCAGGCCATGGCACCGCGGCCAAACCCATCAGCCGCCGAGACCGCCGGCCATCCCTCGCAACTTAAAATAGTCTCATTCGTCATTACGTTCGCGGAATGAGGAGTGCAGGACGGATGAGCGTACCGATTTATAAGCAATTGAACGGGAAAATCGATATAAAGCATCTGCGCAATGCAGTGGCTGCTGCTGACTATGGCAGCTTTCGCCAGGCAGCAGAAGCACTTAACATCAAACAATCAACGTTGAGCCGATCGATACTTCACCTTGAGCACGCTACCTCTATACGACTTTTCGAGAGGTCGCCCGGTGGCGTTGCCGTCTCTCGCTTAGGCAGCGCCTTCATTCGAATGGCTAGGACCGTTCTCGAGCAGATAAACGAGTTCGATCTATCCATAGCCTCGCCATCGCGGAATGAAGTCTTGAGGATCGGCTTCTGTACCTCGCTTTCAGCGGGTGGCTTACGAGCCAATCTTCTGGACTTCCGTGGCCGTTTTCCGGAATTCCAACTGGCGATGTTAGAGCGGCGCCGGTCTCGACTATCGACGAAACTCCAGAATGGCACATTGGACGTGATCGTCTCGACGGGCAAATTGCCCCTCGAATGCAAGAGCATCGCGCTTTGGAGTGAGCGCGTTCTCATTGCATTGCCTGATGATCACCGTCTTTCTGGCCGTGATGTCATTTATTGGACTGATCTGCGGTCGGAAACCCTGCTGATGAGCCAGTACGATCCATACTGGGAGTTTGAAGATCTAGTGACCTCAAAACTTTTATCGCCCGACGATAGACCGAAGCTTGAACGTCACGATGTGAGCCGGAGTATCTTGAAGAGCCTCATCAGCATGAAGCTCGGGCTCGGATTGATGCTGGAATCAGATGCGGGCGTCCGTGTACCATCGATCGTTTTCAAAGAATTGAGAGACGGGGCGGGTGCATCGCGCGTTGAATTCTCAGCCTTTTGGCAGGACACAAACAAAAATCCAGCTCTGGCGAAGTTTCTGCACCTTCTGCAAGAACGTTATGCATTTCTAGGCTGAGTGGACTGCCGTCGGAATTTTTTGAATGCACGGTCTGTTGCCATAAATCGCTTCAGCATCGGCGCAATTAACTTTGTCGCGTCATTGACCGACGGGCCGGTTTCGCGTTTAAGCAGATCAGCATAGGCCTTCAAATCTCTATCAATGTCTGCAGGCAACTCTATTGTTATTTTGACGGGCTTATCATCCAGGACCGATCCGATTTTCAACTTAGGCATAGGCCCTCACCCCTTGTATGGTTCAAGTACCAGATCGCGGTTTACGATTACGCGGACCGGAAAACCCGGCCTGATCGTCAATGTGGGTTGAATATTGAGGTTGCGTCGTACCACCTGCTGCCCCGTCTGATTCAGGGAATTCGCCGCGCCCAAACGAAGTGCCTGCAGGATGGCAGTGTTATTATTGCCGCTATCCATCCCCGACCCGAGTTCTGACCCGACGCCGAGGATAGTCGATAGCAGTGCCGCCTTGGACAACTCACCCCAATGGTTGTCGACCTCGTCCTCAAGACCAGAGTAGCCGCCAGCGTCTGCACCCTGCTGCCGCTCCAGGACGATCGATCGGCCATTTGGCATGATCAGTCGAGTCCATACCAAAAGCACACGCGATTGGCCGAAGGCGACCTGACTATCATAAATCCCGATCAATCGTGCTCCTTGGGGGATAAGCTTCGCCCGGCCAGTCGGAGAATCAAAAACCGCTTCTGTAACTTGGGCTGTCGAGATCTCCGCAAATTGCCACTATTCCAGAGGAAGGCCGAACTCAAGAAGATCGTCGATGGCACCGACGTCCAGTTCAGCGAAAGTTTCGAGATCGGGGGACGCGAGATGTTCGCGCACGCCTGTAAGCTCGGCTTGGAAGGCGTCGTCTCGAAGGCACGAGACGGTCCCTATCCGCAAGGACGCACAAGTGATTGGGTGAAGAAGACCTGTGTGCAGCGCGAGACATTGACCATCGCTGGCTTCGCACTCGACGAAGGTAAGTGGGACGGCATCTATGTAGGCCGGCGCAGGGGCAAGGATCTCATCTACGCGGGCAAGGTCGACCATGGCTTCGACAAGGCTTCCGCGGCCGACTTGCAGAAGAGGTTGAAGCCCCTGATCCGGAAGACACAGCCCTACACCAAGCGCGTCGCACACAGGGGCATCTGGGTCGAACCCAGACTGCTTGCGGAGATCGAATACCGTGCGAAGTCAGCCGAGGGAAAAGTCCGCCACCCCTTCTTTCGGGGTCTACGGGAGGACCTGTGATGGATGCCTATGACCGCTTCTGGCAGTGGGCGGAGAAAACTCCGGAAAACCTGCTGACAATTCCCGCCGAACTCCATCACGCGGTCATGATGCTCCCTCCAGAGGATCGGCAAGACCGCGCGAAGGTCAACGCCGCGGCAGCGGCGGCAGCGGATCCTGAACGCTGACCATGCGACCAAGATCCGCTTGTGGTTTCCCCTGCAGTCCTTCGAGCTAAGGACTTGGGGCAGCGGATTCGCAGTATACTTTGGACATGGCGTCGGATCAGGATCAGAACACTGCCGAAGGGCGAGACCGCAAGATCATCCATATCGACATGGATGCCTTCTACGCATCGGTCGAGCAGAGGGACAATCCGGACCTGCGTGGCAAGCCGGTCGCCGTAGGCGGCTCGGAAAAGCGCGGTGTCGTCGCCGCTGCGAGCTACGAGGCACGCAAGTTCGGGGTTCGCTCGGCGATGCCGTCGGTAACAGCCAAGCGGCAAAGCTGCGTGGCTGACGCAGTCGAATGCGCGCCGCTTCACCGGCTGGCTGAGCACCTGACTGTTTTGGCTAGCGAGACAGAAGGGGACATTGCAAGCATCCCAGAAAGGTTCGCAAGACTGGTTCACCGGGACGGTCCCAACCGCGACCGTATGGCTTCGTTCCTGCTCCACGACTCACGGCCCAGCGCGCGCCATCACTTCTGGTCTCGTGCCAGCCGCATTGGCGTCTCTCGCGGCGGTCCCGGCGTTGTAG
>Ga0207707_10006599_pt1 | contig 10123 bp, 18 predicted proteins | sample KBSC83BmetaG_FD_184336 | JGI IMG/M metagenome (GOLD analysis project Ga0207707, IMG submission 184336) | Corn rhizosphere microbial communities from Kellogg Biological Station, Michigan, USA - KBS C8-3B metaG (SPAdes) (version 2) | ecosystem: Host-associated > Plants > Roots > Rhizosphere ... | reverse complement strand
CGCGCCGGCCGCACTCGCCAACACACGCCATGTTTGGCAAGCGGTCTAGCGCGCGCCGGAGCACGTGCCGCGCCAGAGGCTCATCGTCCACAACCAGCACCTTCATGGCGACCCGGCCCAGGGCAACCGAATCACAACGGTGGTGCCTTGCAGTCGCGAGCCGTCACGCTGCGCCGACAGCTCGACCGTCGCTCGTGAGCCGTAGAGGTGGCGCAACCGCGCTCGGCTGTTTCCAAGACCGACGCCTTCACGTACCGGACTCACACGTGCAACGCCAGGTCCAGCGTCTTCGACACGGATGACCAACTGATCTCCCTCTCGGTGAGCGGACAGTCGAATCGTGGTATGGCCATCGTCGGACTCCCCGTACTCGATGGCGTTCTCCAGCAGCGGCTGCAAGAGGAACACCGGCACTCGCGCGCCTAACGCACTTGGCTCCACGTCGACATCGATGACCAATTGGTCTCCGAAACGCACGCGCTGGATGTCCAGATAATCGTTGAGGAAGGTCAACTCGGTCTGAAGCGCAACCTCGTGCGACTCTTCGTCGAGACTGCGCCTAAGGAGCGAGGACAGCCGCAACAACATCCGGTGAGCTTTGTCGCCCTGCGGTACGAGCGCCGAGATGGCGTTCAGTGTATTGAAGAGAAAGTGAGGCCGGAGCTGTGATCGTAATGCATCGAGTTTCGACCGGTTGAGCTCCGACTCCAGTTCGGCGTAGAGACGTCGGAACCGCAGCGTCGAATCCACCGCTGCGACCAGCCAGTAGAAGAACACACCAGTAAACGCACCCCATGCCAACGCTGTCGGATTGGCGATGACTTTCAGTGCCACGTGCGACCCCCCCAAGCCGGACAGATACAACGCGAAAGACATGACGCCGAGCGCGAGCGCCGTCTGGAAAACAGCGATCACGATCGAGATGGTGGCGTGAAGGAGAATCGGTCGATAGATGGGCTTTGTGTCGAGTGGCCAACGACGCACGGCCAACACGACGACTGGAGTTAGGAGAGCCCATAGCCCCCAGAAAAGTAGCGCGGCGATGACGGTCTGTCCGATGTCGACGGGCTGACCGGAATGGAGCTGCGTCAGCACCAGTTGCGCCGTGATCAGCGTGCCGACCACGAGCACGAGCGCCACGATCGGGGTGATCCGCATTCTGTCCGCTGCCATGCGACATCATGCGACGATGATCCGACGGCGGCAACCGGTGCCGTTTGTCACCCGAGGAGATCAGTCGATCAGCGTGACGCCATCGTCCGTCCCACAAAGCTTGTCGACACCGCGGAGCGACCATTAGCCTGTCATCCGTCAGCGGCTGCACACACGTCCCAAAACGGAGGACTGTATGAAGCGCGAGCGCACCGTGCAGGTCGTCTTGGTCTTGGTGGGCCTGTTGTATTTGACCTGGGCCTATATCACGTTCGATAACCTCTGGCACCTCACTTGGCTTCAGAAGCATCAGGATTCCATGCCGATGTTCACGAGCCTAAACGCCGTGCTCGGGGTCTTTCTGTTACTGGCTGTGAAGGAGCCGGCAAAACATCGCTCGCTCATCGCCTATGGGGCTTGGTCAAGCCTTGCCCATGCGTTCACGATGGCAATCATGTCGGTCGAGGCCTGGTCCCACGGGATGCACAGGCAGGATGGCCCCTTTGACATTGTGTTCATTGGCGCTATTGGAGTCTTGCTCCTTGTAGTCCTTCCGGCAAAGGAGCCATCAACGGCCGGCACGGAGAAACTTCAATACGCCCGGACGGCCGTGCAGCTTGATCCACCGGGGGCGTAGGACACTGCACGACGTGGACGATGAGAGTCACAGAGGGGCGCGAAGATGTACGACGTCGTCATCGTCGGCAGGCCTAACGTGAACGCCGGCTACACGCTCGTCGGCAACGCGCAGTACTGGGCAATCGCGCAGGACTTTGAAAAGACATTTCGTTTGCTCAAGGGGCTGCCATGCGACATCTTCCTCGGCGCCATTCTGCCTTACGAGTGAATCGCGACTGACTGCGCCCACGAGCACCTCCTAACCGAGAACATCAGCCGCATGGCGACACTGAACTACGAGATCACGATCAGCGGCGGCGTTCGCGCCGTCGACGCAGAGACGGGTGCCGAGGTCGCCACGTGTCCAGCGACCGGCACCATGGTCGTGCAACTGCTTCGACCCGCGTTGGGCGTGATCGTGCGGGAATCATACTACCACTATCCGCGGGTCAGGTCGAATGTCTACTATCTCGACTCGCAGCTCAAAGAGGTCTGGCGGGCCGAACGTCCCTCGGCGTCCGATGCGTATGTGAGTGCAGGGTGGCTGGGCAACGGCGTGCTTCGCTGCGCCACGTGGGAGTGCTGGACCTGCGACATCGACTCTGCATCGGGGCGCATCCTGCGGAAGGTGTTTACCAAGTAGGGATGATTCTCGACTGACGCCGTCTCGCAAATCCGCGTGGCGGGCGATGGACTCGCCGTCGAGGCAGAGCGATGCCTAAAATCCCTCGTCTCCTTGTTGTTATCCTTGCGGCCTTTGACAGAGGAGCATGGGCGAGCGCACGCTTGCGTCGGAGGCGGGATATTCGGGAGCGCCTGCAAGCAGCGCTCGAGGGCTATTCGATTCAGCCTGAGCTCGCCGCATGCGACCATTGGGAGCGATCCATCCGTTCAACTGATGCAAATGCTCGCCGACGAAGCGGCTGGGCACGCTACGTGCCTCCATCTCTCGCACTCCAAGGAGGCACTATGCGACCACTCGGCATTCTCGGCTGGGTCCTCATTGCGGCCGGGATCGTTGTGCTGGCACTCGGCGGGTTCAGCTACGTCAAGGAGCGCCACTCGGCGCAGGTCGGTCCGATCGAGGTCGGTACGGTGAAACGGGGATTCATTCCGCCTGTCGCCGGCGGGGTCGCCCTCGTGCTCGGCATCGTGGTCGTCGTGGCAGCCGGTCGGCGCACGAACACGTAGGGTGGGCGGCGGCGCATAGCAACGGGCGCTGGGAGCGCTCAGACCAATGCTTCCGCGCGTTTCGCGCCCAAGGCGATCACGATGGCCGTGTCCTTCGTTAGGCGAGGCTCGCCGAAGATGATCGCCGCCACCCGCCGGGTATCATGGATCTGATACCCGTCGTCTTCAGGCGCTCGAGGAAGCGGGTATAGTCGCTTGCGCTCCGGACTCATCGCACGGAGCAAACGATCTTGCACTGCAAGCACCGAGAGGAGCACGCGCTCCTCCACATGCCTAACGCATGACGTTAGGCACGCTCGCCGGGATTCATTTCGTGAGCGGCGTGGACACGCCGAGCTTGAACCCGTCGAGATCCTTGAAGTGGAACATCCGCACGCCCCACGGGCGATCGGCCGGCTCATCGAGGAGCGTCCCTGCCCCAGCAGCCTTGATCCGCGCCGCGGCGGCGTCGACGTCGGCGGGGCCTTCGACGTTGAGCTGGAGGTAGAATCCCTGCCCCTTGATCCGGTCCCAGCCGAGCTTGCCGTCATCCTGGTTCAGGATGATGCGAATGTCGCCCGCACTCATGGCGGCGCCGGCGATCTTTCCATCGCGGTCGAATGTCTGCGCTACGGTGAAGCCTAACACATCGCAGTACCAACGGATCGAAGCCTCGACGTTCTTGCAGGTGAGCGAACAACCCATCGCGGTCGCATGGAGTGTCGGCGTGGAGGCGGGTGCTGGGGCAGTCGTGGTCATGGGGGTCCGGAGATTAAAGTGTGGGAAGCCGGTCGAATGATAATAGCGAACACTCGGTGCCGTCTTCCAGAGCGAGCATGATTCCCCGCCCGATCACCCTCGATGACCTCCGGCGCTTTGCCGTCGGCCGAAGCCTTTTTGCGCCGACAACACTCAAACGCGCGCTCACTCGCCTGGGGTATGTGCAGGCCGACCCGATTCGCGCGCCCGCGCGGGCGCAGGATCTGATACTCCGCCACCGCGTCACCGCTTACCGCGCAGGCGATCTCGAGCGTCTCTATCCGACACTCGGCGTCGAGGAGGACTTCTTCCTCGCCTACGGCTTCGTGACCAGGTCGATCGAGTCGCTCATGCACCCCCGCTCGCTTCGTGGCGTTCCTGTCTCCCCCGGTGTCCCATGGTCCCGTGCCCGGCGGACGCAAGCGGAGCGGCTGCTCGAGTTCGTGCGCGAACGCGGCGCCGTCCATCCGCGGGAAGTGGCAGCGCACTTCTCGCCGCGGTCCGTTAGGAACTACTGGGGAGGAGCGTCCAACGCGACGACCGCGTTGCTTGCGGGCATGCACTACCGTGGCATGCTGCGCGTCCAGCGCCGTGACGCGGGCATTCGCGTCTATGCGCCGCACCGGCATGGAGACGAACCGGCAGATGCGGCAGAGATCTGCGCCCGCGTGGATGCGCTGGCTCGAGCGGCAATCGCGATCTATGCGCCGCTGACCGCGAAAGGCCTAACGCAACTCGTGCGCCGGCTCCGGTACGCCGTCCCGCAATGGCGCAACCAATTGCCGAGCGCCTTGGGGCGCGCAAAGGACCAGCTCGCGCACGCGCGCGTCGATGGCGTCGAGTGGTACTGGCCGCCGGACGAGCATCCGGACCATCCGCCGGTGGCGGACACGGTGCGCTTGCTGGCGCCGTTCGACCCCGTGGTGTGGGACCGCGACCGGTTGCGGTTGCTGTGGGGCTGGGACTACCGCTTCGAGGCGTACGTGCCGGCGCCGAAACGGAAATTGGGGTATTACGCGTTGCCGCTGCTGTGGCGCGACCAGTTGATCGGATGGGGCAATCTGTCAGTGCCTAACGGCACCCTCGTGTCGCAGATTGGCTTTGTCGGGTCGCGCCCGCCGCGCGACGCAGCATTCACGCAGGAGCTCGACGCTGAGCTCGAACGCATGCGTGCATTCCTCGGTGTCGCTGGATGAGTGGCCAACATCCGGAGCGGCAAATGGACGCTGCGCATCAGGTCGCGATCGCAGGCGAAACAACGCAGCGTGCACCCATTGCCTTATACCGATGCGAGCACGAGCTGATTCGGAGGGACGGTACTCGCGTCATCGTCATGGTTTCCGAAGTGGTCAAGGATTCTCCGTCAGATCCGATGGTTCGGCGCCGCTGCACGAACATTCCACCCAAGCGACTAGGGTGGCGGCAGCTTAACTGCGGGCACGCCAACGTCATCGGCGCAGCGAGCGAGGAGATGTAGCCGGAAGCCAGTGCCATTGGGTCCATGCATCCAGAGCTCGGCCCACGCGGCGGAATAGGCTGACGAGGTCGGTCAGCCTAACCTGGCCCGATGGCAGATCAGCCTCCGTGCGTAGCGGACGCTGTAGCAAGGTGTTACGTTCGTTTCTTCTGGGTTCCGGCCGATCGTGTTAGACTGCGAAGTTACTGCGGTACTACTAGCGTACAGTCTATCGACGCAGCCTAACTGGCGTTAGGGAGCGCGCATGACGTCTGAGGATGTGAGAGCCATTGTGGCGCGAGGCCTCGCGACGTCGCGACCACCGGTAGTCGAGCCCGGCACGACGATCGGCATCCCGTGGAAGGCCGAGCGTTACAGTCCGGAGATTGCCCGGCTGCGTGCAGCGCTCGTTGTCGAGCCTGGGAAGTTGGCGCTTGCGGGTGAACTTTGCGTTAGGCTGTATCCTCTGCTCCGCTTGCCATGAAGCTCCGCTACAATCTCATCGGTACCGGATGGGCTGACTGCACTATCGAGATAGAAGAAGCGATAGCGACGGTTACGGCGTCCTACCTGTCCGACGCACTCGATGATCTCGCTGGCGCCATTGTAGCCTTGCTTTGCGGCGATGAGCACTCGACTGCGACCTTTGCCGAGGAGCCGGGCGAGTACCGATGGGAGTTCACCCGTACAGGACCTGAGGGCGTGATCATCCGCATTCTCTTCTCGGGCGCCGATTCGGACCACCAACCACTCTTTGAAGCCGAGGCCCGGCTGAGGGCGTTTGCGGGCGCGTTGCTTTCGGAATTGCAGCGGCTTCTTCGCGAATATGGCGCAGCCGGCTACAAAGCCCGCTGGGTGGCGCATGACTTTCCCGAACACCGTATGTATGAGCTGCAGGAACTGCTTGCGTGATCGTTCTGCTGCGCGACCATACAGCCTAACGAAGCGTTGCACCCGACGAGCGCGAGCAGGCCTCCATGTGTGCGCCTGGCGAGATCGCATTATAGCGAGCATCTTTGCGCTTGGAGAGTGAGCGCTTGAGGGTGAACTTGGCGTTAGGCAACCTCGATTATCGTGGACTCAAACCGATTCACACGCGGCACGAAGTTATGGCTCGCCGCGCACGCACTCGGCATCGCGGCATGGCTCTATGTTGCCAGTCCCCTGTGGCGGCACGCAGGCGTCGGCGGCTGCTACGATGCAGGCGACGCTTTCTATGCGCTTGCGTACCCAATTCCGCTCTTGTGCCTTGGTGCAGGCGGCGGCCTCGTCGGTTGGCTAGTCGTCGTGATGCAGCGCAACTGCGGCGCTACGCCAGAGCACCTCACCGGAGGAGCGGTTGGGTCGTGCCCACGCTAGTGGGTGCGGCTGCGTCTGCGCCCGTCGACAACGAATCCGTGATCGGAAGGGTGCCAGGCTGCTGTGCGTTAGGTCCCCGGCTGCCTAACGAGGCGCTGCTGCCGTCGGCCTGCGCTGAGGGAGCGGCCGACTCGCTGCGCTCCCTGGCCGCGACCATTATGGAACGCCGCGGCAGAGCGCCGCGGCGTTAGGGAACCACCCACGCATCACGATGACGGACGCTGCCGACTCAGAGGCCGCTGCCCTCGCCGCAGGCTACGTGCGGTACGCGCAATCGCTCCGGCACGACGACGATCCCGATGCGGTCTGTAGCCCCGAGACCGACCCGGACCGTCGTGCCTACGAACTCGTGGACCAGGCAATCAAACACGGGCCCGCCGCGCGCGCGTGGACGTATTCGCTCGCTGTACTCGCGCGGGCGCCCGATGCGGAGTTGGGCGCGTTCGCCGCCGGGCCGCTGGAGGACTGCTTGCGCATCCACGGCGCGGCGCTCGTCGAGCAGATCGAGCGCGAAGCGGCGGCCCATGAGCGCTTCCGCTGGGCGCTCGGTACCATCTGGCTGTCGGAGCACGATCTGCCGCCTGACGTGCTGCGGCGGATCGTGCGCGCGAGCGCGGACGCGATCAAGGTGCTCGAGTGGCTCCCGCGTGATGGCTCGTCCGGCCGATCGCGCGATCTCCCCTAACGAGGCGCTGAAGCTAGCGCGTGAGTAGTTCATAGATCAGTGTCGGCAGCCTTCCTGTACAGGTCTATCCATGCAGGCTAACCGGCGTTAGACAACCACGACCTATGGTGTCACTCACGCCAATGGAATCCGAAGTCCTCGGCGAGATGGCATGGGACTCGTACTCCCTGGGCGAGGTGGTCTACTTCGTCCGAGATGCGAGTCCGCCGCTCGACGAGTTCGGCCTCTACCCGGCGGTCATCACTCTCTTGGAGTCGTGGATCGCGCGGGGCTGGCTCATGCTCGCCAAGCGCCCCTTCCGACCACACTTCCTCTCGTCCATTGAGCAGGTACTCCCGTACCTCGCGGAGTACGGGCCGGAAGCGATCGCGGAGGAGAGCACCATACCGCTCCCCGAGGTGGAGCTGACCGACCAAGCGTTCCGGGACGTAGAGTGGTTACGCGGGCTTGTCTAACGAATCGTTGCACCTGACAAAGCGGCCCGACTGGCGTAGACTCTGGAAGGTCCCTCAGGGCCGCTTTTCAGGTGAACTTTGCGTTAGAACGACAACAAACTCTGTGCTTAGCGACAAGCAGCTTGCGGCTCTGAGCCCGCTCGCCCGGGCCTTCCGAGGTCTCTTCTTGGCTGACCTCGGCAGCGTCCCTCACGCCGAGACCTTCACGGATCGATACGAACTCACCATTCCGGCTGCGGATCCGAGCGTGGGCGAGATCTGTGTCCGGGATGATGGAGACAAGCTCACCATCCATCTCGGCGAACATCACCATTGGCATGTACCACTGTTCATGTACGCGGACGAATCCCAAGCCACACGTCCGGCACTCGCCGCAGCAACTGCCATAGCGTCGAATGCGACATTGTCGCGGCCTTGGACGGCGCTCAAATCCAGCGCCTGCACGACCTATATTCGCTGCTAAAAGGTTAAGCCCGGCCGCGTTCAGCGGGCCGTCCAGCCGAGAAACGCCGCGATCTTCTCGTTCAGAAACTTCTTGTCTGCCGGGCTCGCGCCCGCGCCGGCCGGGTGTCCCCACAAGGAAGGGATGGGCGTCAGCGTCACGTGCTTGATGAACCGCGCCTCGTATCGGGCGTCGCTCACGGGAAAGTACAGATCGGTGGCCGACGGCATGTAGAGCACCGGCACCGTGATCGACTCGAGTGCCTTCTCGACGCTGCCGCCGAATCCATTCGTCTGTCCGACATCGTGCCGCTCCCACGTGCGCGCCTGGAGAATCAGATCGTTGGGGTCGGCTTGATCGACGAAGTGTTGAATGAGGTTGGTGCGGAACGTCTCGAGCGATGTCGTGTCGCCCGGCCCTGTCTTCCACAGCTCGTCGTGCCACCACTCCTGCGAGAAGAGCCAACCCGCCCAGATCGACGCGAAGAGCTCGACGCCGCGCGTTGGGCGAGTAGTGTAGTCGCCGCCGTGGAAGGCCGAATCCAATTCGATCGCCCCGATCTCCGCCTCGAGCCTAACGATACCGTGCGGCCAGCACTTGGCCGTGCCGGAAGTCGCCACGATCTTGTCGGCGAAGTCCGGATAGCTCACCGCCCATTGAAACGCCTGCTCGGCGCCCATCGAGAAGCCGATGATCGCCTTGAGGTGCGTGATGTGCAGACTGTCGACGAGCAGCCGGTGCACGGCCTCCACGTTGTCGCGGATCGTGGCTAACGGAAATCGTGGACCGTGAAATGGCTCCGGTGTATTACTCGGACTCGATGAGTGGCCGTTGCCGAACAACTCCGTTGCGACGAGGAAGAGCTTCGTGGTGTCGAGCGCCAGCCCCGGCCCAATGAGCCACTCGTATCCGTGGTGATCGGCCATGTAGTGCGACGGGAGCAACACCACGTTGTCACGTGCGGCATCGAGATGGCCGAACGTGCCGTAGACCACCTTCACGTTGGGGACGGTGGCGCCGCTCTCGAACGTAAAATGATCCATGACGAACGCGTGATGCTCGGCGTGATCGATGCCTTGAGCCCGGGCGGAGATCGGCGCGGCGGCAACGGCGATCGCGGCTACGGCAGAAGCGAATCGTGACACGAGCTTCCCGATGTGAAGGAGTCGGGTGAAACTAGCCGCCCCCAGCGACTCACGCCAGCGAGACGTTGCACCGGGTGCCTAACTTCTTCCGGAGTTCTGCTCCGCCGAGCGTGGAGTCCTGTCGATCGAATATTCGCGACCCCGCCCGATAGCCCCGCCACTGTGAGCCGGGACTATCGGACGACCGGCCGCGCGATCCACGTTTCCCTTATTGTCCCGAGCTCTCACCCAGGGCGACGAGAAGCTCGTCCAGTTGATCGAACGTCTCGACCATTGCCTCGACTGCTCCGGTGCCGGCAGCGTCGAGCGCTTCCTTCGAAGGATGGGTCTCGCGCAGCACCACCAGCGTCTTGCCGCCCTGTTCCTCGAAGGTCACCGTGGTGACAGGCCCGCCCGCGCCACCTTCGTCATTGGTCCACGCGAGGCGCGAATACGGCTTCACTTCGACATACGTGCCGAAAAACGCGGCGGGCTCGGGACTCGCGTCGAACACCAATCGGTACTTCCCTCCGACACGAGCATCCACCTCGCAGGACAGCAGCTTCATTCCCAGCGACTTGGGCACCCACCAACGCTTGAGCAGCTCGGCCTTGGTAAATGCCTCGAACACGATGCGCGCGGGGCCGTTGACGGTCCGCGTGACAGTCACCTCGCGGTCCGACGTCCGTTCCACCGTGGTGCGGTTCTTCACGGCGCTGGGCTTACTTTCGATTTTTGCGCTCATTGCTCTTCTCCTTTCGTTTGAGTTCCTCGACCACCTTGTCCAACTCGTCGAAGCGTTCGTCCCAGTGCCGGCGGTAGCGCTCGAGCCACTCCGTCTCTTCCTCCAATCGGCGCGGGCCCAGCTGGCACGTCCGCACGCGCCCGACCTTCTTCGTGGTG
>Ga0207707_10006596_pt1 | contig 10124 bp, 5 predicted proteins | sample KBSC83BmetaG_FD_184336 | JGI IMG/M metagenome (GOLD analysis project Ga0207707, IMG submission 184336) | Corn rhizosphere microbial communities from Kellogg Biological Station, Michigan, USA - KBS C8-3B metaG (SPAdes) (version 2) | ecosystem: Host-associated > Plants > Roots > Rhizosphere ... | reverse complement strand
GGGTATGACGGCTTTCTACATGTTTCGCCAGTTATTCATGACTTTTTACGGCTCGTGCCGCGCCGATCACCACACTCAGGAGCACCTGCACGAGTCGCCGAAGGTCATGACGATGCCGCTGGTCGTGCTTGCTATCGGCGCGGTGTTCGCGGGTTTTGTCGGCCTTCCCGGTGTGCTGGGTGGAAGCCAGTTCGCGCACTGGCTCGAGCCGGTGATTCACGCGCACGAGGAAGCCCACGCATCCCAGGCGCTCGAATGGGGACTGATGGCGGTCTCCGTATCTGTGGCCGCTTTGGGCGTATTCATCGCTTATCTCATGTACCGCCGTGAAACGCTCTCGCCGGAGATCTTCGCCAATCTCGCCGGCGGGGCGCTCTATCGTTTGTTCGACCGCAAGTGGTATTTCGATGAGATCTATCAAGCCGTTTTCGTCAACGGGACCCTGCTGCTCGCCCGCATTGGCTCGCTCTTCGATCAATACGTCATCGACGGCATCGTCAACGGCGCGGCCGGGTTGACCCGCTTTGTTTCCTGGCTCAACGGGCTCTTCGACCAATACATCATCGACGGCATGGTCAATGCCATTGCCAACATCACCTTCTGGGCGGGCAACAAGTTTCGCCGCGTGCAGACGGGCAACATCAACAGTTATTTATACGGCATTCTGATCGCTGTGGTGCTGCTGATCATCGCCAAGCTGCGATACGCGAGCTGATTTCGGGGAGAAACTAGAAGATGGACAACGTTCTCACTTACATGACTTTCATCCCGGTCGCGGGGGCGGCGGTGGTGCTCGCGCTCCCCAACAATGCCAAACTGATTCGCTGGGTTTCCGCGGCGGCGACCGTGCCGCCCTTGCTGCTGGCGATCTGGCTGTTCAAAAACTTCGACCGCGCCAAGGCCGGTTTTCAATTCATCGAAGATTACTACTGGATTCCATCTTTCAATATCAGCTACACGATGGGCGTCGACGGCCTCAGCATTTCGATGATTTTATTGACGGCGCTCCTCAGCTTCATTTGTATATTTGCTTCGTTCGGTATCGAGAAAGCGGTCAAGGGCTACTTCGCGCTGTTTCTTTTGCTCGATGCCGGGATGATGGGCGTTTTTTGCGCCCTGGATTTTTTTCTCTTCTACGTTTTCTGGGAAGTGATGCTCCTGCCGATGTATTTTTTGATCGGCATCTGGGGCGGGCCGCGGCGCGAGTACGCCGCGATCAAATTTTTTCTCTACACCCTGTTCGGCAGCGTGCTCATGCTGCTCGCCATCCTGGCGCTTTATTTCACCACGAATCCGCACACGTTTGATATGCGCATCATGATGGCGCAGGCCAATAACTACAGCACCACGGTCTTGCCGATCTGGCCGTTCAACCACCTGCGTTGGGGTTTTCAACACGTCATCTGGATGGCACTGTTTATCGGCTTTGCGATCAAGATCCCGGCCTTTCCATTTCACACCTGGCTGCCGGACGCGCACGTGGAAGCGCCCACGGCGATTTCCGTCATCCTCGCCGGCGTGTTGCTGAAGATGGGCACCTACGGCATTCTCCGCACCAACTTCCCGATGCTCCCGGCCGCCACCGCGGATATGGCCTATTGGCTACTGGGCGCGCTCGGCGCCTGGAACATTATTTACGGTGCCTTGTGCGCCATGGCCCAAAAGGATTTAAAAAAGCTCGTCGCCTATTCGAGCGTCAGCCACATGGGTTACGTCATGCTCGGCATGGCGAGCTTTACCACGCAGGGATTGAACGGCGCGGTCTTGCAGATGTTTAACCACGGCACGATCACCGGCATGCTCTTCCTTCTGGTCGGCGTAATCTACGATCGCGCGCATCACCGCGAGATCGAAGGCTTCGGCGGCATCGCCGCGATCATGCCTGTCTATACCGGCGTGACCGCGCTGGCGTTCTTCGCCTCGATGGGGCTGCCGGGGCTCTCGGGATTCATCTCCGAAGTTCTGGTGTTGCTCGGCACTTGGCAGAAATATCCGGTCCTGACGATCTGTGGCGCGAGCGGCGTGATTCTCACCGCCGGCTATCTGCTCTGGACCATTCAGCGCGTGTTTCTCGGCCCGCCCAATGAAAAGTATTTGAAGATGCCCGAGATCAACGGCCGCGAAATGTTCACTCTGGTGCCGCTCGGTGCGATCGTCATCCTCGTCGGTATCTATCCGAGCGTCGTGCTGGATTTGTTGCGCGCGAGTCTGGACCAGATCAATCAAGTGATCATCCCGCACCTCTAAGTCCGATCATGGATCTAAAGAACGTCGCCAGCCTGACCTATTTCTGTCCGGAGTTCATCCTCTCGGCCACGATCCTGATTTTGATCATTCTCGATCTGCTGGCGGCGCGCCAGAGGCGCGGCTTGGCTATGGTCGCGCTGGTCGGCTGCGTGGCTGTGCTGATCGCGACTCTCGATCTCTACAGCGCGCAGCCAGGCTATCTGTTTCATCGGATGATGATCCTGGACAACTTCAGTTTGTTTTTTAAGGTTGTCTCGCTGGCGGCGGCAATCCTCTGCATCTGGATGTCGCTTTCTAGCAACGAGATCAAGCAAGTGCACGAGGGTGAATACTACACGTTGCTGCTGACTTGCGTTCTCGGCATGTTTTTCATGGCGTCCTCGTGTAATCTGCTGATGGCGTATCTTTCTTTAGAGCTGGTCAGCCTGACTTCCTACGTTCTCACGGGATTTCTGCCGCACAACCGCCGCTCGAGCGAGGCGGCCTTGAAGTACTTGATTTACGGCGGCGTCGCCTCGGGCACGATGATCTACGGCATGAGCTGGGTCTACGGCATGACCGGCAGTCTGGATTACGTTGCGATCCAAACGGCGCTGAGCCAGGGGCCGTACAACAAAGCGGCGCTCTTCATGGCGTTTATTTTCATCCTGGCGGGCTTCGGCTACAAGATCGTCTTCGTGCCGTTTCACATGTGGTCGCCGGATGTTTACCAGGGCGCACCCACGCCGTTCACCGCGTTCTTGTCGGTCGCTTCCAACGCTTCCGGCATCGCCATCATGATCCGCTTCTTCTACCCGGGGGTGTCGCGCTTGTTGCCAAGCGGCGACTGGGCCTTTCTCTCCGGCGTCGAGTGGCCGCAGGTCCTGTTGTTTTTGAGCATGATCACCATGACCATCGGCAATCTGTGCGCGCTGAACCAGCGCAACCTCAAGCGCATGCTCGCCTACTCCGGCATCGCCCACGCCGGATATATGATGATGGGCTTGGCTGTGCTGAACAACGACGGCTTATCTGCGATTCTTTTCTACGTTGTCGTTTATTTGATCATGAATGTGGGAGCGTTTCTCGTCGTCGCCATGATCGCCAACGTGACCGGCGATGAAGACATCGAAACCTACCGCGGTTTGGCGTGGCGTGGCGCCATCGTGCCGGCTGTCTGCATGGCGGTTTTTCTATTTTCGCTGACAGGCTTGCCGCCGTTCGCTGGCTTTATCGGAAAGTTTTTTCTGTTCTCGGCGGTGCTCAAGCAGGGCGGCGCTTTTGGTGCTTTGGCCCTCGTGGCGGCGATCAACAGTGTGATCTCGCTATATTACTACGCCAAGGTCGTCAAGACCATGTTTCTGGATATGCCCAATCCCGAAGACAAAACGATTTCGATCGCAATAAACGATTTCACCCTGCTGATTCCGCTCACCGTCCTCACCGTGCTTTTCGGCGTTTACTTTTCTCCTCTGGTCAAATATGCCAGCCAATCGTTACGCTTCTTCATAAAATAGCAGCCACACTTAAAGTGATTGCCCCACGTCGCTCGGCACAAAAGATCTTACCGTCTCCTTTGCAGACATACGATGCGGGCCAAAGAGGAAGACAGTGTTTCTCTCCAAAAACATATGGAATTTTTTTTTACAATTCACTGTCTTCACTTTGATTGAAAGGTCGAACACTTAGGTTGGTCGAAAGCGTGCAAGCAAATAGTGTTCAGGATCTTTACATTTTCTTTCGTGCCACCCATAAAATTCTCCTTAGTATATAAATAGTTATAAAACGGCCCAAGATTTGCGCATTCAAAACGCAAACTAAATGGTTTTGGTCCGTAAGTAACCACATCTAGGCATTCGCATCGGTCCAAAAGCAGCGCCGGGGGTAACAGCCCGGCGCTTTTTTTTATCCGAGTTACAGAAATGCGGCCACACGTTCGATGACATACAAGATTTCGTGTGGCTCAGGCGAACTCAAATTGGGACAGCAAGAAAGATGTGACATCACAGATGAAGGAGGCGGTTTTTCGAAGGGTCAAAATGCGACCTTGCTCTATTGGTACTAACGCCAAGGTCGCCAACACCAACGTTCCTCGATGCACGCCCAATCCCGAGGACGAGTCCATTGCCGTCGCCGCGAATAATTTTACTCTATTGTCCTTACGGTGCTCACGCTTCTTTGCGGCGTCTAGTTCTCGCCTCTGGTGCGGTACACTAACCAATCGCTGGAATTTTTCATCAAGTAAGGAGGCCGATTTTCCTATCCAAATGTCTTTTGCGCTCAATCTGTGTGTTTCGCAGTTTCAAAAGGAATAAAGCTCCAGCTGCTCCGTCGCCTTAAGAAAAACCGCGATTATTGTACACTCGTATAGACAATGAGCGTCAAGCTCGATTGGTTCTGGGCTCCTCTACTTCTGTAACTCTTCCCAAAACTCATCAACCATCTCTTGTCAAATTTGGTATGCGGCTTGCGCTAAGCAGCTACCAGATGAGTTAATCAAGCCTCCTTCTCGACAGGGCAAACCAGCCGCGAGGTTGGGACGCAAAGCCACGGGTCAGGTGAACCCTGATTGCCAGGTTACCGAAGAAGGGTCCGACAGTCTGGCGTCCGTCAGATTCAAGACCCCAAATTCACCGCTGACGAGGGGTTCAAGAAAGAAAGGACGACCGGATGAACAATGTTTTCTCTCGAATCTTGCCGCTTGCGCTGGGTATCTTGCTGAGTACCCCGCTGCTCGTCGAGGCGCAAAAACTGTCTCATGCGAAAGGTGAGTTGCTTGTTGCCTCTAAACCCGGCGTGTCCGACGCCGATCTCGAGCGCACCTATAAACGTCATGGCGGCCAGAAACTTCAAAATCTTTCCAAGATTAAAGTTCACCGAATTAAAGTTTCCGAAAACGACCTAGAAGCTGTAGAAGCGGCGCTTCGCGCAGACCCCAATGTCGAATTCGTCGAAAAAAACCTGATCGGGCAAGCGACGTTTGTGCCGAACGATCCCGGCTATTCTGCTCAGTGGCACCTGCCGAAAATTTCGGCTCCGGGCGGTTGGGATCTGACAACGGGTTCTCCGTCGGTGACCATTGCTGTGATCGATTCAGGCATCGATCCACTTCACCCCGATCTCTCAGGTAATTTGGTCCCTGGCTACAACTTTGTAGCGGGCAACACCGACACGCACGACATCTACGGCCATGGTACGGCGATTGCCGGTATTGCCGGCGCGATCGGAAATTCAGGCATCGGCGTGGCCGGTGTTGCCTGGAGCAACACGATCATGCCTCTGGTGGTTCTCGATTCCTCCGGTTACGGGACCGTAGCGAATGTTGCTGCGGCGATTACTTACGCCGCGGACCGCGGCGTCAAAGTCATTAACATCAGCTTGGCTTTCAACGGCTCGACGTCGACGCTCCAGAATGCCGTGAATTACGCCTGGAACCACGGAGTGGTGATCGTCGCGGCTGCCGCGAATGCTTCGACAAATACGCCTTACTATCCTGCGGCGCTACCCAACGTAATCGCCGTTTCGGCAGTGGATCAGAACGACAATCTAGCGAGCTTCTCCAACTATGGGACCTGGATCACAGTTTCCGCGCCCGGCGTGTCGGTATATACGACGGCAAATGGCGGTGGTTATCTGTACGGCAGCGGTACTTCGGTTTCGTCACCGATTGTTGCGGGGCTAGCCGCGCTGGTATTCTCGGCGAATCCCAATCTCACCAACACGCAGGTCGTCAATCTGATTACCGCGAATGCTGATGACGTAGGCACGCCGGGATTTGACGTTGCCAATGGTTGGGGCCGAATCAACGTTCAGCGGACACTGCAGGCGGCTTACAGTACACCGGCTCTTTCCACCACAATCATTTCGCCTTCGACCGGCTCGACGGTTACAGGAACAGTCAATGTCAGCGCGTCGGCGACTTCAACTGCAAGCATCAACCGGGTCGAGCTTTATATCGACGGAGTGCGAGCCGGTACAGCGAGTAGCGCGCCATATAATTTTTCTTGGAATACGAGTGGGATGTCGGGCTCCCATACGCTGTTTTCGAAAGCTTATGACTCTCTCGGCGACAGTGCGACTTCGGCGGCGCAAACTGTCTCGGTCGTGTCGGCCGATACAACTCCACCGAGCGTGCAGGTCACCACCGTAGCCGTCGACTCCAAGAATCTCACTGTGACGGCCTCTGTGACCGACACACAAACCGGCGTCGCCAAGGTCGAGCTCTACGTAGATGGGGCCTTAAAGGCCACTGATAGCGCTGCGCCTTGGAGTCTTAAAATCAACGCGAAGCCTCTTTCGCGAGGCGGCCATTCACTCTTCGTCAAAGGCTACGATAAAGCCGGAAATGTTGCGACTTCCAGCGCGGTAACTTTTACTAAGTAAGGAACGCCCTGGGTAAAGCGGCCGCCTGCGAATTTCCGCAGGCGGCCGGCCGCTTGTCATTTGAAGTAGTTTTAAGGCTTGGTATTGGGCGACTCATCGCAACGATGATCCAACAGCTTGACCACTTCCGGCTTGCCAGATGCTAATACTTTGGCCGGATCTCTGGGGGTGGGCAGAATGAGCCAAACAATCGACAAATCGATCACGTGCTCGGAATTTTTGTGTTGGCGATTCCATGCGCGGCAGGTGTAGCGTGCGTAATCATGCAGGCGGTCCAGGTTAGTCGGTTTGCCGACGATTTCGAAATATTTGCGCCAGCGATAGTTTGCGAAGTGTTCTCTCGTAGGCTCAAGGCTCGGATTCTCGTCATTGCGTAATAGATCGACAGTTCTCGTATCTTTGAGCCTGCCGGTGATTACATACCATTCGCTTGCCTTGGGTGGCGAGGGTGAAAACGGGTTCCAGATTTGGTCAAGCCGGAGTAGATATCCAATGGTCTTCCACTGCTCGGGCATTTGGAACTTGGCTAACGGGCCGGTCGAAAGATTCCACGCGACGACGTAGGCCAGCAACGCCAAAACGACAACATTGATCTCCCAGAGTGGTCGTATATCCCAAGGTTGTCTCGCTGGGGATTGCGAATCCTGCGGTGGGGCAGAGCGCGGATGATGCGCAATTAGATTGCAAATTTTCTCCCCCAGGGATGAGCGGAACAAGGGAGCCAAAGGCTTTAGGAGCGGAGAGTGCGCAACAATCGCTCCGACGGCATCGAGGTGATCATACTTATTTTCGTTCTCGTCGATGACCTGCCAAGATCCTTGGCACTCCTTCTGTGAATCGAGGGTATTGGGAGTTTGTGTTGCGATAACCCGGGTCTCCGGTAAGAGCGCGAAGGTCTGCAGAAGCCTGGCCCACCGGGAGCAAACGTCGCATGCTTGATCGTAAAGAAGGCGAGTGTGTAAACGCTCCGGTGTCTTCAAGCGTGAGAGAACGCCATCCCAGAACCACGGGGGCAAGAAAACCACCATTGCCAGGGCGGCGATCCAGGAGAACATGCCGATCTGCATGCACAAAGACATTCCAATGTGCATGAAAATAAATCCGAACACCGCAGCCGTACGGATGGGACCGTTGCGAAACGGAAAAAAGAGCAGCAGAGGGCCGATTGCCTGAAACCAGAAAACACCATGGGTTAGGAGCCGCGTCAGAAAGGGAAAGTTCGCGAGGTAAACGCCAATAGGGTTGGCCATTTGCAAGAGATTGAGCGCGTAGTAAACCGCCGTGCCTTCGCTACGCCATTCGGGACTGGTTTTGTGATAGATCGACAACCCATAGATCATTGTGAGTTGCATTGCGTAGGCAAAAGTGCCGGCGCTGAAGATCTGAGTCGGTGGTTGCGGCAAAGACGGTTGACGCGCGCGATCGATCGAAAAATAGGCTCCCCACGGAAGGAAAAACGCCCAAAATAAAGTAAGGCGCAGAAGAGTATCGCCGCCATCCGCGATAAACGGGTTTCGCGAATCCAGCGAAGCGAGCAAAAACCATAGAACCGCGGTCATGAGGCGAGTGCGATAACCAAACAGGAGAAGGACTGCCAACGCACCCGTGACCGCAAAAAGCACGGCCTGAATCTCCCAGGTCCCGCTCATCATGTGCACCGAGATTCGCCAGCGATCATAGAGTGCTATGACCGAGCGTGGCACGACGCCGAAATCCGTATAGTGCGCCTCCAGATCTCTGGATCGAGAGATCAAGTCGCCAATAATGAGGACAGCGACCGCTACACGAAGCGCTGCAAGCGAACGAAGGTCGAAGCCGAATAACTCTGTGACCTTACCTTTGAGAACGTCAGATATTTGTCTGGGCACGAAAATCCTCGAATCGCAAACACGATTGTGCCGCAATCTCCTATCGTGGAGCAAACGTAAAATCAGGAAGTGAATTTGCGGAAATAGTCGCGACGTGTGCAATCGGATGGCGGCCGTGGTTAATTTCCCGCGTAAAAAGAAAACGGGCGCCAGGGTGTCCCTGGCGCCCGTTAGGGTCAAAGGAAAGTACCAGTCACTTCTGGAGTCTACGGCGTCTCACATAGGCGCTCAAACCGATCAGACCCGAGCCGATGAGAAACATCGATGACGGCTCCGGAACCTGCGTGGGAGTGGTCGTGGGGGTCGTCGTCGGTGTCGTTGTGGGCGTCGTTGTTCCATCCGTGATAGCGTAATGACTGATCGACTGCACGTGATCATCAGGGAGTCCATTCGCGATCAGAGTCTGTTCATTCCAAACCAGGAACTGAAGATTATCTAGGTTTTCGAAGAAGAACATGTCATTTACGGTGGGATCAGGGGCACCAGTTCCAAACTTTAAAAGGAAAAACCCCGGAGAGTCTGGAGAAACATCGATGTACCTGTTTCCGTTATCCGGGCCCACCGTCGTAGGACTATTGACGTTGCTTTGCAAAGTAACGTCACAATTACAGAACGACTCAAGTTGCGACTCCTCGTAATCTTGACCAGAACTGGTCGAGTTGATTGCTCCCAGCAAATTGTCGATACTTCCGACCTCCGTGCCGTTAATCATAATTGCTCCTGCTTGTGAACTGAATAGCGTTAGGAGCATCATCATGGCAACTGCTTGCCAAGTTCGCAGGTGTATAATCCGCATAGGTTGACCTTTCTTTAAACTGTTAGGAAAAATTCTCATTGTTGTTTAACCTCCGCCTTTCTGGCGTCAGCCGAACGCAATTGTTGGACCTTGCAGTAAATAGCATAGCTTTCAATGGGTTAGATGAGACTTGGCCAAGCTGAATTCATACAATCTCTTTACACTCTTTTGGCTCCCTCTTGCGGGGATGGCTTCATCTTTCTGGGTTTGACCTGAAAATGGATAAACAACAGAACGGGATATGCAATTTTAAAATGTAAATTTCCTTACCAGCTCTTTTCTTGTGGGATACAGTCTTTCTGCCCGGAACTAGTCACAATTTTTTCGGTCCGGGCGGGAGTGCCAGATCGTCCGAGCGCGTACTTTTCACGAAGAATTGACTAGTCTATAAACATGCACTATGAACCAAAACTTGTTCGACTCTGGAATTTGGAGGGCATACACGGTGGATAAGGTTAAACGAAAGGAAGCTCTGCGCCAGATGGTATTGGTCCGAGCCTTTGAAGAAAAGCTCGAGGAGCTATATCAGCGCAAAGCGATGTTCGGCAGTACCCATTCTTACCGCGGCCAGGAAGCGATCGCGGTCGGCGTGTGCTCCGCGTTGGCTCCCACGGATGTAATCGCCAGCTACCACCGCGGCACAGGCCATCTGATCGCCAAGGGGGCCGACTTATACATGCTTCTCTGCGAGTGCATGGGACGGGCCGACGGCTACTCTCAGGGCCGCGGCGGCAAGATGCACATGGGCGATTTGAGTTTTGGTTTTCTCGGCAACACCGGCACGGTGGGCGGCACGGTGCCGACTGCCACCGGTGCGGCGCTGGCCGCGAAGATTCGCAAGTCGAGCGAAA
>Ga0207707_10006595_pt1 | contig 10124 bp, 11 predicted proteins | sample KBSC83BmetaG_FD_184336 | JGI IMG/M metagenome (GOLD analysis project Ga0207707, IMG submission 184336) | Corn rhizosphere microbial communities from Kellogg Biological Station, Michigan, USA - KBS C8-3B metaG (SPAdes) (version 2) | ecosystem: Host-associated > Plants > Roots > Rhizosphere ... | reverse complement strand
CCGCACGTGCGGTCGCGGCAGTTCCCTGTTTCCCATCAAGGACCGTCATGGTTGCTCCTCCCCAGATGAACTCACAGCACTTATCTGGCAGCAAGCACCACAAACAGTCTGAATTACCTCAGATCTACCGAATCACCAGCGCACCAGCATCTCGGACACAAACCAGCACGCCAGCCAAGTGTCCGGCGAACGGGTCAGGCTCACCTGGCTTGGCTGGCCCCGTGAGGAGCGGACCGCGCCGATCGCCGATTATTTACGGCAGGTATTCGGGCGCGAGAGCGCCATAACTGCGCGCAGATGCACCAGTTCTGTGCCTCTGTCGCCACCGGAGTGTGCGGCTCATCGCGGCATGAGCGGACGCCTCCCGCCGGTCGCAGAGTCTGTGGTCCGAGTCTGCGCGTGTAACCTCTGGACCGTAAGCTTTCACCATCGTGACAAGCGGGTGAGTGCGAAATGAGCGTATTCTCTGACGCCGAACTGACCTACCTGGCAAAAGGCAATCTCGGCCGACTTGCGACTATCGACGGAGCCGGGTGCCGCATGTCGTTCCTCTCGGCTGGCGTTACAACCCTGAGCTGGACACCATTGACATCGGCGGCCGGGATTTCGTCCGGACCCGGAAATTCCGCAACGCGCAGCACAACCCGAACGTCGCGCTAGTGATCGATGACGTGCTACCGCCGTGGCGGCCTCGGTGCGTGCTGGTCCGCGGCCGGGCGGAGCCTCTCGCAGAAGCGACCGGGTCGGACGGTGAGCCGGCCGGGTCTATCATCCGGCTGCATCCCACCGAGGTGATCAGCTGGGGAATGGAGTTCGCCGGGGAATAGGTGTGTAACCGTCACGGCGACCCGGCGTCCCCGTCGAGCGCCCGCAGCGGCAGAAGAGTGCGGCGGGTACAGGCTCATCCACGATGCCGTGATTATCACGTCATGGCCTATGACGGTATTGACGTGGTGATGGAGGCCGAGGTAGGGAATACGATCGTGGCTCACAAACCCATCATGATCGCGACAGCCGCACCTACGCGACCACCCGTCTGACCTGCACCAATAACCCCAAGGGCACGAACTACTGCTGCCGTATCAGAGCCACCTCGCCGGGCCGGGATGCGTGTCATAGGACAACTCACGAACAAACGCGGTCAGTTCTTGGACCGGCATGAGCGGTTGTTCACGGCGCGCCGGTGAGAACGTAGCGTGCCGGATCAGCCCGTTCTGCACGGCTCAACCAGCGGCCGCCGAGGGTCCCGCGGCCGCGCCGAACGGCGGTTCCGGAGCGCGTCTGGAGTCGTGACTTACCGACTGGGCGGGTGTGGTCAGGCGGCGAGGGTTTGGAAGGAGACCGAGCCCAGGTCATGCCCCGGGGTGAGGTGGACGGTGGCGTTGAGGGCGGCGGCCAGCCGTCGGAGCAGGGGAACGGTCGGCTCAGTGCCGCCTTCCTCGATGCGCTCGACGTCATCCTCGGTCATCGCGGCCCGTGTGGCGAGTTCGGCGACGGTCAGGCCGAGTTCGGTGCGGATGTCGTACAAGGCTTTGCCGAAGGCGAGGGCCTCGCGGATGGCGATCCGCTCGGGGTCATCGGGGATCTCCTCGGGGCGCGCCCAGCGGGTGTGGTAGCCGGTCATCGTCACACCTGCCTTTCGTAGGTCTCCGCCGCCGGGCCGTGGTGGTCGCGCTCGCAGGTCTTCTGCGCGCGGACGGCCCGGTCGACCTGCCGTTGCTCGTGCTGGCGGGTCTTGCGGAACACGGTTAGCAGCACGATTCTCCCATCAGGGGTACACCAGTACGTTACCCGGGCGGCGACATCCCGAAGCCGGACTCGCAGCTCCCATACCGGCCCGTCGAGATGGTCTGACCACGGGCCGCCGAGTTCGGTGCCCTTCTCTGCGAGCAGGCCGCAAACTTCGTCGACGCGCTTGTAGTCGCTGTCGCTGAGGCTGTCGAGCCAGTCGCGGACTTCCGGCTCCAACTCGAAGCCGTACAGCCCCCGCATAGCATCGGTCACGGAAAGTAATGATATTGGCTCGATGCCCTGAGTGCAGGGAGATTCCGCGTTCGCGGCGGCTGCCCTGGCCCGGCCCGCCTCCGACGACCAGGGCAGCTAGGCATCATTACCTCGCGGCACCCGCCACGAAAGCCGCGACGATGTAAGTCGCGTGCCGGTCCAGGCTGGTCCGCGCCCGGTCGTAGCGCATGGTGGTGCGCGGGTCGGCGTGGGAAGCGGCCTCCTGCACGTCCCGCAGCGGCACCCCGGCGTCGAGAGCGGCGGTGATGAACGCGTGCCGCAGCGTATGCGGGCTGACCTTCTTCACGATCCTCGCGCGCCGGGTGACCCGGCGGACGACCCGGGCGGCACCGTGCCGGTCCAGCCGCCGCCCGTCTGCGGTGACGAACAGCGCTCCCTCGGTGCGCTCGCCGATCGCCAGGTCGATCGCCCGGGCGGTGCGCGGGGCGAGCGGGATGGTCACCACCTTGCCGCCCTTGCGGGTGATGACCAGCGTCCGGTGGCCCCGCTCTAGGCCCAGATGCTCGATGTCCGCGCCGGTGGCCTCCGATACCCGCAGCCCGTTGAGGGCGAGCAGCGAGATGAGGGCGTGCTCGGCGGCCGGGCCAAGTCCGGCTGCGACCAAGAGCGCGCCGAGTTCGTTGCGGTCCAGGGCGGTGGCGTGCGACTCGTAGTCCAGCCGGGGACGGCGGACGTGCGCGGCGGGCGAGTGGTCGAGGAGTTCCTCTTCGACGGCGTACTTGTAGAACCCGGCGATGGTGCACAGCCGCCGGGTGACCGCGGCGCGGGCGCGTCCCTTGGCTTCCAGTTCGCGGGCGAAGGTCTCGATGTCGGCGCGGCGGACCGAGAACAGCGGCAGGGACCGGGTGCGGCACCATCCGGTGAACTGACGCAGGTCGAGAGTGTAGGCCTCGCGGGTCAGGCCGCGGTACCCAGCCAGGTAGCCGGCGAGCGCGAGTCGCTCGGCGTCGGTGAACACCGGCTGGACGGGGACGAGAGAAGTCGAGGGGGTCATGGTGGCCATCAGGGCACCTCCAGGGGCGGCTGGACCCTGGAGGGCTGGGCCGCGGGTCCCAGCGATGAGCGGTGCCCGCAACGTACGCCGCCTACCGCAGGTGAGCTACCCCAGTCCGTAAGCAATGCATAGAACCTGCGACCACCGACGCACGCGCCATACCGCCGATTATTCTCCTGACCCAGGATGGCAGCCGGATGGTTGAGATACGCGCAGATCGACGATTACGACGCCGCTCGCCGCCGGCCTCGCGACCGGCAGATTATGAGTCCATCCGTCCACCACTCCCCACATAGCCTCTGACCTGCTAGGAAGCCTGTTTGTCATCCCAGGATCAGGCCACTTGACCACGTATTCGCCAGATGGGGCATTCAGACGTCCAACCGACACTTCCCCCTTCTTAACAGCCCGAGGCACGTCCGACGTGGCTTGCACTCATCCCGGCCCCGTGACCTGTCACAAGGGACCTGCCTACCTCGGACGCGACGGAGCTGATCCTGCCTCCGCCGCGCTAACGATTTTCAATTTCGGGGGTTACAGAGGGGTGTGAGGTCGAGCCTGGTCCGTGCCAGGAAGGCGATGAGCAGGCCGGGGCGGTACTGCATCCGCCGCAGCCGGGTCTTGACCAGTGCGGTCAGTTCGCCGAGGCTGCGCTTGACCAGGTTGGCCAGGGACCTTTTCAAAAGCGCCCAGAGCGACTCGACCGGGTTCAGCTCGGAGGCGTACGAGGGGAGCTGGAAGACCGTCAGCCAGTCCCGGGCCGCGATCAGCTCCCGCATCATGCCGCTGACGTGGGTGTTCAGGTTATCCCATACGACCACGAGGGGCCCGCCGGGCTGCTGGTGCGCGGCGCCCGGCAGCCGGGCGTAGTCCGTCTCGGTGAAGCCCTTGCGCTTGTCCCCGTCCCGGCGGCGGCCGGAGCGCACCCGGCAGACCAGCCTGGGCCGCTGCCCTGCCTTCACCGCGATCAGCGCGGCCAGCGACACTCTCTTGTTGCTCCCGCCGGTCACGGTGACCACCGGGGTGTGCCCGCGCCTGCCCCAGGTGCGGCCCTTCGGCGGCCTCAGGCCCTGGCCCGACTCGTCTTCGAAGACCAGCCAGGCGCCCAGGTCCGCGGCCGTCCTTTTACCGCCGGCCACGTCTTCTCCTTCCACGCCGCGACCGCCGCCTCGTCCCGCTCGGCTGCCCGCCGAGCCGGGACCTGCACACTCCACCCGGCCCGGTGCAGCAGCACGTGCACCCCGGCCAGGGTGTACTCCGCCCCGAACCGCTGCCAGACCAGGTCAGCGATCCGCGCCAGCGTCCAGCACTGATCCTCATAGCCGCAGGCAGCCGGGCCGGCATCCAGGACCGCTTCCAGCTCGGCCAGCCGGGCCGAGGTGAGCTTGCACTTCGCCCCGCCCGCGCCCCTCGAGGCCAGCGCCTCCCGCCCGCCCGCGGCCAGCGCCCGCCGCCACCGGTTCGCCGACATCCGGCTGACCCGGAACCGCCGCGCCACCTCCGGGTCGCTGGCACCGCCCTCGATCATGTCAGCCGCTTCCAGCCGCACTTTCTCCCGGCGGGCCCGCTGCTCCGCGGTCAGCCCGCCGCCATCGGGGTACCTCATGACACCGGCATACCGCGAACCGCCGGCCAGCACCAGACCCCTTAACCCCGGCAATTGAAGATCGTTAGTGCTTCGCCATGTCGTGCTCAGCGGCAGGCACGCCGCGGTTGGCGCCTAACGTGGGAGCGCGCAATGGAGCTTCACGGTTTCATGCTGGCGAACTATGCCGAGGTGAACCGAGGCCTGCTCTACGTCATGGGTGGCGGATGGGAATTTGGGACTGTCTCCACGGTTCCGGTTATCCTGCCGTCGTTCGTTGCGGGGCACATTCTCCTGCCACCAGACTCAACCGTCGATAGCGCCGCACTGGAAGTCACCCTTGAAACACCCTCTGGGGACCGGGTACCGCTTACATCGACGCTTGCCGCATTGAGGCGCCCGCACCCTGTCGATGGTGAGGTCAGGATGCAGCCAGTGGCATTCCAAGTGTCGCTAGCCATTAGCGAAGGTGGCCGCCACGCCGTGCACGTATCCACAGGCGACACATCCGTGCGCATCCCTGTATTTATCCGCGTACCACCAAATTCGTAGCTTCTCCCCTACCGCCAGCCAGCGGCTCTGAGGTAGACCCCCGGGAACGTGCACGACCGCCGACTCAGGTAGCCGCTTGGGCAGGGCACAGCGTCGAAGTCCTGCTGCGGATCTACGCAAAGTTACGGCAGCTGTAGTTCGTGATCTTCGGCAGGTCAGGCTGGTGTGTGGCTGGAAAGGGCGCGGCTGCTGCGATCATGACGAGTTGTGAGACAAGTCCAAGACGCAACAGCCGCTGCTGCCACGCTATCTGATCGACAGCCTCGTGCCCTGCTGGAGGATCTGTTCGGGCAGGTGGCGGGGTGTTTCGGCCGCCGGGAGACCCGCCAGGCCGCCGGCCAGTACCGAGGACGCCAAGATCATCCGGAAAACCCTGTCCTACTTGCAGGCTAAGGAACCCTACTTGGACTACCCCAGCGCCCTGGCCAGCGGCTGGCCGATCGCCACCGGCGTCGTCGAGACGACCCTCACATACTGCGGGCGGAAGCAGCAGCGCTTCTAGCTCGCTCGTCGTCACCCACCCGTTCCACCCGCTGGCCGGGCAAAGGCTGACGGTTCTTTACGAGAGGCGGCTGGCCGGAGTGGGGCACGTTTACATCTGCGACGCGGGCATGCGGGGGACGCTGGCACTTCCGCCGAGCTTCACCGATCGCGGCGGCGAGCCGGGCCTGCTCGCTCTTGACGTGCGGGTACTCGCCGACCTGGCCCGGGTGCTGCGGGGCCCGGGGATCGTTGACGGGAAGAGGGCGAGGCGGGATGATCTTGTGTGATGCCAGTACACAAGGATACGGATTTGAGCGGGCTCAGCCTGCGGCAGCTGCGGGACCGCCGGCGCCGCATAGCCCGCCAGGTCCCCGATCTCGAAGTCCTCATCGCCGGTTCCCTGCAGACCCAGCGCCGCCGTTGCGGAAAGGAGGGGTGCCGATGCGCCGGGGGGGAGCTGCACGGCCCCTACCTATACCTGTCGCTGCGGGCCGGCGGCCGGACCCGGATGCTCTACGTTCCGGCCGAGCTTGCCGGCGAGGTGCGCCAGGCGGTGACGGCCGGCGCCGGGGTCCAGGCTGCTTTGGCCGAGATCTCGGCGATCAACCTGGAGCTGCTGAGACGCGGGCGCCTCAGCTGAAGCGCGATGCTCGCCTGCAGCCGCGAACTGGTGGTGCCGGTGGCCAACATGCTCGAAGCCGCCGTGCGGGCGGGGGTGCGCCGCGGTGAACGGCGGGCACAAGATCGGCCAGCGTCACCGCGACCGCCTCGCACTGGTCTACCTGCGCCAGTCGATGGCCGCCCAGGCGCGCGAGCACGCCGAGTCCACGATGCGCCAGTACGCGCTCGCCGATTCCGCTGCCGGCCTCGGCTGGGACCGCTCGCAGGTGCTGGTCCTCGACGGCGACCTGGGGCTGTCCGGGCGCAGCACGCGGCTGCGCAGCGACTTCAAGGAAGTGGCGGGCAAGGTCTGCCAGGGCGAGGCCGGGCTGGTCCTGGTCCTGGAGGCGTCGCGGCTGTCGCGGAATTCGGCCGACTTCCAGCGCCTGCTGGAGTTCTGCCAGGTGACAGACACCCTCATCGCCGACGCAGACGGCATCTACGACCTGCGGGACTTCAACGACCAGCTGCTGCTGGGGTTCAAGGGGACCATATCCGCGGTGGAGTTGCACATCCTGGCCCAGCGCATGCAGGAGGCGAAGAAGGCAGCAGCGCGGCGCGACGGCCAGGGTCGCACCCTGTTCAGCGGAGTCGTGCGGCCGGGCCGGATGCACGACCAGACCGCAGGGCGTACCGAGGGCATCGCCGAGCAGGTCCATCAGCACCCCACGGTGGACGCCGAGGTCGACGAGGGCTGCCGGGGACTGGCCAACGAGTTCCCCGGCCAGGCCAGCGCCCCGCCGAAGAAGCCGAAGGACGACGCGCCGCTCGGCGAGCACCACGCCTGGCGCGAACGGCGGTGCCGCCAGTCCTCCGCACGGATATGCGTGAAGCACACCAACGCCGAATGCAAGCAGTGGCGGCCGCTGCAGCGGTTCACCGGCCGCCGCGAGACCTACGCCGAGACCCACCTCGCGATTGCGGGACTGGTCTCCGACCGCTCCGCCTGGAGGGCCACCCGTCACAAGCCGAACACCGAACTGGTGCTGGCCCGGCGTACCTCCTGCTGATCACCCACCAGCCAAGCACGCCCGACCTCAATCGCTCCCAAGGTTGTAAGTGGGACCGCTGCAGAGCGTCAGCCGACCGGCAAGGTGGAGCCACGCCAAGCCGCCACGGTGGGCCCAAAGCAAACCGTCGTAGCCACACATAGGCGTGTTCATACGACGCCACCACAGCCACCGCCGCAACACCGAGCACGGCAACCGCCGTCGACCACCTGGTCACCCGGTCGTCGCCGCTCATCCCGCACCGCCAGCACTGAGCGCAAAATCAATCGTCAGGGCGATGTCCTTCATGTACATAAGGTGCGTGTCGGACCTCGGACACTGTCGCATACCTATGACCTGTGCCTATTCGTTCCTCGGTATGCCCTGTACAAGTAACCTCGCTGGTTACGGGCATCTCGGGTTCGGGTTCCTCTCGGACATTAACCCTTTGCGCATGCGACGGGTGCCACCAGTGTCAAGGCAGAGGATGTCGGCCAGTCGAGGAGTGCGTAGCCGAGCACCTGGTTGAGCCCTTGCTCGAAGTATCGCGAGGGATCAACGCACCTTGATATCGACGAGGCACCGGCCAGCCACGAGGTCTGCTCTCCCGAATCCGAAGACGATCTCCGGCTCAAGGAAACCCGGCTGCAGGGAGCCGCCAACTGACGGCAACCGTGAGTTACGATGCCCTGCCACAGGTGCGCCAGGGCATCGACAACCGATTCCGGCAAGACCGGCATCCGTAAGCCGCGAAGTCTCCCCGTCAGTTGATGAGAACAGAACGGCACAGCTCCCAGAAAGGGACTGCCCGTACGCGATGTCGCGCACTCCCGTCGCGTCCCAGCCGGAGGCTAGGATGGCGCGCTCGCCGTCCCCTCAGGTCAGAGGATGCGAGACCCTGGTTCACTGCCACAGCAGCGGGTCAGTGGTGCCGGAGTCCGGGCGGCTACGGGCGCAAAGTGTCGCCGGCTAGCTCTTCCTTGCCCGCCGGATCGCACGCCTGCGGTTTGGTGGAGTGTTCCGGTGCGCCTATGCTCGGGACTACCAGCGATGACGTCAGCTGGCCAATCTCAGCTGCTCTGTTCAACTGTCGGTGCTCCAGACCTCGGTAGCGATACGCGCTAGACGATCGCTCACCCGGAAGTCACATGGCTCAGCCCACCGCCTCACCTGGTTCCCGAGAAACGCAGGGCCGCTCCGCAGTACGAGCGGACCGGCGCTGGATGATCCTGGTCGTGGTGGCCGTCGCCCAGCTCATGGTGGTGTTGGATGCCACCATCGTGAACATCGCGCTGCCATCGGCACAGCATTCGCTGGGGTTCGCCAATAGCGACCGGCAGTGGGTGGTGACGGCTTACGCCCTGGCCTTTGGCAGCCTTCTGCTGGTAGGCGGTCGGCTCGGTGACATGTTCAGCCGCAAGTGGGTCTTCATCACGGGGCTGATCGGGTTCGCCGTCGCCTCCGCTATCGGCGGCGCCGCAGTCTCGTTCCTGATGCTGGTGTCGGCTCGGGCGCTGCAGGGCGCGTTCGGCGCCATCCTCGCGCCGGCCGCCCTCGGCACCCTGGTCAGTACCTTCCGCGACCCGCGCGAGCGAGGCCGGGCATTCGCCGTGTTCGGATCAGTCGCTGTCGGCGGTGGCGCGGTCGGCTTGCTCCTGGGCGGCCTGCTCACCCAGTACCTTTCCTGGCGTTACACCCTGTACGTCAACCTGATCTTCGCCGCCCTCGCCGTGGCTGGCGCCCTGGCCTTCATCCGCTCCAGCCGCCCGGCCGTACGGCCCCGGATGGACTGGCCCGGTGCCGTGTGCGCCTGCGCCGGGCTGTTCCTTATCGTCTTCGGCTTCTCCCACGCCGAGACGGCCAGATGGACTGCGCCCCTCACCACCGGCTCCCTGGCCCTAGGAACGGTCCTGCTCGCCGCGTTCGTCGCCGCCGAGCGACGCGTCAGTCATCCGCTGCTGCCGCTGCGCGTGATCCTCGATCGCACCCGGGGCGGCTCCTACGTGGCCATCGGCTTTACCGGAGTCGCGATCTTCGGCGTCTTCTTGTTCCTTACCTACTACATGCAGCAGGTTAAGGGATACAGCCCCGTGACTACCGGATTGCTCTTCCTGCCGATGGTCGGCGGCATCCTGATCGCCTCCACGCTCTCCAGCGTGGTGCTGCTGCCCCGGGTCGGGCCACGTGTTCTGATCGCCGCCGGCCTGCTGTTGAGTGCTGGCGGAACGGCCTACCTGGGCCAGCTCACCGTGACCTCCAGCTACCCGGGGGGCATACTGCCCGCCCTGCTCGCCATGGGCCTGGGTTTCGGCATGATCTTCGCCCCGGCCACCAACACGGCCACGGCCGGCGTCCCGACCAAGGACTCCGGCGTAGCCTCGGCGCTGGTCAACACGATGCAGCAGGTCGGCGGATCGATCGGTGTATCCATCCTCAGCACAGTCGCGGCCAGCGCGACGACCAGCTACCTGCTCGCCCACCCCGCCGGGGGGCAGGCGCCTGCGATCGCTTCCACCCACGGGTACACCCTGGCGTTTACGATCTCGGCCTCGCTTCTCGGGCTCGGCGCGATTCTCGCGGTCCTTATGCTGCCATCACAGCACCGCCTTAAGGAACTAAACAATGAGGCCCCCGCCTTCATCGCCGCACCGCCAGTGGTAACCGACACCGCAGTGCCTGCGCCGCAGCGGCGAAAGTGATGACATACAACGGAGGAATGCGGATATGAACGCAGACGGTCCTGCCTCGGCTGTGGCTCCCGCAACACCAGCTACCTCACGGGTCCCGAAGGGCGCATCGGCTACGACGTGGCCGACGAGGGCCCGCTCGTGGTGCT
>Ga0207707_10006589_pt1 | contig 10130 bp, 8 predicted proteins | sample KBSC83BmetaG_FD_184336 | JGI IMG/M metagenome (GOLD analysis project Ga0207707, IMG submission 184336) | Corn rhizosphere microbial communities from Kellogg Biological Station, Michigan, USA - KBS C8-3B metaG (SPAdes) (version 2) | ecosystem: Host-associated > Plants > Roots > Rhizosphere ... | reverse complement strand
CTGGGGCGAAGTTTCATTGACGCATCCGACTGCCAACGCGCGGCTCGCGATCTGGGAGATGGTGAAGGGGCGTTACAAGAACGACTTCCGGATCGGAATCATCCTGTCGTTCGTCGGCGGCGTAGTGCCTGTGCTGGCCGTGCTCGGCGTTCTTAATACTTCTATCGGCGTCTCGGGCGCACCACTGGCACTGATCGGCCTGATGCTATTCGAGAACGCCTACGTCCAGGCCGGCCAATCCGTGCCACTTGCTTGAAAGATTTTGGAACGAAATGCGTGCTAGACTAAGACCATGGAAAAGGTAATCAACACTTATGACGAAATAATGAATGCTGCTTTGGCCCTTCCGTCAAAAGAAAGAGAAAGGTTGGCCGAACATTTGATGGAGACCCTCGACACTGAAGATCAGGAGAGGATCGACGCGCTTTGGGCTGAAGAAGCAGAGCGACGATACAAAGAGATTGAGGACGGAGTTGTGAAGGCGATTCCGGGCGAAGAAGTAATGAACAGATTGCGATCCCGATATAAACGATGAACTATACCTTTCATCCTCACGCTGAAAAGGAACTCGACGAAATTGAAAATCATTACGACAGCAGACGCGAAGGATTGGGAGATCAATTTCGCGACGAGGTTCAAGTAACCATCTCGCGAATTCAACAGTTTCCAAACGGCTGCCAGGCGCTATCAGCAAACGTCCGTCGCTGTACGATGAAGCGGTTTCCTTACTGCATCGTTTATTACGTTACTCCAAACGTGGTTTTTGTAGTGGCAGTGACGCACGATCGTCGCGAACCTGATTACTGGACATACCGCATTTGAGTACAGAGAAAAAAGAAACTTTCTACCCGGGGCCGAGTCGCAGTCATCTCGCGGCGTTTCCGCCGAAGGAGAGGTGGGATGATTGGACCGAACTTGATTCAAGGGCGTGGCCGCGACGAAAAGAGCGACACTATTCGCTCGTTCCCACCACTTGTTTCAACTGCGAATCAGCTTGCGGATTACTCGCCTACATCGACAAGGTCACGGGCGAGGTTCAGAAGTTCGAAGGTAACCCGGAACACCCAGGTTCGCGTGGGCGAAACTGCGCCAAGGGACCAGCGACACTCAATCAAGTTACCGATCCGGATCGCATTCTTTTTCCACTGAAACGCGCCGGAAAACGCGGAGAAGGAAAGTGGGAACGCACGACGTGGGACGAAGCGCTCAACACCCTCGCGACGCGCATTCGCAACGCGATCCTCGAAAATCGCCGTCACGAAATCATGTATCACGTCGGCCGGCCAGGTGAAGACGGCTTCACCGAACGCATACTCGCGGCGTGGGGAATCGATGGACACAACTCACACACCAACATCTGCTCGTCCGGGAGTCGCGAAGGCTATCAACTCTGGATGGGACTCGATCGCCCGAGCCCGGATCACGCAAACGCAAAAGTCATCCTGCTGATCAGCGCCCATCTCGAGTCGGGTCATTACTTCAATCCACACGCGCAACGCGTGATCGACGGCAAAGCGAACGGCGCCAAGCTGATCGTCTTTGACACGCGCCTCTCAAATACTGCGACTCACGCGGACTACTGGGTGTCGCCATATCCCGGATCTGAAGCGGCGATCCTGCTCGCGATTGCGAATTATCTGATCCAGAACGGGCTCTACAATCGTGAGTTCGTAGAACGCTGGTGGAACTGGAGGGAGTTTTTGGCAGCGGAAGGAAGCGGCGCCGCGGATTTTGCGGATTTTGAAGAACGATTGAGACAGATCTACGGGAATTACACGTTTGAGTTTGCGGCGAGTGAGGCAGGTGTTGAGGCGCGAGTAATTGAGGAGATTGCGAAGTTGGTGGCGAGTGCGGGGACGCGTTTCTCGACTCACAACTGGCGCAGCGTCGCTTCGGGCGTGAGCGGTGGTTGGGCAGTAGCGCGCTGTCTTTTCATGTTGAATGCGTTGCTGGGCGCGGTAGCGACTGAAGGTGGCGTTTTTCCGAACGCGTGGAACAAGTTTGTGCCGAGGCCGATTTACACGCCGCCGCATCCGAAGATGTGGAACGAAACGACGTGGCCGCGCGAGTATCCGCTGTCGATGAATGAGATGTCGTTTCTGCTGCCGCACTTGTTGAAAGACGGCCGCGCCAAGCTCGACGTCTACTTCACGCGCGTCTACAACCCCGTATGGACCAACCCCGACGGTTTCTCATGGATCGAGATGTTGACCGATCCCGATCTCGTCGGGTGTTACGTCGCACTCACGCCGACGTGGAACGAGACCGCATACTACGCCGACTACGTTTTGCCGATGGGCGTCGGCTCCGAGCGACACGATCTTGCCTCATATGAAACGCACGATTCGCAGTGGCTCGGTTTTCGTCAGCCCGTGATGCGCGCAATGCGCCAGCGCAACGGCGAGGCGATTGCTGACACACGCGAGGTTAATCCGGGCGAGGTGTGGGAAGAGAACGAATTCTGGCTCGAACTGACGTGGCGTATCGATCCGGATGGCAGTCTCGGCATCAGGCAGTACGCGGAGTCGAAGAAGAATCCGGGAACACGCCTCAGCGTCGATGAGTATTACGAATGGATCTTCGACAACTCGGTTCCCGGACTGCCGGAGCGGGCCGATGCTGAAGGCTTGACGCCGCTCGAATTCATGCGACGGTATGGCGCGTTTGAGGTGAAGGAAAAGATCGGAAGAATTTACGAAGAAGTTGTTCCGCGTGAAGAGCTCGATGATCTGCGCGAAGATCAATTTGGCAGAGTTTTCACGCGCGCGGCGAAACCGGCTGGTCCAAACATCGTGCCGCTGCCGTCGCCTGACGGCGATGAAGAAGGTCGACGGCTAGTTGGGATCAATGTCGATGGAACGATCAAACGTGGCTTTCCCACACCGAGCGGTCGACTCGAATTCTTTTCATCGACGTTGAGCAACTGGGGCTGGCCGGAGTTGGCGATACCGACTTACTTCAAGAGTCATGTTGATAAAGACAATCTCGAAGAAGACCAGACGATTCTGATCTCGACCTTCCGGCTCGCCGTGCAGATCCACACGCGCAGCGCGAACGCGAAGTGGCTCGACGAGATTGCGCACACGAATCCGCTTTGGATTCACCCCAGCCATGCAGCCAAACTCGAAGTGCGCACCGGCGATCTCGTGCGAGTCGAAACAGAGATTGGTTACTACGTCGTGCCTGCGTGGGTGACGGAAGGAATTCGACCCGGCATCGTCGCGTGTAGCCATCACATGGGTCGGTGGAAACTGACGGACGAAGGCCAGCGACAGTTGATGGCGACTGTGAAGTTGGACCAGAACGGCACGCAATGGAGTTTGAGACGCGAGAAAGGCATCGCGCCGTACGAGTCGGACGACGCTGACACGTTGCGCATCTGGTGGAAAGATGCGGGCGTGCATCAGAACATGACTTTCCCGGTGCATCCGGATCCGATCTCGGGAATGCACTGCTGGCACCAGGCGGTTCGCGTGCGTGCGGCTGAGCCGAACGATCAGCCGGGCGATATTTTTGTCGACACGCAGAAGTCGCGCGAGGTTTACAAGAAGTGGCTGGCTATGACGCGTCCCGCAGACCAGTATTCACCGGACGGCACGCGCCGGCCGTACTGGATGCTCCGGCCGTTGAAACCAGCGCGCGAGTTTTATAATCTCAGCACGAAATAGCCCTATTGGACCTATAGGACTTACAAAAAATGTTTTTCAAACAATTCTATCTTGGCTGTCTCGCGCACGCTTCATACCTGATCGGCTCGGATGGTGAAGCTGCCGTTGTCGATCCGCAGCGCGACGTTGACGAGTATCTCGCCGAAGCCTCTGCGCAGGGATTGCAGGTCAAATACGTTATCGAAACGCACCTGCACGCCGACTTCGTCAGCGGTCATCAGGAGATCGCCGCACGCACCGGCGCACAGATCGTCTTCGGTGCACAAGCAGGTGTCGAGTTCGATCATCGAGCGGTTCGAGATGGTGAAGAGATCCGGCTGGGCCATGTAGTTTTGCGCTTCATCGAAACGCCCGGCCACACTCCCGAGGGAATCTGCATCCTCGTCAGTGACACCGCAATTCCCGACAAACCAGCGAAACTTCTAACCGGCGACACGCTTTTTATCGGCGACGTCGGACGCCCCGATCTCGCGGGCGGCAAAGGCTACACGCCGCAGACGATGGCTGAAATGATGTACGACAGCCTGCACGGAAAATTGCTCAAACTTCCGGACGAAGTCGAAGTTTATCCGGCGCACGGCGCAGGTTCGATGTGCGGCCGCAACATGTCAAAGGAAACGTCGTCAACAATCGGCGAGCAACGCAAATTCAATTACGCGTTGAAGCCAATGACGAAAGGCGAGTTCGTCCACCTGATGACCGCGGACCTTCCCGAAGCGCCCAGCTATTTTCCGAAAGACGCCGAGATCAATCGTTCGGGGGCACGCGGACTTTCAGAGTTGCAACCACCGGCGGCGTTAACGCCACAACAGGTTCTCGAACTGCGTGATCACATCCTGCTCGACGTACGCTCCGCTGCCGACTTCGGTGCCGCGCATGTCCCCGGCTCGATGAACATCGGACTCGGCGGACAGTTTGCGATGTGGGCCGGCAGTCTTATTCCGTTGAATTCGGCGATCATCATCATCGCTGACACGAGTACTCAGGTTGATGAATCAGTCGTTCGACTCGCACGCGTCGGCATCGAAGGCGTCAAAGGTTATCTCGAAGGCGGCGTTGAGAGTTGGCGAAATGCGGGATTCTCGCTCGACTCGATCGAGCAGGTCAGCGTGGCGCAGTTGAAAGAGCAGATGGCAAACAGCGATCTTCAGATCATCGATGTGCGTCGTTCCGGTGAATACGTCGGCGGTCACGTGCCAAGTGCATTGAACGCACCGCTCGCTAGTCTCGATAAGAGCATTGGTCCACTGCCGTTGAAGAAAGACAAACTCACTGCGGTGATTTGCGCCGGCGGGTATCGATCGAGTGCTGCGGCAAGCTTATTGCAAAAAGAGGGCTTCTCAAAACTCCTCAACGTATCCGGCGGCACCGGAGCCTGGGTCAAAGCCGGCTATCCAGTTGAATAAGGTATTTAGCCGCAGATTTTCGCGGATGAACGCGGAGATGATTTTGCGTTCGTCTGCGAAAATCTGCGGCTAATACAATTGTATGAAACTTCTGATCGCGATTGGCATCGTCATAGTTGCCGCCATTCATGGTTACGGCGCGGCGTGGCTGGCAATCTGGATGCTCTTCCATCCGTACAAGTCCGTAAAATTTCTTGGCATCACTGTCTGGCCGCAGGGGATGATTCCACGGCATCGCGAAAAGCTGGCCCAGTCGATCGGCAACGCTGTCGGCAATGAGCTCGTCTCGCAACAAACCGTGTTCGATGCGCTGTTCGAGACGAGTTTCTTCCAAAATAAAGTTCAAGACTTCGTTGGCGCGTACACAAACGACCTGCTCGCGCGCGTGTATCCGTCGTTCATCGATGCTTTGCCGTCGCAGGCGCGCGCACCGATTCTCGACACGATCTCCGCGCTTCAGTATCGCCTCGCCGAATACATCGCCGAGATGTTGAAGAGTGAAGAGACTGCCGGAGCAATCGAACACTTCGTTGACAAGCAAGTCGATGAATTACTCGAACGCCGCGTCGGCGACATGGTCAAAGAGGATTCAATCGATAAGGTGCTCAACTTCGTCGAGCACCGCGTGCAACGTCTGATCTCGACGGACGGTTTTGAAACCAGGGTACACGAATTTGTCGCAGGACGTTTGGATGATCTCGCGCGCAGCAGCGCAACGCTTGCCGAAACGTTCACGCCGGAAACAATCGCGTTCATCAAGGATCGTATCGATCAACAAGTACCGCCAATCGTTCACCATCTCGCCGATATCGCGACCAGCCAGTCAACTCGCAAACAGATCGGTAGTTTGATCAAACTCGAAGTTGACCAGTATTACGAACAACTCTCGCTCTTCAAGAAGATCTTCATCTCGCGCGAACGCATTCATCGCGAAGTTGATGAGCTCGTAAACAAGACGCTGCCGAAACGTGTCGAAGAGTATCTGCGCGGTGAGGCGTTCGAACAGGAAGCGCAGGCGTTTTTGAATGCAACGATCGACAACGTCATGGCGCGCCCGCTTGATGAGTTGATCGGACAGATCGATACGATCAGGTTCGACGATCTAAAGTCGCAGATCAGCAACCGCCTGATCGAGCTTCTTCGCAGTGAAGCACTTTCGACTTCCGTGTCGATGCAAGTGACTGACGCGTTCGATCGTCTGCGCCCGCAAAAACTGGGCGAAGTCATACAGCAGCTCGACTCAAACTCAGCTACTCACGCCAAGAGTTTTTTGACAAAGAGCTTGTTGAGTCTGCTTTCGCGCGACGATACCGCGCGCACCGTAAACGCGATACTCAGCTCGCAAATCGAGCGTTTGTTGATACAGCCGATCGGGCGGCTCGGCGATCACGTTTCGCGAAACGCGATGGAGCGCGCCAGTTCGGCACTCGTAGACCGCATCACGCTCGCGGCTCGCGAACGCCTGCCGATCGCGATTGCGGAGTTCGACGTTGGTGGACTTGTGCGCAAAAAAGTTTCAGACTATCCACTCGAAAAACTCGAGGAGCTGGTGCTTTCGGTGGCCCAGCACCATCTCAAAACCATAGAGCTCTTTGGGGCAGTCATTGGGTTCTTTATCGGCGTGGCTCAGGCCATTTATTTCTGGTTCACTTACCACAAATGAACTCCGATGAAACGAATTCAGCCCAAAAGCCGTACTGGGCTTTATTCCGCGTGAAAATCCCGGGCAGGAGACACCAAAATGTATTGCGCACATTGCGGCACGCCGCTGACGCAAGGACTTAGCTACTGCAATCGTTGTGGAGCGAACTTAAAAGAGCAAACCGAGGTAAGTACCGGCGCGATCAGTGCTTTTCTCACTGCGATCACGCTCATCGGCATCACTGGGTTGGGTGTCATGTTCGGCGGCGCGCTCGTGTTGCGCCGAGGCGCGAACCTGAGTCAGGAGCTGATCGGATTCTTCATGTTGTTCACGTTCATGATCGTCGGCATGACGGAGATCATGCTCGTCAGAAATCTTTCCAAACTCACGAGCGCGAAAGAGACAAAGAAGTACTTACCCGCGTCGCCTCCGGTACCGCACGATTTACGTCTCAATCAGGGAATGCCACTTGGTGAACCGGTTTCGAGCGTTACTGAAAACACGACTCGCACACTCGAATACATTCGACGCGAACAATAGCGTCAGGAGGAATGTCGATGAAAAAACTTGCGTTGCTGTTCTTGTTGCTGCCGGTTTTGGCTTTGGCCGCGGGTTGTCACCACGGGATGTTCCCGCAGCTTAAAGGCTCCGGCAAACGCGTCGTGGAGAAGCGAAATATCACGCCGTTCACGTCAATCTCGACTGAAGGTGCTTTCGATATCGAAGTCACTTGCCAGAAAGACCTGGGTTTGGAAGTTGAAGGCGACGACAACGTTCTCAGTGTTGTGACGGCGGAAGTCTCGAATAATGTGCTGCGCTTGCGAAACACGAAGAACTACTCGACGAGCGAGCCGGTGAAGTTCCGAATCTCCGTTCCGAAGCTCGAGGGACTTTCGGTCAAAGGCGCTGGTCACATCGATGTCAAAGGCTTGAGCAACGACAAGTTTGCGATCGATTCGGAAGGCGCGCCGACCATCAACGTTGCCGGTAACACGAAGGTCATCAATATCGATAGCAGCGGCGCCGGCAAGATCGATTCTCACAACCTGCACGCGTCGCGCGCCGTTGTCGACAGCAAAGGCGTTGCGCAGATCGAGCTCGATGTCGCCGATCAACTGGACGTCACCATCTCTGGTCCGTCGTCGGTCTACTACAAAGGCGACCCGGTGGTAAACAAAACCATCAACGGCCCGGGCAAAGTCGAACGCCGCGGCGGCGAAGGCGCGTAAGACATTTTTTAGCCGCAGATTTACGCGGATGAACACAGATCAGACCTGCGTTCATTTGCGTAAATCTGCGGCTGAAATCTTTTTTCGGTTGACATTACACTCACGAGTGAATAACTATTTGCCATCATCGAAAGGAGCCTGGTTCCCCAATGACCTACGTCGTTGTTGAATTATGCGTCGATTGCAAGTACACCGACTGCGCAGCCGTTTGTCCTGTTGAAGCTTTTCATGAATTGCCCGATCGCCTTTACATAAATGCCGACACCTGCATCGATTGCGACGCATGTGTTCCCGAATGTCCCGTAGAAGCAATTTTCGCCGATAGCAACGTGCCTGAGAACTACGCTCACTGGACCCAAATCAATATTGACGAGGCTCCAAACTATCCCGTTATCAGTCAGAAGATTCCTGCCCTGCACGGACCAACTTGTACTGGCCCGGAAGAGTAAGGGCATAAACTGAAAACCCGGTAACTGATGAGAACTGCACTGATCCTCATTCTCATCTTCGGCACGTTTGCCTTCGCCCAATCAGGCAGACGTGCAAGACCTCCCGCGCCAACGCCGACTCCGACTCCGGAAGAGAAACCCTCTACGATTCTGTCGACGCCGCGGCGCGAACAAGTGACCGCTGAAAAAGATCAGGACTATAGCTGCACCAACGACGGCTCACTCGCGCATCTCCTCGATCCGCCCGCGGTCGCAGGGTTTAGTCCGAAGGAAGTTGACGTGAAAGCCGAAATCACGGAGCGGCCTGAGCCTGAATACACACGCGAAGCGCGAAGCGTCGGAATCCAGGGCAACGTTGTTCTCAAACTCCTGCTGCTCGGTAACGGAAAACTCGATCGCGTAAGAGTAGTGAGGCGAGTTCCGTACGGTCTCACTGAAAACGCGATTCGCGCGGCGTGCGAGATCAAATTCAAGCCGGCGCAAAAGGCTGGCAAAGAAGTTTCTCAATGGGTAACCGTTGAGTACCCTTTTCGGCTCGCACACTCCGGATTATCCCGAGGCGTCAATCAACGGCTTATTTCTGCTGGGCTTCGGTGGTGACGTTCTTCTTCGATCCATTCAACTCTTTCATCAACTCTTCAACCGCAGCTTCGAGTTGACGATCGCGTCCCGCCAGCGTGTCCTCGGGTTTATTATCGACGAATATATCGGGCTGCACGCCGTAGTTTTCCATGTTCGTATGTTTCGCATCCGCGAGAAACACACCGACGCCCGGCGTACGCACCGTCGAGCCGTCGATCAAACTGTAACTGCCCGTGCCGATAACCGCACCCATCGTCGGCGTGCCGATCACTTTCCCCAGACCCAACGCACGGAAACCAGCCGGAAACATCTCGGCGTTTGAAGCCGAGCGCCAGTTTTGCAGCACGACCTTCGGTCCAAAGAAGCCTGCGAACGGACGACCCGTCGCTTCCGTTCCGCGCGGTTGCCAGATCTGATACTGGCGTTGGACCAGGATCGCGAGCAGTTCCTGTTCGATGTTGCCGCCGCCGTTCCAACGCTGATCGATGATCATCGCTTCTTTGTTGTGATACTCCCGCAACTCTTTCTCGAACCGGCGCAACGATGGCTGATTCATCGCCTGGATGTGCAGATAGCCGATGCGACCGCCCGAGAGTTCATCTACTTTCTTGCGCCGCTCCTTCACCCAACGCTCGTAACGCAACTGGCTGTAGGCGTTGGTCGAGATTGCCTCGATGCGCGTGTTCCAAGCGCCATCTTCCGACGGTTTCGAGTTGAAGGTCACCGTTACTTTGCGATTGAGACGTTCATTTAGCAGTTGCCAGTAGTTGTCACCCGCTTTAACGGGCTTGCCGTCGATCGCGAGCAGGTAGTCACCGACTTTCACGTGCACCCAGTCTTTGTCGGCTGGGCCATCCTCGTAAACGTAAGCGACGCGATAACGGCCAGCCGCGGTGTCCGGCTCGAGTTCGATACCGAGGTGCGAAGTCGCAACACCGCCGGCATCTCGTCCGCGCGGTGGCGGCGCCGCGCCGGTGTGTGAAGCATTCAATTCACCAATCATTTCGTTGATGATGTTGAGCAGTTCCTGGCGATCCCCGACGAATTCAACGAGCGGCCGATACTTCGCGCGCGCAGCATCCCAGTTCATGCCGTGCATGTTTGGGTCGTAGAAGCGATATTTCATCGTGCGCCAGCCGTCGTCGAACATCTCG